>Ga0265297_10000808_pt1 | contig 85549 bp, 120 predicted proteins | sample Munlanlwell13791_FD_192502 | JGI IMG/M metagenome (GOLD analysis project Ga0265297, IMG submission 192502) | Leachate microbial communities from a municipal landfill in Southern Ontario, Canada - Leachate well 137-91 | ecosystem: Engineered > Solid waste > Landfill > Unclassified | place...
GTTCGGGGGCAAAACCAGTTTTGACGCTAGACCAGGCCGATGAGGACTTTGTGCTCTGCAAGTTTATCGGCTATGCCAGCGCCGCAAGCGCCAATCGCACGTTTGTGAGCGCATCGGATTTCACCACGCCCGGCGCTTTGGTGGGGTGGATACAGATTGAAATTCAGGACGACGGCGACCGCATAGCCGACGGCGATTATTATATACCCATCTATGCCACGCCGACGGCATAAGGAGAAAACAAAATGGCAGTGACAGTAACCAGAACCACATCAAACGGCAACGCCACTATACCATCGCCATCACCGCAGAGGCAGCGATTGCCGACGCCGTCGCAGCGGAGGCCAGCGAGCACATCTACCGCAACGAGGCGTGGATTCGTGAAATTTACGGCGGCGTGGAATGGGCAACGCTCACCAACGCTCAGAAAATGCACGTCCTAGGGCTGTACACACAGCGCAACCTACGTAAACTAGGTTATAGCCGCTACTATGACACGCAACAAAGCGCTATTGAGACGCTTGAGGCGCACTACGGGGAGGAATAATATGGATGTTATAAAAAATCAAGACTTTGAATTAGGAACTTGCAGAGACACATTTAACGGAACTGTATACAACGAAATAGAAGTTCCTCAAAATTGGATAGCTTGGTGGTCAGAATCAGATGGTTTTTATCGTCCCGAAATGAAAGTAATTTCAAACATACCACCCTATACAAACCCAAAGAGAATCAACACAGGCAACAAATCTTTGATGTTCTTTGGATTCTACAAAAAGATTAAAGCAGGATTGTATCAACAGATTACAGTTCCAACGAACTCAAAAGTAACCGTTGCCGTCTATGCTCATTCGTGGTATTCAATGCGAGATGATCCGACTAAATCAGAATGGTTAGATAACGGTGTATGGAGAACCATCCAAGATGGCGCAGATGGGTTTAATCTATCTGTCGGTATAGATATATCCGGTAATACAGACCCATTCAGTAATGACATTATCTGGAAAACTGAAAATTATTACAGTGGATTCAAAGAAATATCATTGGAAGTTGAAAATGTATCCGGTACTGTTACCTTATTCTTAAAAGGTGAAGCCGATAATCCATTCAAACATTGCGATTGTTACTTTGACACTTCAGAAGTAAGCATAGAACCGATCTCGCAAAATTGCCACTGTCCAAGACTTGAGTATGAACGGACATATCATCTATTAGCGCAGAACGCCCCCTTATGGGCATCAAAATTAGTTAACGGAATTGCCTATCCTGTACGTGGTACAATGGGGTATTCTCCAGACGATGCGGGCATAGGCCCAAACTTTAGAAACGTTATTGCCTATTACCACAACAAAAACGCTTTCAACTATTCAGAATTAGAGTCATTTTTCAATGAATATTATCCTGGCGTCAATCTTTCCCGTGTTAATCTATACGAAGAAGAACCCGATCCGATAGAACCGCCAACCGGAAGCATACCCCATCCAACCAACAACTACATTGGACTTCACGCCGGTGAACCATGGTCAAAGTGGAATTCATACATAACACAAGGCAAACCCAACGTCGCTAAATGTTTTTCACTTGGATTTGCACTCGATACAAAACGGATGGCGTTACCAGGAACTTTAGTTGTATGGCGCAAGTTCTCGGATGATTATGTGGATTCAGTTCCACCGCTCTATGACAACGCTCTAAAACTAGTCAACTATTATGATGCCGAGATACAAACAGCGGCTAATAATATGGGACTATCCCGCGATGCTCTATTACAACAAATGGACGGCATTGTAATCGAATCAGTCAATGAGAAGATACCCACATTTAACGTGCCTCAATTACAAAACGTGGTAGAATTCGATAGAATCTTTTGTGAACTGGTAAAACAAAAGTTTAATGGACACCTAAGACCGGGCATTTTAATCGCAGCGATAGGCAATCCCTATGAAACAGAAGTACAATATATGCTACCGGCTGTTAGAGCAGCAATAGCCAATAATGGCCTAATCGGCTATCATTCCTATTGGACCTCAAACGAAACCGACAACGGGCAATGGCTTGTTGAAAAATGGCCTTACCACGCCGGAAGATGGGCAGAATGGGACAAAGTATTTAATGCGTCGGGTCTATATCCTGAGTACTACTTTGGAGAAGGTGGTATAGTCTACTCAACTGATGGGAACAACTTCAACAGCGGCAAAGGTTGGCGCTCCTGTGGAAACTTCGACAAATACCTAGAACAAATCAAAACATTCAACAACAAAATAATCGAATGGAACGCCACTCATAACGGAAGGTGCTATGGTTTAACCGTATTCCACTACGGAAATTGGGGATGGGACAACTTCAAACTAGGGGACGGGGATGTAGACACCCTCACCAATTGGGCAAAAACAGTATAACAACGAAAAAGCGACTAACTTAAATTGTTAGTCGCTTTTGTTTTAGATTTAGTGGTTAAACGTTAAGCTTAACTCCCATAACTTCTTCGTAGTGATTCTTAAGTTTGATGAAGTTTGATTCTTTAACAGATTCGCGTTTACCACTGTCGTCATTATGTCGCTTTGCCTTACCGGTAGTAGTTCTGTAATATGTCCATCCATTCCAACTAAAAGAAGTTTTGTCATCGTGTCCATAAATAATTTGTGAATCGTAGTACATTGCCGTCTCCTTTGTTTGTGTTTATCCTTAACTATCTATATTCTATACCAACTTTTGATTTTGTCAATAGTTTTATAAAAACTGTAACTTTATGTTCTATATCCATAGAACGCAAATTGCCCCGACTGTGGATTCGGGGCATTAAACAAAGGAGACATTAGCAAACAATTAAGTTTGCACAGTTATTGTACCACACAATATAAATTTGTCAAGTCCTTGCCCACTGTATAGCACGCTGTAAAATCGCTTCGGTATCACTATCCACTTTCTTATGCTCTAACACGAATGAACACAAGTCCAGTATATGCCGTTTCCAATACGTCTCTTTTCTAGTACCACGCCTTGAGATAACATCACTCTGATTCTGTGTAATGTATCCCTTACCGATTAACAGTTGTTCTAATTTCGTGTATTCAAACTCTGACATTTTCAATATTATTTGTTGCCTTTCAATTGTGCTACACAATATTATACCACATCCTTCAATTTTGACAAGGCGAAAATATGTGGTATAATTCTCTCTATAATTATGATAAACCAAATAAAACATCAAAACATCCAGCAATGGACTTTTGGTGTATTATTTTTGTGTGCGATTTGACTGCAAAATATTTTGTGGTATAATACAGTTATGAAAATTACAGGTGAAGCACAAAACATTTTAGTAACAAAAAACGATAGTACAACCGTTGTTGTAAACGATGTGGTGTCAGTTGAGTATTTAGAAGAACTGGCAACCGGTGAAATTGTGGCATATTCCCAACGTGACGAAAGATGGAGGAGCGACATAATGGTAACTTCCACAATCGGCGGGATGGGATGCGCTATAACCGCTTGTGCAATGTTGGGAAGTCAATACAACCCTGGTATAACTCCAAAGTCGCTTAATGCCTATTTGAAAGATAACGGTGGGTACACCTCCGATAATCGGGTATATTGGGCGAAAGTTACCGGATTAGTACCAGAACTGAAGTTTACCAACTACTACAAATGGCAAGACATTAAGGCCAATTTGCCCTTAGTGCTAGAAGAACTGGCAAAACATCCCGTAATCCTTCAGGTTGACTTTAGACCAGGAGGTGAGCTTGATACCCACTTTGTATTAGCGTTATCTAGCGATGGGCAAGACATAGAGATAATTGACCCATGGGACGGCGCAAAAACCAAACTGCTCCAAAGATATGCAAAAGAAGGTTGGAACTTAGAACGGGCGGTTTATGCGATGGTAGTTTATGATTAGAAAAAGACGGTAGAAAAATCTACCGTCTTTTTAGTTATTGTTCTGTTTCTTGCAACGATTCGCCTTCTAATGCTGCAATGAAACTTAAAAAGTGTTCTGACCATCCGTTAACTTCAGCTGTCCACAATCCATCATAGTTAATCCCTCTTGAGTTTGCCGAAACGTCAACGATATAATTTCTCTTTCCAAACGGGTTTGGAGTTTGCTTTCCTGGCAAGTCGCAATCCTGACTATCTGAGAAGATAACGATTCGGTCAGGTTCACATCTTTCCCGTTCTTTGATGTATTCTAAACACTGTCGGGTAAAGATACCCCCGCCGCCTAATCTATCCCTAGAATAATCAATCGCTTCACCCAAAGCAAAACCTCGCCGTGGTTTTAACATTTCTGTTTTGTGAATTCTAGTCGAATCGTTACCGGCTGTAACATAAATCGCAATTCTTTCACACATTGAACTAGCCAACATTGCCATAGACTTTGCAACATCCAACCGGTTAAATTCGCTCTTTTCAGAAATTGCTCTGCACATAGAACCGGAAACATCAACAACAAAAACGGTATACCCTTTCAGTTTTGGAGACTGCTCTAATCCCCTCAACATTAACGTTTCAATTTCTCTCTCATATCTTGGAGCGTATTTAGCCGCTGCCATATAGTTGATCGGTAAAAGCCATTGCGGATTAACCTTGCCAAAATACTCAACAACTAAATTTCTGTCAACCGCTGCTTCTTCAATGTTTCTAAGATTTCTCAAGAAAGCTAGTGCTCCAAGTTTACCCTCTCTCAAAAGTCTTTCCCAAGAGTTGCGCTTATCTTTGCTTTGCGATAATTCAACTTCCCAAGTATCCGGTGTTGCCAACTCACCATTAACTAACCGTCGCCATAAATCCTCTTGTGCTTTGTCTTTCGGTTTGGCATGCACCATAAACAGAACGTCTCTAAGTTTAATCTCATTGTCTCGATTATACTTAGCCAGTTGGTACTCATTGAAATTTCCAAAAGCTGACGCCAGCCCTAGCTTTACCTGCTTGGATAACGGCTGTTTACCGTCCTTCCAATAGATAGCCAAGAAATCGGTTAATTGATCTGCTCTTGTAATAATCTGTGGTAACAGTTCACCAACATACTTCTTGTGTTCTGGAAGTCTAGCCATCACTCTAGCAATAAACAACGGTACGTGCCGCAATTTCTGATTTAGCCTTGCTTCAAGTGCGATTTGATAAACTGATTCTGGTTTAACCTGTGGAATCAGTGCTTCAATGTTGTTTGCATTATCAACACCGGATTCATACGCCAAATCTTCCCAAAGCAAGCAAGACATTACAGCGCGTCTTAAAAGCCCTTCTGCGCTTTGATTAGCGGCATATACACCCATACCACCTGCTAACCGATTTTCAGTATCTTTTCTATAATCCTTCGCTTTCGCGTTAACCTTAACCATTTTCAAGTCTCCTTTTGAAATAAAAAAAAGACGGGTAAAGCACCCCCGTCTTTTGTGTCTATAATGTTAGGCTCGAACTAACAACCTCTAGTTCCCAAAACTAGCGCTCTACCGTTTGAGCTAATCATAGATAATTGGGGAATAATCGCAACGAGTCTTTTTTGGGCGGATACGGGATTTTATTCCCAATACCAGCAATATGTAATAAGTATCTCGTAACTACACCACCAAAATAATTTCACTTGGGGAATAATCGTTCACAGCTATTTTAACGTTCTGCCGTTAAACTACATCGCGGATACCGCAACGATGGGATTTGAACCCATACCTTTTCATCCTGAGTGAAGTAACTGTAAACTACACCACCAAAATTATAAGTGCATATAGGAGAACAAGCGTTTAGAGTTATTTTAGGCGCTTTTCCGATTAAGCTACGCGCAGGATTTGAACCTGATCTCCCCATTAACATTGGAAGTAACTCTAAACTACACCACCTATATTTTCTTAATGTTCATTTAATAAGAGGAATAAGCGACTACAGCCTTTTTTCTTAGCCAGAAGTATCTGTAATCTTCACTACCTCATTGTTTATAATTGTACCACATATCAAAAATTTGTCAAGGGTACTATCTAGCTAACTTCCTCAGTATCCACATAATTATCATCCGCTTTCAAAATACCCTCTAAGATTTTGAATTCAAACGATTTGTGCTTATAGCACTTCATTAGCCCATTCGCTTTTTCTAGTCTCACTACCACGCCCTCTCGAATGTGGGTAGAGTCTAAAGTAGAGTTACCAACAACCAACTTATCGGAATAGCCCATTACAATTGCTTGTAAATCCTCTTGTTCTAAATCTTCTAACAGCCACAAGTCAAGTTGTGGTACAACCTCCAATCCTAATTCGCCGGCGCGCCGTTTAATTTGCGCCCAACTTAAATCTATCTCTTGCCCGTCCTCGTTAACCTGTGTAATACGATATACAAACATCCTGCGCTGTGGTACACCTACTTCATTCCAGCGACAACCGTAACGGTATACCATAACTTCCCCATACTGTTTTTTGATTTCTGGTAACTTGCTGGTACTCTGATGATTCATAATCGGTTTACCGTTGCTATCAAAACCGACAATCTCAGCATAGATAACCTCGCCCTTCTTAAGCAGTCCCCTTAAAGGTTCGGCGGTTTCTAATCTGTAATACTCAGAACTTTCCGGTTTCATAGTAGAATCAACAATTCTATTTCTACTACCAACAACAAACTCATAATTCTTTGTAACCGTTGGATACTTTGGAAGTGGTAACAGATTATACAGCTTTTGCCACCATTTCAACTGTTGTTGTCTTTCAACCTGTACAAAACCGATTCTCGTGGAAGTCCCATGCGTTTTTTCCGTAATAATAACCAAGTCGCCAGATTCAACTTTGTCTAAGTTGTATTGTAGCTGCTCAGTATCAAAGTGACGTGGTAGGTTATAATCGGCTTGTGTCCGCTTTGCCTTACCGGAATTGCCGCTATTGCGCTTCATTGCTCTAAGCGTAGCCGGGGTATAATACTTCTGACAAATATTATGTCCATTCAATTCATCAAATTCAGTACCCAATTCAAGTTTACTGAGATCATAACCGGTGTATTCAAAATCAGACAATGAGCAGTAAAATCCTTCGCTTCTTTCGCCCCTGATCTTCTCAGCGGTTACACGGCCATTATCCGAGAAATAACCGGTCTTGGCTGTATCCTTGTTTAGTTCACTATGTCTATACAGGTTGTGTGTACTCAAGAATTCATTCGACAACTGACCATCGCAGGGAAAGAAAACGCCAATGTCCCCGTCTTTCACATCGTTGCCAACAACAACTTGAATACCCTGCACATAACCAAGTTGTAATCTATCCGCATTCGGATGAGGCTTTATACTAAGTTTAACTACCTTTGCATTATACATTGTTAATTCTCCTTCTGTAAGTTTTTAATTTCATCATAAATCATAAGCAGGTCTTCAACTGCGATTAAACCTTCTATAAGAACAATGCCGTCTTGATATACAGCAAGATTCTTTAAGTTATACCTCTCTCTGATATTTTGAATGTCTTGTTCTTTCATTTTTCACCTTCCAGTTTAATAATATCCGGCTCATTGCTGAATTCGATGCAATACCAGCTATCATTGTTGTATTGCGCTGTATCGTAACCCAGGTCAACACACTGTTTAATCATTCTGTCGGTTTCTTCTGTCGCCTTCTCAGCACAGAAAATTATACCAAATACTGAGAATAACGCAAGCAACAAAGATATGAAAAACTTAAACAGACTTTCGTGCTCTATTGCTGCTTTTAACGATAAAAACATAAACGTTGCACATAACGGAATCAACACTCCAAGAATTATCATAAACGTTGTATCTACCATCATAGCCACCCCGCATAATTTAGCGCATAAATCAGTACAACCGCTGCTATAAGCGCAATGATTGTTTCAATAATAATATGAATTGTTTCCTTGTCTAGCAACGATTTAACTGCAAATAACAACGAAACAACTAACACGGCAGAGAAGATCATAATTATCAGGTAACAAAACGTTTCCATTAGAATTCCTCTACATTTCCGCACTTTGTGCAAACGGCAAACGCCCTATATGAAGCAGGTGTCACAAAACCCTCATAATACATTCTGCTACCGCATTTTGGACAGGGCATACTTTCTGCAATCTCTGAATCAAGCGTTGCCCATCCGCTGTCCATTGTAACCGGTTTATAACCGTCAAGCCCGTAAGCCTCTGTATCAAACATTTCAACTCTCCTTTAATCTCTACTATATTTATGATTTGCTTCGTAGTCTGCAAGCAAATCGTCATCATTTTCATACCACGGCAACACGGTAACAAGCTCGCCACGCGACCGATCATACACCACATACAACTTTACATTTCCGTTATCAGTTGGAACTTTAATTTTAGTCTGTGGATTGTCGCAACTTTCAACCGGTAAGTAAACCTTATGTAATGCCCTGGTATTAGACTGCTTCACCATCATTTCAGACTGTCCAGATTTAATCAGGTCAAGGATAGCAAAGTATACCTTGCTATTGCAAAATATACCATAGCGGTCTTTGATGGCCCATTTTGTATGCCACCGCTGCGATTGTGTTTTAGTCATTTGTTTCTTGCTCATTGTTAGCTCCTATATTTTTCTAGTATTGCTTCAATGTCTGAAACCAACTGATTAACCGCTTTTGGCTTTTCAATAACATTAGACAGACTTCCATAATGTTGCTCTAAGCAATTCAAAAGCAGCTCTTTAATCGCTGCTTCATCCGGCTTGTATTTCAGTTTACTAGAATTATACAGCGGCTCTAATGCCATTTCCTTATCACTAAACCATTGTCTAACTTTTTCTTCTGTCCATTCGCCGTTCCTAATAGCTCTAAGCATATCACAATTACGGCGCAAGTCAATAGTACTTTCGGTTAAAATCTGCTCTACTTCTAATACCAGTCTAACGGTATGATACGCAAACTTTAGATCATAGCCATACTTCAAAACAGATTCATACCGCTTCGATTCTTCTGTCTTTCCGCTCATTTTTGAAAGTTGGCTGTATGCATATCCTCTAAACTTATGCCAGCTTCCCTTATGCAAGAACATATCCCGGCTATCTCTAACCATCTGTCCGATTGTAGTTATATGCAAAACACAATCATTAGGAGTATACAGACTGTCTATCATATTAGGATTGTTTTCCATAACCAATTGAAAGAACTTTACAATGGAGTAAATGGTTAAATCATATTCTTGACCTTTACCGGCTCTTGCGTCATTATCCATAATATGATGCTCTTGATACTGTTCAAAGCGGTTTATCTGTCTACCGAATCCGATAATCTCACCTCTTAGGTGTGGAAAAACATCGTCTTTTGGTGATATACAGAATCCGTATACATCCAAATCAGAGTTATCTTGAGATACACCATAAGCGATACTCCCCATCATTGTTTCATAATGGATATTATCCGGCAACCATTTAGGGGGTTTTGCCAGTCCTTTTTGTGTTAGTTTGTATGTGATACTAGCCATTGTTTAGCCTCTTCTAAAGTATTGATTTTACCATCCAGCTGCAATTCAAAAGCAGCATTAAGAATCTCTCCAAATTGCTTTCCCGGTTTCATTCCAATTTCAATAAGGTGTCTACCCATCAAAATCGGCTGAGGCTTCTCATCCCTAACATTCAATTCAGAAGCCATCTTACCCATCTTTTCGATCTTCTCAAATGACTTTGACTTACGGTTTACATTATTTGTAATTCTACCTTTTGTATCTGCTTCCATAAGCAGCATCAAAAGTGACAATGGCACTTCAAGGTTGTTAGACAGTCTCCTAACTCCGCTGCTCGTCGTTGCATAACTCATGTGGTGTTTCACCATAGAGCATACAGCTTTTACAATATGTTTAGGAGCGTCAATAGACTCTAAAAACCGTTGTGCAATTTCTTCACCTTCTCTTGCGTGTTGATGCGCTGACAGAACTTCTTTATCTGTCGTATTGGGTTTACCAACATCGTGTAATAATGCCGCTAAAACTAAAATCAAACGATGTTCGCTATTAAGATGTTCTCTCTCTGCAATTTGTGAAGCGTTGTCAACAACAAGTTTTGTATGTTGCCACACACTACCTTCCGCGTGGTATTCTTTCGATTGTTCACAACCAACTAATGCAAACAATTCCGGGAACTTCTTTAACCATCCCGACCTGAACAAAAAAACTAACCCTTTCGATGGTTTAACGCTTTTAACCGCCCACTTCTCAAACTCTACCCACAATCGTTCCTTTGCCAGTTCTTCAAATTCTGGTAAAAGCGAACGCGACAAATCACAGGTTTCTTTATCGGCTGTAAGGTTAAACCGTCCACAGAATTGCATACCACGCAATACCCTAAGAGGATCATCCGCAAAGTGTTCTGAGGTATGCCGTAATCTGCGATTAACAATGTCACCGATACCAGAATGCAAATCAACAATTTCACATTCTGGCAATTTCATCATAAGTGCATTAAAGGTAAAGTCCCTTCTAAGACTAGCCTCAAGGGGTGTCAACTTTGAATCGCTCTTTACAACAAATCCTTTATGTCCTTTCCCATCTTTGCTTTCAGTTCTAGGAAGCGATACATCCAAATCAATACCATTGACTTTTAACTTCAATACTCCGAAGCTCTTTCCAACCGCGTCTACTTCACCGAATACCGATAAAAACTCTATGAGCGATTCCACAGAATCAGGCCCAAAGACTTCTAAATCTAAATCTTTAGACTGCGCTTCTAGTACCGTATCGCGCACAAAACCGCCAACTGCAAAAACATCCCATCCCATCTTTTCTGCTTCTGTCGCTATCATTTTAGCTACTTCTATGTGTGTCATTTGTCTTCTCCTTTATCTCAGAACTGCTCTTATTCTACTCTAAAACCGCTTTGTTGTCAATACCCAAATGTACCTTTAGTGTACCTTTTTCCCTGAGAATGTACCTTTTTCCTACATCGGATGTACCTTTTACCCACTTTTTATGGCGATTGTCAACCAAAAACACCCTGAAAATAGGGTAGAATTCCCCACTTTTTACCCAAAAATGTACGAAAGGTACATAAAGATGTACCTTTTACAATAAAAGGTACATCCTCATTTTGGAAAAACTCCCCACTTTACCCTGTTTTTTGATATAAAATCCCCACTTTACCCTATAAAATACCCTATAATATAGTATCTATTCCCCACTAGTGTACTAAATGTATTAAATGTACCTTTTATAGTCAAGAGTTTTTCATTTTTTTATATAAAAATGATTAGTAACATGGGCGAAAAAACCTACATTTCCTACATTAGGTACATCCAACGAAAAAGCCGATAGAGCATCTATCGGCTTTTTGACATCTTCTGTCAGTTGTAGTATAATACCAGCTATTATAATTATGGTTCACCAAAAAAAATCACTACATCCAGGAATGGAATGATGGTGATTTTTTTATAGTTCTATGTCATACTCCCCAGGTTCTATTATTGGTTTCCAGTCTTTTACTTCTATCGGTCTTATACCGTATGCTTTACCGCGTTTGCAGGCTTCCCACATTGCCGTTATAATTCCACCTGGTTTAATGCCAACTGTAACCGCGATTGCCAACAAATCCCCATCAAACAATGGATACTTTTCTTTTGTGTTATCATTTAATAGATATAATGATCCTTTAGTTCCTTTTATGGTAAGAGTTGCGTAGAATGGTATTAAATAATCATAATAATATTTTCGCCTTTCCCAACTATACTCACATCTAACCATTCTTCCGTTACTGTCAAACAGAACTTTTCCATCCCAATTCATTCTGCTATATACCTCTTTTCAACCATCACGGCCAGTTCGATTTCGATACCGTATCCAACTGTATTCCATCGTTTTGCTGTTTCGTAGTCAACTTCTGCAATGATGTTGTTGCGCTTCATCCAAGAGGATGTTGAACTATGACCACTACAATCAACAACAAGAAACAGTTCCCATTCCTCAGTTCCAACCGGTCTTAAATAGTATTCATTGCCAAGTTCATTACAGCTTTCCATAGCAATAAAGCCATCATACCGACTTAAGTCACTAGGAACGGTATAGGCTGTATGTCCCTGTTGTCTAACCGCTATGGTACGCTCCATAACGCCTGGAGCATACTGAGACGCTATACCGATCATAAGAAGAACTAAGACATTAACCATTTAACATTTCCTCAGATAGCAGAACGAAGTCTTCTTTCATCCATGGCACAACAACAACCTTTTTTCCATATAGCTCTTTCATATCGCAAAGGTTGCAATTTATTGTCATAGGATAATTTACAAGCTCATTGAATATTTTATAGTATTGTTCGCGACCTATGAGGATATATTTTGTTCTTTGAAATGTCGCTCTTGTAATCGCCGTATCTTGTGCAAATAGAGCAGTTAAAAAGTCTTTACACCTGAATTCTGTGATTGTTGTTCTTTCCCCTTCGTAATACTGCTTTCCGTATTTTTTAACAATAAACATAATAACACGATATAGCCACTTTGGAAGTTTCCTCTGTTTGAATTCATACACATCATTAACTTTTGCCGGCTGTGTTTCCGGTACATTTAACACAAAACGCATTCTATCCATTTGTGTGTCTCCTTTGAAAGAAAGAAAATAATTCACCACTGGCAATTGCTTGCTTGGATGGTGAATTGATTTTACTATAATTATAACTTACATTATACCACAGACTTTTTTCGTGTCAAGTCGTTAGAAGATTTTGATAAAGCATATTCTAAAATGTCTATATCGTTAGCTGAAGCGCAATTACTGACAACGATAAAAACATCGGCTAGTTCTAACGGGTCAATGTAACCGTGCTCATAATAAGCTGAGATTAGCTCATTAACTTCTTCTTGGAGCTTGTCAAAGAATTTGAAGTTGAGAGTTGATAGTGGAATAGAGGGGATAACTCCCCTCTTTTTTGTGTTTTGCCAGATCGTTTTTTGCCAGTCTTCCATTAACGTCTACCTAAGTGCATGGGCATCATAATATGCTTTAGTGTACTGTCGCCTGGTAGATATATACCGATAGGAGCCGTTGCCGTATTTAGCTTGATTACGACCTTATCACCGACTAATGATAAACCATCCAATAAATATGTTCCATTTACTGCGAATTCTGCAATGTCTTTGCCGTTAAGTTGGAATTTTTCAATGGGTGTAGTATCTTCGCCAGTTTCGTTAGATTCTCCTGAGATTGTGATAATGTTGTTTTCAATTTTGAAATGGATGATGTTGGCAACGTCACGCGCAAAGATTAGAGAAGATTTGACGGCACGTGTCAATAATGTTTTTTCAATTTCAATTTCAGTTTCCCAAGATTGCGGAATGAGGCGGGCAACGTCTGGAAAGTTACCTGAAATAAGTTGTGAGATAAACTTGAAATCTTCGGTATAAAATGCAATTGAGTTTTGATTGATTGCCATTTTTGCTTTTCCGTTTTTCAATACTGACAACAGAATTTGCGCTGCTTCTTTTGGGATAATGACTTCAAAGTCAGGTAAACCAAAAAGCAGTTCTGTATAGGTCGCTCTAAAACTATCGGCGCTAGTGATAATAAGTTTTCCGTTTGTTGACTTTATCAGGATTCCATTTAAGACCGATTTTGACTTATCCTCAGACGTGCTAACTAAACATTTTTGCAGTGAATATGAAATTGTTTCGGCGTCAATATCTACAATATTGTGCGCTTGAATGTCTGTTAGCGGGAATTCGGCAACGTCCATTGTTTTGATAGTAGTTTTTCCAGGCTTGCGGTTTACGATGATCTTACCGTCTTCTTGTTTAATCTCAATTTCAGGAGCAGAGATTACAGACAGAAGTTCATTTAACGTTTTTGCTGGTACACAGAAGTTATATTCTTCTGTTGCGTTTAGATATAGCGTTAATGATTTTTCAATGTCGGTAGCCGTCAATTCAAGACGGCCATTCCGAGACTGAAAAGCAATGTTTTGCAAGATCGGCATTGAAGTTCTTGCTGGTACAATTCGGTAAAGTGTGCTAATTGCGCTCTTTAGTTTTTCTGTTTCAATCATTTAGTTTGTCTCCTCAGTTAATTTTAATAGGTCAAAGAGAGTTGGCGCGAGTCGCTTCTGTTCGGCTTCGTTACAGTAGACAACACCATCATTGTAGTAGTCTGCATTCAGTTCACAACCGACTCCAATTCTGCCAAGTTGGATAGAGAGATAGGGAACGGTAAACAAACCGGCAAATGGGTCATAGACCGTATCGTTAAAGTTGCTATACAGTATAATCGAACGGCGCACGATGTCAAGCGGTAGGGGACAGACGTGATTCGTTACGCGCCGTCTTGTTTGATTTGAATTAAGACATTGCATAAATACCACATCATCCCAAACCATATCGTTGTGCGATACTGGCGGCTCTTGTAAGTATGATGCGCTTAGATTGCCCTTGAAGTCTAGCGCTTCCATTCTATCGGCGTGGGCGTCGTAATCATACCATTCTTTCGGGATTAGGATGTTACCGTTCGATTGCCAAAAAGAATGGGCGTCAATTTGCCACTTTGCCCGGCTGTAAAATAATAGGTATTGTCCACATTCTGGACACTGATATTTTGTGTAGAGTTTTTCACCCTCGGCAAACTCAAAGTCTTTTTCGAGACTCGCGCCCTTATAGCCACAGTTGCCACATTCAAAGGTCTTTTCGCCCTGATTATACTTGATTTTGATAATACGATCATCCGCATATTGTTGGGATTTATCGGTATTAGGTTTACGGAAAGTCAATAGATATTCTGGTAAACCGCTGCCCATCTTGGAGGCGTCTTTACTCATTTCAGAATATCCGAGACGGTATGTTGAGTTATTTTCTCTTACCACGTCGGTTACAATTGTCCTTCTACCCTCGTATACCCAACCGTGCTTGATAAAGTGCATTACCGTTTCGTCGGAGAATGGGAAGGTAGAGGTTAAGCCGTGGTCAACCTGGTATGAATAGAGAATGCGGTCTTTCACGTGTATAACGGCTTTTCTACCTGGTTTTAATACTCGCAACAGTTCAGGAGTTAGGTAGTCCATTTGTTGCCAAAAACCAGAGGTTAACGGCTCTCTAAAATCGTTGTCATTAAAAGAAAAGTCATTAACTACTGTGGTGTATTCATAATGGTTATCAAATGGAATTGACGTTACGATTAGGTCAACTGAATTTTCTGGCATATTGCGAGTTTCTAATGTGTTGTCATTATTATATGCTTTATACAATGTAGAGGTCCTTTCGCGGCGTGGTACGCCTAATGTTTTTTGCATACTGTCTTCTAATGCTTTTTTTGACAGTCCGTATTCTTGCACAATCCCCTGCATCTTTTTGGTTAGTTTGTTGTGCTTTTCCCATTTCTCTTTAAGAACGGATACAATCCCGTCTTCCGACTCTGAGTAAATGATGTGAAGGTCTACCGGATGCGATTGCATAAACCGATGTGTTCTGTGTACAGATTGAATAAAATCTTTGAACTTGTAAGAGACTCCTAAGAATATGTTGACGTGACTCCAATGTTGGAAATTACAACCTGACCCGGCAATAACCGGCTTTGTTGCCAGTATTCGGTATTTTCCATCCTGGAAGTCAACAATAGATTGTTCTCTCTTTTCCAAGTCCTGTGAACCGTATACTGTTTTTAGGTCGTATCCTCTTAAGGTGTGTTCAATCTCTTGACGCTCATATTCATAATCGTGCCATAAGAGAATGCCGTTATGGTTTCCGGTTTCAGGGTAGCTGTCTACAATTTCTTTCGCTTTTGCCATTCGGTCTAGCATTGTGCGATGTTTGTCTTTATGCATATCGTTGACAGAACCGGAAGCCATAGAGAGCATTTTATACTGGCCGTGATTATCGGCTTCACTCCAAACTTGGGTATGATCTACCGGTAGTCTATGCCAATATACATTCAGTTCTGGTAACTCATAGCCAACATCGGAGTAACCTAAATCGCTAGGCTTATATAGGAATAACGCCCAAGTTGACACCCATAGCCAGAATTCTTCTTCATACTGTGGTAACAACTGTAAGTTACCGGCTTTGTTTACATCACGCCCGAAAAATCTGGTAAGTGCTTCTCCGTTAGTCATAACTCCAAGAATGTTTGCATAGTAGATTAGTTGCCGGTATTCATTGGGAGCAGGAGTAGCGGTACAAATGTATTTGTATGGAATGTTTTGTAATAGTTCTTCAAATTGCGCATAAGTTTTAGTACCCAAGTTCCCAATGATTGAGGCTTCATCCAACGATACTAAACAGAAGTTATGCTTATCTGGGATGATGTCCCCGTCTCTTACCCGTTCATAGTTGGTTATGATGTAAGGGGACGTAGCCTCCTCTATTTCACTGTCAGTTGTGCAGTACTGATAATGTACTCCAATGTCGGCAGGATAAGCCCGGTTCGGTTCACCGGTTGAAGGATGGGTAAATTCCTGTCTAACGCCCAATGGGCAGATGGTAAGGGTTTTTTGACCGGTCTTTTCGTGTGCAATTTTAGCTAGGCTAGCTTGGATGATCGTTTTGCCTAATCCAAAACTCAAGGCTAATAACGCCCGTCCACACCTTAATGCAAAGCGCAAAGAATCTTTTTGATGTTGTTTGAGAATGTTCGGTATTTCTACCGTATCGGGATTTATTCCAACGTCTTTTTGAACTTTGACCTTTCTTCTTAAGAATTCATCGTATGATAATTTTTCCAAGTTTATGCTCCTTTGTTGTGTATAAAAACCACCCGTTAATGGGTAACGGGTAGTATATCATAAATCAGTGTTTTGTCAAAACGCCGATGGGCAATACTCCATTACAATCTCTTTCATCATTTCGGCAAGTTCTCTAATTTCCGCTTGTGCAGATTTGTTGCAACGTAAGTTAAAGAAGTTCTGTAATGATCTAAGGTTCATGGTCATTACAAGATTTGTAGTTGTTGCCAGTGGTAGAATCATTCTGGCGTCCTCTTTGGGCATGCCAAGTCTAATCAACTGTGTATAAGCGTAATCTGAATTGTGTAAGACGGTATCGTATAAATGTTTTGCTTCCACACCATCAAATACGGTTTCAGGTGTTACAAAGTCCATAATGCTTGTTTGTTCGACATACCTTTGACTGAGAACTGAGAATGAAGCAATTCGATGGCGCGTTAGTTGTGCAAGACAAGCCCTAGATATACCGATAATTTCAAAGGTAAATGAGACGTGTTCTAAAATGCTGGTATGTCCTTGCTTTACCCGTTTACTGATAAAATGCTCAGTATTGCTTCCGGTTTTATCAGTTGTGTTTGTGCAAGTTCTACCGGCATATTCTATCAGCTGCTCTTGTGTCAATACTTCCGGTATGATCGGCTGTGTTATTGCAATTAGTCTAACTCTCATTGTCTTGCTCATTTTTTACATATTCAATTCTGTCTTCTATTGCGCTGATAACTTCATCAAAAGCATCTAATGCATCAAATACGGCTTCTTTTTCAACAACTATTTCAAGAGCGTTTTTAAGTCCTAATTCTTTACCGTATGCTTTTCCTTCCTCGTAACCATCATCAAAAGCGCTTTCTGATTCTTCTGTTAATTCTTCATAACCTTCGTTGTATACAGACTGAAGAATGTTTTCAAATTGTTGACACAGTTCTTTAGCTTTTGCAAATTCTGGATAGTGCAAACTGTCACAGATAATTTTTAGAATGTCTTCATAATCCATTCTTATACCCTCGCTAAAGTTACTTCTTCATTTTGATCTTGATACTTGCGCCCATCGTATGTAATCGAAGTTTCTTCACCTTCAAAGAACAGCGCTTGACAAATTCCTTCATTCGCATAAATCATAGCATCGGCGTCTGAGGCATTGCTAATTTCTATGGTAAGGTGTCCTCTCCAACCAGCCTCACCGGGCGTCATATTCACAATGATACCACAGCGGGCATAAGTTGACTTACCGATAAACAAAACTTCGATGTTGTTGGGAATTTTAATCCGTTCTAAGGATACTCCTAAGCCGTAGGTATGATGGGGAAGGATAAAGTATTCACCATAACCGTCAAAGTTAATATCAGCATTGTATAGAAACTTAGGATGAAATGATTTTGGGTTTAATAGTTGTCCGGGAACGTGTTTGAATACCTTGAATTCTTTCTTAGATAGCCGGATGTCGTAACCGAATCCACCCAGTCCATAAGAAACCATAGGTATATCATAGATACTTCCCTTTCCATCTGACCTTACCTGATTCTCAACAAACGGTGTAATCATACCGTTCTTAGCCTGCTCAATAATCCATTGCGCGTTCTTAATCATTTGTTTTCAATTCTCCTTTATACGTTTTGTTGTACCATTCAATCATAAGCTCAAACTCCTGTGGTGTTACTATGATTGACTTTGAAAAAGACCTATCGTAATTACACCTTAGAATTATGTGAATGACAGAATCGGCGATAGGTGCTGTAGTGATTATACCACAGCCTGATTATTCTTCAACAAAGTACAGTTCTGATTTGCTGCGAGTAAAGGCAACGTATTTAATGTTTAGCTCTTGTTGTAATGCTTCAGGATTGCCGGATTTTAACGCCATCGGATGTGGCATAAGTTCAGGATGTAGAATGAATACCCGTTCGGCTTCTGCCCCTTTCGACTTGTGTATACTACTAAACACAACACCCTGTTGACTATCGCTAAATACGTTGTCAATACGTTCCTTCAATTCTGAAATGGTGTTACAACCGTCCGATAAGGCGAATACGGTTTCTACGGAATCTTGAAGGTGTTGCGCCTTAGCTTCTTTATTCTGTGCTAAAAGTTTCCCGGTTTCTTCTTGCAGATATTCGGAAAGGGCATAACTAAGTTGCGCCAAATTTCCGATACTGTTTCTCTTTTCTGTTTTTTCGATAAGGTCAATCAAGCCCTTGCCAATATCCCGACCAAGAATAACCGCTTTAATACCGTTTCTAATCAGTTCAAAAGCCGGTGAAACTAAGGGGGCATTTGTACGACAAATAACCAAGTTGCCAACCTTAACTTTACTGAGAAGGTCACGTTCTTTAATCGTTTCAATAATTCCCTCTTTTGCTGTTTCGCTTGCTTCGATCTGAGGAACTAGATTCTGGGCAAGTTCAATGTGCAGTTTTGGACAACGATATGAAATTGAGAGGGGAAGTGTTACCGCGTTCAATTTTTCGGTAAGATAAGGAATAGCGTTAGTGTCTGCTCCTCTGAACATATAGATACTTTGTTTCCTGTCCCCAACTGCCACTACCCGGCTATTTTCGTGAATAGAGCGTAAAACCATTTCGGTTTGTGAGGCGTTCAAATCTTGCGATTCATCCACAAAAAGCCAATCGAATTTCTGGCATTCAACTTTACCGATTGCACAGAAATAAATCATATCATCGTAATCTATACGCCAGGTTTCAGAGTTGCTTTTCTCAAAAGCAATCTTTACCATTTGATAGATTTGTTGCCAGTCTCCATTTACTTCGATGTTGTAATTATCGGCAATCCAAGTTAAGTTGTCGTTTGTCGGCTCTAACAGCGTTGCTTTCAACATAGAGATAAGCCGGATAACCGCGCTCATATTAGTTTCAATGATGTTCTGAAAGTAGGGCGTCATATTTTCAAGTTCATCCTGAATAATCCAACGAACTTTACCGGCATCTACTTTAACTTTCGAGTATACCTTGCGGATGTTGGAAAAACCGAGAGAATGTAAAGTTGATACGTGAACGTGTTTAGGGGCGCGCTCTTTCAGTTCATCCGCTATCTTTTTGTTGAAAGCTAAGAAAGCAACTTCTGAATCTTTCGGAGTGAATTCAAGCGCCTTAATGATCGTGGTTGACTTACCAGAACCGGCTACGGCTTCAACTACCGCATTGCCCGTTCCGTTCTGTACAAAGTCAAAGATTGCCTGTTGATACCGGCTAGGAGTAAAAGCTTTTTCAACTTTGGGAGTTTCCAAAATTTCTTCAAGAAGTTCTTCTACATCGCTTTCAACAACTGGTAATGAGTTCATAGTGTGTTTACATCGCGGGTAATTTGAACAACCGTAGAACCGGCCATACTTACCTTTTCGCTCTACCATAATCCCATCGCATTTTGGGCAATTCGTTGACATTGTAACATCTCCTTTGTTTATAAGATGTATTCATTATACAGTAAAAGACGTATTTTGTCAATAAGGAAAAGTCGGTGAACTTTAACTTTCACCGACTTGTTGTTTGTACTGTTTCTTATTTCTCCTTAGTCCTCATAACTCCCCACATAAGTTCCTGGGGATTGTCAAAATTGTAAATATGGAATACCGTTCCGCCGATCCTGGAAAGTCTAACCGCATCTTCTCTGTTAACCGTCCAGGTGACGTTGTATCCCTGTTCTTTTGCTGCGATCATTACAGCGGTTAGGGAATGATACGTGATATTCTTTGCATAAGTCGGTTTAACCGTTTGGTTATTTACCACTAATAAAAGTTCTGTGGACATTACACCACGACTTCGGCGGATGATAACTTGGTACTGTTTACCTTCGCTACCAGGTACTAATACCGATTTAACCTTGCCATCGGTATCATACTGGCTCACTTTTGCAAAGTTAATAGCGGCCTTTGCTTTCTCTACTCTATCGGGCAAGTTTGTTTTATTGCACATAGTTAAATCTCCTTTGTCGCTTGTCTCTACCTCTTATTATAGTCAAAATGCGTATTCTGTCAATAGGCAAAATACGCATTTTATAATTTTGGTAAGTCTTATCTTCTTTATTCGATGGTGTCTAATATCCGCTTTGCCGTCTCTTCTAGGTTCTGTGCAATCTCATAATGAGCAATGTCGTTATAGTCTAACACCTTGAGAATTGAACCGGTAGCTAATTGTGGATTGTCGAAAATACCGATCATAGCCTTTAGGGCGACTTCACAGAATGCGGATAGATTGCCGCCGCCTCTACCCGGTTTAATACCGTAGCGTTCTAATAACTCTACCGTCTCAGTAGAGAGGGACAGGGTAAATGATTTTAATTCGGTTTCTTCACGTCTTAAACTGTCAACTTTAGGATTAGTCATTTTTTACCTCTAAATTTTAATATAAGTTCTGGATTCTCATAAATGTTGCCGATTACGCTACACTGTCTATATGCCAAATATAGTTCTATACTGTTGTTTACATCAAAGCATCCTTCGTTAAACGCTACCATGCCTTTTGATGTGTATCCATCGTCTTCACTTTCGTATTCTACAATATCCCCTTCGTATATCTCTTTTCCTGTTGAGTCTTTTAGGCCGGTGTATTGCATAAGTTCAAATCTGTTTTGTTGTGTGTTAACGTCAAAATCATAAAAGTTATACGTTTCACCGCCGCCTAACATATATGATTCCTCAACAAGAATTCTACCACAATCGCTATCATAAAAACCAACACTGGGTATCATTTTCTTTTCTTTTCTATCATACGCTCTAAACTTAATTTCACGCATATTTCAATTTCTCCATTCAATTATGTCTGTCAGTTTTGGAAAGTCAAAGTCTGGACTTTCATAAGTGTATTTTTCCTTCAATCCTTCAAGGGCTTTTTGTGCATTGTCGTATTGTTTCACTTCGTTTTTGTGTGTGCGTAAATGGGCATTATATGCTCGCTCATTTTGCAATTCTTTTCCACACCAACAATGTAGAGCTTTTTTGACTTCTACCGGTTTCATAGGCTTTGTATCTTGTAAGGTTATGCCAAGGCTTTCTTCAAGCATTCTTTTTCTAGCCTGGTCATCTTGCCATTCTTTTTTGCGCCCAATCCAATAGATCATTCGCATATCAAATTGACCGATGGAACTTCCTAACTCAATTACTCCTGTATATACATCTGAAACAGCAACTAATACTAATGGCAATACTAGCCATTCTGCCAATACTTGTTGCCAACTGGTAAAGTTGTTAGGACGGGTAGAAGCTGCAATGAACATTGCCAGTGTAGTTGATAGCCAACTTACAATTAACCCTGTCCAATCCCAACCGGTAACATTATCCCAATCTGCACGAAATCTTGTATTGTGTTTTATGTATCTACTGAAAATAAAAGTTGTATTACTAACACTGCCAACCTCGCCACCGAACGCCATAAAAATTGCACTGATAATACTAACCCATATTCTATAATTGTCAGGTAAACTTTCAAACTGTGCAAATACCAATGCTTCAATACTCATTAGAAAAAGGCCAATCGCACTGGCAATTACTGGAATTAAAATTGCAACTGTTTGAAAGTCCCACAACTTAGGCTTAGGTAGCCAGAATTCTTCTTTGTCCATAATCTCTCCGTTTTACAGGTATCAATATACCACCCACGTCTTTTCACGCCTAGACACCTTCTAAAATGACTGCGTAATACTCATTGTCATTTGTACCACGGTTTTGCAATATTTTTATACCATACTGGTAGTGTGTCTACCGCTGTAAACCACTATATATAGTGGTATTCAAGCTATATTGCGCTATCATCGGTTTATGAAATGTTGTGTGTGATACCACTAGATATAGTGTTGATACCGTCTATATACACTATATCTAGTGGTGTTGACTACTGACCTTGTGAGAAGCACTTTACCACTTCTGTTAGTGGCATCGAAAGGATACTTGCAATTTCTGTTAGCGATTTTCCTTCTGACTGCAATTCAATCGCCTTTGCTTTATTCTCTTCTGCTAACAAAAACTGCTCTTCTGCTTCGGCTTGCTTTTGTTCTTTGAGCGCATATAACCACGCAAGTCTTTGATCTTGTGTCAAAGTTCCTTGCACAATAGACATTTCAAAATCGTCTGGAGTTTCATCTTTTGTTGGTTTGCGATTTCCAATAGGATTTGCAATGTATCTTTCAATGCTATCCCACAGCGATCTTTCAAAGTTTTCTTGTGTGCTAATCGGAGTGATTTTTGTCGGTAAAAGTTGAATTGTACGCAACCCTCTATCGGTCATCATATTCTTTTCGATGTTCTTTAGAACAAGCGCAATCGGAGTTGAACTTGCAGGATTGCGTCGTAACCACAAACGCAAATTGCACACACTATCTACCGCTTTGGATACAGCAGGGATTTCTTTACCGGTAGCAGCATTGTTCAAATATTGATTTTTAAGGTGTGAAATCAAAATAACCAGAGGCACTTTAGTTTGCAGTCTGTGGATAAGTTCTGCCTCATAATTTCGTGCTTCCTTGTATTCTTCACCGGCTTTAATTTTTCCCATAGCGGCCCAACTGTCTCTAAAAAGGCTGTTGTGAGTTTGAACATAGTTTGCACAAGTCTCTGCAAAACCTGTCCACGTATCCCAAACCAAAACGTCATATTTATTTGCTTCAATACTGTCTATAATCTCAAGTCCTTTTTCGTGTCTTTCAATCGGCTTTAATCGTTTGTCACCGATAAAGTCAATGTACTTTCCAAATTCAATACCATCTTCAATAATTCTTTGAACGGTAGAGCGGCCCTTTTGATCATCGTCAATAAACAGTGTTCTTTCTGGATTGCCCGCTTCCAAAGCAAAGCGGGTTTTTCCGACACCATGCTCTCCCGTTATCAATACAACACCTGTAAGTAAAGTCATTCTGTTTTGTCTCCTTTATATCTACTTATAACTATATCTGGATTACAATTACAAAAACCTCCGGTGTATACATCACACCAATCATCGTGAAAAATGTCATACATACTTAATCCAACATCGCATTTTATCTTACCAGTTTTTATCATATTTAACATCTTATTTTTGTAATTATGCTCAGTTGTTGAAGGATTTTTATAAGCAGTCATTATTCTTCATTCTCCTTTTGAACTGTAAAATTTCCATTACTAATAAAAATGTATTCACCATCGGCTAAACCGACATACTCTCTAGCGTTGCCAATTAAACCTTTACCGATTCCTTTACAGTGGTTAGCTGTTTCCAACGATGTCGCATAAACCAACAACTCTAATAACGTTGGGTGTCTGGGAACTCCTAAGCACTGTTTGGCATAATTATACAACGAATTCACTTTGCCGACTCCCCACCCTGGAATTGATACCATAGACAGACGTGCGTCTTGTACCGGTATCATAAGTTGTAACGGGTCATCTAATTCAGGTAAATCAGGGGGATAATAAACCGTGGGTACTATCCATTGAACGTTTTTCCGCTTGTATTTCAACAGTTGTGACTCTTGCAATTTTACCCATTCTAAAATATCGTTGTCAGTTGGTACGAATTCGACAAGAGCGCCCTTGTATTTGATTGCTGAGATTGCGCCCTGAAAACTACTCCAAGTCCATTCGGTTTTGTTGCCATTTAAGGTAAGCAAGTCGTTTCGTTTGTCGAAAATACCGGTTACTAGAATGATGCGCTGGTATTGTTTTTGTGATACCTGTGTCATTCTGGCAATGGCTTCATTCAATCTACTACCCATAGAGGCCACAAAGTCAAGGCCAGACTTCCTTTGTACCAATATCGCGCCTGCAAATAGCCACTTGTGAATAACCGATTCTTGATTATTCATAAGTTCAATAACGTCCGGTAACGGCAATTCCAGTTCCTTAGAAATGTCCATTAGATTCTTACCGGCTTCTTGAAGTGCAATCGCCTTTTCATAATTTCCCAATTCAGGGACAATCATAAAATCGGCACCGGTAATTTTCTCCAAGTTATTGAACGGTTTCCCATAATCCACTACCGATTGTGGTAGATTTGACGTTTCCCTAGATTCTGAAATGTCGTAATAGATCATAATCACTCCAATAATTCTGGATTCTCATAGATGTTGCCAACAACAATAGAAAATTCGTTATAATAATGTAATTCACATTTATGGACGTTTAACCAAAAACAACCGTTTCTAAATTCAACAAACGATGTCAACTCAAATCCATAGTCGTAAATATCATTATGGTAATTTGAAGTTATAATGTCGCCCTCGTATATTTCTTTCCCCGTTGAATCTTTCAAGCCGGTGTATTGCATAGGAATAATATCTGAACTGATAAACAGGCCATAGACGGTATATAAATTACAAATACTTTCAAAGTCTACCATTCTCTTGTTGTCTACCCACGCTCTAAACTTAATTTCACGCATCGTTTTTATCTCCTTTGCTAGTGAATAACACGTATTATACCACTATGTCTAAATAATGCAAAAAACCTTCAGCGTATGGAAGGTTTTTGTTTTTATGTGCTATATTTAATTTCTAAAGTTCTTCAAACGTAGGAACGTTTTCTAAATCTGCAATGAGCAGTTCCAGTACTGCATTGTATTCAAGTTCGGTCAATTCGCTGTTTACAAATGCTTCAAAGATGTATTCTCTGATATTGTCCTGCAAGTCTAATACTTTTTCACTTACGCCATTAACCATAGTACTATGCTCCTAAAATTGTCTTAACATCGGCTTCGGTAAGGTTTCCAATTGACTTGGCAATAGTCGCAGCATCTTGTTTCAACCCGGCCAGCATCTTAACGGCGCTTACAACATCCTCAGAGAATGACGCTGCTGGTACAACCGGTGTAGATTCACCCTTACCAGACTTCGTTGCAAGATAATCAGCATATGCCTCTTCACGGCTGTTGTAAACGGCAACAACCTTTGCAGTATTATACTGCGGTTCAGGTTGTTTCTTTGTCGGCTGTTGTTTCACGTCCAAAACCTTAACGTACTTGCCCTGAAGCGCTTTCAAAGCTGCCGTCGCATCTGTCAACCCCGTAACACTTAAAACAGACGGTTCAAAAATCGCTTCCCAATCCGAAAGAATTCTAGTATACTTACCGTCATCGCCTTTCTTATTCCAGGGAGCGGCTTTAACCTGAATCCGGCGCGAATACGGCTTTTGCAGTTCTGGATTGAATTCTTGCGTATCTACCATCGCTGTCAACTCCAACATCTTAAACCCAGAGAATGCTTTCCACTCTTTCGGAGAAACTTCTCTAAAGCTACCGTTGTCGTAAACCTTAGCGACAGTCTTAGAGCTGAATCGGCCAATCTGGGAAAAAGAAGTAGCTTGCTCCAAAAGTTCTTCAGCATCTTCATACAACTCTGCAAAATCTTCAAAACCAAGTTCAAAATTATCAGTCATACTTTATTTATCTCCTTTAGATTTGTTTTTACTGACAAAACATATTTTACCACACTACCTGTTTTTTGTCAACCGGCAACAAAAAGCGCCATACGTTATATACAACATTGCTAAATTGCCAAATTTGACAAACTTTATTGAATATGGTATAATATCTAAGTTTGTTATCTTTTATATAGGAGTTATTAGAATGGAGTCGCTAGTTGGATTAAAGGCCATAGATATTGTACAAAAGTTGGGGGAAAGTGGAAGTTTTCAAATCGGTAGTTACGGAAGACCGATCTGTACAGTTGTACCAGTTGTCACCGATTGTTACCAGTTGGTAAAACTGTTTTACAGTATAGGAAGTGGATTAGATTGTAATGATTATACAGTGGTCAGAAAACCGCATAATCAAAGCGATCTGGCAAAGATTTATAGAGAGTTGGAAAAGGAGTTACAGAATGAGGGAGAAGCTGTTTAGATTTTTGGCATTTGTCTTTGTCCCTGTTGTAATTTGCTTGGGTGTTGTAATCTGGTACAAAGTAGCAGAGTTCAATAGCAATGTGTGGCAATCAAAAGCGATTATAGCGCAGATACAACCGGCGATCATTGAAGCAGAATCGCAAGCAGATATAAATAGAGCGGTTGCTTTCAGTGTCTATACCAATAGCGCTATAACTGCTTTTTCAGTTGGAATACCATACTTAGTAATCCTATTATTTGCTTTATACAAACTGATTGAATTTGGAGCAAAGAACTATGAGAAATTACGGATTAGAAGTAGCAATCCCGCAAGCGGTTAAAGATGAGTTTGTATACCGCAGTCGGCAACAAGCATTTAATCATTTGCTTGGATGGGGTATTGGATTGCTTTCTATTGCAATTACAGTTGATATAGCCATCTATTTGATAATGGATATGATTGCTTTTCCATTGCTTGAAATTCCTGCAATCGTTTTTGCACTCTATAAATTCTCAAAAGCATTGGTACAGTATACTAATGAAGATAGAGACATTCTAAACGGTCGCTACTTCTCTTATGATAGCATTATAGAAGAAGTGGATAGCAAAGAACCGGAAACAACGGATGAGATAACTACGATCATTCCACAAGCAAATGGGAAAGCGCATTTCAATTTGCATATAGGTATGACTGCTACGCAATTGAAAAGCATTGCTAACACAATGCTAAGCACTGGCACATTAACTGTAAACTACATCGAAAGTCTAGGAATATCCCGACAGAATGCAGAGAAGTTAAGAAGCGAACTGGCAACATACCGGTTATTATCCTTTGATGATAAAGGCCGCGTCAAGCTCACTCAAGACGGTATAAAAGTTTGTAAACAGATTATAAAAGGCTAGATTAGATTCTAGCCTTTTAATTTGTAACGATTACAAACTAGAAAAAGCATTGACAAGAAGCGGTTTTTGTAGTAGAATACTAACATCTGAGGTTTACCGAATTAGCCAGTATTGCTTAACTTGTTCCGCATAAAAACAGACGGCAAATCTGGCAAGATCAAACTAAAATTAGATAAGGAGACGTTAATATGAATACAGATTTCAAAAATGACAATGGTTGCAAGCATCAAATATTTAGTAAAGGTAATAAGTTTGTTAAAGATGGTAGGCTTCTTCAGATTTATGAGGTTTACCACGATGGTAAAAATTATCTTTATGATATTGATGGAAAGCTTATGACTGCAAGCCAGATTCTTGGAGAATACACACTACTCATTAAAATCGAATAAAACCACTCCCCCGCTCTCAGAACTGTCTAAAAAACAGCACATACACACAAAACACAACACTAAAATTATAGAAATTAGCCAACTTCGTAAAGTTTGAAGTTGGCTTTTTTCTTTGTTTGACTTTGCAATATTTTATGATATAATGAAGATAATAATAGTGTAAAATGCGCGAGGTGAATTATGGATTTTAACATTGGGCCTATCGGTGTAGCAGCTTTAACGATGGCAATTACTCAGGGCGTTAAAGAGATTTTTGGAATTGACGGTAAAAAGAATCAACTGGTTGCCGTTATCGTTGGGATTGTTTTAACATCGCTGTCTTATGGTATCTCTAATCAGTTGATACCGGCGGTAGCAGTTCCATATATTGAATGGGCAGTGGTAGCGCTCGGAGGCGGATTATCTGCTATCGGTTTATTCGGACTGTTTACCAAAGAAACAGTAAAAGCACTTAAAAAACTTAGCGAATAATGGACTTTGAAAATATAGCCACCACCGTTAGTTTGATTATCAGCGCTTTATTAGGCGGTGGCGGCATCGTTGCTCTGATTAGATCGGCGAGTATTGTACGCAATAATAATAAACGCACCGACATTAAGGCACTTGAAAGCGCTCTTAAAACGATTCAAGACCGGTATCAGGAGCTTGTAAGTGACAATAACACCAATTTTAAGCAAACTCAAGACCGCTTGAAGTTTCTTGAAATAGAGTATGTGAAGCAGTCGCAACAAAACAATGAAAGTCTAAAAAGAATTGCAGAGTTAGAAATAGATTTGAAGAAAGCTAACGATAAAATTTCAGTGTTAGAATTAGAATTAAACAAGAAAAATCTTGACATAATGAAATTAGAGCAAGAGAACATTGAATTGAGAAAACAAAATAACCGAATTGGGCTTATGGCATAATGATAAAAAAGATAATCGTTTTTGTGGTCAGCATATTTTCGTTTATATGGATACATCGGTTTTTTAGATTTTTGGATAAGTACCCGGTTGGATGGAGTACCATTACATCACATACAGTTGGGATACTGCTATCGTTTCCATTTTTTGTTGCCTACATTTTGATCGGCGAAAAGCCTGAAAATGCTTATGCATTGACATTTTTAGGAGCAGGTGCGGGAACTTCTTTCGGATGGATGTTAGAAGATGCTACGGGCGATTCTACTAGGATATAATGGCGTGGTTATTCGGCTTGACGGTTCAAAAAGTGAAGAGTTACAGATAGTCATTCAAGACGACTTAACGGCGCTATCGTCATTCAGGGCAACGGTACAATTACACGAAGTTTTAGACTAAAGGAGAAAATACAATGGAGCTAACACAAGAAACAAAAATTGCAATTATCAAAGCAAAAATCGAATCATACTCACAGCAGTTATACAGTCTTCAACTAGATTACAAAGTTGCTAAATATCTTGAAAATTCCAATCAAGAAAAACAGATTGAAGAATCAGTAAAGAAAGTATTAAAGGCTATTGATCTTCTGAAAGAAGAAATAGATGCAATCTCAGAATAATGCAGACAAAGTTGAATCGGGTAAGAAGTGCCTAACCTGTCAATACTTCAACCTGAACTATTGCGAGTTATGTAATCACCTTACAGAACAAAACGAGAAGTGCTTTCTGTATATGCCGGAATTCGATTACAATAAAAAAGAACTAGACAACTGTGTCTAGTTCTTTTTTATGCCTTATGGATGCCGCTTTACTTTAGAGATACTTCATAATCTATAAAATCTATTTGGTGTAATCACTTCTTAGATTAGTAAGATTATGGGTGCTGCTATTTCTAGGGATGCTTCATAAGGTTTCTTGTTTCTCTTAACTGTTTATAGTATATACCAGAACTTATTTATTGTCAATAGATTTTAGTACAAATTTTGAAAAATATAAAAACTGTAACTCTATGTTCTATTTTGTTCTATAACTTGACAAACAAAAATGATGTGGTACAATGACCACATCATAATTGTTGTAAACAGAATAATGCGTCTAATCCAGCAAGGATTGTGCATTATTTTTGTTTTAGCTTTCTGAATTCGTAGTATTTGATAGCAGTTGTAATAGTCAAGTCAACAGCGATAGAGACAAATAATGCCCATATAGGAATTCCAAGTTGATTAGGCCACATACCGTATACCAGTAAACAAAATACTGTTAGCATTCGTCTTTGTCCTCTCCCAATACCTCTTGAAGATGCCAGTACAAAACCAACATTTCAGTTTTGTCTAGTTCGATCTCATTGTAACCAACGTCGTCAATACCGTCTTCTGTGTTCTCTTGAGTAATCAGTAACCATACACCGTCTTCTTTCTCTTTGGTTTCAAAGATGGTGTCCCAGGTTATACCATCTTCATAACTGTGTGAACTGTCTTTTCTAATCGTTTCCATTATTGTGGACGCCTTCTCAAAGTGTCTTTCCAGTATTCAATATAACCATAGTTATGATCGAATTGATAATCACCAAAGTCTACTACCCACTGATAATCTTCAACAAATGGTTCTTGCTCATAAAAATGCCCATGGCCGTTTTTATCAATTGCCCAATAGTTTGCCCATTCTGGCGCATCGTTCCAATTCGGCTGTAATCCGGTTTCGGTTTCTTTCAATTCACATACAACGTTATTGACTACCGATACTCCAAACAACTCCTTAAATTCTTCTGTCGTAAGTTCAAACGTAACCTTCATTTTTTTCTATTCTCCTTTTAATACTTCCCCTAAGAACTGATAAAGCGCAATGGCTTCTTCTTGAGTAAAAGCGATTATAGATTCTTGTTCACCTTCCTCTTTTTGATACATACCAAGAGGGACTTCTATACCATCGTTATAATATACTTTAGTGTAGCTTTTGAACTTTTCATCATACATCTCTAGCTTTTCCATAACGTCTCCTTTACTGATAACAAAATACCACCATTAGCGATTGCTTGAATGTTGGCTTTTGTTTGTGAATAATAGGTATACCAGATATTATACCACGTTCTAAAACCGTGTCAAGGTTCAGGTTCAATGTTTATCGGTTGATAATACCACCCGTTCGATTCTGTAATGCTCCAAACGTTGTTGGGACATTCGACAATCGTATGGTATTTGTACCCCGTCATAACAAGAGCATCATAAACCGATCTAAGTTTATATTCACTATCGGCAACGATGGTATAGATACCGTTGATACGACTGATTGAAAAACCGTAATCAACTTTAAGTTGCCTACTTAACAAACCGCCGTATTGTTCTTCTCTGAACTTTCCTATAAGCGTTAATGGTTTCATATCGGCATTGTACCAGTATTGCAAAATATGTCAAGTGTGGTACAATTAAGTTTATACTAAAAGGAGTATGTAAATGAAGACTATTACACATAAGATTGAAGTTAAAGACTGCGCTAAGTTTTTGATGATGGGGGATGTGCATATCGGCTCGCCGGGTTGTGACGAAAGTTTGTTGCAAAGTGTTGTAAAACGATTACAGGAAAAAGACACATACTATTTCGATTTGGGGGATAGGTGCGAATTTATCAATACTCATGACCCTCGGTTTGATCTTTCTTCGTTACCAAAGTGGCTTGAAATTGCCGATCTTGCAGATATTCCTATGGCTCAAATGAAGCGGTTTGTAGGGTTTGTTAAACCGTCTGCCTCAAAGTGTTTGGGAGCGGTTGAAGGAAACCACGAAACGGCAATTAAGAAGCATACCGATAGGGATGTATACAGTACAATCAATTCTATGCTTGGGCTTGATTCTAAGGTTTGTTTAGGAACATCGGCTATCGTTAAATTACAGTTTGTAATGTATGGAAAAGTAGAATGGGCGTTAGATGTGTTTATACATCACGGTTCAGGCGGCGGCGGTAGAAAGTCAGGGGGAGCATTAAACCGACTTGAAGAACTTCCAATGGCGATTCAAGCCGATGTTTATGCAATCGGACACACTCATAAGAAGATGGGAAAGCAACAAGAAAGACTTTACCTAAACAACAAAAACAAACTGACCCATAAACCGATTGTGCTTATCAATACTGGCGCATTCTCTAGGGGGTTTACTGATACTGATTTTGGTGGTTATGCGGAGCAATCGCTTCTTTATCCGCAAGGTGTTGGCCCTGTCGAAGTGTGGGTGTATCCGTTACAGAAAGAAATTAAAGTTGTGATGTAAGTACAATAAAAGAGAGGGTAAATTTACCCTCTCTTTTTTATTTTACGTTCGGCATTAAGTCAAAAAACAAGTCTGCTCTATCTATTAAATTATAAAGATTGTCGCATACGAACACCTCTTTGCTTACTTGATTGCACTCCATTCTTGTAATGCTATCAATTGCAGTTTGTTCCCATTGTGCCTTGCAAGACCACGTTTTTATGATCTTCGCTGTGGGCAATACCGTTTTGAATGTCGCCATTCTTGATTCTATGCTTGAAGTAAACCCAAGTTTAATTCTGTTTTCCTCAAGTTCTGGAATTATAGAAATAATATAAAACACTCCAATACCACTTTCGACAATGACCATATTCTCGTTAGGAATAAATCCGTTTGCTCTGCGCAATTCTATAAGATATTCTGTATCCTCTTTCGATAAAGCTAAAGTCAGTTGACCTTTAGTTTCAAGCGTCCTAACCCTAGAGAATACAAATCCATTATGTAATGCGTATTTTCTAGCATTAGATTTATCCATTCCCATTAACTTGCTTATTTCTAATAATGTTACAAAGTCATCCATTTAACTCTCCTTTTTATGCACAGTATTCTGTGTATGAATAAATAGTATACCACGCCTTGCAATTCCTGTCAAGTTTGCTTTTTACCGTCTTGTGTGGTATAATAAAGAAGACAAGGATATTACAAAATGATTACACAATTACATAACGAGAATTCAAAGCAGTATCAAGCTATCTGCGACTATTGGAGATTAGGAGCGAGCAGAAGTCTTAATCAGTTGTTGAAACAGTATAAGGAAGCGGAAAGCGCACCGGCTAAAACCTATATGGTTTTGAAGCGCTGGTATACTGATTTTGAATGGGAACGGCGAATTTCTGAGAATATCGCATTAGAACAAAAAGAACTGGAGGCACTTTACCAGGATGAACTGGTAAAGAATACCAAGCGCCGGTTTGATGTTTTAGACAGTATGTATGATCTGATTAAAGATATGACAGTTGATACTGAAGACATAAGCATATCTCAGGCGACAGGGGTGCTAAGATCGTTCTTAGATAGCACCGGTAGGGTGTTTAATTTAGATGCGCCGCTAAAGGTTGCACAAACTGACCCAACAGGAAAGAAAGAATATAGACCAAATACAGACTTGGCAAGTGTGTTAGAATTGTTGGATTTAGCTAAAGAGAAAAGTTGATAGATTTAGACAGCATTACAGAAGAAAAGATAACTGAGATTTGGCCTAAACTAACAGAACGCCAAAGAGAAGCCCTTGCAATGGAGTTATCAGAACCGGCAAGAAAAGAGAAGTGTGGATTATACGATAATTCGGCTTCATTTTCAAAATGGGCAATGAGTTGGTTTTATGTCCCTGAGACCAAAAGCCCTATATTTCTCTATCCACATCAAAGAAAAGCTATTGACATTGCCACAGAACGAGACGCTAATGGTTTGTTTAAGTATTCTCTTGTTCACTATGGCGATATAAAAAAATCTGGGAAAACAACGATAGCTGCTATGATCGCGCTTCGTTTTGCTTTCCTTAGAGAGTGGACTTCAATTAAGGTTGTTGGTCAGAAGTTAGATCAGGCTAAATCTAGGAGCTATTTTTATATCTGCCGTGCTTTAGACTTAAACCCACAATTCGCAAAGATGCAAAGCGAAGGAAAAATTATAGTAAACAATTACACCATAAGGTTTACTGAGAACAATTCTATGATTCAGGCTATACCGGCTTCACCCTCTACTGAAGCGGGCGGAAATGACGACCTCATTATTTGGACTGAAATTGGAAGCGCAAAGACAGAAGCGGCGCAACAGTTATGGACCGAAATGGTTATACCACCAAGAAAGTATGGATACGGTATAAAGTGGACTGAGGGATACGCTGGACATATCGGGGAAAGTCCAATCCTTGAAGAAATTTATAACAACAACGTTAAACTAGAATATCAAATATCAGATAATCCAAAAATATATTCTAATGCAAGAACGTTTGTAATGTGGAATGATATTCCACAGTTAAAACGATTCCAAACCGACGAATATTATAAGCAGCAATCAACCGAACTTTTACCGAGTGAATTTGATAGGGTTCACCGGAATCAGTGGGTATCAAGTCAAAGTTCTTTCATACCGTATCAGTGGTGGGAAAGCTGCGCAGAGAATTTACCAGAATTAACGCAAAACGAAATTATGATTTTGGGTGTTGACGCGGCAATATCAGGGGATAGTTTTGCAGTTGTTGGCGTTACCAAACATCCAAAAGATAAGGATAGATTAGCTGTTAGAACTTTGAAAATATGGAAACCGAAACCCGGACAATCTATCATTTTTTCCCATCCTGACCCAAAGCAAAACGAGTTGTTACCAGATGGGTATATAACCGATCTGTGCAAGCGCTATAAGGTCAAGATGATAATGTATGACCCTTACCAACTGTATAACTTGGCAACACAACACAATCTATCCAGAAAAAGTGCATTCTGGGAAGCGTTTAATCAGGGCGCACCTCGACTTGAGGCAGACGCTAACCTATATCATCTTATCCGAGAAAACAAAATTGCCCATCCAAACTTTTTAGAGTTGAATGAGCAGGTTAAAAATGCAAATTCTCAAAGCGATGGGGAATCGAAAATGAGAATTGTCAAGCGGTCAGAAAGTCAAAAAATAGATAGTGTGGTAGCGCTTTCTATGGCATCTTTTATAGCTAAGAAGTTAAATTTGTGATACGTTTTCATACCACCACTTTTCTTGATTCTTTAGCCACCATTCCCAGGGTAAGTTTTTGTTTAGAGCAAGTTCGCACACTCTCTTTGACAGTTCCAAATCTGGCAATACATTAAACAGAAACATATACCCATCCTTGGTTAAAATAGCCGGATGAAAGCCTGCTTCATTGTCATAGATTGAAGCGACAAAATTATTATCATCATACCCGTCTGTGGCTTCTTCTCGTGTTCTCCATTCAATCATAGATCACTCCTTCTCAGAACAATAACAATTGACTGTTTCCATACTTGCCGCTTGACCTAATGCCGCGCATTGGTTGACACACTTCTGAGAAATGTGCATTGTAGGGCGCATTAAGATATACCAGATACAAGCCGCTGTAATCAGTAAAGCTAAAATACCTAACGCTTTCTTAATCATAATTCTCCTTAAAAAATAGGGGAATGAATTTTATTTCATTCCCCATCTAACAGGGTACTCTATCACTATTAAACTGTTCTGGCAAAATTGCCATTGTGGATTCGACAGGGGACGATCCTGTAACTTCTATTTTATGAGAATAGCTCTCTAACCAATTGAGATACGAATCCTTAGCGAACTCGGCAAGAATCGAACTTGCAATAAGTCGGTTAACAGCCGACTGCTATAACCATTTAGCCACGAGTCCATAGCGGAGATAGCAAGATTTGAACTTGCATTGCTTTTCAGCAAAACACCTTTCGAGGGTGCTCCAATGCCATTTATGGTTATATCTCCAAATCTGCTATCTATACGATTTGAACGTATGTTTCTTAGTTTAACCGGTCACTAAGTGTACTATGCCACTATACTAAGATAGCCAGTTGCGGGAATTGGAATTGAACCAATCTATCAAGTTTATGAGACTTGTGTGTAAACCACTACACTATCCCGCAATAAAAGAGGCGCAAGTCAGAATCGAACCGACCTATTCACTTTTGCAGAGTGACACCTAACCACTTGGCTATTGCGCCATTAGCAGGGACGGCTTGCTTTGAACAAGTACCTGCGGTTTTGGAGACCGCCGTTCTAGCCTGTTAAACTACATCCCTATAAAACTCCTTATTATTGTCGGAAGGTCCGATCGCCTATTCTTGTGATCTACCTAGCACATTTCGGCAACACATAGCGGCCCATATTCGGATGTAAATACCTAGTCCACAGTGCCGGGTTATTCTAGTATTTACAGCTTCCTTCCGTAACCCATTCTATCGTCAATGTGCCACGATTTTCGCGCGATCAAAGCCCTAGTCATCTAACACACACTAAACACCTGCTAGTGTCACGCATAGAACAGGTTATTTTAATGTACAAGTGCCCCCGGAAAGACTCAAACTTTCGACCTTGCGATTAGAAGTCGCTTGCTCTATTCAACTGAGCTACGAGGGCAAATCGTCACAAACCACAATCCCAACATATGATTATGGTATACGGTTACTTCATTGCTACCGTTGTAGTTAAGATTAGCATAGTTTACCGCTGCTTTTTCTGTTATAAATACTTTAGTGTATTTCATCCTCGTCTCCAAAAGTTGAAAGCACATTAAACTAAATCTATAAACTGAGACGGCTAGTTGGTTTTATCCTCACGTCTCAAGATGTCTTTCCACTCGTCGCCATAAAGTTTAATGTGCTTTCGATTTTCAGATCACGCCCTGTCACCGGCGAAACCGATTTATATTCCGCATTGTATTAGCTGCGCGATACCCTTAAGGTTGTATCCACGTTTGTTAAGAAACTGTACTCACTTTCGTTTACACTGCCTTTATAAGTCGGTCTCATGTGCTTTGTTTCTTAACTGTCTATATTCTACACCCATTCTAAAAAAATGTCAAGAGTTTTTCCAACGAGTTTTGGAAATTTGCTATTTTTGGTAAGTTTCGTCTTCTTAATTCGGCTTGATTATTCAAAACTTTATGCTATAATTAGCCTATGTTGAAACGGATTATAAGAATGGTAAAAAATAAAGTTTGGAAAATTAAGTATAAACACTACCTTCATTCTAAGGAGTGGGCAGAGAGGCGATTTCTAGTATTATATCGGGATGGGTTTAGGTGTTCTATCTGTGGCGGCACAGAGGAACTAAACGTACACCACAAAACCTATCAAAATGTATTTCACGAACCGTTATCCGATCTTATAACGCTGTGTAGAAAATGTCATAAAAAGGAGCATAAAAAGAAGTGAACGTCTTAATACATCATAATGATGAGGCTGGCGTGGTTTGGTATTCAGTGTGTAAAGAATCTGATCCTGGGTATTGGATAGATTCTTTTGATACCAAAAGAGAAGCAGAGAAGTTTTGTAGTGATAACGGTTATACAATCGTTGGGTTTTGGTGTTCTATAATCGGATGCAAACAACACAAGGGAGGCTAAATTATTGGAAATCTTAAAACAGATAGAATTGCAGGAACGTGGTGATGCTGAGGTATTATCAGAAATATTTGAGAATAAACTTGTTTTTGACCACGAAGAACGACAGTGGTATATCTTTGAAAACAACTTCTGGCGAACCGATCATACCAGTCACGTTTATAATTTAGTGGAAGCCGTTGCGAAGTGTTATGAGGCAGCAATCAAACAAGCTGAAATTGACCCGGCTAACTCTAAATATAGATTGTATAAGGCGCGTATCAATAGCCTTAGAAATAGAGCCGGTATTAAAAATGCTTTGGAACTGGCTACCGCTAAACTCGCTCTAAAACAGAAATGGGATTCTAATCCGTTTCTATTGGCTGTAAAGAATGGTGTCATAGAATTAAAAACCGGTGAATTGAGAGAGGGTAAGCCATCGGATTATATCCGCAAAGTCGCCGATGTGGAATGGAAGGGACTAGAAGAACCTTGCCCACGCTTTGAACTGTTTATGCAAGAAATGTTTCCAAGAAACCAAGAAATTATTGACTTTCTCCAAAGGATGTTTGGGTACTCTATCAGTGGTTTATCGGTTGAACACATTATGCCCGTCTTTTTTGGAGCACAGGGTAGAAACGGTAAAGATGTGTTATTGTCTACCATCTGCTCGGTATTAGGGGATGATTTAGCCAGTCCCATTTCAAAAGAGGTTTTATTAAGTGGACTTAAATCACCCGGTGCGAGTGCTCCATTCCTGTATGAGTTACAGGGTAAGCGGTTGGTTTACTCCGATGAAACCAGCGAAGGTGCCGGATTTGATGAAAGCCAAGTTAAAATGCTATCCGGTGGCGCTCCTTTCGTTGCCAAAAAGTTGTATATGCAACCAACGATCATACATCCTGAGTATCTTTTAGTTCTGATAACTAACAATCGCCCGGTGGTAAGCGCAGAAGATGATGCTATCTGGGAACGGCTGGTATTAGTACAGTTCACTGAAAGATTTGTAGACAATCCTATTTATGACAACGAACATCCTCAAGACAAATACTTGAAGTATAAATTAGAAGAAGAAAAGAGCGGTATACTCGCTTGGTTAGTTAGAGGCTTTTTACAGTGGCAAGAAAAAGGTTTAGACATTCCCGACAGTGTAAAATACACCACAGACAATTACAGGACAGAACAAGATGCGGTAGGCCGTTTTATAGATACCGAATGTATCATAGACAATGATGAAAAGGTATCGGCTTCAAATATCTTTAGATGTTATGAACAGTGGACACAAACCGATAGTGTTAAGAAATTAAATAGTAGAGAATTCGCCCGCAAATTGGAAGCGAAGGGCTTCCAGAAACGGCGCTATGCTGAAGGCTACTTCTATTTAGGGCTGAACATAAAACCGACAGTCGAAATGGAACTTGAGAAATACTTAGAAGAGATACAACAACTAGAAGAACCCGCCTAAAGGGTTCTTTTTTTGTTGTCAGGATGTATGAATGTACCATAATGTACCCATTTTCATAAACTCTCTATAATTTAATTTAGTATATTTTTTTATATATTTCATGGAAAAGGTACATTTCATACATTGGGTACATCTATATTAAGATTCTTATAATTTATATTTATTTTCTGTAAGAATATTAAGTTGTATATTAAGATTATTAAGGCAACTGATAAGAAAATTAAGTGTACCTATTTTTGAAATGGTACACTATCATACATCTTATGTGACTAGTCAACAATAATTAAGCGGATTACATGGTGTAATCCGCTTAATTTTCTTGAGTATGGTATTTCAAAGATTAAAGTATATCATACCAATATTGTAGTTTTTCTTTCGACCGTTGGGATTTTTTAAGGTCAAGAGTTACATTGTTCTCCCAATCGTTTATTAACAGTTGCCTTACTTGTTGTTTGTATACATCTTCTGTTTTTGGCTGTTTTTCAAATCGTTTTGTGAATCTGTCTTTTTTGTCGTATGGGGTTGTTTCTAAAATGTAGTTGCGATATTCTAGCCAAGAGTTAAACGATTCTGGAAGATCGTTGTTGTTGTAAATGTAACTATCTTTTGCGTACAGGGCAGCGGAATTAGCGTCTTTGAACATACTACAACTCTCAGTAATGGAGTTGTTGGAAAAGGTTGGACATACGAAGAATCGTTGATTGATGCAGTTGAAGGTTGCGAATATTGCGATTGGTTAATCGCCAGCGATTTAATTAAATAACATTCTTACATATAAAAGACCGGTGAAAATCCGGTCTTTTTTTTGTGTCTTTGACTGCAAGAAATATTGTGGTATAATAAGGTAAACGCATATTTGCTTTATTAGGGGATATATGGAAAATAAAGTTGTAGAGTCGAGTGTACAAGTCAAAGATAGGAATTATTGGAATTCTACCATTTTTAGAATGGCGGCACAATACGATATAACGCCAACTTGGTGGACTCCTAGCAGGGATGCATTCTTTAGGGGATACTGGTATCAAGAGGACTTTCTGGCAAGTGCCATCTATGCCATTGCGAACCGTAACGCTGCCTTTGGTTGGCAATTAACCGGATTAGATGATGATGTAAAAAGAGCACAGCAGCTTTTGCAGTTTGCAGAATTTGGAGAGGGTTGGCAACAACTCATAATTAAAACTTCTACCGACCTGCTAACACAGGATAACGGGGCATTTATAGAAGTTATCCGACCGGCCAGGGTAAGAATTGACGGTAAATCTTTACCAGCAGTTAAAGAGTATTATGAAAGCGATAATGCAGAATGGTTTGCATTCGATGGCGGCAAAAGAATAGCGGCAAAGGGCTACGATGTATATGATTCTCCATTAGACTTACCCATTGGGATTGCTCATTTAGATTCTGGGCAATGTCAAAGAACTGGCGACCCTGAGACACCCGTTTTATATACCGATAGGAACGGAAAAAAACACGCCTTAAAATGGTGGCAAGTTTTAATGTTCAATGAGATGCCGTCACCGATTGAAAAAATGAATGGGGTTGGAATGTGTGCAGTATCGCGCCTGTTTAGGTCAAGCCATATCATGCAATCCATATCTCTATACAATGATGAAAAGATAAGTGGGCGTTTTAACCGGGCTGTATTTCTGACAAATGTAGACCCGGATACAATCAATGATGCCATTGCCCTTGCAGAGAATGACGCCGATAATAAAGGACTAATCCGATACAGCCAACCGATTGTAGCAGCAACGCTTGATCCGACTTCGCAAGTATCCCTAGAAACAATAAACCTTGCAGAAATACCCGACAACTTTAATTTCAATGATGTACAGAACTGGTATATTGCAAATCTAGCCCTAGCTTTGGGTGTTGATTATGGTTTCCTTGCGCCGTTACCGGGTAAGGGTTTGGGAAGTGCTTCACAGTCTGAAACGATGGAAAGACAATCTAGGGGAAAGTCAAGCCGTCTGTTTATGGACATGATTTCTAATGCAGTAAACTTCAAGGGGATTTTACCAGAATCGGTACAGTTTGAATTTATCGAAAAGGATTCTGAAGAAGATGCTAGAATCGAAAAAGTAAGAATGGATAGGGCAAAGCGGTATCAGGTTTATGGGGAAATGGGATGGATAACACCAACCGTAGCACAACAAATGCTTGCCGATGAAGGGGACATACCAGAGGTTTATGTGGAACAGATGGGGCAAGAGGACACAACCCCCGTAACCACTACTGAAGGGGACGAAAACGTAGAGGCAACAGAAGAACAAGCTGAAGGAATAGAAGAAAGTGAGCAAGTCAAAGAAAGACAAAAACAACTATTCAAAAGACCGTCGTTGGTTAAACGTATTAAAAATGTTACGGCAAAAATTTTCAAGAAAAAACAAGTCGAAGCCCCGGAAGTAGATAACCAATCATTGCAAGAAGCTTTGGATAATTATTCTGAGGAACTAGAAACCCTTACCCTAAGAGCCAATAATGGCGAGTTGACACAAGCCGAATTTGAGAATCAGCTATCAAATATGGTTACACTTTCTCTAATGGCTATCTATTCTCAAATGGTGGGGAAAGACCCCGAGGACTTTACAGAAGAAGAACAAGACCGATTGGATGAATACGTTAATGTAAACCTTGAAAGTGTAGGGCAATTAGCAGATGATATTTACTCGGATAAGTACCAGGATACAGAAGATCGGGATGGAACGGCGATGTTGTTGGTAAGGATGGGTTTATGGGTAATGAATGCTTATGCTCTAGCTACATTGGGGATGTTGAATAACCCATCAAATCAAGAAAATAAATTACGATGGAACTTAGGAACGGCGGAGCATTGTTCTACTTGTTTGGCTTTAGATGGTCAAATTCATACAGTTAGCGAGTGGAATGATAGCGGATTCTATCCAGGAAATACCAGTTTACTGCTATGCAATGGCTTTAACTGCGCATGCAGATTTTCGGACGTAAGTCCGAGTACGCCAAGTCAAGGAAGTTTTAATTCAGTTCCAACTAAATAATTTTTACAATCAATTTTATCGTTTTGTGTTTTCCCATTCGCTGTAATCTTTACAGAATGCCTTAATGGTGTCTTGCACATAATCTATAAGTTCTACAAATGATTTGCCGTAAGGTGTATTAGCAAACAGAAAACTAAAACAATCGCTATACACCCCATAGTTTTCATTGTCGGTATATTCTATCTCTACCAATACCTTACGATCATACATCAAACTAGCATGACTTCCCCATCGTTGCTTTTTTGTTTTCCATTCAAACATAAGATTACCTCATATACCAGATGTTAAAATCAATACAAAAGTTCCTAATTAAGTCTTCTACCGATTTCTTAACCGTTTCAATATCGGTTGAGCAGAGAGTGGTATCATTGAATCCGAATACATTATCAGACAACATACAGTAGATAAAAAAGAAGTCTCTCAACTGAATAATCTTAAATGCTAGTAGGTATTTACTAAAGTATAAATAATGCTTGTTGTCCTCTTGCTCCCATCTAAAGTTCATCTTTGACAATCTCCTTTGTTTATGGTATAATGATGCTAATTATAATTATTGTTAAATAATGCATCCAAGCAATCAAAGGCTTATGGTGCATTATTTTTTGTTTGCTAATCCCACCAGTTTTGCAGTTTCTCTTTCAGTGTATTGAATACGAATTCAAAGTCTTGTTGTTTAAGATCATCTGAGCGACGGTTTAACGATTGCCAGATTTTTAACGCTCTATCATTATCGGTTGAGTCTGGGAAGTGTAATCGAAACGGGTTAGTTGTACCACAGATATAACCGTGTTTTTCATACAGTAGATCATACCACTGTTTATTGTAATCATCATTCAGGTATCGCTTTAGCGCATCTAATGCGTCGCCGATTTCTATGGATAGGTCTTTTGCATCTATACATACGGTTAGTTTATCGTTTGCAAAAAACTCTTGCATATTGTGTAACTTAAACGATAAAATATCGAGTAGATACCCATAATCAAAATCGGCATCATTCCATAAGATCGGTAGCCAGCGTATAATGTTTTTAAGGCGTCGTATTAGTGTTTTCATCGGTCGGTTCCTCAATGATCATAAAGTGAGTAACCACATAATAATTACAGTCAGAAGTTTTTTCAATATTCTGTGGCAAAAAATAAAATCCGTCATATTCACAAATATCGAAATCTGTAATAACATCTGCGTGCGGCCCAACATAAAATTCAATAAAGCATAAAACCAATTCGTTTTTGTTTAATACCTTCTCTGCATTCTCTTCCGATTCCCATTTCATTGTAATATCTCCTTTTCAGATATAAAAATGCCCCATAGACCGTTTGAGGCTTGGAAGCATTTCTATATTTATAATAATGGTGGTTAGTATTATACCACTAGAATGGCAATTCGTCAAATTGTTGTTTAAGTTCAAGTTGACGTTCTTTTAACAGTTCCTTCCAGACTCTACCAAAAGCTATTTTACGCCCAAGTCGGTAGTTGAAATTGTCAATTGTATTACAATGGGCAACTCCTACGAATTCTCTACCGTCTTCTAATACCAAACGGCAGATGGTCATACCACCCCTACCTGACGGTACGAATGTTTTGAAATTGCGCTTGTAGCGGTAAAGCCGATCTGATGTATACAAATTGTCGGTATTGCGTTTGTTGTTTTGTTCAGGATAACGCCAATGCTCGTAAATTACTCTAATGACCTTCATTTCAAATTCTCCTTTTGTAATCAGATAAAAGCATTGTAGCACTATTGTAAAATCTGTCAATACCCAATTTTGATTTAATGTTGTTTTGTGGTATAATGTTTTTTACTCATTAAATTTTGGAGGTTATATGTCTAATCTTGTAGAAAGTTATTTGAATGAATTGGATTGGAGAGTTAGAGAAAACAGTAATGCAAGCTTTTCGTATCAGGGGTTAAATCAACACGTTGCAACCAGCGTTGTGTCTAAGTATTGGCTGGATAATGTGTATAGTAAAGATGTGGCTAATGCTCATATAAATGGAGATATGCACATACACGATTTGGGAATGTTGACGGCTTATTGTTGCGGATGGGATTTATACGATTTGTTGTCTAGGGGTTTTGGTGGGGTTTATGGTAAAGTGCAAGCAAGTCCACCAAAGCACTTTAGCAGCGCATTAGGACAGTTGGTAAACTTTATGTATACGATGGCAGGGGAATTAGCCGGTGCCGTCGCCGTCTCTAACTTTGATACGTTGCTTGCTCCATTCGTTAGATACGATGGATTAGACTATAAACAAGTTAAACAGTTTATACAAGAGTTTGTGTATAATATGAACGCTCCTACCCGGCTCGGGTTCCAAAGCGTTTTTTCAAATCTCACTATGGACTTGACGCCTTCTCCTAATTATGTTAATGAGTGTATAGTTATTGGGGGAGAGTTACAAAATCAAACCTATGGTGAATTTCAGTTTGAAATGGATTTAATCAATAAAGCGTTTTGTGAAGTGATGTTAGAGGGAGATGCTAAGGGCAGAGTTTTTACATTCCCAATTCCAACCTATAATTTACACAAGGAATTCGATTGGGAAAATCAAGAGCTATTGTGGAAAATGACCGGTAAGTATGGCGTGCCATATTTTGCAAATTTTATCAATAGCGATTTGAAACCAGAAGATACTAGAAGTATGTGTTGTTTTACCGGAAACACAAAAATCATATATAGTTACAATGACACAAAATCAATTTCGACATTTCAAAAGTTAAGCACAAAAAACTATGATTTTGTGTATGTTCCGATTTATGGAAAATGGGAAAAGGCTAAAGTGATAAAGATTCCGTATAACGGAATGTTCTACAGAATTAGATTACGAAATGGAGTTGAGATAACAACTACAGACAATCATATAAACGTTACGAATAACGGAAACAAGGAATCAAAAGAGCTTTGCACAGACGATTATATTGAATTTAGTAATGGCAATATAGATTTTATCGGATATGGTTCTTATGATTTGGGTTTGTTTGTTGGATTATATTTAGCAGAAGGCTCGCACTTGGGAGATGATGCTATTCAACTTACAATCGGAGAAACAGAATTAGATATAGTAGAATTTGTTTCTAATTTCGTTGGAAACAATTTTGCTACACATTGCTCTGTGTGTCCGGGAACGGGAAAATCATTAACAATAGCTATCAGTGATGTAGTTGTTAGAAAATTTATTGACAGCCTAGTTAGCGGGACGGCATTAACTAAAAAATTAGTTTTTTGGGACAAACTATCAAGGGATATGTTGCGCGGAATATTTGACGGATGGTTTTGGGGAGATGGAAAGAAAAACGGAAGTGAAGCATATACTTGTTCAAAAGAGCTTGCAGAACAAATGTTGTTTATTGGAAGAATAATTGGTAAACTGTTAAACATCAGAGAAACAAATAGGGTTACTTCATTTGGAGAAAAATCATACAACAGTACATTATATTCATTACACGTTTGTGTTAATAGCGATAATGGCGGAAGAATATACATATCGAAAAACAATAAGCTGTATGTAAAAATAGAATCAATAGACATTGTTCCTAACGCGAATAAAGTTGCTTTCTGTTTTGAAATGATGGGTGCAGAGCCGTATTTTGAACTTCCATCTGGACTTGTTACTCATAATTGCCGTCTTAGGCTTGACAGAAAACAGTTGACAAGAAGATCGGGCGGTTTGTTTGCCGCTTCTGCTTTGACCGGTTCTGTGGGCGTGGTTACTATAAACATTCCTAGAATAGCTTGTAAAGCGCAGTCAATAGAGGAATTTTATACTATGCTTTCAGAAGTTATGGAACTGGCAAAAGAATCATTAGAAGTTAAACGGGTATTGATTGAAGACTTAACCGGGAAAGGATTGTACCCTTATTCTACCCATTATTTAGATGGGGTTTACGCCGCTCATAAAAAGTATTGGTACAATCATTTTAGTACTATCGGTTTAGTGGGGATGAATGAGGCTTGCTTGAATTTGCTTGGAGTTAGCATAGAATCTAATGTGGGTAAGGAGTTCTCAGAAGAAGTATTACGGTTTATGTTGGATAGGATAACCGAATACCAAAACGAGACTGGGAATTTATATAACCTCGAAGCGTCTCCTTGTGAATCGGCTACATTCAGAATGGCTAAATGTGATAAAAAATTATATCCTGATATTATCACGGCGGGTACTAGTCAAACTCCATTCTATACTAACAGTACTCAATTGCCAGTTGATACCGGCTTTGATATTATTGACGTTTTAGATCATCAGAATTCATTGCAAAGGATGTATACCGGGGGAACGGTTGTTCACCTGCTTTTAGGTGAATCGGTAAACAGTTGGGAAACCGTAAGAAATTTTGTTAAAATGGTGGCAACACAGTATGAATTGCCATATTTTACCATAACACCTACTTTCAGCGTGTGCAAAAATCATGGGTATATAAATGGAGAGGTTTACGAGTGTCTACAGTGCAATGAAAAGACAGAAGTTTATAGTAGAGTAGTTGGCTATCTCAGACCGATAAGTAATTGGAACGATGCTAAACAGTTAGAATTTAAGGAGCGCAGTACCTACAAACTTTAGGGTATTGACACAAATCGCAGTTGTGATAAAATACGTTTAGTTGATAGATAAAGGAGAATCCAGTGGGTATAAAAGAATTTTTTAGCGAGTTGTTTTCTACGACAAAAGAAGAAATCATTACAGACCTTCAGGTTGAGCTTTATAAAAGAGCAGGACAGGTAATCAAGCTGTCAGAACAGGTAGAAGCGCAAAAAAATATTATCAAATCTCTTGAAAACAAACACGGTTATTATGTTGGATTTAATGACAACAATCTTGAGTCTAGTCATATTTATGCAAACAGAGTTGGATTTTATGATGATAAATATGTGTTTTATCTAGGCGAAAGAGTTGTAGCTATATTAAGTTCTGAGATTTATAAAGAGGTTATTTTTGTTGAAGATGAAAAGGAGAATGTAAATGAGTGACGGTGAGGGCGTTTTATATGGATGTTTACTTATTGTTGTTTTAATGCTTGTTATCGCTGTTTTATCGGCGATTCCTGTTTTGATTCTTTGGAACTGGTTAATGCCTGACTTGTTTGGACTTCAAACAATTAACCTTTGGCAAGCCATTGGGATTAGCGTTCTTTGTTCACTTCTGTTTAAGTCTAGCGTTCCAAGCAATTCAAGTAATAAGTAAACTGTAATCAGATCATATTCAAAAAGACCGGTGCTAAAATCCGGTCTACATTTTTATCTAAGGAGCGTTATAAATGAATTTGAAGTTTGTTATAGAAAATTGGTTTGAATGGGAGACGTGTAAAGTGAAAGAATTATGGGGATACTTTTTGAATATTCCGAGTGCGATTAGACACCATAGCCTTATGTGGCACATCAGTGAAATGTGGAGGATACTAAAATGGCAATTGCGCTTTCACAAAAAAGAATGAATCCGATGGTTTATCTGGGAATGGCGATTATCATTGCTATGATCGCCGTTACCTTCGCTTATGTCTTAAATCAAGAACACGCTAACACCAAACATAACGAAGCGGTAATGATTAGGACAAACATTAAGAATAAAGTCTGTCTTGTTGAGAGACTCTATTACAGCCCGGTTAGAGGGACGGTTTTAGTTCTGTGTCAAATTGATAGTGTCAATTGGGGAGGGTTGCCCATTCGCTTTACTGAGGATTACGGTAAAAAGTTCTTAGGTAAAGATACATACGAATGTACTGCTTTTATCGGCAGTTGGAAATATTGGGATAATGTTATCAGGCGTGATACATACCTGAGTCCAGATGATTTTATCCGGTTCGCCGATGGTAAAGTGTTCTCTGAATTTATAAGGTGGTTTGAAGCTAACTACCGATAGATAGATACAAAAACGATACAACGGATGGTTAAATACCATCCGTTTTTTGTTGCCTTAATTTGCAAGATAAATTTTATATAAATTTGACTTTGCAATTTTTTGTGTTATAATAAAGAATATAAAGATTATGCAAATTGCTCAAATTATGGAAAACCTAGAAGAAAATAGTAAGGTTGGTAAAAGAGTTAGAGGGGATAAGGTCGGTCTTATCCAAGAGGTTATTGACGCCCTACAGACGTTGTTAAATTGGGCAGTTTATGAGGATGAAAATAAAGCGGCGACTAGGGGAGACTTAGAAGCAGCGAGAGAGAGAATGAAACCAAAACCAACAGCTTCTAGTGGTAGCAGCGCTTCTTCTGGTGCTAATTGGAATGCTAGAGTTGGCGAAACGATTATCGGGAACTTGGGACGTGGTGAAGGTGGACGGTTTATCAGTGCTGCTAATATTACAGCTATGATGAATCAGTTAGAGAAAGAGAATATTTCACCGGATATGTTTACCGGTATGCAAGATTTGTTAGCGGGCAAGGAAGTTAGCGCAGCTATTTTAGAACAGTTGAAAGCAGCGGGTTTAGCGACTGAGGACGGGAAAGCATCTTCTAAGACTGTACAGATTATCACGGCAATGAAAACCGGTGATCCTGATAAACTAAAGGGTACACTGAAGGAAACCGGTAAAGCGCCTGGTAAAGGTAAGGTAAGCGGAAAAAAGCCAAAAGAAGCGCCGAAACCGACTAAAGATGAAGTTGCCGCAAAGAACATAGATGAAACCGGTGCTAAGTTGATTGAACAAAATAGAATGACACAGAATCAATTAAATGCATTAAAGATGTTTGCTAATGGAGAAACAGTTGACAATACTTTGATGAAAGAATTGATTGAAGCCGGTATTGTTTTGGTTAATGATGATGGGTACTTTGCTTTTACCGGAAGCGGTGAAAGGTTCTTTGGGGCATTAGAGAAAGCCGACTTGAGAAAGGCACTTGACGAATTAACCAAAGCTAGACAAGAATATTTGGACAGTCAAGAAGAAGAGTCAAAAAATTTTGAGGATGATAGCAATAATTTTTGCTTCGGCTTTAAGGTTCTTCAAAATGGTTATATTCTCAGTTTGACAACTAATGCTTATGAGGACAGGGAACGGGAAACCTTTACTCTAAAATCCATTGAGGATTATGTCAGTAGAAATTTAGAGAATGATGAAAAAGGAACTTATCAGTTTTGGCATATACCCGGTAGCGATTTTGCAGACATTCTGTGGCAAGGTGTAGCTGGTAAGTTTTTGGTAGAGATCGGGAAGTTTAGAGAAGACGAAATTGGACAGGGATTTAGAAGGTTCTTTACCGATAATCCAGAGGGACACAAGGAATTAGCGCCGGTTGGATGGGGTACTAGTCACGGTTTTGTCTATAAGAAATACGATAGAGAAGATGGGGTTTATGAGTGGTTTGATAAACAGGAAACTACCGTTCTGCCATTACAGGAAGCGGCAAATATTTATACGTTAGCTGAATTTATGTTGGGTGAGAAGGCTATGGAATTAAGTGAAAAGCAAATTGAGGCAGTTAATAAAATTGGCGCGGAGGTTGGTATGCCATCATTGTTAGAAAAGATTTTGGGGATGGGCAAGAAGAGAACTGAAGCCCTAGATGGGGCTGGCATTTCTTCTAAACAAGCGGTTATGAAAACAGAAGACGGGAAAGATTATCCGGCTAGTTGTTACGCTTATGTACCTGACCCTGAAGCAGTTGATACTTGGAAACTGAGAATGTGCGCAGTGGGTACTACTGAGATTACCAGAGAACAATTAGGTGCTGCTGCCGCCGCTTTTAGTCCGGGTGGTTTTAGGGGAAATAAGGTAGAGTTACCAAGTGAAGATGTGGATAAGGTTAAGGCAAAGTTGAGAAGCGAATATTCAAAGTTGGATGTAGCTAGAGAGGATATGCCAGAAAGTATTAAATCGTTGGAGGTTGAAGTGAAGGATGTAAAAGTAAAGTTTGCAGAAGCGTCAAAGGCTTGTGCTACTGATTTGCGAAAGAAAATGGACGATGTTTTGTCAGAAATGGAAAAAGAAGATTCTGATAAGGTCGCTATGGTCAGACAATTAGCAGAATTAGTTGCGCAGGTTACAGAAGAGGAACTGAGAGTACAGCTGGAAGAGTTGGTTAATTCGATGTTGGAAATGCTGAAACCGACAGAAGAAGCGTCAACAGAAGAAGAAGTTGCCACAGAAGAAGCGCCGGTTGCAGAAGAAGAAAAAGCTGAAGTAGATGTTGAAGCAATTGCTAAGGCGTTAAAGTTAGACGAACTTTCAATTCTGTTAGAAACTCAAACTAAGGCGATTGCGGAAAGCGCAGAGAAGATCAAGGCTTTTGAAACTGTGGTTAATGCTATCCAAGAATTAGTTGAGAAGGATAAGGCGCTGTATGAAAAGTTGGAAGCATTAGAAAGTGAAGTTAAGGGACTGAGAGAGAAATCAGTCGAATTAGCAAAAGAAGATGAGGTTAAGGTTGCCGAAAAACAGGCTAGATATACTCCGTTTTGGGCAAGTAATTTTCAAGCATCGAAGGCGGCTGAGACTGTGTTAAGCAGCGCAGAAAAGAAAAAGTTAAGCGCCCCTGAAGTTCCTAGTGTTATTCAATCTATGAGTAAGAAAGTTTTTGGAGGTAAGTAAAAATGAGTGAGTTAGAACAAGTACTTGCAAAGTACTTTGCAGAATCTTATGGTAAAAAGGCCCCAACGGGTACTCCTACCACAAATAATGTTCATGGGCCTGGTGGTATCTTTGGTGTTGCCGGTTTAGACCAACAGATTATTAGCGCTAGAGTTGCCCCGCGTGGTGTTGCGCAAATGTTGACTGTAAACCCAACGGTTTACACTGACCCAATGTACCCATACATTACCGGTATGGAATTTATTAACAGTACTCAACCGGTTGGTGTTTGTGATACTTGTGTAAGTGTAGAAACCGAAAGTTGTATTCAGACTGCGCCTTTAGGTAGAGTTTGTGTTGAATCTAAGGAACTGGAAGTTAATAGAACGTTCCAAAGAATTAACGCCGGCGAAATGGATTTGCAACTGGTTAATAGTATTCTTGGACAAGATGATAGCTTTGTACCGACTCCTTCACAAGGAGAACAGGCTATCAATATGGCCATCGCTTGGGCAATGGTTGAAATTGGCGTTGGGATGCAGAACCTTTTAACTCCGATGGTTTGGAATGGCAACCCTGGCAACAATACCGCCGGTGGCGGCTATAAAGAATTCATTGGACTTGATACTCTAATCGGCGTCAATAAAGTGGATGCAATTACCGGTACCCGTTGTAATGCACTCGATTCTGACGTTAAGGAATTTAACTATCAAACTATCGGTTCTACTGACGCGGCTGGTAATTTCAATATCGTTAGATATATGAATATGGTTTCTGTGTATGTGAAGCATAATGCAGAAAGACAAGGTTTAATGCCGGTTCAGTGGGCGTGGGTGCTAAGACCTGAGGCGTGGCAAGAACTCTTGGAAGTTTGGCCGGTTGCTTACTATACTAATAGACAGTTGACTTTACCGGCCGGTAATACTACATTCTTAGATGGTGTAAGAACCGCACAGCTTAGAGAAGAAATGAGAAACGGTATGTTTATTGATACCGCTGCCGGTAGATTCCCAGTTGTAACCGACGACGGTATCTTTGAACACGATTCTACTAATGATGCCAACGTTCCTGCCGGTTCTTTCGCTTCTACATTCTACTTTGTACCGCTATCATATCTCGGAAGCCGTCCAGCTACCTATCTCGAATATCTCGATTATCGTGGTGCTTTGCCAGAAATTCGATCATTGAATGAAACCGATTCATATTGGGTATCGGATAATGGTCGGTTTATGTGGACACAAGAACAATTTAAATGGTGTTTCACAGTATCAGGAAAAATTGAACCAAGAATTATACTTCGTACTCCACAACTTGCGGGCAAAATCGAACACGTACTTTACACGCCTCTTCAACACCTTAGAAGTTTTGACGAAGATTCAGACTACTTTTATAAGCAAGGTACTCCTTCTCGTGATTATCCAAGCTTATGGAATGACTATAACTACCCTCGCCAGTAGTCTATACATTCAATCAATAAAAATAGAGTGGAATTTGTTTCCACTCTATTTTTTGTTTCTGCAAATTGTATTTATGTAATACTTGGTTACTCCAAACATCTTACCCAAAACTTCTCTATGATAACCAAGTGTTTTTAATCTTCTTATTTCGTCTTTGTCTGATTCTGTCAGTTTTCTAATGTGGCATTTCTTGACATTTTCGCTTTGTGTAACATACTCAAGATTTGATAAGGTATTGTTTTGTCTGTTGCCATCTATGTGATTAACCACCAGATCGGATTTTCCAAAGAATGTTAATGCAATCAATCTATGGATATATTGCCTATCTCTATGTGCATTCTCGATTAGGTTTACTTTTACATATCCATTAGGCTGTATCTGTGGTTTAAGTGCGTTACCTGATTTTGTGCTCAGTATCCTTCCATAATCGCTGGCATAATAACAAGTATATCCTGGTATCAACTTCACGGTTTCACCTTCTAAAACTTCAAAATCAAATCTCTTTTCTGAATCTTTCTTGTCTGTTTTTAATATGTTGCGTATAGTTGTTTTTGATACACCCATCATTTTAGCTATTTTTCCATAGCCGTACCCATTATTATGTAATTCGATTACAGTGTTTTTATCAGGTGGCTGTTTAGCTTTAGTTAATCCACTGATATGATAGGCGCAATGGATAGCGTTTTCAGATTGTGTCACCGCTTCTAAATTAGAAAGACGGTTATTTTGCTTATCACCATCTATGTGATTTATATTATAACCGTCTTTCAAATCAAGAAAAGCCATAGCAACAACTCTATGAATGAGCATTACATTATGATTTATGCAAACTCTACCGTATCCATCTTGTTTGTTATAGTTAATGTTTAATGTATCGCGTTTGTAGGCGCTGTAAACTTCACCGTCGCTACTCACTACATACGCATTATCAAATCCCGGTATTGTTCTCCATTCAGTCATACCCAACATTATACCAGCAATTGGTAAATGTGCAAGTTATTGTTTATAACTAAACTCTTCAATCACTCTATCCTTGAATGGATAGAGAACTATATAAATCAATTTCGGTTTTGATTCAGGATAGCGATTATGAATTATCCTAAGTGCTTTCAGTGCTTTCTTTTTGGTTTCATAGTATTTCGTACTGTGACAAAATCCATCTATCGGTTTATGTATGATTTTGTCTTTATGCCAAGTATACCCATTATTCAATGTAATTTTAATTAGCTTATTACGCTTCCCCATCAAACCACCTCTTAATCGTTGCGATGGTCAAATCAACCTCATTGAAAAGCCGTTCTTGCTTTTCGTTGTCAAGGCAACTGAACTGAGTTCTAAAAACCTCTAAGCCGTCTTTCAGTCCCATTTCATCTATCATATCGGGAAACAGATCATTAGAGGTTCTCTTTGAGAGAATAGCATAACACCATTCTTTAACTCCCTCTAGTTCCTTGTTTTGCCATTCATTATACAGCCCGATCATACAGCGCTTCAGTTGATGATAATAGGCTGTAATCTTAGTACCATCTTCTAACCAACAGATACAATTCTGTTTACCCGTTGGGCGATACTCTTTATAATTCCAGGTTTTGTAATTCATTTTAGTTTACCTTTATTCCTGTAATTTCTTCAAACACCGTTGCATCAAACCATTCCCATTCTACAAATTCTTTCTTTAGTTCTTCTGGGATTGACCTCCACCAAATCTCACAAGCCGTTTTATAATCGCGCTTTAACAATACCCCTTCTTGACATTCGTACTTTTTGTACTCTTCTTTCTCTTCTTCTGTCATATCGTCAAATGACAGCCAGTATGTTAATGGAAATTCGTAATTGTACAACAAACAGCGAATGTTTTCATACTTGTCGTCATTAAAGAAGTCTTCAAACTCAATATCGGTTTGCTTGTTAAAAATGCGCATTTTTGGAGTATCGCTGCAAAACAATCCTGAATTCCAATTGCCTGAATTCCAATTGCCTGAATTCCTATCGCCTGAATTCCAATCGCCTGAATTCCAATCGCCTGAATTCCTATCGCCTGAATTCCAATCGCCTGAATTCCTATCGCCTGAATTAGCTAATCCGCTATTAGCTTTACCCAAATTTACCACTTCAAGAACTTCATTCCAAGTTAATTCTCGAACAATTTCAATATCATCTGTAACGCTCTTATCATCACTGTCAAAAACTTCACCACGTGCAACAACTTCACACACACGGTTTCTAATATCGAATGAATAATAATTAAAAACGTCTTTAGCCTTACGACAAAAATGAAAGCCAGATTCGCACAATTCAATCCTGCCATTATGCTTATAACGTTTTCCAACCTCATATTGAAAGTTGTTACGACACTGCAAATTTTCATCAAAACATTTGTATCCTGTAACCATTTCTATTCTCCTTTTCTCCAATACTCTATCGAATTTTTCTTTTCAAAACCTAATCCTAAAAGCGTGCTTTCAGCATCTTCTAAGGTAAACCACATCGTTTGATGTTCTAACATTTCACACGGCGCTTGCCCGTGTTTAATCACCGGTTGACGTTTGTTGTCAACATTATACGTTGTCTTTCCAACAAGATCGAAACCATTATACCGATTATGCTCCCAATGGAGCAGATCATACAACTTGACCTGTTCTTCCATATTTCTCCCCTGATTTACTAAACGTTTCATTAGTTGCCAACATTTCTTCCATATCTTCAAGATCAATATGGGATACACCGTGGTAATAATCTTCTTCTTTGGTAAACCCGTCCTCAATGATTGGGCAGTTTGGATTACGGCAAACTCCCCAAATTGAAGTATAGCGTTTGTCTTTTGTATCTTCAAACACCATAACAATTTCCCAATCATAACCGGCGCAACACAAGCCAGTATAAATATCGTCAACCTTAACCTCGCCAGTTGTTGTAATTTCACCATCTTCTTCTAAATGTACTTCAAGCATAACGCAAAATCTCCTTATCAGATTTAACAACATTTTACACCCATTGGGCTATCCTGTCAATACCCAATTTCATAAAATTGACAAATTAGTTATTTGTGCTATAATTCTTGAAATGGAAGTTACAAGAGAATACCTAATACAAAACAAGAATCACATCTTTGTTTTTGGAGACAACCAAAAACGTATTGGAACCGGTGGGGCAGCGAAACTTAGAGATTTACCCAACACCTACGGTTTCATAACTAAGAAATATCCCTGTAATCATAATTGGTGTTTTTATGCTTCCAGTGAATACATACCGGTTTATGCTTTTGAAATTGTCCGCTTGATTGCAGAGATTGAAAGCAATCCCGACAAAATCTATCTAATCTCAAAGATCGGTAGTGGACTAGCTAACAAATTCAGAATCTTTGAAAACGTTATTGAACCTAGCATCAAAGCAGATTTGTCCCAATATACTAACGTGGTGTTTTTATGGTAGATATATCAGTTCTCTTAGTAACGTTCGGTAGACCCAAAGAAATCAGAAAGACGGTTTACGAACTTCTAAAGCATCAAAATTACCCACTGGAAAATTTACACTTTCATCTTGCGGATAATGATACCGAAAGGCGTTTAGGTATCAAAGATTACACTTCAATGATACTTTCTGACTTTTCTTTTCTCAACTGGACATACTCAATTGAAACACGGCCAGGATGGGGATACAACGTTAATACGGTATTAAAACAGATAAACACGAATTATATCTTTTTAATTGAGGATGACTATGTTGCACATCGTCCAGTAGATTTGGTGTCTGGGGTAGAGTTAATGGAAGCACAAGCCAACATCGGTTTAATTCGTTATGATGGGATAGCAGCGCATAACGGCTTAATCCTTCACCTTAGAGAGGCAACAACACCCAATGGAAAGAAGATAGATTATTGTCTCATAGACAAGAGCAGTCAACATCTTAATGTATACTCTAATCGCCCTCACCTTAGACACAGACGGTTTACCGATTGCTATGGATATTATATAGAAGGGAAAGCATTAGGAGTAACAGAAGAAACGATGGCACATAATGTACTAGACAAGAAACAATGTCCAGATGTTGCCATCTTAGGAGACGGTATAGCGAATGCTTTTGAGCATATCGGCGCATCATTTCAGGGTAGCGAATTCGACAAAAGGAGCTAAAAAATGGATAAGAAAAATGATTTAATTTTAGAACTGAATAAATGTCTTGAAACAGCCGTTGGAATTAAGTTTAAGTTGAGAGAGTTAGTAGAAGATAATAGAGAATCTGCGTCTGGGATTGACCCGATTGCAAAACTAGATGTGGCAATGATTAGAACAGAAGATTTATATAAAACGTTAAAAGAAATTAACGAACTGTCAACAAGAATTATTTCATACTTTGGGGTAGAATAATCCTGTGGTTAGTACTCCTAACTATACCAAAGCGCAATTACTCAAACGAAGGTTGACAGTTGCCTTTCTGTTGTTGTTAAACTTACACCCGTTCAAAGCGGTATCTATGTTGTATACCGCTTTATGGTTTTATTTCAACGACGATAGAATCAAGAAAAGTCACGAAGTAGTTGTGTACGGAAACCATAAAAAATATACAACTGATGGAATTCTTATATTTGATGAAAAAGGAAAATCGGTAGAATAAAAATGAATAAAGAACAACTTGAAGGATATTTATTGGCCTGTTGTGATTCGATTGATAGACTCATAGAAACAGGAAAACTAAAAGAGGATGATCTGGCCGGTAAACTTGCAGAGAATTTGAGAGAGTATATCAGACTTAACCAGCCGGCAGGTTGGCAGTGGTGGCATTATCAAACCTATCCTATATATACAACAACATCAAGCTCAAAAATTTGTCAATACTGTGGAAAAACTATCGGTGAAAACGAATTACACTTTTGTAGCGGTTGCAACACATTATGAAAGCAGTTGTAACCGGAGGCGCGGGGTTTATCGGTTCACACTTGTGTGAACAACTTATAAATGAGGGACATTCGGTTAAATGTGTTGATAATCTCCTTAGTGGAAAAGTTGACAATATCATGCATCTAATTGACAACCCGCTGTTTGAATTTAGCTATGCTGATATTAGAGACAACCTTAATTTAGCTGGTGTTGACGTTATCTTTAACTTAGCAGCAAGTAAAAAGAACATCTGTTTAGACAACCCCAAAACAGACTTGGCTATAAACGGATGGGGAACTCTCAACTTATTACAACTTGCACAGAAGTATGGCGTTAGAAAGTTTATTCACGCCTCTACCGGTAGTGTATACGGAAACGTTACACCACAAACTGAAACTTCACAAACTATACCAGTTAGTTACTATGGAGTTAGTAAACTAGCCGGTGAAAGTTATGTCAAGATGTTTGGTGTTGATTACTCAATCCTAAGGTATTTTCACGTTTATGGAAGCCGACAAGATAGCACCGATAAACTAGGGGGAGTTATCGCTATTTTCATTAGAAGGATTTATCAAAACCTTCCCCTAATTGTGTATGGCGACGGCAATCAAACCCGTTGCTTTACCTACGTTAAAGATGTAGTTAAAGCAAATCTGGCAATGCTTAATAAAACAGAAAACAATCTATTTAATTGTGTGAGCAATCTACACATAACCTTAAATCAACTTATACAAATTCTTTTTGAAATTACCGGCAGAAAAGTACAAGTATTATATCGAGACTGGCAAATTGGCGATATAAAAGACTTTGCTCCAAGCAATGATAGAATCAAAGAGTTAATTGACTTCACTCCATTTGAAACAGGATTACAGGAAACCATAGATGAAAGTCGCCGTTTATACTGCTAATTTTGGAGAAAGTGAAGTATATACACCCGTAGCTATAGAGATGGGTGTAGATTACTTCTATTTTACAGATAGGCCAGTATCGTTAGAGCACTGGATTGTCAAAACGGTTGAAAGACGTTTTGACAATCCCAGATTGGAATCACGGTATTATTTTGATAACTCAACAACTGTACTCCCAGATTATGATATAACCATAATGCACGGCGCTAATGCGCAGTTGTTAATCAGTCCGCTGAGCCTTATAGATATGTTTATCAAATCAGACATAGCTGCATTTAACCATCCCCACAGAAATTGTATCTATAAGGAAGCCGAGGTTTGCAAAGGAGTTGGGAAAGATTCTGCCGATAAAATAGACAAACAAATCAAACGGTATAAAGCAGCGGCCTTTCCATCTAACTATGGACTACACGCCTGTGGTTTAATTATTAGAAAAAACACAGAATCAGTACAAAACTTTGAATCATTATGGTGGCAAGAAGTATTGAACGGTTCATACCGTGACCAGCTATCATTCGATTACATACGATGGAAAACTGGTATTTCAATTTCAGAAATACCGGGAAACATTTTTTCCAGTCCATACATTAGAATAAATTTACACAACAGGAAATGATTATGACAAGACCTTATTATTTAGATGTACCCGGTGCAGCATTAACCAAGAATGAACGGGAATTGATTGTAAAGCTATCTTCTGAATTTGAAGGAACTCCATTATTTTTTGGAATTGGGGTAATGTGGGGAGGTTCTTTTCACTGTATGAGAGCCGGTAATCCTAATGCTGAAATCTATGGATTAGATATAGATTACTACACTTACCGTATTCATAGAGAAGACTTGATTAAAGCCATATTCTTAAAGGGGAATAGCACAACTTACCAATTCGACAAACCGATAGATTTTTTATTTGTGGACGGCGCGCATGATTATAATACAGTAAAAGCTGATATAGCCAACTGGAAAGATCGGGTTAAAGTTGATGGCATTATTGCTTTTCACGATTTCAAACCAAAACAAGTTGACGTTGACCTTTTCCCATCTATTGTTGGTGTAAATAAAGCGGTTATGGAATCAGAACTAACACAAGTTGGAAAAAGATTTATACAAATAGAACAAGTAGATTCAATTATAGCATTTAGGAGAATAGAATAATGCCAACTGATGATGAAATTTATGGACGTTCTGCACTAAAAAACGGTGAACCCTGGATAACACCAGAGAGTCTTAAACATTTAAGAACAATTATAAAACCACATTGGAACGTGTTTGAATGGGGCAGCGGCGGAAGTACTGCGTTTTGGTCAAGAAACTGTAAATCAGTTATCAGTATTGAACACAATTCAGAGTGGATACAACGGACAACCGACATTGTGAATCGGTTAAACTGTCCGCATAACTATACAATCATTTATGTAAAAGGTGACGGAACAACCGATCATACTAAAGCCTTTAGGGAATACGCTAATGCGATTCTTGAATATCCCGATAATAGTTTTGACTTGGTATTTATAGACGGCGAGGCATCAAGCAGAGGGTGGTGTATAACCAATGCTTTGCCAAAACTAAAGAGCGGCGGTTGTCTGTTAGTTGACAACTCCAACTGGTTAAAAGAATCTCCATCGAATACAACCAATAGATTAGACTTCATTGAAAAAGGATTAAAATGGGTTGGTCAACCAGGAACTTTTGACTGGCATACATCCATCTTTACGAAAGAATAATTGTATAATGATAACTTGCGTTATAGTCAACTTCAAAACAAAAAATTTAACTGAAAAATGTATAGAAACCTTCAGAAAATTTTATAGTCATCCGATCATCCTTATTGACAATAATTCTGCTGACGATTCTACCGAATTTTGCAAAAACGCCTTTACAAAATATAATGACATTACACTGTTGTTAAACAACAAAAATATAGGACATGGGCCAGCTATGCATCAAGCAATTTTGCTTGCAACCACTCCGTATATTTTCACATTAGATAGCGACACAGAAACATTACAAGGAACGTTCTTAGAATCAATGTTGCTTGAATTCGACAAACAAGAAAATTTGTATGCAATCGGTTGGCGGCGTTATGTAAATTGTGATGGTGTATCTGGCGACGAAAAGCAAAACAAAAATCTAACCCCTTACATCCATCCGTATGCAATGCTAATTGACCGCGCAAAATACCTAACTTTACCAAAATTTGAAGATCACGGCGCACCTTGTCGAAGCAATATGTATGCAGCTTTTAAAGCAAATTATACATTAAGTGATTTTAATTTGAAGCCGTACATAAAACATTGCATAGCAGGAACGCGCAGAATGTACAATGGTTATTGGCATCCTAAAGAAACCGATAAACCGTCAGAATGGAAAGAAAAGGCGACTTATCCAATTTAGAGAGCTTCCTACTGCATTTTTCGATTGTTTTTGAAAAGTGGGTAATAACACTTAAAAACAACACGAAAACACTATACATTTTCCTAAAATTCCCCACAAAAACTCTATAAAGTGGGGAATTTTTCTTTGTGCAAAATAACTTTCATCAAACTGCGCCATCTGTTTATCTTAGTGCAAATGGGGAATATACCCTAGAGTTGCCCATAATTTATAGGTCAAAGTGGTGATTGCAAGGCGCATAATCGGTATAAAGTGGGGAATTTGTCCACAATTTAATATTGCAACGATAGCAATTTACACAATGAGTATTACGCAGTCAAAAACAGCCAATGTTAAAGAGCATTTAGGCGTGAAATATACATAACACAAATACACCCGTGTATTTATACCTTGAAATCGCCCTGAATTGACACAAATAGAATGTGTGGTATAATTGCAGCATTTAGAAAAGGAGTTATATAAATTATGTTGAGAGTATGCACACGATGTAATCAAGAAAATGACCATGATGGAAGTTATTGCCAATTTTGTGGCAACAGTATACTACTATCTGCAATTGATAATGACGATAGCATTATTTATTGGGTACAAACTCCATACGAACTTGGAGAATTTTTGGATGTTTATAAAGACAAAACAAAGTTGAGTTATCAACAATTATATGTGTTGTACAACAACCTTCGCGGAATTAAAATTAGAGCAACAATTATCGGTAATAACTCATTAAAATTTGAGATTGTAGATAATGAATAACGCCATTTCGTTAGATGACATTAAAAGTAATAACGTGAATTATTGTCTGTACTGTGGACGGTTCATCTATCCGAGTATTGATTCAGGATGGGAAGGATTTACCGCCGATGGTGTAACTACACAGAAGATTTGTGTGTTTTGTAATCTTGAAAGAAATCACGAAATAATTGAGAAGGCACAATGAACGAAAAACAAGAAACAGTAAACCACCCATCCCATTACAATCAAGTTCCGGGGATAGAGTGTATTGACGTTGTAAAGCACTTTGACTTCATTATAGGAAGCTGCATAAAATATTTATGGCGTGCTGGACACAAATTCAACACAACAAAACTTGAAGATTTGAAAAAAGCCAAGTGGTATATTGAATATGCTATCGCGCAAGAAGAAAAGCAATGAATGATGTATGGCTTGTCGCTTTTGAACTTGGTGTAATTGTGTACAGTTTAGCGCTAATGCGCTCTGTATTGAAAGACATAAACCAAACATTAAAACAGATACGGAACAAAATGCAATGAAAAGAAGAATCGGTAAGTACATAATCAATACTGACCTGATAACGCATATTTATAAAGAAGATGAAAGTATACATTATAGTACAAACTCATCGCAAACCACTTGGGTTACTACAAGAGACTTAAACGAACCAGAAACAATATTCATTTGCTTTGGAGAGTGCTTTTTGAGATTTTACAAAGGATATGATGACGGATACAACGAAGCCTTAGCCTTATACAACGAGTTTGACAATGAAACAAAATTATAGACTTTTCAACAGTTGTTTAACCTGCAAGTACTGTTTTCAAGAATTGGAATTTGTCTGTACATTTTATGAAAAGATGCCTTGCGAAAAAGTACCCAACATTCTTACAGACATAGCAATCATTGAAAAATATTTGATGTGGGAAAACTCAAACAAAGTACAGTGCAATGGAATTTGTGATAACTATGAACATAGAAATTAAAGCTAATAAGATAATTTTTGATAACGATATTGAAATGAGTTATGATACACTATTAAACTCTATCCGGTATACATCCAATTGGCTTGCAACCCTCATAGAAGCTAAACAAGCATTTGATAAGACGGGAGTAACAGAACAACAGGTAGAGTTTATAGAATGCGCTTGTTCTAAAGATCGTGGGTGTATCAACAACGTTCTAAGGATGTTGGGACAATTATGAAAGATATGTATTCAAACAAATTAACTAGGTTTATTGGACACACATTCTATATGCTTGGAGCTTATTCAGGCGATTATAACGAAACACCTTCTCAGGTTTTTGATAATATAAAGAAATACGGCATATTTTCACCGATTAGAAGTTATTATTATAATAGTGGCATACACTATTGGCTTAATGGTGAAGATTCTTTTATGAATGTCATCAAAAGGATTTTCTCAACAAAATGAAACTTTTAATGCTTCCAAAATTATCAGACGTTGGAACTAATAACGGTATAGGCCAGGTCATTCTCAATTATTGGAACTGGCTTCCAAAAGTCGGCATTGAACTAACCGATAATCCAGACGACAGTTATGATATATCCTCTAGCCATTTAGGCAAAATCGCTAATGCTGATTTGTGCTTTCTTCACGGTTTTTGGTTTGGTAAAGTTAGTAACCTAATGTCAGAACAAAATGCGCTCATTATAGAATCAATTCGCAATGCTAAGGCGGTTATAGTACCTAGTGAGTATGTTGCCGAAACAGTGCGGAGAGATTTTAGAATCAATCCTTATATCATCGGTCACGGGGTCAATATGTCAGAGTGGAAAGGCGCAAAACCGAAAGGCTATGTGCTATGGAATAAAAACCGCCCGTCCGATGTATGCAACCCTGAACCGGTTTATGAGTTGGCAAAACGCCATCCTAAAGTTAAATTCGTTACCACCTTCTATCCGATGGACAGAACACCTATTCCTGATAATGTACAGATAGTTGGAAAGGTATCCTTCGATCAAATGAAACAGCTTATCAAAGGCGCTTCTATCTATCTCTCAACCGCTAAGGAAACCTTCAATATCAGCGCCTTAGAGAACTTAGCCTGTGGCACTCCGATTCTAGGATGGAATTGGGGAGGGACAGCCGATATAGTATGGAATAAAAAAGACGGTTATCTAGTTAATGTTGGCGACTATGACGCACTTTCAGACGGTTTAGAATGGTTACTAGAGAATAGACAACAACTAACAGCGGCTTGCAAAAACAAAGCAATGATGTATAATTGGCTTGACGTTGCAAAGAAAATTAGAGAGGTGTGTTATAATGTCTATTAACGTAAAAGAAGCCCGCGAACTAGTCGCAAGATGTATTGAAACTTTAGATGATAACAAAACGGTAGAGGATGGGGATGTTGATACCCTCTGCGCCATTATCAATCAAATGTGTGAACACATTGAAAATACTAAAGAGCATAAATTGCTTACAACAGAAGAACAAACCATTATCGAAATGTTAACCGATGTGTGGAACTTATTTTTAGAACTTCCAGAGTTACACAGAAGTGATACAGTAGAATTTATGCAAGGTATTCACCTTTTACAGAACATCATTCTGGCTAGGATTCATTTAAGATATGGCAAAAGTTGACATAATTATAACCTGCTATAATAAGGAAGCGACTATCGCTAGAGCGATAGAATCAGTCAAACGGCAAACGTTGACAGACTTCTTTTGTATCGTTGTGGATGATGGTAGCACTGATAATTCTTGGTCAGTTATCAACAAAGAGATAAATAAAGACAAGAGGTTTATTGCCATCCAACTAAAAAACTGTGGTGTTGCTAATGCTAGAAACGTTGGAATTGGTTACGGCAATTCACCGTATATTACCTGTTTAGATGGGGATGATGGCCTTATTGACAGATTTTTACAAACCTGTTACGACGCAATTAAAACCGATAGAAGTTTAGGAGTTGTCTATACAGAAGTATTACTAAACCATCCCGATGATAACTTTACCATAGCCGATTGGACAAAACCAGATCATAATGCACAGTTTGAAGGAAAAAATCAAGTTCCCTGTTGCAATATGTTCAGACGTGACTTGTTTGATAGAGTGGGCGGGTATCGGCAACGTTACAGTCCAAAAGGAGCAGGTGCAGAAGATGCAGAATTATGGTTACGATTTTTCAAACTAGGATACAAAGCGAAAAAGGTAACAGAAGAACCGTTATTTATCTACAACGCTTTCGGCGGTTTAACTCAGGATGGAAACTATACCGAGGTCAACTGGATTAACTGGCATACTACAAAACCATCCCCATCATTACAAAATCCTGAAAACGGTATTGTTCACATCGTCAATGAATACGACAGACCTGAAATCAGCGTTATCATACCGGTTATAGAAAAACACTTACACTATCTACAAGATGCCTTAGATTCATTAGAAGCGCAAACCTTTACCAACTGGGAATGTATTGTAGTTTTCGACATTGAAGATTCTATCATCAAAACCATCAAAGAACTTGAATACTATGAGAAAGCCTATCCCTATGTAAAATTTTTGTACACATCTGGGGGATTAGGTGCAGGTTGTGCAAGAAATGCTGGTGTTGAATATTCAATAGGTGAGTACCTAGTATTTTTAGATGCAGATGATTATTTACAACCTAGATTTTTAGGATTATGTCTGTCTGCTCTCAAACACTTCAATGCAGATTGGGTATATACCGATTTGTATTCTCAGACAATACACAGCAGAGAACAATTCGAGAAAGAGAAAAACAACGAATCTAAAATCATTAGAGAACGTAAAGAATGGGTAGAGTTTATCCAACCGTATCACAATGAGGAATGGAGTGTAGAAAAGTTACACCATAGTGGAATTGCGGCGGTTACAGCGCTTTATAAAAAATCAGACTTTGAACTGGTAGAAGGATTCGATCAAGAGAACAACCGAGAAGATTGGGACTTCCATATGAGATTGGCTAAAGCTGGCAAATGTGGCTTGAGGTTGCCCTTACCACTTTTAACATATCGCCTTAATACTGGAATTCGCAGGGAGTATGTTGGAACCGCTAGAGATTCAGAAGAAAGCAAACAATTAAAGCAAAAGGATGTTGATAGAATTCACACACAATATGATTTAGGAGAATTGAAAATGGCTTGCAGTACTTGTAAACAAAAGAAAATTGACATTCAGAAACAAACCAATAACGCCCCAGAACTATATACCCTAGAGTATACCGGCAAAATTACCGGGGGGGTAGTTACCGGTCCGGTAACTCGCAAACAATATCCACTAAACAACTATAAAGGAAAAGTGATAGTATATAAGGTAGCTCCGCAAGACGCCCAAGCATTAGTCGGTAGGGGTTTGTTCGTACCATTGAACACAGAAAACAAACAAGCTCCGGAGTCGGTTATTGTTGCTCCTACACCTGCTAAAGTGGAAGTGGTTAAACTATCGCATACCGATAGATTAAAAGCTTCTATGGAATTTGCAGAGAAGGCGAAAAAAGAAGCACAACTACAAATGGAAGCCGAGTTAGCCGCTTGGGAAATTGCAAGTGACGAAGCCTTAGAAAAAACCGAAAAAGAACTAGACACAACCGTAACTTGGATAGACAATCCTGGAAGTTTTTCACTCGCCACATTAAAATCTTATGTCAATACTGAGAAGCCAAGTCAAGAGCGATTACAACTAGCCTACGACAATGAGGCGATGGGCAAAGCGCGTAAAAGTGTTTTAAATTTTTTGAAGGGGAAAGACACATACTAAAAAATTATACTGGCAGATTATCTTATCTGCCAGTATTTGTTTGTTCTATATCAATAGAACATAACGTTACGGTTTTCTAAAAACTATTGACAACCGTATAAACATCGAGTATACTGGTATCATCTTACACAGACAAAGGAGAAGCAAAAATGAAGCGCACATACTCGGTAGAAGAACTAAAATCAGTCAACAATTCAATGATGAATTATACAGTTAGCTTCAAGTATTTTGGTACAACCGGGCAAATAAAAGTACACGTTGGATTAGTTGGAAACCACTTTGAAATTATCAATAACCTAGTTAAAAAACAATACGGCGACAAAGCCGAGGTAATCGGCGCAAAAGTTACCGGAAAGGCTTGGTAAACATTAAAAACACCATCTAGGTTAGGTGGTGTTTTTTGTTGTGTTGCAATTCAATAAAATATGTGGTATAATGAAGAAAAACCATAGGATATTATAATGACATTTTCAAGTGAGTTTTGTCCAACGTTTTTATCGTTAGGTAGATATGCAAATCTGATCGGTCTTGACCCGTTACGGTTTTTTGGTGGTGTAACATCATTACGCGGAGTAAATCAATGCTCTGATCTTTGGAGTCAGTTCTCTTGGCAGGATAGCGGAAAAGTATCGCGTGAAGAACTGCGACAAGCTATCAAACAAGCCGAGGATGATATAACGGCAACTGTCGGATACTTCCCTGCTCCTTACTGGCATACCGAAGTTGTATCCTATCCACAATTCTATCAAAAAGAATATAGGGGAGTTAGCGGCTTTCAATCAAATACATTCAATCATAAAACAGGTGTTACCAGTAAAAAGTATGTTATCAGTGGTGGTGTTAGGGCAACAACTGCAATTGACCCTAGAGAGATTACAAGGGGAACTGATATAGACACAACCGGAGACGGATTTACCGATACAGCTGTATTTACTGTAACCAACCTGACCTTTACCGACATTTGTGAGTTAAAAGCCTATTTCAAGGTTTATGATGATATTGACGCCGATAATTGCAGAACTGACCCGGCCAGTGAAGGGGTAGATGATTATTGGGAGATAACACCCATTCGGGCAAAGTTAAGTGGTACTACGGCCACAGTTTACATACCGGTTTACCTGCTATTCAAACCACAATTACAGCGCCGTATCAACGCCGGTGAAATAGATGCAGACGATTTTGCAAATAGCTATGTTGACACAGTAGAATTTTATAGGGTGTATAATGACCCAACTTCACAAGTATCATTCCTGTGGACAACTGAAAGCAGTTGTGAGGATTACAGTTGCGCGTGGGCAGTTCAATCAGGATGTATGAGAGTTTGGGACAGTCGCCGGGGTATCGTTTCAGTATCGCCGGGAACTTATGACAGTACCACAGGATTCTTTACCGGTAGCTGTTTTACACAGAATAGAGAACCTGACAAAATGATGCTGTATTATTATTCAGGCATGCGCAGTGAAAACAACCGTAACTGTGACGAGCTAAACAACAACTTAGCCAGAATCATAGCGATGTTGGCTAGTGCCAGACTGAATAAACCGGTTTGCACTTGCGAAAGTCCAGCACGTCTTATAGAGCGCTGGCAAGAAGAAGTAACGATGTCAAACGCTTCCAGATCATACAACCTAAGTGTAGCTGATTTAGAATGTCCATTCGGCACTAAATATGGGGAGCTATTGGCATACAAAGCTCTAAAGAACTTTGGAACTAAAGTCGGAAAGAACATTAGAGCATAACAAAAAACAGGATAACTAAAAGTTATCCTGTTTTTATTTTAGATTTATAGTTACAGTGGATAGATTTCACCGGGGCAGCTTACCAACTCATATTCACCGCTTTCCAATTCTTCTTCAGTCAACAAACCGTCTTCAAACGCTCTGTCAACACAACATTCACAAACAGACGGCATTAGAACGTTAGTCGCTCCGTATGGTACACTATCATAAACTGTCCCCTCTCCGTTACACGCCTTGCAACCCTCATAAGCATAAATTTTCTTTGTCATTGCCGTTTATCCTTTACCGATTAGAATACTGCTTTAACTTCACTCATTACATAATCAGTTCCAACAACATCTAAAATCGCTCTGTAAATGTCGCTTTTGAACTCGCCATTAAAGAAAAACGATTCTCCGGTTAGCAATACCTTAAGAGTCTCTAACGTTCTTTCCTGCTCCATAATCTGATTTTTATGAAATTTAACGTCGCCAGCATAGCAGTACAGAACGTTTTTCTTATTAAAGTCAATGTTTGTTTGAAGAACTTCTACATAATTGCACTTTAACGTTTCTCCAAGAAACCGACTTTGCCTAACAGCTCTGACGTATGCTTCGATTATGTTGCCGATATATTTTTTGTAGATTCTTTTCTGTTTCATTGCCGTCTCCTTTATCTCTAAACTGACCTTATTCTATCACAGCTTTTCACGTTGTCAATAGTTTTTCAAAAACTGTAACGCAACTAATACCATAGAACACAGTGTTACAGTTTTATATCTTTACGATATTGAGTATTGACACGGCGCTAAGTGGATATATAATGAAATCAGTTCACACAAAGGAGATGGGGAAATGACAGTACAACAAGAAGAAATCTTAGAAAGCATCAAAAAACAACTTAGAGCAGGAGAGATTACCACAGAAGAGGCCAACGTTCAAATAGTGAGATTAGAACGTATCAGAATTGTAACAAAACTTTCCAAAGAAATTAGAACATACCTAAACAATGCAGTTAAAGCCGGTAGATTAGGACACCTTAAAAAAGACAGCGCGCTTTCAGAAATTTACTATCATCCTAATTTCAAATACCTGGCGCTTGAAGCACGAGAAAAAGAATTATATAGACTGCGAGACGCTCTTAAGAAAACTTGTGCAGCATAACACAAAAGAGGACACTAAATCTAGTGTCCTCTTTTCATTGGGTGTACCTTTAGTGTATGATCGCTTTCAAAAGGTACATCTACCTATAGTGTTTTATACCATATCAAAACACTATATATAGTGTTTTGGTGTATGAAATGTATGAAATGTACCTTTTTTAACCATGAGTTTTTCACTTTTTTTATAAAAAACAGTAGAAAGTTTATAGAAATGGGTACATTATGGTACATTCCTACATCTTTTCTATATTTTGCCTATTGACAGAAAACGTATTTTCGACTATAATACTAATATCTGAGAGCGACAAAGGAGCCGATAAATGAACATCTATGAAATGACCATCCAAAAATTCAGCGAATTCACCGGTAGTAAACTGACCATATGGGAGAGTGAGAAGTCGAAAGTTTGGATGGAATCAGACAAGAACTTTGATGTTTATGTATACGTTCTAAAAAACGGTAAAGTATCTGCACGCCGTTGGATGATCGGCTCGTTGGTATATAGTAATGGAGTTATGCGCTACCAGTTGAATTCTGAGTACAAACTCAAAACCGATTATGCGGCTTGGGTAAAGCAAGTATCGGCTTGACACCACTGGATATAGTGGTATAATTCACCTTATAATCATTATAAAAACAATCAATTCAGCATTCAGCCAAAAGCCGATGGTGAATTATTGTTTAGTACGGCAAAGGATGACATATAGTGAAAACTGGTTATTTATGTCTAAACGGTTATGCTGGCCGTTCTGAAACGAAAGTTGAAATAATCGGTGAAACTAAAGATCGGTATAGAATAAGGGCAATAACAAAAACCAGACTAGCCGGTGAAAACCGATGGTTAAATCCCGGTGAAATTGAACTAGTTCCAAAATACGCAATGATAAGGATTGAAAGCAATGAAACAACAGTACAAATGGGAACGGCGCGAAAAGAAGTATAAGCGCAAGAAAAAGATGATCGTTGACGGTAAATCGGTTTTTGTCATAGAGAAAGCAGTTAATGAGCGCGGCAAGTGTAAAGAAAAAGTACATGAAGGCATATAAAGTTAGACTTGAATTAAACAACAAGCAAAAGACGTGGTGCAATCGCTGCGCAGGCGCTTCTAGGTTTGTTTATAATTGGGGATTGTCTGAATGGAAAAGACAATATGATGCATACAAAGAAGATAATACACTGAAAAGACCGTCTCGGTATGGTTTATGTGTACAGTTTAATTCAGAAAAAGATGTTGTGTGTAAATGGATTAGAGAATATCCGTATGCTATAACTGAGGCGGCTTTTGAATGTTTAGGGAAAGCCTTTGATAACTTCTTTACACGTATCAAAAAAGGAGATTCTAAACTTGGCTATCCTAAATTTAAGAATCGCTATTCAAGAAAAACATTTAGACTGAGGGGAGTTAAAGTGGAATCGGATCGTGTATTCCTTCCTAAGTTGGGATGGATAAGACTGTCACAGACTGATTATATACCGGTTGGCGCAAGCTATGGAATTTATGCAACGATTAGCGAACGTGCCGGACACTGGTATATTTCGGTTTTGGTGAAAGATGAAACTGAAGTAAAGGCCGATTTGAATAATACCGTAATTGGAATTGACTTTGGTATAGAATCTCTTGCGGTTTTGTCTAACGGGAAGGTATTTGACAATCCCAAACCACTAAGAGAAGCACAGTCAAAATTAAAACGATTACAAAGAGAACTATCAAGAAGAAATAAAGGTGGTAGTAATTATGCAAAAACAAAAGCACGTTTAGCTAAAGCAAATTTTACGGTTGCAAAAATTAGAGAGCACACTTTACACCAAATCAGTAGTTATATAACCAATATTTGTAAACCATCGGTTATAGTTTTAGAGGACTTGAATGTGTCCGGTATGCTTAAGAATCATTGTCTTGCTCAATCTGTATCGGATGTTGGATTTTACGAATTGCGACGACAGATTGAGTATAAAGCAATTGCACTTGGTATAAAAGTTGTTTTTGTTGATAGATGGTTCCCATCCTCAAAGACTTGTTCTAATTGTGGATGCATAAAAGACGATCTTACATTAGGTGATAGAACATTTGTTTGTAACGATTGTGGACTTGAAATTGATAGAGACTTAAATGCAGCTATTAACTTGCGTAATATGGTAAGTGTGGTAGAATAATAAAAGTGAAGGGCGAATCGCGCCCGGATTGCTTAGGGAGTTAGGTGGTAGTAATAGCCTACTGTGAACTAAGAAGTTGGTATCGAATTTTGAATAAATCCAACGCGCACATTAAATTGTGGTATCTCCAAGTGGAGTATAGTTATGCGTACTTAAGGGTTTACTCCACACACGTGGGGGTATATGGGATAAATATACTTGAACCATTTGTCTATTGTCGTTTACTCCACACACGTGGGGGTATATGGAATACCGCGATTATTGCTATTCTGAAAGCGAAACAACAGATAATGTTTATGCTTGGGCATACTTACCCGAACCGGCTGAGGTTAAATAATGGAATCAACAGACACCAACATTAAAACGGTAGATAATCATATTTATATGTACTGTGACATTACACCCAAATCAGCCCTAGAGTTGATTGAAGAATTGCAAAAGCTGAACCGAAAGCTGTTAGTTGACAATGTGGTGAATTTTGGGACTATGCCAATTGTATTGCATATCAATTCAGATGGTGGGGATATGGCATCATCTTTTGCAATTGCCGATATGATCAAAAACCTAGAAACAGCGGTATACTCTATTATTGAAGGGGTTGCTGCTAGTGGGGCAACAATCATTAGTAGCGGTTGTGATAAACGCTATATTACCGAAAATTCCCTGATGCTGTTACACCCCATGTTTTCAGTATACTGTGGAAATTACGAGGAACTAAAAGATCAATCGTTTGGTAATGATCTGGCTATGAAACAATACGTTCGATTCTATGTTAAACACAGTAAGCTAACTAAGAAGGAAGTTAAACGGCTGTTAAAGCGTCAATCCTGGTTAAGTCCAGAAATGGCATTAGAATATGGATTAGTTGACGAGGTGATCTAATGTATTGGGTAAAGTACATACGGTATAGCACTGTATTTTCAGCTTATTTTACAACTACTGGCGATATGTATGAATTCTTATGTATACTCGATGATAATCACAGTGTAAAAAAGTTTAAGTTTGGAGAAGATGGAGAAACGCTAAACGAAAGCTGTTTTGGATGGGAAAAGTTTTCTAAATCTTCAATGAGACTATATGAGAATATGTATGAACAATAACTTCAAACAAGAAATTTTAGTATGCAGTTGTAATGGATTAGAACACATCATTCGATTCAGTAATTATTTTGAATGTGGCGATCCTGAAGAGGTTGTAGTTGATTTTCATTTAGCCAAGAAGCCGTTCTTGCAGAGAGTTGTCTATGCTGTAAAATACGTCTTTGGTTATCAATCAAAATATGGCGCTTTTGATGAAATTCTATTGGATGTTGAAAGCGTAAGTAGATTACAAGAGTTTTTGACTGAATTTCAAAAGGAGAAAAAAGATGAGTGCCAAAAAGGTTATCAGTAAAGTATTGACTTCTGTTTTTGGAAAATGTAAGACGTATACGGTTAGATGGTCAAACGGTCAAAAGACGTATGATACCTATACCGAAAGAGACGGTAGAGAAATTCCGTTGTTTATGGGGATGTCTAATCCTCCTAAAGAACCGAGGGTATAAGATGGACAAAGAAGCGGCATTTGAGACAATGAAACTGGTGTTAGACAAAGTTGGTATAACACAGGAAAGCAATGAGGAACTATACAACTTTGTTAAAGAAATGTTTTGCGCTGGTTTCTATTATGGATATAATGATGCGGTTAAACTTCTCAATCAATTTACTATCAATCAACAAGACGCATTAGACTTGGAGTTTGGATTGAATCAATCGAATTACACACAAAAATAATGCATCACAGATGTTTCCATCGTTGGATGCATTGATTTTTGAATCTATAATAATTATGAGCAGTATTATAACACATCATAGGAGAAAAGTCAAATGACACATTATGTATTGCTTAAACACGGTTGGGAAGTTGTATTTGAAACCGAGAAAATGACGGTTTATGAACTTGGCAATGTTCAATACATTAAGTGGACAAATGGAAGGGATTTGGTGGTGAAAAAATGACTAAGCCTAATAATTATATGGATAGAGTTCCTTATCGGTTTCACAATAAGTCGGATAATCCATTCATTTTTGTGATTACAAACAAGTGGTTTATCATCTTTATGATGTTGTTTGTAATGGCATTGTTTATGTTCGGAGATAAGATTTTTTGATCTTAGACAAGGGCTTTTTTAGACTGGCAAGGAACGCCAGTTTCAATAGTAACCATCGGTATAAAGTTGGATGTGTAATCGTTGTTCATGGCCGTCCGGTTAGCGTTGGATGGAATGTGATTAAAACACATCCGACTTATACCAATGAAGAACATCCGAGTATTCATGCTGAGGTTAAAGCGGTGATTAACTCAAGATGTGATATAACCGGAGGTATTGCTTATGTGTATAGAGAGACTAGGAACGGTGTACCTGCTATCGCTAGACCTTGCGACTTTTGTAGAGAGGTTCTAATCGAAGCTGGTATAAAAACCGTGTATTACTCTACCGGGTATTATCCATATTGGATGAAGGAGAAGTTAAGGTGAACTTTGAAGTTATCGTAAAAGAGAAGAAGTCAGAACCAAAACCAAATGACATTGGGCCATTCGAGGTATTTGTATTTGTTGTGTTTATCGTTGTGGTGGCTATGATTTGTAGATAGAACTTAATATACAACGAATCGAAGCGCACTCTAAAAAAGTGCGCTTTTTTGGTTGTGTGTCAAATTTGACTTTACATCTTTTTGTGTTATAATAAAGAATATAAAGGTTATATAAATATGAGTATTGTCGAATTGGTTTTGTTGGGCTTTGCAACGTGGCGGCTTACTTCTTTACTGTATAGAGAAGAAGGGCCGTTTGGGATATTTGTGAAATTAAGGGAAAAGTTGGGTATACAGCATATTGATGGGAAGCCGTGTATATATCCAGATCGGTTTTGGTGTAAGTTGTTTAGTTGCGTGTGGTGTCTATCGGTTTGGGTAAGTGCTACATTTGTCGTATGGTATATTTTTTTGCCATCGGTTGCAATTATTTTTGCACTATGGTTAAGTTTAAGCACAATTACAATAGGATTAGATAAATGGCTTGTTGTGGACAGAGAATAACTAAGAAAAAGAAAGTGATTGTACCAAAACCAGAAGCGGTAGAAGATGGGTACAATGAGGGCGATTATGGTTTTGTGAAGGTTTCATACAATGGCGACTTAACCATTAAGGTAAATGGATGTAAGACGGGGAATCGGTATCTATTCGGTAAGGGGTCGGTAAGATCAGTTGATTATGGGGATGCTCAGTGTTTGTTCGATCTAATGCCGGGCGCTTTCCAAGAAGTTGTAGAAGTTGTAAAAAAAGCGGCAAAGAAAGCTATACCAGTTGTTGAGAGTTTAGAAGATGGCATTAAAACCGATAATTCCGAGAGTGAATATATCCCAAGCTGACTTTAATAAGCGCATTGAAGCGCAAATGAAGAAGTTTGTTGATTTGGTGCATAGCGACTTTCAGTTGACGGTTAGGACTTGGAAGAATTCTGGCAGGTTGTTTTCAAAGACGGTAAAAGCTGGTGTGAAAATTACTAGGGGAGAAGTTTTAACTGGAAGCAAAAAGTACTCTTATGTAAACGATGGAACTAAAGCTCATTATATTGCGCCGGTTAGATCAAGGTTTTTGAGGTTCAAAAGTGGGTACACGCCCAAAACACAACCTGGAAATATTATGTCTAGGAACGGCGGTTCGTCTGGGAATTATGTGTACTCAAAAGGGCACTGGGTTAAGGGTATTCAGGCAAGGCGTTTCGATAAAGAGATTAAGAATCTAAGAGAAAAAGACTTTTTAACGATTATGGAAAAAGCGCTTTTTGTTGAAGAGAAATAAGCGGAGGTTTAAGGTATGAGTGCAAATGAAGTTCATTTTACCGGGGGACAAGGGGCGGTTTGGTTACAGCCCGATGGGCCGGGGACTGATATGGTGTTTTTAGGGTGTCACGAGGTGGCTTCGGTTGAAGAGCCGTTAGGGGATTATAATCCGTTCTTCTGTCCTGACCCGTCACAACCTAAAAATTGGATAGCAACCGGAGAAGTTTATAATCCGCCTGAAGCGGTTACAACTTCGATTGTAGAAGATATTTTAGGTACACTGGCATATTTGGAAAAACAATTATGTCCATTCGCGCTTTATATTAATATGGTGTGTGGCGGACGTAAAGATGTTTTTACAAACTATGAGAGAACATTTGTTTTGGATGTAAGAAGGATTACGTCAAGAACTTATGACAATGTGGCGATGCGTGACACCGATGATCGTGGTACGATTACACACGAAATTAGCGCTGCTCCTCCACTAATTAAAGTGGTTAAAGTTGCCGGTTTTGATCAAACTTTGCCGGATTCGGCTTTTACGCCAGCATAAGGGGATTATAAATTATGGCTACTACACAAGTTGCAGTGAATGATATTTGGGTTTGTAAAGATCAAAGATGCGCCGGGCAATGTGACGATAAGGTTGGACTTTGTCAGTATTTAATTTATGGATGCGACGCCCCAGATCCTACTTTTACCGCAGATTTAGCACATACAGCCGATGGCGGCGCTACTTGGACAAATTCTGTTGACTATCCGTTTGCAAACGGTGAAAACATAATGAGCGTTGGTTGTTTCGCGCTTGACAACACCGTTACCAGATGGCTTGCCGTAAGAGGCGCAGAGGTGGCACCGGCTAATCCTTTGGAGATTGCTTATAGTGACGATGGCGGCGCAAGTTGGACAAATGTAGATGTAGAAGCAGCTGGCACAAGATATGCAACCGATTCTGGAGCGTTGTTTGTACTAAATTCTAAAAATATTTGGTTAGCGTCTAGCGGCGGTTATATTTTCTTTAGTTCAGATGGCGGTATTACCTGGACACAGCAAGAAGACGGAACGGTTACAGCGGGCAACTATAACGCAATTATGTTTGCAAATGAAAATGATGGTTTTGCGGTTGCGGATACCGGTATTGTAGTAAGAACGGTTGACGGGGGCTTGTCTTGGACTGCCGTGACTGCAATAACCGCAGTTCCAAATGTTTTATGTGTTTACGTTTTCAATAAGGATGAAGCATTAGTTGGAACGGCAACCGGCGAAATTTGGCGAACTTGGGACGGGGGTACAACTTGGACTCAAGTTTATACCAGTGCAGATTCTATCAATGATATAGATTTTGCAAATAAGTATGTCGGTTTCGCGATTGCAGACGATACTGTTCTTAGAACTAGAAACGGCGGAGAGGACTGGGAAACCGTATCTGGCACAACGGTTACTACCGAACTAAATGCCGTTGTAGCTTGTGACGAAAACACGGCTTACGCCGTTGGTGAAGATGCCGTTGGGGTTGGCATTGTTATAAAAATTTCATAGATAGCGTGTCTGTACAAGGTCAGTTGATTTTAGTTTACTCCTTTACAGAATCAACTGACCTTGTTTACAAAAGGAGAACAAAGTGTATAAAGCGGTAAGTGTAATTCAATTACAGAAGATAGCAGAAAGTATTAAAGAAAAGTACAAGCCGGTTAAACCGACTTATACGGTGACTTTAGCCGGGGGCGCAAAGCAAATCTACGAGTATGATGAAAAGTCAATAGAGGACGTTGCCACTCCGCAAGAAGATAAAGAAAAGTGGGCAGAATATAAGAAGCAGCTAGAATTGATGCAAACAGAAGTTAATGAAAAAACTACTGCCTATTTATTCTATGACGGTATAGAATGCGAAATATCGGACGAATGGCTAGAAATGCAATCTTGGTTAGGGATTGAAGTTCCAGATAATAAATTTGATGTAAAAGTTAGATACATTACAACGTATCTATTGAAAACGCCCGAACAGATAAAGGGCGCAATTGCCGAGATTATGCGCTTGAGTATTAAGGGGGTAGATCAATCCGCTGTAAAAGCAGCGGAGGGCACGTTTTCAAGTCTCGTACAGAACCAGTGAAAAACTAATACCCATAGGGGAACTTACCGATTGGGATAAACGCAAGTCAAATTGGGTATACAGTAAAAGATTCTATGAATTACAGGTTGCCAACTTTTGGAATATAACACCGGGCGAATGGGACAGACTAGAATCAGAAGACGAAAAAGCTGAAATGATTGCCGTGTTCAATATGAAAAATATGATGGCCGATTACGAGTCTTATTTAAGGGAAAGAGAATTTGCCAGAAAAGATAGGTCTAATAGCAATATTCGACACAAGCCAGTTTAATAAGGGTCTAAATGATTATTTAGGCGGTGTTGGAAAAGCAACCGATGCAACTAATAAAGCATCGGACGGCGCTTTCAGTTGGACTAGAGCGCTAGAAGTTGCCGTGGGGAATGCGTTAGTAGAAGTTGGAAAACTGGCATTAGAAGCTGGTAAAGCTATTTATAATTTTGGCGCAGAATCGGTAACAATGGCAACCGACTTTCAAACAAGTATGGTAGAGTTGCGAAACGCTGCTGGCGATTCTGGATTGAGCATAGATGATCTTGGAAACTTAGCTCTTAGAGTTGGTGGCGATACAAAGGTATTGGGAGCAAGCGCAACCGGTGCAGCCGATGCTATGATTAACCTGTATAAAGCGGGTTTACAGGATAATGCTATTTTTGGCGATATGCAAGGATACCTAGCAGGTACAGCTGATTTGGGCGGGTTGTTAAAGGCGTCATTCGATTTGGCAGCGGCTTCTGAATTGGATGTTGCGCAGGCTTCGGAGTTGGGTGTTGTTGCTCTATCTATTTTTGGAAATGAGTTAGAAACAGACGCAGAAAAAGGTCAGTTCGCCGCCGATTCTTTAGATAACATTGTTAAGGCGGCCAATGCTTCTAATGCTAGTGTAAGTGACATTTCGGCGGCTTTAGCTTATGCTGGTCCTAACGCAGCAGCTTTTGGTGTAAGTCTTGAAGATACTAATGTTGCTTTAGCTTTACTGTCTAATGCCGGTATTAAAGGCTCTATGGCTGGCACTACTTTAAGTGCAATTATGAGGGACTTAAAGAAGGAAACCAAAGAAAGCGCGGCTGCTTGGGACGAAATGGGTATTTCAATCTATGATGCTGAAGGCGCTACCCGTCCGTTTATAGATATTATAGGCGACTTAGAAGTAGCAATGGAAGGAAAGACACAACAACAGAAAGATGCTATTTTGCAAGATATATTTACAGCGGAGGGCATGCGTGGTATAAATACTATTTTGCAAGAAGGAACTGAAGGTTGGAATGAAATGGCCGGGGCGATAGATGGCGCTACCGGACTACAAGAACAAGCGGCGGCAAAAAGTGCAACTTTCGCCGGGCAAATGGAAGCACTTAAAGGGCAACTTGAGACATTTCAAATAATGTTAGGTAGCGCATTTTTACCGGCATTAACCAGCCTTGCACAAGCATTTATGCCATTAGCCGAAGCGGCCATGCCAGCAATAACCATTGCTTTTCAAAATCTATCCGCTGTGCTAACTAAATTAGTTGGCGGTTTTATAACTTTGACACAGGGCGGTTTTGCTGAGGGGATAGGAACTATCGGTAGTGTAATCGGTAGTGTTTTCGGAGAACAAGCGCAGACGGTATTTACAAACGTCGCTATATTCCTTAGAGAGAATATACCCGATGCTATTGAAATATTTAAGTCGGCTTGGAGCGAAGGAACTGCTTTTATTGGAACTATTATAGAAACACTTAAAGCATTCTTTGCCACAATTGCCCCATCATTGCAAGCCGGTGTTGATCAGTGGGTAAACCTTTTTAATTCATTTATGACAAATGTAGATACAATTTGGGCTGGTATAAAGTCAATTATACAGGGCGCAATTGATATTATTCTTGGTATCGTTACCGTGTTTATATCTGCTTTTAGCGGAGATTGGTCTGCTTTATGGGTAGGAGTTCAACAAATACTAAGTGGCGCTTGGCAACTGATTACAGGAATAGTAACCGCTGCTCTTGGCTTGATTATGACAGTTGTTGGTACAAACTTTGAGAAGTTGTCAACTACAGTTTCTCAACTGTGGACAATCATAAAGGTTAAAACATCTGCTGCCTGGGAAGCGATTAAAACGGCTGTATCCGAAGCGGCTGAGGCGGTAAAGACAAAAGCGCAAGCAATGTATGACGATGTTGTGAGCTTCTTTAGTAGTCTACCTGCTAAAATGTCTGAAATTGGCGGTAACATTATAACGGGTTTGGTTAATGGTATTACATCTGCAAGCGGGGCAGTAGCAGACGCCCTTAACAGCGTTATAGAAGGCGCTATTGCCGGAGCGAAGGCGGCTCTTGGTATACATTCTCCTTCGCGTGTATTTATGGAAATAGGAGCTAATACAATGATGGGTATGGCTCAGGGTGTTAGCGCCGCATCAGGTGTTCCTCAAAGCGCAATGCTTTCAGCAGTTGGCGGGATGGTATCAACTGTGGGCAATACCACCAATAATTACAACAACAGTAGAAATATAGAATTGAACATTACAAATCAAGGGCAAAATTCGGGGAATAGAACATACTTTGATGTTGTTGCAGGATTACAGGCGGTAGGTGTCTAATGTCTCAAGTTGAGTTTGACTATTACATCCCCCCTAGCGTTACTGTAAGCGCAGACGGTTCAATACCAGATATGACCTATGTCTACTCATTTGATGATCGGGATACATTCTTTCTATACGATTTTACCGGTTGGGGTATGCCGTCAATTGATTACATTACACAACAAGGCCCATACGAGCATGGCCAGACAGTTTTAGATTACAGATTACAGCCGCGTACCATTCAACTGACTCATAGAAAACTTGGCAACTGTCGCCAGAATTATTGGGATAATCGCTATACTTTGGTTGACCGATTAAGACCTAATTTTCAGTTGGCCAATACATTTGAACCGGGCAGACTTAGAAAGATTTTACCAGACGGTAGTATTAGAGACATTCGGGTATTGATAGAACAAGGCCCGGTCTTTGCCCCTAGAAGTATTGATAGTTGGGATGAATATGCGTTCACTGAAACCTTACGTTTTATCGCACATAATCCCATCATTTTTAACCCGGCAGTGAATACGGCAAGTTGGACATTATCAGATTTAGAAAACTTGATATTCTATGAGGCGGTAACGTGGCCTAATCGAGCGGTATTTGATGGGGCAATAGCCGGTTCCCGTGGTGTATGGTTTTATGATGAATCGTTGGGAGAAACCATCACGGTAAATTATACCGGGAATTGGCTAAGTTATCCAACGATCATAGCGGTAGGCCCAATTTCAAGTTTGCAAGTTTTTAATAACACAACCGGTGAAAAAGTTGAATTAGATTACAACATTAGCGCCGGTGAAACGGTAACGATAAACTTGGAGTATGGGCAAAAGACGGTTACAAACCAACTTGGTGCAAACCTTATTGGAACGGTTACAACGGATTCTGATTTAGCAACGTTTCACGTCGCGCCAAATCCAGAGGCTCCATTGGGTGTAAATTCTTTTACGGTATATGGTAACGATGCTGTAATCGGTCAAACCGAAGTTAGACTTGAGTGGTATACAAATTATATAGGAATTTAATGATGCCAGTAACACTCTTGACACGTTTTTGCTTCCTTAGTGTGCTTTCTCTTTTGTCCGCATACAGGACAGACATAATAATCCATTCCATCTATTCTATTCTGTTTTCTTGGAATAGCACACTTCCCGCCAATGCTTATAAATTCTTTAGGTCTTATATAAACAGTATAATAATTCTTTTTGTTTATAGTAAATTCTTTTTGTACAGATATTGTGCCATGCATATTCATTATATTAAGAAGTTCTGGCAATTCAAGAATATATCCAAATGTACCACAAACTCTAATGACGCCCTTTTGTCTAACCGTTCCATCTCCGTCTATGAGAGCAGATATAAAACTTGCTTTACATTCTGTACTAGAATTAAATATTTCTTTTGGTATGCTGTTTTTGCCGTCGCAAGAATTTTTAACCCAACTGCAAAACATTATGGAGTTATAAAACGCTCCAAAGAAATCGTCTGGAAGGTTTTTAGTAGTGGCATTTATATTACATTCGTCAAAACACCGTTTAACCCTGTCTCTAAACTCAATATCTTTTACCGAAATGGAAAAACTATTGTTACTAATGCTTCCATCTGTAAGATATGCTCCGATTATGTAAGCGAGAGGTTCACTCATTCCGGTATATTCCCAATATTTAACTGGGCCTCTACCGAGACAAAGTCCATTTTCTCTTGCAACTGTTTTAACCAGGTTGCGAGTAGTATTTAACATTATGGATATTTCAGTTTGATTGTACTTTCTTGTTTCTAGTAATTCTTTGATCTTGTAATATAGTTCATAATTTCTTTTCATTGTTTTATTATATATCAAAATATAGAGGTGTCAAATGGAAATCTCAGGTTATTGGCCCGGCACAACGGTGGGGGACGCTGGCCCATACAGCGCAAATAGTTTTGCAGATAGAATGGGAGCTATGTCAAGATCGGGTGTTGATTTTGGTTTAGCTGCAAATTATAATATTGGAGTTTTTTATCAAATAGGCAATGCATTAGAGCCGGCTATAAACGGCGCTAATGTTGATGTGGATACCGGCGCTTCTTTGGTTGACGGTTTATACCACGAAAATACAGCGGTGGTATCAGTTCCCATTGTTTCACCGGTAGCTAATCCTAGAATTGATTACATCGTAGTTAGGAAAAATTATCAACAGGCTGTAACCTATACCCCGGATGCTTTTGCGCCAACTGTACCACCCAGAACGGCAAGAATAACGGTTATACACGGAGCAGAGGGCGCTATACCAGTTCCACCAACTTTAACACAAGATACAACCCGTACAACCTATTGGGACATACCAATTTGTTCTATTGATGTTTCGGCAATGGGTGTAGGATCGAACCTTGTTGATTTAAGAGAGTTTGTCGGAAACAACTTTGGTGTCTCGATTCTTGCAGCCGATAATGGTATAGCTGATGTTATAGAACTAGAGACAACTGTAAGTGATGGAAACGGCGCTAATGGACTTGGAGCAGCTATAAAATTCAAGTTAGAAGATACGGCTGGTGTTACAGAAGACGCCGGACAACTGGCAATAACTTGGAAAGACGCTACATCGGGTAGTGAAGATTCTCAACTTGAATTAAGATTAGAATCTCGTGGTTCTCCTAATCTGTCGGCTGTAATCGTTGCTCCTACTACGGCCAGTGCAGACGGTAATGCAAGGGGGGCCGGTTCTAACGATTTACAAAACTCAAGAACGGCTGTAACCGATGTTGCCAGTGGTCAAAACTGTGTCATAGCCGGAGGTCATAGTAATGAGGCAAGCGGTAATGTAGTAGCAATCGGCGGCGGTTATTTGAATGTAGCCTCTAACGATTACTCAACAATTGGCGGTGGTTATAGAAACAAGACAAATGCGGTTTATTCAACTATACCAGGTGGTTACGGAGCTTATACCGATAAACGCGGGCAAGTTACCACTGCCGGTTTTTACTTTACTACACGTGGCGACGCACAAGGAACAATTCAGGTTTTTGTTGGTAGAAACGTTGCTTCTCATACAAATACAACTTGGTATGATTTATACATAAACAGCATTGATGCCGTTGATGGTTTATTGTCAATACCATCCGACACACTTTGGAACTTTGAGATTCTTTTATCCGGTTTAACTAGTGGCGCTGCTCAAAGATGGTGTTACAGCATTACAGGTTCAATTGTTAATGATGGCGGTACAACAACTTTAATTGCGTCAACCGTAACAACAATAAACGAAAGCGATGCAGCTTATGAAGCACAAGTTGTTGCGGACGATGCGAATGATGCATTATTAGTTCAGGTACGACGTAACGGCGGTTCTGATTATGATGTTCGTTGGCTTGCTACTCTCAAAATATTAGAGTTAACCTACCCTGCATAATACTATGAATCGTAGAGAATTCTTGACGCTAGGTTTATTTTTACCAGTTTTTCCAAAGCTGGCAACAACAAACAACGTTAAAACAGAAACAACCGAATCTATGTCTTTTCCAATTGTTTTTGCTGAAAATACAAACCAAACTAATAAAGTTTCAATATCATACTTAAAATCTAATAACATCTTTGAACAGTTATGGCAAGATATACTGCAAATTATCAAATAGTTCTGTATGATAGCGCAGGAACTAAACTCGCAATTCTTGACGATTATCGGTCATTGCAGTTTCAAAAAGTGGTTAATGATAAGGGCTTCTTTACCCTTATCATTAACAATAACGATGCAAAGAAAGCGCTATTTGAGAAAAACGGTATTCTTATCGTTATGCGAAAAATACCAGGGTATACTAACTGGTATACAGAATTTGAAGGACACTGTGAAGATTTCTATACTAACATTTATCAGAATGGCAATGAGCAATTTACAGTGGTTGGCAGCGGTTTTAATGGACTTCTAGCACGGCGCATTATCGCTTATGAGGAAGGAACTTTTCAGGCTTCTAAAAGCGACTTCTCTGAAACCGTTATGAAAGAATTTGTGCAAGAGAACATTGGCCCATCGGCGACGGTTGCCAATACGCGCTTTGCCGATGGGGTACAAACAAACTTTACGGTAGCAGCCGACACTGCCGCTGGTTTAGTTTGGAATGGTGACAGAACCGGTAAAAACCTTCTTCAAGTTTTACAGGAAATATCAAACTTTTCAGAAATTGACTTTGATGTTAGCACTAATACAACCGTTGGAACGTATGTGTTTCAAACCTATGAAGATCAGTTGGGTAGTGATAGAACTGTGGTCGGATTAAATCCGGCAACCGGGTTAAACGGCGCTGGCAACGCCCCTCACGTCTTTTCACCGATTATGGGAAATGTACAAGAAGCTTCATTTTCTACTAAGGCAAAAGAATCTTCTAATCGAGTATTTGTCTATGGTCAGGGTACAGGCGCAACAAGACAAATTGAATATAGAGAAGATGCTACTCTGATCGGTGTCAACAATATCAACCTTAGAGAATCCATGCGTGGTGGTAGTAGTCAAAATAGCGCTGTTAAACTGCAAAGTTTAGGGGATGAGCAGTTAGAAAAACTTAAAGAACAAGAGAAGTTTGAATTTACTCCGATGGATATTCCATCATCTTTATACGGTGTTAATTACTTCTTTGGTGATAAAGTTACCGTTAGAATTGGTAACGAACAACGAAACAAACGGATTGTCAGTGTTAAAATATCGTTAGCAAGTGGTAAAGGCGAATCTGAAAAATCATTTGAATTTGAGGACATACCGACATAATGGATGAATTAAGGCAATCGTTTGAAAGTATACGCGAAAAGTTAAAAGATTTATTCAATAGAGTAAATCAACTGGAAGCCGCGCCAACTATAAATCCAGGTGGTGGCGGCGGTGCGCCTGTAGACGCTCAATACCTAGTGCTTGCCTTCAATGCAACATTAACCAACGAAAGAAGACTTGACTTTTCGGCAAGATTTGCAACCGTAGACGGCGGTGCTGGCAACGATTATGATGTGGATTTAGCTGTAAGCGGTGTAGGGGCAGGTGTTTACGGAAGTGCTACCCAAGTCCCACAAATCACAGTTGACGCTTACGGAAGATTGACAAATGCTGTGAATGTTGCAATTTCTGGTGTACCACCCGTTTCCCATCCTCTATTAGGAAGCACATATCACAGCGATGTGGTAAACAACGGCCCTACACGTGGCAGCTTGATTTACGGCAATGCCACACCGCGATGGGATGAGCTTGCTTTGGGCGGCGTGTCTGGAAGTATCGTTACTAGAGACGCGACAGACGTTTTGTGGAGTGATTATTCATTAGTTGGCACCGCCGGAAAAGTTTACACGTTCCCGGTTTCCGCAGCAACATTGGTTGCCGGGGGCGGCTCAGGGGTACTAAATAGAATCGCTTATTGGTCAGACAACGAAACAATAACCAGCGCCGCCGGTTTGACGGTGGACGCGGCCAACAATTTCTATCTCGTGTCTAACGCGGGCGGGTTCGGAAACAGCGCGGCAACTGCGCGGCTTGTCTTTGACTCAAGCGGCGCGCAGGACTATGCATATTTTTCAGGGTGTTATGTGGGCATCAATGACACCGCGCCAAACTACCATCTCGACGTGAACGGCAAAATCGGCATCAATGGCGTGCAGACGGTGTATAATGCCGGGGCGCTGGATGCTAATTTTCTAGGTTCGATTTTTATTGGAAACGGTGGGGCTTCCATATCGCATACCGGCGGGATCGAGGGCTACTATAACTACGGGAATGGGCATCAGTCGCTAAACGATTTAACTACCGGACACTCGAATTTTGCCGGTGGTTGGCGGTCGTTGTACCATATCACAACGGGCTACTGCAATGTCGCGGTCGGCGGGTTTGCTGGAGCAGATGACGACGCTCTCAACGATCTGCTAACCAATACCTACTCTATATTCATTGGCTATGATGCCCGCGCATCGGCTAACGGCAACACGAATGAGGTGGTGATCGGCGGGAATATCGCGGTTGGGCACGGTAGCAATACAACCACCATTGGGAATGCAGCCACAACCGACTTTTATGCATTAGGAAACCATCATATAGAAGATGGTCATTGGGTGGGGTCTGCCGCCGAACGTACCGTTTACGATACAACCAACAATCGGATAGACAACATGCTATCCGACGCATTAGGCGCAAGTACCTTGCGCGTTCTAAATAGCGGCGCTACTGTGGTTATGTATGTTACCAGTCTGGGGAATGCGTATTTTTCCGGTGACATTGCAGTCAATAACGGAAAATTTGTGGGTATCTCCGGCGACGTGCGCACGGTTTACGATTCGACGCTAGGAGCAATCATCGAACAACTTAATGACCTCGGTGGCACTGATGAGTGGAGAGTTTACGATTCGGCGTCCGTAAAAGTGGCCTATATCAATTCAGATGGAGAAGGCTATTTCGCTAGTAAAGTTGGTATTGGCGCAGTTCCGGCAACCGCGCTACATGTCGTCGGCGCGGTAAAAGTCGTCAGCAACGGCGACAAATTCTCGTTGTTTGAGGACGATGTGGCTGAGGCGAACGGCTATCTAAAACTAACCAACGCTACTGGCGCAGCAAATGTTCTCGTGCCATATCTGGCAATGAGGGGGAACACAACCGGCGCGGGATACAATGCGCTAATCGAGGCCATTTGCACCAATGATGCCGTGACGGATACCGGCCCAGTAATTACCTATAGAGCCAGTCATGGTGCCACCGCTGTAACCAACCGTGTTCTGTTTCAGTTTCAGAACTATACGACCAACGTAATAACGGTGCTGGCATCTGGAGACACCGGCATTGGTACAGTGACGCCCGGCGCAAAACTGCACTTAGACCAGAGCAGCAGTTCGGGGGCAAAACCAGTTTTGACGCTAGACCAGGCCGATGAGGACTTTGTGCTCTGCAAGTTTATCGGCTATGCCAGCGCCGCAAGCGCCAATCGCACGTTTGTGAGCGCATCGGATTTCACCAC
>Ga0265297_10000809_pt1 | contig 85400 bp, 70 predicted proteins | sample Munlanlwell13791_FD_192502 | JGI IMG/M metagenome (GOLD analysis project Ga0265297, IMG submission 192502) | Leachate microbial communities from a municipal landfill in Southern Ontario, Canada - Leachate well 137-91 | ecosystem: Engineered > Solid waste > Landfill > Unclassified | place...
GTTGCACGGACAGTATATGCATTTGCATCTTTTTTTGTTGAGTTTTGAACATCAACGTTTTCATAACGTGTACGAACTTCTCCGTTAAACTTCGCATTATTAAAGAGTGTAAAGCTATCATCTGCGCTTAATGTAGCAGAAAACGCATTTGTCAAAGAAAGAGCCGCAATAACGGATAGAGTAATTCTCTTCATTGTTACTCCTTATTTACCTATCAAAGTAGCAATAGCTGTAATTTGGGCAGGAGTGAGTGATGCTGCTTGCCCTTTCATGACAGCTTTGGACGATGCACCATAGGTACCGTCTTGATACCCTATAAGAGCTTTTTCAATATCAGCTTTCGTCATATCTTTGATGACTTTGCTTTTACCTAATGCCGGTTTTTCTCCTGTTGGCCCATGACATGCAGCGCATTTTTTAAAAAGGGCAGCACCATCTTCAGCCATAGCAGCAGCACAAAATCCTAATATCAAGCTCGTAGCCAGAATCATTTTTTTCATTTTCCATCCTTTTAGTTAAGTCTGCAAGCATTATATTGTTTGTGATAGCCGCATGTCTTTGACCTAAGTCAAGTATTTTAAAGCTTACGATGGAGAATAGGAAGACAAAGGCGAGATTGGAGTGAATCTAACGACCAGACGTGTTCATCAGAGATAAGGGGTTTAAGTGTTTCGCATCCGTTTAGAAAAGATTGAATGGCATACACGCCCGTGTATCCGGCTGATTGTAGTTTTGTTGCCATTTCATGCACGGTTGTTTTATCGATCAGTCCTGTATGAACGGTTGTTCGAACTTCAAAATGGATATTACTCTTTTGCAGATGATCAAAACTCTTCCAAAAAAGTGCTTCCTCCCCCCCGGCACATAGTTCATCCCAGTGCTCTTGGGTCGTTTTGTAATCGAGTGCGACGGTATCTATCAAATGAGCATCTAAAAGAGTTCGGAGAACATCGGGGCGCATTCCGTTGGTATCGATTTTTAGTTTAAAGCCAAGCTCTTTGATCGTGTGGCAAAAGGGGAGAATATTAGAGTAAAGTGTGCACTCTCCACCGGAAAGGACGACCCCTTCGAGCAATCCTTTGCGCGTCTTTAAAAAATTGACAGCACTCTCTTGAGTGATCCTTCCGCGACTTAAAACAATATCCGGATTATAGCAATACGAACACCGTAAATTACATCCTGCAAACCACAATATGGCAGCAGGAAGATCAGGATAGTCTAAGAGGGTGAAAGGGGTAATATCATAAAGAGGTTTCATGACGCTTGGGAGCTTCACGAAAACATAGACGCTCTTTATGCTCCCCTTTTTTACCAAGATTAAAACTCTCAACCGGGCGGTGATATCCCATAACCCGAGTATATACCATGCAACGGGTGCGTTCGATGGTGTGTTCTTCTAAGATTTTATGCGTATTCATGGTGAGTCCTTGTGTGTTGATGTCTAGAAATTATTTGCTCATCGCATTGAGGGCAAAACTCATGTTCCCCGCTGAGATAGCCATGGGTCGAACAAATTGAAAATGTCGGCGTGACGGTGATGTAGGGAAGTCGAAAATTGGTGATGACATTCTTAACCATTCGACGGCATGCTTCGCCGGAGCTTAGACGCTCACCCATATAGAGGTGCAAAACTGTCCCTCCGGTATAGCGGCATTGTAATTCGTCTTGCAATGTCAGCGCCTCGAAGGGGTCATCGGTAAAGCGTACCGGAAGTTGAGAACTGTTGGTATAGTAGATATTCTCTCCACTTCCGGCTTGAAGAATATCGGGATAGCGTTTGCTGTCCTCTTTGGCAAAACGGTAGGTCGTCCCCTCAGCCGGTGTCGCTTCGAGATTGTAAAGATTACCACTTTTTTCTTGGTATGAGCGCATTTTTTCACGCATATGATCGAGGATGTTTTGGGAGAAATCAATTCCCCACATTGTCGAAATATTCTCAGTGTCTCCGCTCATATTTCGGATCATTTCGTTCATACCGTTGACTCCGATCGTAGAGAAATGGTTATGAAAACCTTTGAGATAGCGTGCGGTATAGGGATAAAGTCCCCGATCAAACATATCCTGGACGAACAGGCGCTTTTTTTCCAATGTCGAGTAGGCAATTTCAAGCAGGGCATCAAGCGCTTCCATCAGTCTAGGATGATCTTTTTTATACAGATATCCCAATCGTGCCATATTGATTGTTACGACACCGATGCTTCCTGTCATTTCGGCACTACCGAAGAGTCCGCCCCCTCTTTTTAAAAGCTCTCGAAGATCAAGCTGTAACCGGCAGCACATACTTCTAACATGTCCGGGTTTGTAAGCATGAGGGTTTTCTATGAGGGTACCGTCTTCACTTCGGATATATTGGCTCCCGATGAAGTTTTGAAAATAGCTTGAACCTATTTTTGCGGTATTTTCAAACAAAATATCGGTGTTTTCACCGTACCAGTCGAAATCTTCCGTGATATTGACGGTTGGGATCGGAAAGGTAAACGGTTGTCCGCCGCTGTCCCCCTCTGTCATTACCTCATAAAAGGCACGGTTGATAATATTCATCTCTTTTTGAAAGTCACCGTATGTCAGCTCTTTCATCGTTCGTAAACCGCGTTCATGGAGTTTGCGCTGATGGTGCGCGGTAGCGGTGATCTCTTCGAAGAGATGACGGTCATTGAACGTCGGAAACTGTTCGCGTAAATCTTCAGGGACAATCCAGTCAAGTGTTACGTTGGTAAACGGTGATTGTCCCCAGCGGGCAGGGACATTCAGATTATAGACAAACCCCCGTATCGCTTTTTTTACCTCGCTTGGGGGGAGGGCATCGATAAAGACATAGGGGGCCAGATAGGTATCGAATGAGCTAAACGCTTGCGCTCCGGCCCATTCGGATTGGAGAATTCCCAAAAAATTAGCCATTTGTCCCAGTGCTTCGCGTAAATGGCGTGGCGGAGAACTTTCGACTCTCCCGCGTACTCCGTTAAATCCTTCATTCAAAAGGGCTCGTAAACTCCATCCCGCACAATATCCGGTAAGACAGTCGAGATCATGGATGTGGATATCACCGTTGCGATGGGCTTGTCCCTCTTGGGTGCTGTACACGGTATCCAGCCAAAAATTGGCGATCACTTTTCCGGCCAGATTGTTGACCAGTCCGGCATTGGAATAGCCGGTATTGGCATTGGCATTGACACGCCAATCGGCTTTATTGATGTACTCCTGGACACTTTGCGTACTGTCGATGAAGGTCGTATCGGTGTTGAGCCCCAGAATATGTTCACGTTGCATTTTATGTAAAAAACGGTAGGTTATAAACGACTTCATCACGTCAAAATAGTTTGCTTCAAACAAAGCATGTTCGATTAGATCTTGAATCGCTTCAACATCACTAATATTGTCATGCAATACCTGATAAAGCACCTCGGTGACGAGTATTGCATTCAGCGGTCTGTTTACACTTGCAAATGCTTTTTCAATCGCATCTTCGATTTTATACGGGGCGAATGGCTCTTGGCTTCCGTCTCGTTTAGTTACTAATACACTCATCCCGCACTTCTTTCTTTTTAAAAAATTAAAATCGATCTTTTAGATCGCCGTTGTAAACGATGTCCCGTTTTTTTGCATTTTCATCGTTCAGCCATTCAGGTAAATCATCACCGACTGCTTCAAGCTTGTCACGTTCGGCATTGAGTTCGTCTTCGCTGTATGCAAAAGACATATCGGCCGCAATGACGTGTTCCATCTCTTGAATTTTGACCAGTTTTTGAATCTCTTCTTCGACTCCCGCACCCTCAATAGTGACAATAATGCGTCCTTTTTCATCATGAAAGTGGTAATCACAAAAATCAGCTTCTTTTAGCTTTTCAACAATTTCTTCGACAAACTTCGGGGAAGTTTGAACAACAATACTTGATACATTCATGGTAATCTCCAATAATAAATTTGATTCTCTTCACCGGCACTGATCAGCTCTTTTTCATTGATAAAAATCAAGCTGTCTGGGACCGCTTCGCCTGCACGTAATCGTGCCCCTTTTTGTTTGGTTTGAATGTTGAAGAGCTGAAGCTCATTTTCCGTTCCGTCAACGTAAACTCCTTGAACAGCAGAGGGACTAAGACCCACAGCGTAGATGAAGAAATCGCTTTCCAAAAAATAACTTCCGCTGCGCTGATAGATACCGACACGGCGGTCTTGTCCGGCGGAGATGATCGTATTATGTTTGTAATCGATCCGGTTAATGTTGTCGACATTGATCCCCTTAAGGGTTTTGATCCACTTTCCGCTATTAGTCTCGAACATCGCTATTTCACCCCCTTCATCGGTAGCAGCAACTATCTTTTTTGAATCGCTTAGTGCCATATCTCTAAATACCCCTTGTCCGATTTGTATTTGATAAACGAGCCTTTTATCGGGAATATTCATTAGAACCAATGTATCACCTGAAAGACCAAATAAGAGATGAGTAGCGTCTACAAAACGGACTTTCTTAATTAAAAGTTTTCGAGAGCTATCCACTACGTTAGTAAGTTTTTTTCCATCATAAAGATAGACATTACGGAATTCTTTACCGCTTTCGCTCACCATAACGGTTTGATCTCCTATACTATCTGCGGAGTAGATTTTTGGGATAATTTTTTTCCCGTTGATATCCGACAAGAGAGGCACTGAAATATTTGAAGCTTTTTTCCGTGTTTTGACATCAAAAATATCGACACCACCACCATCGGTAGCAACTACTATTTTTCCCTCACGCACCACGACGTCACTGACTAATCCGGACGTTTTGAGGATAGCCGTGGGTTCTTGTGCCGATCCCCAAGCACAAAGGCTCAAAAGTGTACACACAAGTATCGTTTTCATCCTCTCACCTCGATAGCTCCGGTAGGGCAGAGTGAAACACAGTACCCGCACGCAGTACAGTTTTGTGCGATGATAATGGGGTGAAATAACCCGCTAAAAACAATCGCCTTATCCAAACACGGCTCTTTGCACGCAAAACACATCGTATCGTGCCAGCTTAGGCATTTTTGGGAATTAATTTTTAGGGTTGCACGGATAAAACTGTTTTTGTCTTCTAAAACATTTGGTGTACATGCATCCATACATGCACCGCAATCGGAGCATCCAGTTAGCGAAAAATCAAGATAGGGGAGGTGCTGAGCATCAAATTTGATAATCCCTTCCTCGCACGCTGAGCCGCAAAGTGTATCGCATTCCTGGCACACCGTGCCAAAAAGTGTCTCTTTTTTGGCATAAGGGGGACGTACAACTCCCTCTTTTTTCTGAATCAGAGCACCGAGTGCTCCGAAAAATCCGCGGCGGTTTACTTCAGACATGATTAGAGGCCGTTCCCGACTTTGACACCGTTATCTAATTCATCTAATAGATAAGAGCGATTTTGATGTGTCTGCCCTTTTTTATTTGGATATAACGGTTTGAATGTATTGCCGACTTTCAAAGCGCCTTGTGTTTGTGGTGCATGGCATTGAGTACAGTTGTATCTTCCTTGCCAAAGCTGTCCATGCAGATCTTTTTTGATGATTTGATCGTTACTTTCGGATTTAAAGTTATCATCATCATCTACCGATACCGCAGGGCGAAAATTGGTAAAATGGGTTTTTGGAATGGGTGTTGCCCCCATGTCTTTTGCCACTTCTGGCATATGACATCCCAAACAAGCATTGTTGTTTTTGTCAATTGGAAGGAAATCGGTTACATCATGAGGAATCATCGGCGGCGCATTTTCATATGCACGTTCGAATTTTTTCGATGTTCCCGGAGCTTCCATATGATAATTTGTTCCGTTGGGTACAGCTTTATCTTCCGTATAAATATCTACTTTACGTAAACCTAAACTCTCTTCATCCACCGATGTATCACTCGCGTATACAACTGTCATTAGTAAACAAGCAGCGGCAGTGCTGCTCAATAATTGAGCTATTTTCATACTCTATCCTTTGGTTGTTTTTCAGTACTTCTAATCGAAAAGTTAAGGGCATCTTCCTGACAGACATCGATACATCTGCCGCAATTGGTGCATGCACCCATTAGGACACTTTCGCTGCTTTTGTTGATCATGTGTAACACCTCTTTTTCAGGGCAAACGGTGATACAGCTTCTGCAATCGGTACATTTTTCCGCATCGTGAGCAACACGAATAAGTGAAAATTTTCCGATAAGAGAGTAGGTCGCCCCTAAGGGACAAATGTAACCGCACCAACCGTTTTCATGTACCAATAGATCAAACAAGAAGATAACAACAAGTGCGCCACCTCCCATTCCCATGCCAAATACCAATCCACGATGTGCCATAGAGATGGGGCTGATAAGCTCAAATGCTGCTACTCCCATCGCGAACGATAATATAAGACTTAATCCTAATATCCAATAACGGAGATTTCGATCCATATAAAACCGCTTTTGAATACTTGCAAGTCCAAGACGCCGACGAAGCCAGTTGGCTAAATCGGTGATCATATTGACCGGGCAAACCCAGCTACAAAATCCGCGCCCTCCGAGAACACCGTAAAAGAGGGTAATGATGAGCGCACCCATTAATACATCCATTCCCACCACTGCTCCCGCTGCAAACATTTGTGCAACGGCATACGGATCTGCTAGCGGTATGGTTTTTAAAACTAGGGAAGCACTAAGGTCACCTTGCAGGAGAGTCCATCCCAACAGATTTGCTCCTACGTACAACACCATAATCGTTATTTGAACTATTCGACGGGCGAAAAGATAGCGGTATTTCATCTAAAGTCCCCCCTCGTCGTTTAAGGAATCCACAGCACTTTTTTCACTCAATTTCGTTTTAGTCGTTTCAATATGTGCATGTTCAAGGCGTTTTTCATCAGCCTTATCCCATCCTTTGACATAATGATCACCCACTTCTCCCATCGCCAAAGCTCTGGGTAGGATATATATGGCTGCTTTTTGTGTGACACAGGAGTGTTCACACATACCGCATCCTGTACATTGATCCGAGTGGACGACCGGCTTTAAAAATGCGTGTTTACCGGTACGTTCATTTTTAGAATATTCGATGGTTATCGCTTTACCCATTAAAGGACAGGCGCGATAACAGGCATCGCATTGGATACCCCATGTCGCGATACACGATTCCTCATCAATCACTGCAAGCCCCATGAGACTTTTGTTGATGTCCAAGATGGATTTCCCGCTAACCGTTGATGTGACCGAGGATTCTTTAAGCGCTCCGCTTGGACAAACGGGAACACAAGGAATATCGCTGCACATATGACAAGGAATGCTACGTGGAATAAAGTAGGGAGTACCCATGGGTAAATTATCCCCCGGTTTGGCAAGTATAAGTGTGTCATAAGGACACGCTTCCACACACAATCCGCATTTGATACAGGTTTTGATAAAATCCTCTTCATCCAACGCCGCAGGGGGACGAAGCACCAACGGGGCTGCTTTGACCTCTCCGATATACGCACTCCATACCAAAGCCCCCATCGCACTTAGCCCGATTCCTCTCGCCATAGAGAGGAGAAAATGACGACGGTCGCTTGAGGGTTCAGTTTTCATGATTTAACCATTACGCTTTATAAATTTTGACCGCACATTTTTTGTGGTCGATCTGTTTGGAAATCGGGCAAGTATGATCCAAACATACTTTATTGATGAACACTTTTTCATCAAACCACGGTACAAAGACGAGTCCGCGCGGTGGAGTATTACGTCCGCGTGTTTCAACGTGAGCTTTAACTTTACCGCGACGGGATTCGACCCATACCATATCACCTCGCTTGACACCTCGCTTTTCAGCATCTTTCGGGTGGATATAGCACAACGCTTCAGGAACCGCTCGATAGAGTTCAGGAACCCGCATCGTCATCGTACCGCTGTGCCAGTGTTCGAGTACACGACCGGTACAAAGCCAAATATCATAATTTTCATCAGGCACTTCTGTCGGCTCCATATAGGGACGGAAGAAAATTTTGGCTTTATTTTCCAAGTGAACCAACTCTTTATTGGTTACCCCTTTAAGATTTCCTTGTGGAATCTCTTTGAATGCATGTCCGTAAAATGCGAAGGCACCGTGATCGGCTTTTTTCGCATACGGATCGTATTTGGCGTTAAATCTCCACGATGTCTCTTTGCCGTCAATAACCGGCCATTTCAAACCGCGAACTTTATGGTAGGTATCAAAATCGGCGTAATCATGACCGTGACCCGCTCCAAAGAGGCGATACTCTTCCCATAAATATTTTTGTACAAAAAATCCGTATCCTTTAAATACTTTACCGTCACTTCCGACAACATTACGTTTATCTCCTGCGACTTCAGTGTTTTGGTACCCTTTGCCTACCGGATCCGGCCATGCGAACCCTTTTGCTCGATCATTCGCAAATAATACATCATAAAGGGTATCCGTCTCTTTGTATCCCATCGCTTTTGCGGCAGGCATTACATCGGGGAGTCCACCTTCTAGCCCTGGAATTTTTTTCGCTCCCCAAACTTCTTTGAGTGTAAATCGTTTGGATATTTCAATAAATTGCCAGAGATCTGACATAGAGTCTCCTACCGGAGTTACTTGTTGTCTCCAGTGCTGCGTACGGCGCTCGGCATTGCCGTATGCTCCCCATTTCTCATAGATCATGGAACTTGGCAAGATCAAATCCGATACTTTTGCCGAAATGCCGGGATACGCTTCTGAGGTGACGATAAAGTTATCCATTTCTCGCGCGGCATGAATCCAATGCTCTGCATTTCCACTGTCTTGATAAGGGTTACAGACACTGACCCATGCAAATTTCACTTTACCGTCTTCAAGATCACGATGAATTTGAATAAAGTGAGAACCAACTTTTGGATTGAGTGTTCCAGCCGGAAGTTTCCAGATTCCTTCACTGATTTCTCTGTGTTTCGGATTGGTGACGACCATATCAGAAGGCAAACGATGGCTAAATGTCCCGACTTCACGCGCTGTTCCGCACGCTGAAGGCTGGCCGGTTAGGGAAAATGCACCGCTGCCGGGTTTTGATTGTTTTCCGACAAGAAAATGGATCATATAGGCTTGTTCATTGACCCATGTTCCACGGGTATGCTGATTGAATCCCATCGTCCAGAAGCTTAGACATTTACGTTTTTTCTCGATATAGAGGTCTGCCATTCCTTGTAGTTTAGCTTTGAAGCTTTCAATGCTCTCATCCGGGTCCCCTTTGGCGACATTAGCCACATAATCGAGTGTGTAAGGGGCTAACCCTTTTTTAAACTCATCAAAACTGATTTGCCAATGGGCATTCGGATTTGCTGTATTTTTCATTTCCAGTGTGTCACCGGCTTTGTATCCGAGATACGCGAGGCTCACCCCTTCATCGGCGGTGAGAACTTTCGATCTTTGCTTGGCCGCCGTATCGAGTTCGCTTTTTTTGTATTTAGGGTGGTGAATATCTTCACGAAGCCCATACCCGATATCGACAGGACCGGTAGCAAAGATAATGTTTTTGTTGATAAAATCCCAATCGATTGCTTCGGGATGGTTGTAAACGATTTCGCGGGCAATGTAATTCATCATCGCCAAATCGGTATTGGGTTTGAAGACAATATCGATATCCGCCAAATCCATAGTCCGGTGTCTGTAGGTTGATAGAACGACAATTTTTACTTTGTCGGGATTGCTCAGTTTACGATCGGAGACGCGTGACCAAAGAATAGGGTGCATCTCCGCCATATTCGATCCCCAAGCAAAAACAGCATCTGTCAATTCAATGTCATCATAACATCCTGAAGGTTCATCAATACCAAACGTATTCATAAAACCGGTAACCGCCGATGCCATACAAAGCCGTGCATTAGGGTCGATGTTGTTGGTACGTAACCCCGCCTTCATCAGTTTAAGTGCCGCGTGCCCTTCGATTGCAGTTTGCTGTCCGGAGCTGAACATTGCAATGCCGGTTGGCCCAAGTTCGTTCATAGCTTTTTTCATATGAATAGCCATCTCATCAAACGCACGTTCCCAACTTACCTGGGCAAATTTGCCTTTTTTGTCAAACTCTCCTGCCGCGTTCATCCGCAAAAGAGGCTGAGTCAGACGATCCGAGCCGTACATGATTTTGGCAGTAAAGTAACCCTTGATACAGTTAAGCCCGCGATTGACCGGAGCCAACGGGTCACCTTTAACCGCAACAATGCGATCGTCTTTCGTCGCGATCATAATGCCGCATCCGGTCCCGCAGAAACGGCATGCCGCTTTGTCCCAACGCCAGTCTGATTGTACTGCTGTCGAAGCTGCCTCCACTGTAGCTGGTACAGCCATTCCTATAGCTGTTGCTGCTGAAGCAGCTGCCGCAGATTTTAAAAAATCTCTTCTTTCCATACTCATAATCCTCTCCTTAAGTGAAGATAAAATCATAATACTTCTTCAAGTATAACGGAACAATTGTAACAAGGAGAGAAGAGTAAAAAATTGACTTAAGTCAAATCGAGAAGGTTTTACGAAATGTTTTTTACATTTCGTAAAGCAAGTGCAGATTGAAGATTGCTTTTGAGTTTTTTGAGTCGCTGCGAGGTGTGGTGTAACCCCTCACTCACTTCAATCATAACATCTTCGTTTTGTTCCAGCAGTGCTTCAGCCTCTGGCATGGTTACTATGAGATTGGCAGTAACTTCCTCGCTTCGCTCGACGGCATCCGCGGCATTCTGGAGTGCTTCTTCGACATTACGTAAAAAATAGTCGATATGTGCGCAAGCGATCTCAAGTTCATTGCCGTTCTTGGTATCGATCCGCTCGATTCCGCTGATGTTTTTGGAGTGGGTAAGGAATCGCTCAAAGTTGCGTTGAATTTCTAATGTCGTACTGGCCATATAGAGGATAACTCCAAAGGAGATGAGGGCCAGTAAGATTTGAATCCGATACGCTAAAAGCCGTTTATCCATCATATAGGCTTCATATTGGGATACGGCTTTGTCCATTAACAGTAATGTTTGATCTCCGTTTTCATAGATGGTTTTCAAATCATACAAATTATGGTCTCCTAATAAATAGTTATCAATAAGTTTTCCCATCAAATTCCAATGGGTATGTACTTCATTCATTGTCTCTTGAATTTTGTCGTTAGAAAATCCTTGATATTCAGAGGTAGCAGTACTGAGTTGTTGAAAGTTATGGTCAAATTCTGCCCGAGCATCTTGGAGTTTTTCGTAGGCACCATCCTCATCGACAAGAAGACGGTGCAGTTCTAAAACGGTACGCTGAGAAAGCATCCGTTGTTTACCGGCAATGTTGATGACCTTGGCATCGAATTTTTGATCCATATTAAGCCAAATATCAACCATAATAATAATAAGCATATTGAGAGATAAAACCGTTACGATCCAGCGTATTCTGGTAGATATTGATTGCATTATAGCCCCTCGGTAAAATAGTGTGCTAATTCGTCTCTGGAGGTGACAATTGTTTTATGGTCTTCTTCGACAATTATCTCTTTACGGATAAATTTGGCCAAAACTCGCGACAGTGTAGCAGGTTGGATATTAAGACGGTAGGATATCTCTTGTTTTTTTAAACTGTTATATAAATCCAAATGATCATAGAGCATTTTAGCAACTTTGGCCGTGACATCGTATACCATCCCCATGTTTACCATACAATCTACCATCTGTTTTTGATCGGCTAGCATATTAATCAGATTGATGAGTAACGAAACATCCGTTTTAACGACTTCTTTAAACGTTCTCAAATCACAGGTCATGACGCGGCTTGGAGTGAGAAATTCAACATTGCTAAAACAGCTGACTCGGTCACAATCAAGCGAACCGATATTGGTAAGAAGGGCTTGATCTTTTAAAGTGTAAAGAAAGACTTCATTATCGAATCGGTCAACTTTATACAGTTTTACTTCCCCTTCTACGAGGAAATAGACACGATTGATATCATCATCTTCATATACTAATATATCGGAACTATCGTAACTTTTTATTTTTGCCGTTGATGATAAAAATGAAAGTTTTTGGGAGTCACACCCTTTAAAAAAATCAAGTGATTCTAATAGAAATGCCATGCCTAACCTTTAAATGATTGAATTATCATAATAACATAACGGCTAATTGTACGAATTGACATAAATCAAGAATAGTCTTCAGAGGATAGGTTATCATCATTCATTAATAATGAAGAAGGCTCTTATGCTTAGAGACAGTTTTAACCGTGAAGTAACCTATTTACGTGTATCGGTGACGGAGCGATGTAATTTTCGTTGTCGCTATTGTATGGCTGAAAAACCTTTTAGCTGGGTTCAAAAAGAGAACCTTCTGAGCTATGAGGAACTTTTTGCGTTTATCAAAATCGGTATTGATAAAGGTATTAGAAAAATCCGTTTAACTGGAGGAGAACCGACGATACGGGAAAATCTAGATGAGCTGATCGCTATGATCCATACCTATGCACCTGCCGTTGATATCGGATTGACAACAAACGGTTTTTTGTTACCTGCACAGGCCGAGAAATTGAAATCAGCAGGGCTGCGACGCGTTAATATTTCACTTGATTCATTGGACCCTCAGATACTTCATTATATCGCACAAAAAGATGTTTTTGAGCAGGTTATCAGAGGGATTGAAGCTGCTGTCGATGCAGGATTATCGGTAAAAATAAACAGTGTCATTCTACGCGGAATCAACGAGCATGAAATTCTCCCTTTGTTTGAATATGCAAAAGAAATCGGTGCACAGATCCGTTATATTGAATATATGGAAAACTCCCATGCCAGTGATGCACTGCAAGGTCTTCGAAGTGATGAGATTATAGAAGTATTAGAAAAAGCTTATTCTTTTATTCCAATCAATAAAGAGGTGAGCGGACCGGCAAATCTGTATGAAACATCGGAGGGTTATCGCTTTGGTACCATCGAGCCTCATCGTCACGATTTTTGCGCAACGTGCGATCGTCTGAGACTCACAGCAGAAGGAGATTTGATCGGTTGCTTGTATTTTGAGGGGGCTAAAAGTATTAAAGAGGCGATACAAAATGGCAATATTACCAAAGCAACCGAAATCTTAGCGGATGTAGTGTTTAATAAACCCGAAAAAAACCTTTGGGGTATAGAGAATGTTGAAGTCTCTTCCCGTGCTTTTTACCGTACCGGAGGATGATGACAGTTGATCTATATCAAAGACTTTAATAGCGTAATCCTTTATAATTCCTAAACCATAAAAAATCTTCCCCTCTCAGGGGTTGATTCAAGCAGTATGGCATAGTGACCTCCTTCAGCTAGCTTAGATTCAAAGCACTGTACTGCTTGACTCAATTCCTCACCATTTAATAGCTAGTATAATCAAGAAAGTAAAATATTGATTAGTATCAAGTTGCATTATCCAAAATACCTTTATACTATCCAAAAATTAAAGGATCGCTTGTGCCATGGATTTTATATATTCATATCCTCTCTGCCTGTGCATGGATTGGTGGCAGTATTGTTTTATTCGGGCTAGGAATATTTATTCGTGACAAAGCGACTCAAGAGGCAGTATACGGTGCTATTGGTCCGTTTTATGGTTATTTTGAAACCGTATGGCTACTCATTTTAATCTCTACAGGAGTTGTATTGGGAAATCATTATCAGCTTTTCAGTGCTATAAACAGCGATACAGAGCTTGGGCACTATGTTAGATGGAAAATAGTGTTGGTTTCGCTACTCAGTATAGCCACAATTATCCATTTATATATTGCTTTCGCCACGCATAAAACAACCCGCACTTTGGTTCAAAAGCTCCTTTCACGCGGTGGATCGTTGGCAATTTTCTGTCTCAATCTTGCAATTTTATGGGTTGCAATCAACATTCGCTCAGATTTATAAGCAAAAATGGAGACTTCATGCATGTTATGAATCTATTTTCTCCTGCGATCATGATGATGAGCAGTATGAAATATCCCAAAAAGCTTGCATTGGCAACAGCCGTATTCTTTCTCCCTTTTGTGCTGTTTTTATATCTGGGCTATGATCATGTTGAAAGTGAGTCCCGTTCGATTAAAAAACTTCAAGAAGGGCTTGCCTATCAACAAAAAGTAAGGCTATTCTTAGAGTATGTTCCACTTGAGCGAGGGATGACTGTTGCACTGCAGGAAGGCGATAGCACCTATAAAATTAAAATTGAAGAAAATTTCAAACACATCGAATCGGCGATAGCCGTAATAGATGCTTATCCTCCACCAACGCCATCGATTAATGAAGAATGGAAAGTGATTAGGAAACAATGGCAGGAACTTCGAAGCGGGATTTGGGAGCGGTCAGCATCTGAAAATTATCGTATACATACAGACTTGATTATTAAAATACTCCTTTTGATGCAGCATACCGGTGACCTATCTTATACCATTAATGATGCTGACTTAAGTATTTATCATCTCGTTCAAATGCTCAGCAATCATATACCGATGCTTGTGGAATACACGGGGGAGGGGAGAGCGATCGGAACAAGAGTTCTTTTAAAACAATCGATGACATTAGACGAACAACAAGAGGCTACACTCCTTTATGGGAAGCTTCGCTCTCATTTGGACAGTATTGTCCATGCCGGTACTATCGTTTGCGAACGTCATCCTGATATGTGCCGTACTCTAATGCCCTCTATCGTAGATATAGAAAAAAATTGTGAGGCGTTTTCAACTGTTTTTACGTCGCAAATTTTGAATACGGATCATTGGCAAATCAATTCCAAGGATTATTTTCATGATATGACGCAGACCATTGAAACGTATTTTAATGCGTATGATATGCTCTCCATTACGCTTCAATCTCATTTGGAGGAGAGGCTGGCTAAGCTGAAACAACAAATGATTATTGGAGAAATCGTTGCTTTAACGGTCTTGGTGTTGCTCATTTATTTCACAATCGGATTCTATCTGGCTTTTATGGGAGTTATTGATGAACTGATGGGTGCGGCCCGTTTAATTTCAGCCGGGAAGTATAGAGTTCGTATTCCGATTAAAACGGATGATGAAATGGCTGATGTTTCCCATGCATTTAATGAGATGGCACAAAAAGTAGGACAGTCTTTTGCTTTTTTAAAGAGTTACAAAAAGGCGGTTGATGCCAGTAATATCCTCTCTATAACCGATGTGGAGGGAAATATTGTTTATGTTAATGATCAATTTTGCTTGACGACAGGCTATACCCGTGAAGAATTGATTGGAAAGAATCATCGTATCCTCAGAGATTTAGCTACTCCAAAACATGTATATGAAGCCTTGTGGAAAACTATTATGGAGAAACATATTTGGTCGGGCACTCTAAAAAATTTTAATAAAAATGGGGTTCCATACTATACGGATACAACCATTACGCCGATTTTGGATGAAGAGGGGAATATCGTGGAATTTGTTGCAACAAGGCATGATATTACTCCACTTGTTCTTCAAAGAGAGCAACTTATTCAGCAGCTTTACACGGATTCCCTGACACAGCTTCCGAACCGAACAAAACTCTTAGAAGATTTAGCCCTGATGACGAGTCATATTTTGATTCTTATCAATATAGATCGTTTTGGTGAAATAAATGATTTTTACGGTACTGAAATAGGTGATAGTGTATTAAAAGGGATGAAAGAGCGTATAGCTATGGGTCATATGCTAACATCGGGCGTCAAACTGTATCGAATTTATGCGGACGAATTTGCCTTGCTGTGTGATAAAAAATGTTTTAATAATCGACCATACGATGAAGCTATCGCATCATTGCATGCACATATCGAAGCAAATCCTTTTTATATAAATGATTCTACCATCATTATTAAAGTGACGATAGGAGCAGTTATCAATCCTATGAGAGATGTAAAAACGCATATAGTAGCGTCCCAACTTTTAATCGATTCTGATATGGTATTGCGTAATGCCAAACAAAAGGATAAGGAATTTATCATTTTAAATGATACACATGAGATAAAAAAAGAAATTGCACATAACATTGAGTATATTGGCAAAATTAAGGAGGCTATTGCTGCAGACCGCATTGTTCCATTTTTTCAGGGAATTATAGAAAATTCAACTATCGATACTTCATACGATACGATGAATAATCGAATAATGCCAATCAAATATGAATGTCTTATCCGATTGATTGATTCTGAAGGAAAAATAATTTCACCTTTTTTATTTTTGGATGTTGCTAAAAAAGCTAAACTTTATCCTCAACTAACCTATATCATGATCGAAAAAACTTTTCTAATTTTCCAAGAAAACAGTTATGACTTTTCCATTAATCTCTCTGTAGAGGATATTACAGATTCAAAATTGGTTGCCTTTATACTTCAAAAAATGGAACAAAACAATATTGGAAATAGGGTGATATTTGAAATTCTGGAATCTGAAGGATTTGAAAATTTTGAAGACATACAAGAGTTTATCGGGCAAATCAAACAACGGGGAGGGCGGATTGCCATTGATGATTTTGGAAGCGGATATTCAAATTTTGCGTACATCCTCCACCTTCAAGTTGATTTTCTCAAAATAGATGCATCCTTAATAAAAAATATCGATATCGATATGAATAGCCGTATAATCGTAGAAACCATTGTCACCTTTGCAAAACGACTGGGGATTAAAACCATTGCAGAATATGTCAACTCCAAAGAAGTGTATAAAACGGTAAAAGAGATTGGTATTGATTATTCTCAAGGATTTTATTTCCATGAGCCTACCCAATATTTATAATTTCTTTTTTCTTGATATATATCATACGTGATGCTCAAACAAACTATTACAATAACCTTTATGTAAGTGGATCGGAGAGTAATTTATGGACAGCACAGAAAAAAAACTAAACAAGCGTGAACGTCATAAGACAGCTTTGTCTCCTTTCGACTACTATCCTCAAATAGAAACACTGGACTTTAATGGTATCAGCGAAGGAGATAGTTTTTATTTACAGGATTTTGGCATTTTTAATAGCCCTATCCAAGAAGAAGAATATACGCTTCGTTTACGCATAACTGCAGGGCGTATAACAACGGCGCAATTACGCTCCATAGCCGAAATCGTAAAATGCAATGATCTCGAAATCATTCTAACTGCACGTGCAGGTATACAATTGCATGGTCTAAACAGTGAGAATGTGCTCCAAATATTCAAACAAATTAATGAACTTGGCATTTCAACATGGCAAACATTTGGTGATAATGTACGCAACATTGTGAGCGATGTCTATGATGGACGAGGATGTACGAGTATTATCGAAACCTATCCAATGATTATGCAAATGGAGGAATGTTTTCTCAAAATTCCCCATCTTGTTGGGATGCTGCCGCGCAGAATTTCCACTGCCATTTCGGGCAACGGTGCGAATGTCACCTCTTTTTTTGCCAATGATCTTTATTTTGCACTGGCAAAGAAAGAAATGGTATTTGGGTTTAATGTTTATATGGGGGGAAAAAATACCGAGATTGCCCGTAGTGCCGATATCTTTTTACTTCCTAAGGAAGTTGTCTCATTTTTCAAAGCATTTATCGAAACATTCAACAAGCATGGATTACGCTTTACACGTTCGCGAACACGTCTTTTTTATTTACTTGAAGAGATCGGAATGGAAGCATTTGTGGAGCATATTGCACTTGAATACCAAAACACTTGGCAACAAGCGGGTGATTTGGTTCTGGAAAAAGTACCCTTTTCCATCCATCAACAGCTAAAAGACGGAAGTTATGCCTTTTGTTACGAGAGTAATTTTGGACGCATATCTCCTGATGAGCTGATTTCTATCGCAGATTTTGCCGAAATACACTCTGCTGAGGTACGCATAGGGACGGATCATAATCTTTATGTGTTTGGCCTGTCTGAACCTTTCACCCCTTTTGGGCATCTCCAAAAAAGCCAAACGGTGGTAGCATGTGCAGGAAGTCATTATTGCCCTTACTCGTTCTGGAATATTAAAGATGATGCCCAATTGCTCCCTCTGGAAAAAATACATGAGCATCATATCCAAATAGGAATTTCAGGGTGTGCTAAAGGATGCGGCAGACATCAGCATTGCGACATTGGGCTAATCGGATTACGTACCAATACTTTTGGAAATACAGACAAAGGGGCTCGTATCTATATCGGTGCCGAACACACTGCAGGAATGAGTGTAGGGAGAGAACTCTTTGAAATGGTGCCACTGGAATATATCAAAAGAGTAATAGAGCTTATCATCCACGAATATGAGCAAAGCGGTTGTGATACGTTTGAATTATTTTCCGTACAAATATTAAACCGTTATTCCATAGAATTTATTGCTTTATGGATCTTGGCAAAATTGGAGTGCGGATCAACAATCACATTGCATGAGAGAGATATTCATGAAATCAGCAATGAAAAAGATCGTTTTACGGCAGAAAAAGAGCTGATTTTTTCTTCTTTTCCTAAAATATCATTTAGATCACATATTGATGATCATTTCAATGATGCGATACGTCAGTTGAGTAAAAAGCTTTGGAATACTGGGCAAAGTAATCCAGAAATTGCCCCGCAAATTAAAAAACTGCTTGTCAGTAAAAAATACTGGGAGATTTAAAATCTTTTGTTGTAAGGATTGAAATCTTTAATCTTTCTTGATGCTATATTACATCTATAAATCCTAGGCATTAAGCAGCAAATATTGGTCTACGTTCTATCTCATTATAGATAATATATTGGGATTAATTTAGGAAGTCCCAGCAAAATCTCGACTTGATTGCTGTGTTAAATAGTTTTTTTATTTATAAAGCTCTACTACATACAGCAATGCAATTTTTCCTTTTGCTCATCAATGCTTTTAACTTTTACAATTTTGTCCTACTTGTGATTTTTCTTCTTTGAGCAACGTCTTTATTTTATAACTTAATGTTGGTTAAACCAATCCACTACACCTTCTGGGTAAAATATCGAATAAAATTAATGGATACACTGATGGAAAATATTTGATTATTCTGGACTTTGAAACCAACTCTGCCAATATCCATGACGTGATCGAAGTAGCGGCATTTCGGATCAAAAGAGAAGAGGGCTCTTATGTCATCGCCGATACCTTCCATCGTTACTATTTCTCCGAATATGAGGTTAACCCTTACGCCCTTGCCGTCCATAAACTCTCACCGCAGCGGATCGAGAGATTACGTGCAAATGTCGATTACGCAGAGTATTTCGCAGAGGATAGCGAGTTCATAAAATTTTGTCAGTGTGCTCAAACCCTCATCGCCCACAATATAGCGTTTGAACTGCGTCATCTCGGTGAACTGGTTAGCTTTCAAAAACACTTTTGTACCATGAAATCGAATAAAAAGATTGTTGGAGCACTTAATATCAGAGGGAGTCTCAAGAATCCGAAACTGCTGGAAACCTGCCGACATTACAGAATCGAGTTTGATGAAGAGCAATATCACAGTGCTGTTTACGATGTCACCAAAACACTTGAAGTACTAAATAGTATGAATATAATAATTTAGATAATGAGAAACGGCTCTTTCTCTATACCTTGATTCCTGTAGAAGCTCACAACCTTATAAGCTCTATTAATAGAGTCTTTAATCCCTTTCTAACGGATAGTTTTATATAATAAAAATTCTATAAAATGATTTGAATTACGTATGAAAGTGAAAAGTGAAAAAAAATATACAGAAAGAATTTGATAGTAATAAATCTTATTTTTATTTCGGCACTTTGATCTCTGCATTTACAATCTTGCCACAGTTTATATTTTCTCCCAATTCAATACATGCCACATATTTGCTCATTACTCTCATCTTATTGATCACCATTCCGAAGTTCAGTAAAATTTTATTCTCTGTATTTATTATTTTTATTAATTTAAGCAATATACTTATCGGACATATTGCGCTGCATTGGGGTTATGCGTTACCGGATATCAAGCCTCGTATTGAAGTCGCTTTTTTATCCCCTATCTATGAGTCTAAAGAGTATATCGCACGGTATATCGATTATAGAGATTATGCGCTAATACTTTTTTCATTTTTTGTCTTATATCTTTTATCCAGATTTCTTAGACATTTTACCCATTCTTATAAAGTATTTAGAACTATAGGGTTAGGCGTGTTTCTTTCGGTCCTTATTGCGGTCAGTTTTTATATCAATCCTATCAAAGAGTTTGAACCTTTTAGCGTTCCATGTGAAATTTGTACCGTAATTGATGATACGAATAAAATAGATCAAATCATGAAAGCTAGAGAAGAATACATACGTCATATCAAGATCGCTAAAGCCAATAAAAAAAATCAGTTGTATGACAAGATCATCATTGTTATGGGGGAGAGTGTTAATAAAAGCCATATGTCCCTCTATGGCTATGATTTTCCTACCACTCCTTTTTTGGATTCTCTTCAAAAAACACATCATCTGTATATATTCAATGCCATAGCGCCTACAAATCAGACAAGATATTCCGTTCCTATTGAGTTGACCGAAGCGAATGTAAACTATTATGAGGATCGATATTTTCACTCTTGTTCCGTACTTACGAATTTTAAGGCCAATCACTATGAAACGTATTGGATTTCAAATCAAGGGCGTGTGGGAAAAAACGATTCTTCCATCTCATCTATGGCGTATGAAGCAAATATATCTTTTTTTGCAAATCTAAACTATCTTGAGGCTAAAACGGATGAGGTGCTCCTCGATTACTTAAACAAGCTTCAAAGAAATTCGGAAAAAGAGATGTACCTCTTGCATCTGATGGGGTCTCATTCTGACTATATAAACCGATACAAAAAAGAGACTGCTTTGTTTAAAAATCCCAAAAATATTGTGGAAGAGTACGATAACAGTATCCATTACAGCGACTACATATTGAGTCAGATTTATGAAAAATTTAAGAATGAAAAATTGTTGCTCATCTATGTGTCGGATCATGGTGAAAATATAAATCTTGAAAACAACGGACATGGTTTTTTACCGCCGTTTAAAGATGAATACACGGTTCCCTTTGTGATCTATAGCAATGTCAAAAATTCAAGATTGGACGAAATTTATAGAGATAACAAAAAGGGATATTTCAATTTGGAAAATTTCAATTATATTGTGCAATACGTCAGCGGTATTAGCAATCATAAAAACCTATCTTTTTCACGTGACGTTATGGCTGTTGAACCTAGCAATATATTTAATTTCGATAAATTAGAAGTCTATAAATAAGTGCCTTATGAACCTAAGTAAATTTGAGGTTTGCAAGTGAATGTACTGTATAATATTGTAATAAAATTTAAAAGAAAGTAGTCTGATTTATGTTCAAACCGATATTAAAATTTATTTTGGTCTTGATAGGTTTTTTAAGCAGTTATGCTATGGCCAATGATTTGCCTAATATGTGCAGTCGAGATCAAAATGTCAACGAGTTTACCATTCTAAGTTATCACGAAATAGCAGATAAAAGTGAAACGCTTGATTCAACGTATGCGGTAACTCCATCGAATTTTGATCGGCAGATACATTGGTTAATGGATAACGGGTATCACTTTGTCGGGATAGATGATATTTTAGCCTATCGTAATGCTGGAAAGCCGTTACCCGGTAATGCTGTTTTGATTACCTTCGATGATGGCTATGAGTCGGTTTATACCAATGCCTATCCGATTTTGAAAAAATACAAAATCCCGAGTGTCATTGCGCTCGTGGGGAACTGGATGAGGGCTACAGATAAAGTCGATTTTGACGGGCATATGATTGCACGTAGCAAGTTTTTAAGCCAAACGCAGATCAAAGAGATGGTCGGTAGCGGTCTCGTAGAGGTTGCCAGTCATAGCTGTTGCATGCATAAAGGGATTGCAGGTAATCCGCAAGGCAATATGGAGCCGGCCCTTACCACTCGTCAATGGCTTGTCGAAAAACAAAGGTATGAAGATGAAAAAAGTTATCAGCAACGTATTTACAATGACCTATTGGAAAATAATGTTTTTTTAGAGCGCTATACGGGACAAAAACCTCGCGTCATGGTGTGGCCGTACGGACGCTATAATATCGAGGTGCGTCGCATTGCAGAGCGCTTAGGTATGCCCATAGGATTAACGTTAGATGATGGGAGCAATACCCGCATTACCCCATTGTGGGGACTTCGACGTATATTGGTAGAGGGAAAGATGACCCTTCAGGAATTGGAATTTCTTATGTGGATGCGAAACGGTAATTTTACCGATGATGCTAGAACGACCAAAGCGGCTCATGTCGATATGGATTATCTTTATGATGCCGATCCGATCCAGCAGGAAAAAAATATTGCCTTATTGCTGGAGCGTATTAAAAAACTGGGGGTCAATACGGTTTATCTGCAAGCGTTTGCCGATCCTGATGCCAATGGTGCTGCGGACTATGTCTATTTTCCCAATCGACATATACCCATGCGTGCAAATCTATTTAACCGTGTTTCGTGGCAAATTGCCAAATGCACGCAGGTCAAGCGTATTTATGCATGGATGCCCATGATCGCCTGGCAATTACCGAAAAACAATCCGGCGGCCAAAGATACGGTCGTGACGTTGCAAGTTGATCCGACTCATCTCAATATGGGGTATCCGAGATTATCCCCATTTTCACCTAAAGCGCGCAAAGTCATTAAAGAAATTTATGAAGATTTTGCAAAGTCAGCCTATATTGACGGAATATTATTTCATGATGACGTAACGTTATCCGATTTTGAAGATGACAGTGTATTTGCCCATAAGCAATATAAGAAGTGGGGATTGGCGCCAAGTGTTACTCAAATCAGAACGGATCGACAACAATTTCAGCAATGGACTAAACTGAAAACACACTATTTGGATGCGTTTGCAATGCAATTAGCGCAAATTCTAAGAGACGAGCAACCGGGGCTCAAAACAGCACGAAACCTGTATGCGCAAGTTGCACTCAATAACAACTCTGAAGAGTGGTATGCCCAAAGCTTGCACGAGTCGATAAAGAATTATGACTATACCGCTATTATGGCAATGCCCTATATGGAAGAAGCCCCTGATGCCCAAAAGTTTTATGATGAAATAGTCAAACACGTAAAAGAAGAACAGTGCGGACTGGAACGTACGGTAATCGAGCTGCAGACGGTGAATTGGAGAAAAGCTAATGAGCCGATTTCTTCTCAAGAATTGGATCAGACTATAAGACATTTATACACTTTAGGTGTTCATCATATTGCATATTATCCTGAGAGTGTGTATACCAATAACCCTGATGCCGATATGATGAATCAAGCGTTTTCTCAAAAACCGGTACGTATGTATGCGAATACCATGCCTAACCAGTAATAAGGATTATTAATGACTTTTTCTATATTTTTTCTTTTAATATGGCATACAATTTTAGGATATGTATTTTATTATCCACTGTTTATGTCGAGTTTATGGATAATAGGGGCAATATTTTTCTATTTTAAAAATGAAAAACCCTACGCTAAATACATAATACCCCCCCTGAGAAACAATGAAACTTGGGCAGGCGTCAGTATTTTAATCCCATGCTACAATGAAGGGCAAAATGCTATCGAAACAATTAGTTATGCACTCAATGTAGAATACCCGGAATTTGAAGTCATTGCTATTAACGATGGTAGTAGTGATGATACGCTAGAAATATTAGTGAATTTGGCAAAAGATAATCCAAAATTAAAAGTGGTGAATTTAGCCGCAAATCAAGGTAAAGCTTTAGGGCTTCAAGCCGGTGCATTGGTAGCAAAGTATGAGTACTTAGTGTGCATTGATGGAGATGCCTTGATTGATAAATATTGTGTGTATTGGATGGTTAAGCATTTTATTCGCTATCCGGAAGTTGCCGCCGTAACGGGTAATCCAAGAATACGCAATCGCACGACGCTATTAGGTAAAATACAAGTTGGCGAGTTTTCTTCTATTGTAGGTATGATTAAACGTGCACAGCGTAGTTTTGGACGAATATTTACTGTATCGGGTGTGATTACCGGCTTTAGAAAGGCAGCTGTACATGAGGTAGGCTATTGGAGCCCTGATATGCTGACCGAAGATATTGACATTTCTTGGAAATTGCAACGTAATGGTTGGGATGTACGTTTTGAACCTCGTGCTTTAGTGTGGATTTTGATGCCGGAAACATTGAAAGGGCTTTGGAAACAACGGTTGCGTTGGGCTATGGGCGGTGTTCAAGTCATGCTCAAAAATTTCAAAGTTTTATTTATGCACAAACAAACCCATCTTTGGGGACTCATGGTTGAACAAATGCTTAGTATGCTTTGGGCCTATAGTATGGTGTTGGTATTTTTAGTTTGGTTTATCAGTTTGTTTATGCCATTTCCCTATTTAATGCCTACTCACTCACCGATTTTGCCGGATCAAAGCAGTGTTATTCTAATCGGCGTATGTTTGATACAGTTTGCGATCAGTAAATGGTTAGACGGCCGTTATGACCAAGGTTTGGGGAAAAATTACTTTTGGATGATTTGGTATCCCTTTGCCTTTTGGCTACTGAATTTGTTTACAGCAGTAGTGGCTCTTCCCAAAGTATTATTGGGCAAAAAAGGACGAGCAAGATGGGTTAGCCCCGATCGAGGCGCACATCAACAAGTGAAAAAAGGTTAAGACGAATATGGAAACGCTCATTATTAATAAACGCCGTGAGTTACCTAGGACCAAAAGATTGGCTTGGGACATAATAACTATTTTACTATGGGTAGGTTTTATTTATTTGTGGAAGCCTTTATTGCACGTCTTTTATCGAATAATTACTTTAGAAGTGCCAGCTAATGAAATATCAGATTGGATTTTTGAGAATATTCATAGTGTAACGTTTGAAAATGCCATCTATACTTTAATCGCAACGCCGGTAGTGTTGTTTTTATTGTCAAGACTGCATAGGCATCAGGCTCCAAGTGAGCATTTGATATATCATTCTAAGAATTATTCAGATTATTTTCATTTACACGATGTACAGTTGCAGGAGTGTGAAAATAGTCAATTTATTACGGTTTACCATGATGATCACGGTCATATTATTAGTTTAGATAATCACATTACCAAAAATAAGGTGTAATGCAAAAGAGAGACTTATTTTTCCCGCAAGGGGAAGCTTTATAGACCGCTTTTTAAAAACAATCCTTCCTTCTATTATTACAAGCTCTAAATTTATATGACTGAAATATAACTTGTGTTAATTTGTATTATAATGCATCATAAAAAGTTTCAGTTCACGATTGAAGAACTAGAGCAGATAGCTAGTGACATGAGAACTAAGATAGCGGAACTGAATGAAGACCTGGGCGATTTTTGGGAACAAATCAAAGACGACATCGATAGCTCTCGGAACAAAATAAACGAGGCCTTTGGAAGGTTAAACAGATCATTGGTTATCTGACAATTTTATACCCGTGTTGTCGAGCGGAGTGTAAAATCAGTACTTATTTTGTTGATAAATAGCCAATCATCTCTGCCATAGAATATGATTTTCTTCGAGAGGAATCGAAACGCCATCGCGATGTGGTATAAGTCGCGCTGTATAGTCTAGCGCCGGACGCTCTACAGAAACACTTGCGCGGTAGGCATAGCCATTGATTGCGCCGACCAGAGGTCGCACGCACTTCATCTCTACCCGTACCGGAGCACCACCATCAATACTATTGGCATAAAGCTCGACTTGTACAGCTTCGGCATTCAGACCATCCAAATATATCTGCACTTCAAATACGTGTTGCTCACCAATAGTTTCAATTTTAACTTCGCCGAACCGCTGTGAATTCCATTTTTGTTCCAGCGCATACTTCCAATCAACCATTAGCACACCAAACGCGCTATTGTTGGCACTGCGTTCTCGGTAGGCTATAGCCGCAGGAAGATAATATTGTTCAGTGTATTCACGCACAGTACGGTTGCTGGAAAATTGCGGCGTTAGCTGTGCCATGCTTTCACGCATGCGGTTAACCCAAGCCGTGGGAATGCCCTGATCATCGCGAGTATAGAATTCCGGGATCACTTCGCGTTCGAGCAGATCATAGAGTTGCTCGGCTTCGTACGCATCCCAAGCGGGATCATCACCATGTTCCTGCCCATCGCCCAAGGCCCAGCCAACTTCCGGTGTATAGGCTTCCGCCCACCAGCCATCCAGTTCGGACAAATTGATTCCGCCGTTGACCAACACTTTCATACCACTGGTGCCGCATGCCTCCCACGGACGACGCGGTGTATTGATCCAGACATCGACTCCCTGTACCAAAGACTCGCTCAGCTGCATGTTATAATCGCTAAGAAAAATTACATGGCGACGTACTTCCGGTCTCCGGATGAATTGCGTCCACTGGCGAATGAGGTCCTGCCCTGTACGATCCTCGGGATGTGCTTTTCCTGCAATGACGAGTTGCACCGGACGTTGAGGATTGCTCAGTAGACGAAGCAGACGCTCTGGATCGTGCAATAGCATGTTGGGACGTTTATAGCTTGCGAAGCGACGTGCAAAGCCTAGGGTCAATACGTTGGGATCAAAAATCTGTGCGGCCTCCGCTACCGTTGTGGGCGTTGCACCGGAGATCACCATTTCTCTGGACGAGCGCTTGCGCACGAAATCCACAAAAGTTTGACTGGCTTCAATGCGAAATTGCCAGAGCCTCTCATCGGAAACACGGCGCATGTTGTTCCCCATAACCTCCGCTGTTCCAAGCCAACGGTCTTTACCACAGGCTTCAGTCCACAGTGCATCCGCCGCAGCGGAATCCCAGGTCGGCATGTGAACACCGTTGGTCACATGCCCTACCGGCACTTCTTCATGTGGAATATTTGGAAACAGCGGCTCAAATAAATGTCTGCTTACTTTCCCATGCAAGCGGCTGACGGCATTCACCGCACCGCTACCGCGAATCGCCAAATAAGCCATATTAAATGGTTCCGACTCATCGTCTGGATTGTGTCGGCCAAGTGCCAGCAGGTTGCGAAGTGTGAGACCAAGCCGCTCGGCATAACCACCGAGGTATTGTTTAACGAGAGCCGGCGCAAAACGATCAAAACCGGTAGCCACTGCCGTGTGCGTTGTGAACAGATTACCTGCTCTGGTCACCGCTAGGGCTACATCAAAAGGGTGACCTGTTTCTTGCATGAAATCACGCGCGCGCTCCAGTACCACCAATGCAGTATGGCCTTCATTCAAGTGGCACACTTCAGGTTGCAAACCAAGAGCACGCAATAAACGCCAACCGCCAATTCCCAGCACCATTTCCTGTGTCAGGCGCAACTCCGATCCACCACCATACAGCTCACTGGTAATACCGCGATGTGCCGGATAATTCGCGATGTCATTGCTGTCCAGCAGATACAATTTCACACAACCGACTTGAACCTGCCAGGTGCGTAACCAGACTGAGTAGCCAGGAAGGACAACTTCGAGTCGTAACCACTCTCCATCCGATTTCCGTAACGGCGTGACCGGCAATTGGCCCGGATCGTTGTACGGATAGAGGGCTTGTTGTGCACCATTTCGGTCTATTACTTGGCGAAAATATCCCTGCTGGTAGAGCAACCCCACACCGACCACCGGCATGCCCAGATCGCTAGCGGCCTTGAGTTGATCGCCAGCCACATTTCCGAGACCACCAGAATAAATGGGCAACGCTTCGCTCAACATGAATTCCATACTGAAATACGCGACGCAGTTCAACGGTGATTTCGGGTGTGTTTGCTGAAACCACGCGGATGCGTCTTCCAGCTGTTTCTTGGACTGCACAAGGGCATCAATCTTTTTGCGGAAAACCGGATCGGCGAGCGCATTGCGCAGCTTGTCGCGCGAGACCGTCTGCAGGACATCGCACGGATGATGCGTCAGGTTCCATAGCACAGGATCCAGTTCTCGCCATACTTCATCGGAGGTATGACTCCAGGACCAGCGCATATCCAGGGCCAGATCGACCAGGGATTTGAACCCCGCAACATCTGTAGGCAACAAGTCGTATAGCGGATGACTTACTGGTGTTTGTTCACTCATAGTGATCCCTTGAGTTTAAGTAAGCTGATTTATTTTTGCCATTGATCGGCCAGCACTGCGCAGCGCCTCTGGACAATCCAGCCGCCCGGTGTGAATCTCAACGAATACCAGACCATCCGCTGTGCCGGCTTTTTCCAGCGCATCTTCAAGTTCTCCTTCCGTGTGAACATCAAGGCCCAACCCACCGCCGAACACTTCTACCAGCTTATGATAATGCCAAGGCTGGATGTCGTTGTAAGGCCGATCAACGATCACACGCTCGATGGTGTAGCCGTCATTATTGAGAAGAAAAATTATGGGCTTAAGAGCGTAGCGAATCATAGTAGAGAGATCCTGACAGGTAACCTGAAAAGCACCATCTCCCACAAACAACACGACTCTACGCTCTTGCGCCGCCATACTGGCACCCAACGCGGCCCCAACGGTATAACCAATCGAACCGTAAAAAGTTTGCCCAATGAAGGTCGCCCCTTCAGGCATCAACATCTCTGCGGTACTGAACAAGGAGACACCTGTTTCGGCGATGACGATTGAATCTTTTTCGACAAAATGGCTCATCCGGTCGAAGAAGCGCTTGATAGTCAGCGCTTGCGGTGCTTCGGATCGGTAGGCTTGCGTATGTCGATGCTCACAGCTATCGACAGCACTCTGAATCTCAAGAGTTGCAACATCGTGCCGATCCAGCTTTGCGCTCAACCCTAGAATAAAATCGCGAAGATAAACATTCTCGAAATAATGGTGTTTGATTTTGACGGTACGGATGTTGGCGCAGATCGTTTTTGAGTCGTCTAGCCGTGTGGTGAATCCGCCCGTATTGAAGTCACTCATCAGCTCCCCGAGTTGCAGAATGCAGTCTGCTGACTCGATTTGCTCACGCACATAGTCGCGGCTCCGATCCCCCTCGAACAGCCCGATGAATTGCGGGTGCTGTTCTGAGAGGAGACTCTTGCCGAGCATCATGGTTACATACGGGAAGCCCGTCTTATCGAGTAAAGCTGAAAATTCATTTTGTAACTTGAAACGTATCAACTCCACGCCACCAATCACTACCGGCTTTTTCGCTTGACATAGCATGTCAAGCGCTTCATTGATTGCCTCATTTAGCGCACTCGGATCGCTGGGAGCATGTACAGGAAAGACAAAAGCATTAGGCCGATCACATTTCATCATCACCACATCTGAGGGGATACTGATGTAGACCGGCAATTGGGAGTAAAGGCACGCTCTCAACACCCTGTCGATTTCACCCGGTGCAGTTTCACCGCAAGAGAGCTGTGTAGAGGCGACGGTAATCTTCTCGTACATCTTCAGAGGAATCTGGTAATCGCCCAAGGTATGGTGCAGCAAAGGACGAGTGCGGAAATTGATCGTGGCGGGTGAGCCGGTTATCACCACCACCGGAACCCTTTCGGCATAAGCTCCGGCTACACCGTTGATAGCACTTAGTTCGCCGACGCCAAAAGTAGTGACAAAAGCTCCTATACCTTTGATTCGCGCGTAACCGTCAGCGGCATAAGCCGCATTGAGCTCGTTGCAGGTGCCGACGTATTCCACCTCACTATTTAGCACCTGATTTAAGAAGCCGAGGACAAAATCTCCCGCTACACCGAACAGATGATCCAACCCGATTTGCTTAAGCCGGATGAGTAGGTATTCGGCAACGGTTATCTTTGAACTTGTCATGTAGCTATTACTCCTTGGCATTTGATTACCACCTTAAGCGCATGTTTCTTCGCCGCATTGGCATAGGTGTCATACGCTTTCAGAATTTCTGAGAGTTCGAAACGGTGGCTTATGAGTTTTTTCGTATCAAGGCGTCCCGACTCGACCATTTTTAGCAGCATCGGCGTTGTACCCGCATCAACTAGACGCGTGGTCAACGTGATATTGGAACTCCAGAGTTTTTCAAGGTGCAGCTCGACTGGCTTACCATGTACACCCATGTTGGCAATACGCCCTCCGGGGGTGATGATCGACTGAGCGATATCAAAAGTCGCTGCGACGCCGACGGCTTCGATAGCCACGTCCACTCCGGCATTTTTTGTCAGTTCCATGACTTGCTCGACCGCCTTGCCATCCGCGCTGTTTATAATCTGCGTTGCGCCCAACGAGCGCGCGATTTCCAGCCGGTCATTGTTATGACCAATTATAATGATTTCGGCAGGCGAGTAGAGTTGCGCGGTGAGCAACGCAGCCAGACCGACAGGTCCTGCGCCAATAATCGCCACAGTGTCCCCCGGTTTCACTTGTCCGCTTAACGTCCCGCATTCAAGTCCGGTAGGCATATTACAACTTAGCATGACGGCAGCTTCATCATCTATATCGGGTGAGAGCCGGTATAAGCCAGTATCGGCATAAGGGATTCTGACGTATTCGGCCTGCGTGCCGTCTATATGGTTGCCCAACCGCCAACCGCCATTACTGCAATGCGAATACATCGCCCTCTTGCAGAAGTCGCATCTGCCGCAGGAAGTAATCAGCGAGATCAGAACCTTATCACCCTTTTTAAAATTTAATACGCTTGATCCCGCTTCCTCGATGATCCCCACCCCTTCATGTCCGAGAATACGCCCGTCCTCAACCGTTGGAACATCGCCCTTTAGTATGTGCAGATCGGTTCCGCAGATGCTGGTTGTGGTGATGCGTACGATGGCATCTGTTGATTCTTTGAGTGTTGGCCGGGGTCGATCTTCCAACGCCAGATTATTCGGCCCATGAAAGACGAGCGCTTTCATCGTGGTGGTATTGTCTTTAGAAGAGGAGTTGCTCATTGGAATTCCTTTGGTTTAATAGAGTTTATGTTGCGAGCAAATATTGGCATTAAGCGATCCTAAAATAGCCTATAAGGCAGCAATGTAACGGTCTCACAAAATGCGAGGTCTTGGTGAGGCCATCTCCGGTTGGGGTTCCTATGGACATGGATGCGTACCCCTCTCCCATACCAAGGCCATAGAGAGTTGCGGCGTTTTTGACGAAGATAGAGCACTGCATACGTCGCCCCATACGCGTCAGATTCCCGATGTGAGTCGAGTACATGGATGCAGTATGATGGTTACCACCCTCCGCTTGATAGGCCAATTCGATGGCTGAATCAACATCTTTTACGAAGGTAACTGGGAGGATAGGCATGAGCTGTTCGATCCAAATAAAAGGGTGATCATCGGATACTTCCCCCCACAACAAGCGCGTGGAGTGAGGAACTTCCAAGCCAATAGCTTTGGCTATGACCGCCGCATCGCGACCAACATAGTCGCGATTCATGAACGGTTCATTAGAGTCCTCGTGTTTCTTGATGAGGAGTTCGGCCAATGCGTCCATTTGAGATACGGAAAGCTCGAAAGCCCGCTTATCCAAACGCATGCATTCCAGAAATTGCGCCTTGGCCGCCTCGACTACGAAGACTTCTTTTTCCACGATGCACAGCACGTTGTTGTCGAAGCTTGCACCAAATATGATCTCCTCGACGCATTTTGGAAAGAGGGCTGTTTCGTCGACAACGACAGGAGGGTTTCCGGGACCGGCCGCAATGGTTTTGCAAATTTTCCCAGTGCTCATGGCTACTTTCACGATGGCAGAACCGCCAGTTACCATATTGAGATTAACGTCTGGATGAGACAGAAGAGACTTGGTTGCCTCATGAGAAAGAGGAGAAAATGTGGTGATCAATCCTGCTGGAGCACCTGCAGCGACTGCAGCCGAAGAGAGTGCGCACATCACATCCTGACAAACATTGAGTGCGGCAGGATGCGGGGCGAAGACCACAGAATTGCCAGCTGAGAGTATGCCAATAGCATTAGATATGATGGTCGCAGCGGGGTTGTTGGAGGGGGTAACTGCAACCACAACACCAAATGGCGCATACTCCACCAAGGTCAGTCCTTCATCGCCGGTGTAGGCTTGTGAATGCAGGTCTTCAACCCCCGGCGTGCGAGTGGCACAAAGAATATTTTTCTGCGTCTTGTCATCGGCACGCCCCATCTTTGTCTCATCAACTGCCATATGCCCCCATCGTTGCGCATTGGCGATGGAAATATCTCGCATGGCCTTAATAACGGCGCGGCGCACTTCGAGACTGTACTCCTCAAAGACCTTCTGCGCTTGAGCCGCAGCGAAGACGGCAGCATCTACTGTAGCGAAGATGACATGATCAGTATCGTTGCAAACATTTTGCTTTTCATTTTTTTTAATTAAATTCACTATAGTTCCTTTCTGTATCTGAATATCTTTTATACCGTACTAGTCAGTCATTTTGTAACACTATATGTATTGGATTTACTACTATCATTGAACACTATTTCTTTACATATATAATTATTAATAACACTATAGCATTATAATGGTTATCAATAGCAATTAAGTAATATGTTTAATATCGAATTAATAAAAAAAATTTATTTTTAATATATATGGTTATAATGCTTTATATCAGAAAATTCTTTTATTATGATTTTTTCTTATTCGATTTCACAGGAGAATAACCATTATGGAACACAATGCCGAACAACCCAAAGCTCCCGAATCAAAGCCTGATGCTAAGGATGATCTGAAATCCCTGCCTCTATCGGAAGTGGAGAAGAAACTCGGCTCGTCGCCAAAAGGGCTCACTCAAGTCGAGGCGACAAAGCGGCTGAGTCAATATGGACCCAACGAGATTGAGGAAAAGAAGACCAATCTGCTACTGAAGTTTCTCAGCTATTTTTGGGGTCCCATCCCGTGGATGATCGAAGCTGCCGTGATACTTTCGGCGATTTCTAAACATTGGCCTGACTTTGGGATCATTCTGATTCTTCTCTTGGCCAACGCCGCGGTCGGATTCTGGGAGGAACACGCAGCTGGTAATGCAATTAAAGCCCTCAAAGCCGAGCTGGCGGTCAAGGCCAGGGTGATCCGTGACGGGAAGTGGATCAATCCGCCCGCGCGTGAGCTGGTGCCGGGTGATGTCATTCGCATGCGTCTGGGAGATATTGTCCCTGCGGATGTGCGTTTAATAGATGGCGATCCTATGTCGGTCGATCAGTCCGCGCTGACAGGAGAGTCCTTACCCGCTTCGCGTAAACAGGGCGATGCAGTGTTTTCCGGTTCCATTATCCGGCGGGGTGAGTGCAGTGCACTGGTGTATGCTACCGGTGTAAACACCTATTTCGGAAAGACCGCTGAACTGGTTCAGAATGCACCTTCAGATAGCCATTTTCAAAAGGCGGTATTGAAGATTGGCAATTACCTGATTATTCTCGCAGTTGTGCTGGTGGCCGCAATTATTGCCGTCGCGATTTACCGCGGCGACCCAATCCTCACTACCTTGCAGTTCGCTCTGGTGCTGACCGTGGCCGCGATTCCCGTGGCGATGCCCACAGTGTTGTCAGTAACTATGGCTGTCGGCGCGCGCCTACTTGCTAGGAAGAAAGTAATCGTGACCCGTCTGGCTGCCATCGAGGAATTGGCCGGCGTAGATGTGTTGTGTGCCGACAAGACCGGTACGCTGACCCAGAACAAACTCACGCTGGGCGATCCGTTCAGCGTGAACAATATTCCCGCCGAGCAAGTGATCCTCGACGCCGCGCTGGCGTCGCGTGCGGACGACAAGGACACGATAGACATAGCCGTGTTGGGCGGCTTGAAAGATGACAAGGCCCTGAAGGATTACCATGTGGTGCATTTCCTGCCGTTCGATCCTGTGCATAAGCGCACCGAAGCGACCGTCAAGGGTATGGACGGAAAACAATTCAAGGTGACAAAAGGGGCGCCGCAGGTGATCCTGGCACTGGCGACGAATGCCGGTGAAGTCAAGTCCGCCGTCGACAAGGCGGTCAACGACTTTGCGGCGAGCGGTTTTCGTTCGCTGGGCGTGGCGAGGTCTGAGGACGATGACCAATGGCAGTTTGTTGGTGTGTTACCTTTGTTCGATCCGCCGCGGGAAGATGCCAAGGAAACCATCGCGACCGCGATGGCGATGGGAGTTAAGGTTAAGATGGTGACGGGCGATGCACTTGCCATTGCCAAGGAAACCGCCAAAAAATTGAACTTGGGTGCCAATATTCTCGATGCCTCCAGCTTGGGTGACTCGAAAAAAGAGGAGACCTCAGAAGTGGCTGAGTCCATCGAAAAGGCCGACGGTTTCGCCCAAGTATTTCCCGAACACAAGTTCCACATCGTGGATGTCCTGCAAAAACGTGGTCATATCGTCGGTATGACTGGCGACGGGGTGAACGATGCCGCTGCACTGAAGAAGGCCGATTGCGGCATAGCCGTATCGGGTGCAACGGATGCAGCACGTGCGGCAGCGTCCATTGTGTTGATGACGTCCGGCCTGTCGGTGATCGTCGATGCAATCAAGGAAAGTCGAAAAATCTTCCAGCGTATGAACAGTTACGCAATCTATCGCATTGCCGAGACACTGGGCGTGTTGTTGTTCATGACGCTATCGATCCTGATATTCAACTTTTACCCGTTGACTGCGGTGATGATCGTGATGTTGGCACTCCTCAATGACGGCGCTATACTGTCCATTGCATATGATAATGTTCATTACAAAGATAAGCCTGAGACTTGGAATATGCGTATGGTACTGGGCGTCGCAACGGTGGTGGGCGTCATCGGGGTAGCGGACTCGTTTGGTCTATTTTATCTGGGTGAACGCGTATTTCACTTAGACCATGCGTTCATTCAGACGTTAATTTACCTAAAATTGTCCGTGTCTGGGCATTTCAAAATTTTCCAAACACGCACACGCGGCCCGTTTTGGTCAATACGCCCTGCGCCGATTTTACTGTTAGCTGTATTCAGTACACAAATCGTGGCGACGCTGATTGCGGTTTACGGGCTATTTATGACACCGCTCGGTTGGAGTTGGGCGCTAATGGTGTGGGGCTACGCTTCGGTATGGTTTCTCTTTAATGATCGCGTAAAACTGCTCGCCTACCGGATATTTGATCCAGTCAAAACTGGAAGCAAGCCAAAAAATTAGTCGGTCTGAACAACACCGCTAACATGATAGAAAGGATAAAGATGAAAATCAAAATTAAGAATTTCCGCGTAGCACAGGGAAAACGGGTCAAGCTGGACAAGTGGCCGATGCTGGTGAAAGCAGCCTACAAGTCGAAATAGAAGTATAAAAAACACCTTGAAGAACACGTGAATATGGATGGCCGATCGGTATGCAGGTCTCTCGTCCTTTGGGTAATAAACTCTATGAAGTTCGAAGTAGTATTTCAGATAAGCGAATTGGACGGGTAATATTTACCATTATCGATTACTATATGGTACTGCTTAATGGGTTTGTCAAAAAAACGCAACAAACACCAAAAGAAGAAATTGATTTAGCACTAAAGCGTATGAAGGAGATTCAATGAAATTGCAACAAGGTATCGGAAGCTCATTCGATAACTTCCTCCAAGAAGAAGGTATGCTTGCAGAGGCAGAAGCTATTAAACGAGTGATCGCATTCCAACTAGAAGAAACAATGGCAAAAGAATGATCAGCAATCTACAAACGATGAACGGTGTAAAAAGTGTCAAAGAGATTGATGTCTCGGGTAAAAGGGTTCTGATTCGAGTTGATTTCAATGTCCCTATTGATTCACAGGGGAATATCTCCGATGACCGGCGTATCCGTTCGGCCCTCTCTACTATTAATTATTGCATCGACCACAATGCATGCTCTATCATCTTAGTATCCCATCTTGGCAATCCGAAGGGTGGATATGAAGAGCGTTATTCTCTGCGTCATATTCAAAAGCGGCTGGAACGTATGCTGGAAAAACGGGTAGAGTTTATCGAAGATTTCGAAGCTTCGCATGATGAGATGGCAAGCTGCTCGTTGGAGCGGGTATTTTTGCTTGAAAATATCCGTTTTCATGCCGGTGAGAAAAAAAATGATCCCGAATTTTCCAAAAAACTTGCCGATATTTGTGATGTTTATGTAAACGATGCATTCGGCACATCCCATCGGAAACATGCTTCTACTTATGGGATTACGGAATTCGTTGATACAAAAGTGGCCGGTTTTTTGATGATGCGTGAAATAGAAGCGTTTCTGAAAGCGCTTGAAAAGCCGATTCGACCAATAGCACTTGTAGTTGGAGGATCGAAAATTTCTTCCAAAATCACTTTGCTTACTTCCATCATGCCAAAAATTGACAAACTGATTGTCGGCGGTGCTATGAGCAATACGTTTCTTCAGGCATTGGGATACGATATGAAGCACTCGATGTTTGAACAAGATTTCGTTGAGACGGCACGCTCAGTGATGGAAGAGGCAAAGAAACATAATGTGAAGTTCTATTTGCCGGTAGACGGTGTCATCACCGATTCAGTCGAAAATCCGATAGACGTCCGTGTTACTCCAGTGCAGGATGTCTTGGATGAATTTAGCTTTGTTGATATCGGTCCGGCTACTCTTAAACTTTTTTCAGAAGCAATAGAGCTTTCCAATACAATCATTTGGAACGGTCCGATGGGCATTTATGAGATCGATCGTTTTTCTAAAGGGACTTATAAACTCGCTTCGGCTATCGGTGCTTCTTATGCTTACACGATTGTCGGCGGAGGCGACACAGCTGATGCGGTAGAAAAAGCAGGGGAAAAGGATAATTTCAGTTTTATCTCGACCGGAGGCGGGGCTAGTTTGGAATTGCTAGAGGGGAAAATATTGCCTGGATTTGAAAAGCTGGATCGGAAAGAGCAATAGTCACATTTTGGTCATAAAATATTGCATTTTTCTGACAAAACAGTATGAAACGTATGCTATGATTAATCATTAGCATTATTACTTTTTCTTAAAGGAGACGTATGAAAGCCGTGATTATGGCTGGAGGATTTGGTACGAGGATACAACCGCTCACCAATTCTGTCCCTAAACCTATGCTCCCGATTATGAACCGTCCGATGATGGAGCACACGATTCTTAGCTTACGTGATTTAGGCATTACAGAGTTTATTGTTTTACTCTATTTTAAACCTGAAATTATTAAACACCATTTTGGAAACGGTAGCAAATGGGGGATCAATATTAGCTACGTGCTTCCTGATGACGATTATGGTACTGCCGGTGCGGTCAAAAAAGCCCAAGAGTATATCGGGAATGAAAATTTTATAATTATCAGTGGCGATTTGGTGACCGATTTTGATTTTCAAGCGATTTTCGACTATCATAAATCCAAAAACTCAAAACTTACTATTACCTTGACATCGGTCGAAAATCCACTCGAATTTGGAGTTGTTATTGCCAATGAAGAGGGGAAAATCGAAAAATTTCTCGAAAAACCCAGTTGGGGAGAAGTCTTTAGCGATACAATCAATACCGGTATCTATGTCATTGAACCTGAGATCCTCAATTATATCCCGAGCAACGAAAATTTTGATTTTGCAAAAGATCTCTTTCCTATGCTGATGCGAGAAGGGATTGATCTAATGGCGGGATACGCGCAAGGGTACTGGCGTGATGTGGGTAATCCTGAGAGTTACCGTGATGTATATGACGATATTTTGAGTGGAAAAATCAAATTTCAACTCTCAGGTGAGGCAATTAAATACACTGATGGAGTCCTGATTTGTGAAGAGGATAATATTATCGATGAGAATATCGAAGTGGTTGGTATTGTTGTTATCGGAAACAATGTAACGATTAAAAAAGGCTCAAAACTCAACAATGTTGTCATAGGGGATAATGTAGTTATCGGCGTTTCGTCAAAAATCTCGAATAGTGTTATTTGGAATAATGTTGAGATCGGCAAAAATACACGATTGGATGGATGTGTCATCTGTAACAATAATCGTATCGGTAAAAATGTTACGGCAAAATCGGGGTTGATTTTGGCTGAGGGGTGCGAAATCGGCGAGTTGGTTACTGTCGAAAAAGATGTAACCATCTGGCCGGATAAAGTGATTGAAGATGCGGCAATTGTCAGTCGCAGTATGATTTTGGGGAGCAAATACAAAAATTCCATTTTTGAAAACGGACTGGTTGTTGGAAAGTCCAATGTTGAAATTTCATGTGAAATGGCAACAAAGCTCGCCGAAGCATTCGGTGCCCAGATGCAGGTAGGTTCAATGATTCTCGTATCGCGTGACAATGCCAAGAGCTCTCGTATGTTGAAGAGGGCATTTTTGGGTGGATTACTCTCCTCTGGTATGGATGTCCTCGATTACGGTGCAATCCCCTCGGCAGTAATGCGGTGCAGTCTTTCGTTTCATGATGAGTATGCAGGAGGGATTCATATCAATCAAAAGCTTGATGATCCGACCAGTACCGTCATTACGTTTTTTAACTATGAAGCACTTCGAATCAACAACGATATGGCAAAAAAGGTAGAAAAAGCGTTTTTCAAAGAGACCTTTCGACGGGTTGACTATTCCCGCATAGGGCAAATATATATGTCAGATCATGCGAAAGAGTACGTTGAATATAAAAGGGGGATGGAAGAACTTCTCCAATCGCATATGTTTAAATGCCTTAACTGCCGAATTGCAGTGGACATGATGCATGGGATGGCCTCCGAAGTATTCCCAGATATCCTCAACGATATGGGAGTTGATCATATACTTTTCAATGCCCATCCAGATATTCAGCGCCTCGACAATATCAATTTTTTAACCAAATCATCGTATGAAGATATGAGTTCAGTGATAAAAGCTCTTGAGCTTGATGCCGGATTTATTATCTATCCTCACGGACAGCGGATCGATATACTCTGTGATAAAGGGATACTGCTGAGTAAGCAAGCTGCATTGTTTATTGTCCTTACATTACTTAATATGGAAGCAAAAAATCAAGGGATAGTAAAAAAGGTATTTTTACCGACATGGGCGGCCGATTTTGTCTATTTTGATCACCTTGAAATAGAGCATGGACAATACGGGAATTTCAAAAAAGAGAAGATGAAAGAGTACGATTTAGTAGCAACCGGAGAGGGGAACTTTGCTTTTACTGAGTTCTCTTCCCATCGTGATTCAATGTATGCAACACTCAAAATTTTAGAGATGATTGTTTGTAATCGGGTAAAACTCTCGGAAATGATCGAATCGCTCCCTCATTTTTATTATAATACTTTTCAAGTCCCTTGTACTCAAGCGAATAAAGGGAAAATGATGCGCATGTTCCTCGAAGACTCCAAAGGAAAAAAATCATCAACCCTTGATGGTGTAAAAATTTGGCTTAAACCGCAGGATTGGATTTTAATGATTCCAGACCAGTATAGTGATAATTTGAACCTCTATATTCAAGCTAAATTGGATGAAGAGGGTGAACGTATCTGTGCAATGTATAAGTCAAAAATTGAGGAATGGATCAATAGTTAATGGAAACAAAACCCCTTAGCCTCTCATTTTTCTGGCACATGCATCAGCCCGATTATCGTAGAAGTGATGGGGTTATGGGGATGCCATGGGTATTTTTACATGCCATCAAAGACTATTATGAGATGCCGTGGCTTGTGAGCCGCCATGAGACGATCAAAGCGACCTTTAACCTCACTGCAACACTTATGGAGCAGTTGGAGCTTTATCGAGAACCTCTTAAAAATGACTATTTTCTCTCTCTATGGGACCTACACCCATCAGCACTAAGTTTTCAAGAACGAGAATGGGTGATAAAAATCTGTAAATCGACCCAATTTCAGACTATGGTAAGACCCCTTGTGCGTTATGAATGTTTATATACACAAAGCAGTTACACTAATGATGAACTGGTTGATTTAGAGATGCTATTTATATTGTCATGGTGTGGAAATTACCTTCGAGGCGAAAACAAGGTTGTAAAAGAGCTTTTGAATCGGGGGAAGAACTATAAACAAAGTGACAAAAATCAGCTACTGAATACTCTATCCGCATTTATACAGACGATTATCCCTTTTTATGCCACATTACAAAAAGAGGGAAAAATTTCGGTCTCGACTACCCCATATTTTCATCCGATATTGCCTCTGTTGATCAATATGGAAAATGCAATTATCGCTAATCCCTATACTACTATTCCCTCAAGAGCCGTATCGCTTCACGAAGATGCTCTAAAACATATCGAGCGATCTATCGCATTGTATGAAAGATATTTCAACTGTAAGCCGAGCGGTTTTTGGCCGGCAGAGGGGGCGGTTGATCCCAAAAGTGTAGAGTACTATCGCGAACATGGGGTGAAGTGGATTGCTACCGATGAAGCGATTTTATTTCATTCACTGGAGAGTGAAGATCGTCATAATCTTTATAAAACTTACGATTATGAGGGGATTACTATCGGATTTCGTGATCATGGCCTCAGTGATCTGCTTGGATTTACCTATCGATATAAGGGAGCCGAAGATGCCTCAAACCATTTTCTCCGATCATTGGAAGCTATTCATCTGGAGAATGATGAATCTACGGTTTTTGTTATCGTTGATGGAGAGAATGCGTGGGAGTTTTATGCGAATAACGGGTTTGATTTTTTTAACGCCTTATATAAACGTTTAGAAGAGACACCTTGGTGCCAATGTGTCAATATGGATGAGATTGCAGATGAAAAAAAGCATACGGAATTAAAATCACTTCATCCGGGAAGTTGGATTCACGGCTCATTTGATACCTGGTCTGGGCATCCCCAAAAAAACCGTGCATGGGAACTGATTTATCAAACAAAACGGGATGTTGAAAATTTTTCGGGAAGTATAGTAGGCGATGCGGCACGAAAAATTGAGGATCATTTTTTAGCCTCTGAATGCAGTGACTGGTTTTGGTGGTACGGTGATGACCATGTAACCGAATTTGCGAGTGAATTCGATACCCTTTTTCGGGGACATCTGATCGCTATCTATGATCTTTTAGGGATGACTCCTCCTGCTAATCTTTTCACCACGATTATTTCGATGAATAGTGCGGCACCATTTTGGGTTAAGCCATCCGCTCCAATCACACCGAGTATTGATGGAAAATACTCCTCATTTTTCGAGTGGCTCGGATGCGGCAGTATGGATGAAAAAAAGCTTTACTCCACTATGGATAGAGTTCGAGGTCCGATTGAAACTCTCTATTATGGGCATGACAAGAAAGCGATTTACATCGCATTTGTGGGAGTGTTGAGTACCGTCGATCGACGAGGGTTGAAACTGCAGGTGATGCTTGAAGAGAGTGGTGAACGGTTTGAATATGATTTGGAAACGCTCACGTGTGGTCAAAATGATAACGTGGCAATTGATGAGCGGATTGAAATTGCACTATCAAGATTGCATTTCAAGGAGATGAGACTCTTTCATCTACGCTTTGAGCTGATCAGCGGGAATAAGATACTCCAAACAATGCCGGGCAACGGTGCACTGTGTGTCGACTTGAATGAACATTATGCCGCCAACTGGTTTGTTTAGTAAAAGGAGATAGCGATGTCAAAAACAGCACTTTTATTTGGTATACACATGCATCAGCCGGTGGATAACTTCGACTGGGTGATTGAACATGCGATAGCGGTTTGTTACAAACCTTTTTTTGAGGTGATGAGCCGCTATCCCTCGTTTCGTTTCAGCGTTCACTGCAGCGGATGGCTGATGGAGCAGATCGAATTGCGTGATCCAAAGCTTTATAAACAGATCCAAAAACTTTCTAAAGCGGGGAGTATCGAGTTTTTCAGTGCGGGGTATTATGAACCGATTTTGAGTGTTATTCCTTCTCGTGATCGCTTAGCACAGATCAACCGACTCAATGACTCTATTTCGAGTCGATTCAAGCAAACCCCCAAAGGACTATGGCTCACTGAGCGGGTATGGGAATCCGCCCTTATCCCAGATTTGGTAAAGGGCGGTATTGAGTACACGGTGATGGATGATTACCACTTTCAATGTGCCGGGTTTGATGAAGCGATATTGGACGGTTATTACCTCAGCGAAGAGGGTGGAGAACAAATTGCACTCTTTCCTATCAGCAAAAAGCTTCGCTACGCAGTGCCGTTTATGCGTGTCGAGAAAGCTTTGGATGCGATCAAAAGCTACACGCGGGAGAAAAACTCTGCCGCTATTATCTTCGACGATGCCGAAAAGTTCGGTATGTGGCCTGGAACCTATACGTGGGTCTATGAAAAAGGGTGGTTGGAGAAGTTTGTCGAAGCGGTCTTGGCGGATGAGACGATTGAGACACGACATTTCGGAGAATACTATCGTGCCGAAAAACCGCGTGGAATTACCTACCTCCCCAATGTATCGTATTATGAGATGGGGGAGTGGAGTTTGCGCGCCGATGATGCTCACGCACTGGAGCGGTTCAAGCAGGAGATGGGGTTTGATCGATATGAACGAGAAGGGGTAAAGTTTCTCAAAGGGGGGATTTGGAAGAACTTTTTTGTCAAATACCCGGAAAGTAACCGTATCCACAAACGGATGCTGGAACTCTCTGCGCAGCGGGAAGGTATCAATCGCGAGGATTTCGACAATGCTCTCTATAAACTTCAAACCAATGATTCGCTTTGGCATGGGGTATTTGGCGGATTGTATCTCCCTAATCTGCGGGATACTTCATATCACTATCTTATAGAGTGCGAAAATATCCGATACGGATCTTGCAATAGTATAGAATCGTACAACAACGAACTCGATGGTTACGAGAAGATTAAAGTGATTACTCCTGAATTGATTTGGCGATTTGATAGCGGTTGTGGAGGACAGCTGGTCGAATTGGATATAAGAGAGAGCTGTTTTAACTACCAAAATACCCTTACCCGTCGCAGGGAGTCCTATCATCAACGGGTATTAGAACCTATTTTGCATGAGAGCTTATGCGAAGACGAGACCCCGGCGGAGGATGGGATTGATACAATCCACACCGCAATGGCAGAGATTGATGATAGTCTTCGTGATGCGATTATTTATGACTGGTATCTCAAAAATTCGTTTATCGACCATATCAGTGATGAGAGTTTCAACGTTAATCGTTTCCGCCATTGTAATTTTACCGAATACGGTGATTTTACCAATCAACCTTTTGAAACACAGTTTGATCAAAATAAAATTACTTTTTCACGTCAAGGCGGTCTTTACTTCCCTGAAAAATCAGATGCATCATTAGAAAAAAACTATACACTGAAACCTAACGGAGTCGATTTCGAGATAAAATTTTCAGGTGAGAGAGTGGGACAACTGCTTTATTGTTTAGAGCACAATTTCCATTTTTCCGATGCCGATGAGGTGTGGATAAACGGGATGGCTGTTTTGGAAGAAGGGGAGATAGAGTCGTGTGAAAGAATCGAGCTAAGAGACGCTGTTTTAGGTAAAATGATAACGTTTAACCTTGATCAGCCGTGTACTTTGCGTTATTTCAAACTTAAAACACTCTCTCAGAGCGAACAGGGATTTGATTTAACCGTGCAGGGGATTAGTTTGGCGATGAGTATCCGTTTCGAGAGTGCCTTTAGTCTTAAGGGGTCAATGGAGATAACCAATGTCTGAAATTCGGTACGACCGACTGCATGATATCCATGTGATTATCGCACCTGAGCGGCTTCGACATCCCGATGATACTGAATCATTTGAGAAGGTTACTCCTGAACCGTATTCAAGTGAGCCATGCCCTTTTTGTGAGGGGAACGAGTCAATGACACCTCCTGAGATATATGCACTTCGCAACGAGAGAAGTTTCCCTAATGATAAGGGGTGGAAGACTCGTGTCGTTCCCAACCTTTTTAAAGCGGTGCAGATCGAAACTCCTCCGAATCACCATTGTGGACTGTTTGAACATTGGGAAGGGTTTGGTGCCCATGAAGTGATCATCGATACTCCGGTGCACAAAACATCGATGTGTGAGTGGGGTGAAGAAGATGTGATTGTCTGGCTAAAAACCCTCAGCCAACGGGTAAGCGATTTACGACATGACCACCGAATCGTTTATATTTCACTCTTTAAAAATGAGGGTAAAAACGCAGGTGCAACGATGAGCCATTGCCATACACAGCTTATCGGTCTTCCTATTATCCCAAAGAGCATTCATGAACTTTTTCGTCGCTCATGGGAGTATTATCATACAACCTCTCAAGCTTTGATGGAATCGATCCTCTCTCATGAAGAGGAGACTCAAAGTAGAATTATTGAAAAAGTAGGAAATTTCACCTCTTTTTGCCCCTATGCTAGCGGTTATCCGTTTGAAGTAATGATCAGCTCGATCACTAAAACAGGTCAAATCGATACATTAAGTTCTGAGGAGGTAGAGAGTATTGCCTCATTACTTGTATCAACTTTTAAGCGCTTAAAAAGGCAATTGGGGATATTCCATTTTAATCTATGGATATCGACACCTTCATTGAATGACGATATCGACTCTTCGGAAATATGCCGTTTTACGATTCGCATCATGCCCAGACTTTATCGACACGGGGGATTCGAGAATACGACGGATATCCTCATCAATCCGGTTTCGCCGGAGTTAGCGGCAAAATTATTACGGGAGAGCAACCATGAATAAAGGGCGTCTGTTGTTCGCATCAAGCGAAGTGTACCCATTTGTAAAAACCGGAGGATTGGCGGATGTTTCCCATTCGCTTCCAAGAGCGTTGAATGAAACGTACCACGTCTGCGTTGTACTGCCGCTTTACGGTGCGATTGACCGTAAAGGTTTTAAAATAAAGAAGATTGAGTCGTTTGAAGTGGTTATGGGGGGAGTATCTTATGATATTCAGCTCTACGCAACCCGTTATGAGGAGATAGAGTATCGCTTTGTCTATTCGCCGTTGTTGTGTGATCGGGAGTTTATCTACGGTCCTCCTGAGGCTGGATATGAGGATAATGGACTTCGTTTCGGGCTTTTTTCCTATGCAATAGCTGAAATGCTACGACGAGAGCAATACCCAATTGTCCATCTCAATGATTGGCAGTGTGCATTGGTCACTTTGTTGGTCAAAGAAGATCCTTCTATTACGACAAAGACCCTTTATACGATTCATAATCTTGCTTATCAAGGCTCATTTAATCCATCGGTACTGTCTCAGATCGGTATTGATGAACGCTACTATACGATGGAAGCTCTGGAATTTTACAACCAAGTAAATTTTATGAAAGCGGGGATTGCCTTCGCCGATTCGATTACGACGGTGAGCCCAACCTATGCCAAAGAGATTTTAACTTCCGAATTCGGATGCGGGTTAGAAGGGTTCTTGTCGGTTCATAAACGCAAACTTCATGGGATACTAAACGGGATTGATTCGGAACACTTTTCTCCCGTTAATGATAAAGCGCTTGTTGAGTGTTACAGTAATGCCAAAGGGAAAAAAGCTTCCAAAATCGATCTTCTAAAAGCTCTAGGTCTCAAAGGAGCTACAAAACCGCTTTTTGTCTTTATTGGCCGATTTGCCCACCAAAAGGGGATCGACCTATTAGTCGAGACACTACCGAAAATAGCCGAATTGGAGTGTAATATAGCATTACTTGGTGAAGGTGACGAATCGTATTCTGATTCACTAAGCGCGATTAGTGAGCAATACGGTAATATCGTCCTCACTTCGGGATACGATGAAGCTCTCTCACACCGTATGTATGCGGCGGGGGATTTTTTACTGATGCCATCCCTGTTTGAGCCGTGCGGACTTAACCAAATGATCGCCTACGCTTACGGTGCCGTTCCTGTGGTAAGTCATGTCGGTGGATTGGTCGATACAGTCAAAAAATACGAATCCTTTGATGAACAAAGCCCATCAGGATTTGGACTCATCTTTAGCACACCAACATCGCGTTCTCTCCTCTCGGCCGTCAAAAAATCGTGTGAACTTTACAGCGATAAAAAATTCTTCGAATCGATTGTCAATCACAACATGAAGTGTGATTATTCATGGTCAGAGAGTGCCAAAGAGTATATTAAAATCTATAAACGACTCATCAAGTGAAAAAGCTCTTCATCGATATCGGCGGAACCCATCTTCGTAGTGAGATTGAGGGTGATGGCGATATTATTCGAGAATGTATCGATTCTAATTCGATAGCTTTGGTTGCTTTTATCGAACAACAAATTGCCCTCCATCCTCAAATCGATTTTATCGGTATTTCGTATGCGGGTCAGGTTGATAATGGGGTTATTATCTCCGCTCCTAATATTAATATTGATAAATATGAAATTGCTTTAGAGATCGAGAGACGATGCGGCATTCCGCTCCTTATCGACAATGATCTCAACTGTGCCTTGCGTGCCGAAGCGGCGTACTGGAAATCAGAGCAGATTGCCGCTCTTTATGTCGGAACAGGGATTGGTGCGGCAGTGATCGACCATGGGATGTTGGTGAGAGGGGCTAAAAATATGGCTTACGAGATCGGTCACATACCCTATAAACCCTCACCTTTGGTGTGCGGTTGCGGGCGAAGTAACTGTCTCGAACTTTATGCATCCGGTTCTGGGATGGCTAAATGGCTGGAATATTACGGGAGTAAAGCATCACCAGTTTTAGCTGAGTTAAAAGGCTCAATAAATGATGCTTTGGTGGCAGAAGAATTTGAAGAGGCATTTCTCCATGCCGCTGGGGTATTGGTGACACTCGGAAATCCTGAAATTTTGGTTTTAGGAGGAGGGGTAATAGAACAAAATCCCTATTTAGCTACACTGTTGAACAATAAACTTAAAAATTATGCCCTCTCACCTGCATTGCAAGGGCTTCGGATCGAGACAAGTGTGTTAGAGAATGCTCCGTTAATGGGTGCGAAATTATTGGAGAACCATAATGGATAAATTGCGTATTTTATTTGCCGCATCAGAGGTGGTTCCGTTCGCCAAAAGCGGCGGTTTGGCCGATGTTGCCGGAGCATTGCCTAAGGCTCTTCGTGCACTCGGACATGATATACGTATAGTTATGCCACGCTACTACATCGTCGATCGAGAGAAATACGCTCTTAAACTCATGGAAGGTGCTCTTGGCGTCCCGATGGGTGCTATGGGGGAGATATGGGCAGGTGTTTATGAGGGGCTCCTTCCCGGAACCGATGTTAGCGTCTATTTTATCGACCATGAGGGATTCTTCGGACGGGGTGGATTGTATGAAGAAAACGGCTTTAGCTACCTCGATAATGACACCCGTTTTATCTTTTTCTCCCGCGCAGTGATGCAACTCGCCAAAAAACTCCATTTCCATCCCGATGTGATTCACGCGAACGATTGGCATACTGCCACGATACCGTTGATGCTTAATATCCACTATCCCTATGATAGCGATTTTGCCTATACAGGATCACTCCTCACTATCCATAACCTACAGCATCAGGGGCACTTTCATAAGGGAGCTATGGATGTACTTGATATTGGATGGGATCATTTTAATGCCAATGAGGTCGAGGAGTGTGACGGCATAAATCTTCTCAAGGGGGGAATCGTGCACGCCGATGCCATCAGTACGGTGAGCCGTAAATATGCACAAGAGATACGGACATCGGAGTTTGGATGGGGGATGGAGAATCTCATTAATAATTATTCGTTCAAACTGCACGGTATCCTTAACGGTGTTGATTATGAGGAGTGGAGTCCAGCCGTCGATCCGTTTATCGCCCAAACTTTTGATTTGGATTCTATGGAGGGGAAAGCAGTGTGTAAAAAAGCGCTGCAGAACACGTTTGGACTTCCTGAACGTGACGATGTCCCACTCATTGGATTGGTGGGGAGATTGGCAGAGCAAAAGGGGATTGAGCTGATTGTTCATGCTATCCACGCTCTGATGCATATGGAGATACAAATTGTCCTCCTTGGAGCAGGAGAGAAGTGGGCGGAGTATTTTTTCAGCGACATTGCCGGACGTTATCCTGACAAGTTCCGCTGCTATATCGGATACCGAAACGATCTTGCACACCAAATTGAAGCGGGAAGCGATCTGTTTTTGATGCCCTCACTCTTCGAGCCGTGCGGATTGAATCAAATTTACTCTCTACGATACGGAACATTACCGATCGTTCGCGCAACGGGAGGATTGGATGATACGATCGAAAACTATCATAATGACAGCAATCATGGTACGGGATTTAAATTTTACGACGCTACACCGAATGCCCTGATTAATACCGTCGGTTGGGCAGTTCATACGTGGTACAATGATCGAGAAGGGTTTAAGCAGATGCAACATAATGCTATGGAGAGTCGATTTGACTGGTACCATGCCGCCAAAGAGTATGAAGCACTTTATTATCAGATTAAAGCGGGGAGAAGAGGAGAATGACGATTATCCAACATAACCCTATAACGTATGAGCTATCCTTGTTGAGTGAACTGGATATCTATCTGTTTAAACAAGGCAATCATACGAAGCTCTATGAAAAACTTGGTTCCCATCCTATGCAGTATCATGGGGTTGCTGGGGTCTATTTTGCGGTGTGGGCACCCAATGCAGCGTATGTGAGCGTTCGAGGCGATTTCAATGATTATCACACGGAGTCCCACCCGCTGAAATTGCGTGATGATGACTCGGGAATTTGGGAAGGATTTATTGCAGGGGTAGAGCAGGGGCTTACCTACAAATACCACATCGTTTCTAAATTTCATAATATCGTCCATGATAAAAGTGATCCGTTCGGTTATTATGCCGAAATGCCTCCAAAATCGGCATCACGTGTGTGGAGTTTGGAAAGCTACGGCTGGAGTGATGAATCATGGATGAAGTCACGCTATCAGAATAATGCCCATGATGCACCGATCAGTGTCTATGAGATGCATGTAGGCTCATGGAGACGCAAAGTTGAAGAGGATAACCGTTTTCTCACCTACCGTGAGCTTGCCGTGGAGTTGGTCGCGTATCTAAAAGAGATGAACTATACCCATGTCGAGTTTATGCCGCTTACCGAGTATCCGTTTTTCGGCTCATGGGGATATCAGGTGGTGGGATATTTTGCCGCTACCGCACGATTCGGTACACCGCAGGATTTGATGTATCTGATCGATACATTGCATCAAAACGGCATCGGAGTTATAATGGACTGGGTACCGTCTCATTTCGCCGTTGATATGCACGGTCTTATCAACTTTGATGGAACGGCACTGTATGAGCATGAAGATCCGCGACAAGGGTATCATCCTGAGTGGGGAAGTATCATTTTTAACTACGGACGCAATGAAGTACAGTCCTTTTTGATCAGCTCAGCAATGTTTTGGTTGGATAAGTATCATATTGACGGTATTCGTGTCGATGCAGTGGCATCAATGCTCTATCTCAATTACGCTCGTAAAGAGGGAGAGTGGATCCCTAACAAATACGGCGGGGATATTAATCTCGAAGCCGTAGAGTTTTTGAAAAAACTCAACATCAGCCTTTATGGTGAGTTCTCCGATATATTGATGATCGCTGAAGAGTCAACCGCCTATCCGATGGTGACCCGTCCAGTGGATGTCGGGGGACTTGGGTTTGGATTCAAATGGAATATGGGATGGATGCACGATTCGCTCAAATATATGAGCTATGATCCGCTCTTTCGTCAGCACCACCACAATCAGCTCACTTTTAGTATGTGGTATGGATTTGATGAGAACTTTATGCTTCCTCTGAGTCACGATGAGGTCGTTCATATGAAAGGCTCTCTTATCAACAAAATGCCCGGAGATGTAAATCAAAAATTTGCTAATTTACGTGGATTATTTGCATATATGATGGCGCATCCCGGGAAAAAACTCCTCTTTATGGGGGGCGAGATTGCCCAGTTTGCTGAGTGGAATTTTGAGCGTTCTCTGGATTGGCATTTGCTCGATTTACCTCTTCATCACGGGTTACAAAAGATGGTTTCGGATTTGAATGCCCTGTATTCAAAAGAGAGAGCATTGCATCTGTATGATGAAAAACGAGAAGGGTTTGAGTGGATCGATGATCATGACTACAGCCGAAATTGTCTCAGTTTTATACGTAAAAGCGATAACCCGAGCGAAAATGTTTATGTCGTGTGCAATTTTTCTGATGAAACGAGGGAGAATTTTCCACTTGGTGTTCCATATGAGGGAGAATATGTTGAGATCTTTAACTCCCAATCACATTTCTATGCGGGGTGGAATATAGGCAATACAGGTGCATTTCAAGCGGTTAAACAGTCGATGCATGGACGAGAGTTTTCCATCACCCTGACGCTTCCTCCGCTTGGAGTACTTTATCTGAAACAAATCGTTAAGGATTTGTAGGTAAAGTAATGAAACACATGAAAAAAGTGAGGCAGCTATGATTTTGCACGATTACGAATTTGACTCGAAATATACAAAAAGTGTCGCCTATTTTTCAATGGAATTCGCTATCCATCAAGGGCTTAAAATTTACTCAGGTGGACTTGGTTTTTTAGCCGGTTCACACATGCGGAGTGCTTATGACCTTCACCAAAATATAATTGGTGTCGGTATTTTGTGGAGCTTCGGTTATTACGACCAAACACGCAGCCCAGATCGCACTCTAAAAGCTGAATTCGTCCGAAAGCACTACTATTTTCTCAAAGATTTAGGAATTCAGGCGAAAGTGAGTATCCATTCTCAAGATGTTTATATCAAAGCATTTTATCTCTCACCCGATATTTTCACCTCGGCACCGTTAATTCTCCTCTCTACCGATATTCCCGAAAACGATTTTTTAGCCCGAACGATTACCCACAAACTTTACGATGCTAATGAAGAGACCAGAATTTCTCAAGAGATTGTTTTGGGAATAGGTGGAGTTAAAGTTCTTGAAGCACTTAAGCAAACGATCGAAATATATCACATGAATGAGGGGCACGCTTTACCGCTGGTTTTCGAGCTGTACGATAAATACTGTAATATGGACGAAGTAAAAAAACGGGTTGTTTTTACAACCCATACTCCTGAAGATGCCGGAAATGAACAGCATGATATTGGTTTGCTTCATAAATTCGGTTTTTTCAACGGTTTGCAGATAGAGACGGTTCGTTCCATTATGAAGATGGAAAACGAGCAAAACTTTAATCTTACGGTAGGGGCATTGCGTTCCTCAAAAATTACTAACGGTGTTTCCAAATTTCATGGAGAGGTAGCGAACCGCATGTGGAAAGATTGTGAGGGACGTTCCGAAATTATTCATGTTACCAATGCACAAAACCGCCGTTTTTGGACCGATAAAGATTTGCTTGCTGCATTGGATGATCACGAGGATTATCAGATCATTAGCCGTAAAAAACATCTTAAGCGGGAGCTATTTGCTGTGGTGGCTGATCAAACAGGAAAAATGTTTGATCCCGACGTGTTGACGATTGTCTGGGCACGTCGTTTTGCTGAGTACAAACGTCCCGGACTCATCAAACATGATTTTGCACGATTTAAAAAGCTTCTTCAGCGTAAAGACAAACCGATTCAAATTATATGGGCAGGAAAACCTTATCCTTTTGATACCAACGCAATCAATGTTTTTAACGAACTAATCCATATCAGTCACGATTACCCGAATATGGCAGTATTGGTCGGATACGAGCTCGATCTCTCTCGGATGCTTAAAAAAGGATCTGATATATGGCTTAACACCCCACGTGTCTCACGTGAAGCAAGTGGGACAAGTGGTATGACTGCGAGTATGAATGGTTCCATCCACTTCTCTACGGATGACGGATGGCACCCTGAGTTTGCCAAACATACGATCAACTCCTTTACGATCCCTCCGATCGACCATAGCCAGCCGATTGAGCTTCAGGATGCTGAAGATAATAGAAATATGATGGATTTACTCGAAAATCAGATTATCCCGATGTATTATGATAAACAGGAACAGTGGACACAGATGATGAAAAATGCGATGGCGCATGTTATCCCCGCGTTTGATTCTGGGCGTATGGTACATGATTATTACATGAAAATGTATAACATCTAATTTTCTATAATAAGTGTTTATTGTGAAAAAATCACTACGCTGTAAGAGCCGATAGAAACTGAAGCATAACAGGGGAGTCCGTCGCACTCTCCTTGGTCGGTGAGGATATCGGTACTCAGAAAATTGCCAAAATCATCGTTATACCCTCCCCAATCGCTGTTAAAACGGAGCTTCCAATATCCCTCACTCGGAAAACCAATAACATAATTTTCTTGTTCCTCATGTGAGAAGTTTGCAACGATAACAACGTCGTCCCCCGCTCCCCCTTTGTCCCAGCGATGATATGCAATAACTTTGTGCTCATTATTCATGTGATAGACTTGAGTAAATTGCCCGCACAGACCACGTGTGAACCCCTCACGGTTGGAGCGTAACCCTATGAGATCCCGATACAATCGCACGATACCGTGAAACTCAGCACATTGATCCCAATCAACAGGAACCGTATCACGAAACCATCCCCCCTCTAAGAACTCTTGACCTTGGAAAATCATTGGGATACCGGGGGAGGTAAAGACCATTGCAGCGGCCAATGTTGAGCGTTTCTGCGCGTACCACCCTTTGGGATCATTCGGGTTGATCTCTTGCGGTACACGGGCATGACCGTTTGCAACCTCGTCATGTGACTCGCTGTAAATAACCCGATCAAAGGCATCATCGTTATAGCGGTATAAGATGGCATCACGTATTGCGCCGAGTGATCGCTGCTCATCTTGAGGCGTTACCACTGCTTGACGTATAGGATGGACAAACATAGCATCCCACTGAGAGGCGAATCCGGCACCGCCGGCTCCCACTTCTTTAGTGATCCATCGATTATTTTGAAGATCCTCAGCGATTGTAATACAACCTGGAAATTTCTGTGCAATCTGGCTATTGATCCACTGGAGCAGACTCCACCCCTCAGGAATATCGCGCTTATCGGAATCGTTTACCATACGAATAAACTGAGTGCAGTCGAAGCGGATACCATCTACATGGTACTCCTCGAACCACATCATAGCGTTATCCAAGAGGTATTGACGGACCTCTCCCCGCCCGTAATCGGGTCTAGTATCTCCCCATGGGGTGATTGAGCGATCATCGTTGTAAAAATAGATTCCACCGCGGCCGTTTTCGCTCCAACCGTCAAACTGCCACAGATCAAGGTCGCTGGGACCAAGGTGGTTGTACACAACATCAAGTATCACCGCAATACCCGCTTTATGGGCTCGCTTGATAAATTGTTTGAACGCCAATGGACCTCCGTAATCACGATCTACGGAAAAAATTTGGGCAGGGTTATACCCCCATGAGCGTTCTCCCGCAAACTCACCTATGGGCATAATCTGAATCGCATTGATACCGAGTTTTTGCAAATGTCCCAGACGCTCGGATACCGATGAAAACTCACCTTTATGCTTAACATTTTCTTGATCATTGAATGTTCCGACATGCAACTCATAGATGACAAGTTCATTCCACGCCGCGATACTAAAATCGTCCCCATCCCAGTCAAAACGTGTATCATGAACAATGGCGTTTCCGACGGAACTTGTCACTTCACGGGCATACGGGTCGATCCGCTTGAACTCACCGTTTTGTGTAGAGAGGAGAAACAGATATTCATCACCTGTATGAGCTTCAGCCACATTTGCATACCAATACCCATTTTCCTCCGAGAGCATCGGGTGCTTCTTGCCATCCCATTCGTTGAATGATCCGATAACGGATACGTGTTGTGCATGGGGTGCCCACACGCGGAAGGCAACTCCCTGAGTGTGTAGAATCGATCCCATTCCCTTGATTGCAGTTTCATCACTCATGGCTTAATTCTTCTTTTAATTAAGATGTATGACTAGATTGTATCGAATACATCATTTTTTATGTAATAGTGAATCTATATAACTATAATATTAAATAGTATGGTATTCTAAATAAGCCAACGCTTGCTTAGCCTTTGGGATATGATTAACCATATCACGCATATTATCAAGAGTATCACAGCCGCGCAGATCGGGAGTAGGGTAATGGATGAAAACCCCAATAGATCCCGAAAAAATGGAATCAATAACATTGCACTGAGGAGGAAACTCACCCCTCCGAACATGTAAATCATCATGGGATTTATGCGTAATTGAGCCGATTGTTTGAAGCGGGAAAAATCGCTGTTGACAAGAACCAATAGAAAAATGGCAGCGATAAGAGCTGTAAACAGGGTGATTCGAATATTACTCATTATCCATCCCCTATCGTGAAGGATTGTATATCCGACGAGTAAGATGAGGGCAATTCCCATTCCCTGAACCAGCGCAAATCCAATGTTCTTTAGGGTAAAAGGGCTTGCATTCAGACGGCGCGGCAGACGGTTCATAATATTTTGTCCGGCAATTTCCGCTTCAAAAACAATGGCACAGGCCGGATCGATCAGCAGTTGGAGCAATACAATATGTACGGGTTGCAGTATTACGGGCCAGTGCAGCAGTGCAGGGAGAAGTGTTAGCGCGATTATCGGAATATGGACGGCGAATACAAAACGAGTCGCCTTGGTAATATTGTCGTAAATCGTTCTCCCCTGTCGGATGGCAGCAACAATACTGGTAAAACTATCATCCAAGAGTACAATTGCAGCCGCTTCACGTGCGACATCCGTACCCCTCTCTCCCATGGCGATTCCGACATCGGCAGCTTTGAGTGCCGGTGCGTCGTTTACTCCGTCACCCGTCATCGCCACAACATTTCCATTTTTTTGCAGCAGTTGCACCAGACGTAGCTTTTGTTCGGGTTGCATCCGCGCACATACATCCGTATTCCGAAGCCTATAGAGTAAATTGTCATCACTCAGATGGGAAATCTCATCACCGGTAATGATATCTGCATACTCGGATAGGTTAACTTCCTTTGCAATAGCACGTGCGGTAGCCGGATGATCGCCTGTGAGCATAATGATCCGTATACCGGCATTTTTGCATTCATAAATTGCATCGGAGACTTCGGGTCGTGGAGGGTCTATAAACCCAATGAGTCCGAGAAATGTAAAGTCAAAATCATGTTGACTTTTTGGCCAATGGGGACTTATGCTGCTTGCTTGCAGTTCCCCTTTTGCTACTCCCAGTACGCGCAGACCACGTGCAGCCATAGTTTCAACACGGTGTTCAATTTCTTGCAACTGGAGGGTTGATAAATGGCACAAATCCGCGACCGCTTCAGGAGATCCTTTTGTCGCCAGCAGATGCAGTGATGGATTGATATCGGAGTATATCTGTGTCATGGCCATAATATCAGGGGAAAGATCATACTGAAACTCGGGGCTGCATTCATCATGCAGGTGCTCGGTTCCGTTTAGCTTTGTATGTCCGAAATTTTGGATAGCTTTTTCCATAGGGTCAAAAGGATCAGCCGGGGTTGCCAACATGGCAAATTCGATCAATGGGTGAAACATTTCGGGTAATTCGTTTTCTTGGTGTGCGATGTATGAGCTATTTTCTACGGACAGTTCGGCAATTTGCATACGATTTTGGGTCAAGGTTCCGGTTTTGTCCACGGCGAGAATCGTAATAGCCCCCAAAGCTTCTACCGCAGATATGCGGCGGGTGAGGACTTTTATTTTCGTCATACGCCATGCGCCAAGGGCCAAAAACACGGTTAGAATGACAGGAATCTCTTCGGGCAGGGTTGCCATTGCCAGCGTAATACCGGAGAGGAGGCTTTCCAATACCGTCTTGTCATTCCACAGCCAATTGATAAAAATCAATGCAAGTGCAAGCCCTATGGCAATGAGGCTTAAATTGCGGATCAGGGAACGTGACGCTTGCTGCAATCCTGAGGGGATTTCATCGGTTTCTGCCAACGTCTGCCCTATATGGCCGATTGCCGTATCGATTCCAGTGGTTTGTACTATGGCGTATCCAAACCCTTTGGTAACTACGGTACTGGCATATAAGAGAGACGTTGCATACGGAAGTTTATTGATCGGGACCGCCTCTCCGGTTAAGAGGGATTCATCAACGGACAATTGCCCCTCAACCAGCAGTGCATCGGCGGCAATGCGATCCCCTTCATGCAAAACCAGCAGATCCCCCGGAACGACCTCTCGACCGGCAATGCGAATTTCGACTCCATTACGTCTTACCAATGCACGCGGTGCAGAGAGATCACGTAATGATTCCAATGCACGCTGCGTTTTATGCTCTTGTACCAATGTGATACCGATGACCACCAATACGAAAGCCAGTAAAAACAGAGCTTCTGCACGATCGCCTAATGCCAGATAAATACTTCCGGCTACCAGTAACATTAAAAACATCGGTTCTTTAATGACGTCTAAAATAATATAGGGGAGTGTTTTTGGAAGGGTACCCGGTAATACATTGAAGCCATACTGATTTCGTTTGCCTAAGACTTCATCACTAGTTAACCCGCTTAATGCACTTTCTGTGATCATAATATGTTCACTTAAAATTGAATGATAGATAATTATAAATAATAGCATAATAATAAAATTATGAGGTAAAATAGGTGAAATTCATTATTCTTTAAACCCATACATAACAGAGGAAAAGAATGAAAACGATGACAATTCCGGAACTATTTTCGACATTCGAGACATCTGATAAAGGGCTGAGTGCTGCTGAAGTCTCAACACGACAACGTCAGCACGGATTTAATACTCTTCCTGCCATCGCTACTACCCCGTGGTATTCTAAATTAGCTGCCCAATTTACCCATTTTTTTGCCCTTTTACTGTGGGCTGCGGCGGCAATCAGTTTTGTGAGTGCTTGGATCGAGCCGGCATCAAATATGCTTCCCATCGGATGGGCTATTGTTATTGTGATCGTGTTGAACGGAGGATTCGGCTTTTATCAGGAGTATCGTACTGAAAAAAGTCTGGAGGCATTACGTAACATGCTCCCTTTAAAAGTACGGGTATCGCGTGATGGGGCAGAGAGTCTTATTTTGGCAAGTGAACTGGTCCCCGGTGATATTGTATTACTTGAAGAGGGGGATAAAGTACCTGCCGATATGTATCTGATTCATGCATCGGATGTATGGATTAATGAGAGCACCCTAAGCGGAGAGAGCGAACTCGTTTCGGCCGATAGCGTGGGGAGTGATAATACGAAGAATATCCTCTATTCCGGGACGTATGTCGTTAAAGGTGAGGGAAGGGGCTTGGTATTTGCTACCGGCAAAGAGAGCCGATACGGAACTATTGCCGCTTTGACACAGAGTGTGGAATCGGGTGTGAGTCATTTGCAAAAAGAGATTGCCCATATTTCTAAAGTGATAGCCTTTACCTCGTTAGCAATTGCAGGAAGTTTGATCGTTCTCTCGGGGTTTGGAGAAAATGAGTTATGGAAAACCTTTTTATTTTCACTCGGCGTATTGGTCGCATTGATTCCTGAGGGGCTATTGCCGACGGTGACCCTCTCATTGGCATACGGCGCGCAGCGGATGGCTTCCAAAGGGTTTTTAGTTAACGGTCTAGGCGTCATCGAAAATTTGGGTGCGGTGACCGTAATAGCGACCGATAAAACCGGAACGATCACCCAAAACAAAATGGAAGTTGCCGCATGGGCCGAAGAGGAAAAACAAGATCCCTCTCAAGAACTGCTGGATGCGGCGCTGTTGTGCAACCGTGCCGATGCAACTACCGGAGATCCGATAGAGCAGGCTCTATTTAGCTTTTCAAGCAGATATACCGATGTACTCAAGCGGCGTAGCGAGCGTCAGATGGTGAGTGAGTATCCGTTTGATTATCACCTAAAGCGAATGAGCACGGTTCACTCTGCTCAAAAAGGTTTCTCTGTTTTTTGTAAAGGGGCTCCGGAAGTGATCCTTACCTTATGTGATGAGGTCTATACGGCAAACGGCAAAAAAGAGATTACACAAGATGAACATCAAAAACTGATCGAAAAACATGACGCAATGGCAGCGCTTGGATATCGGGTGATCGGATTTGCTTCACGTAACTCTGATGTATTGCCGACATCGCGGCAAGAGGCTGAAAGTGCTCTGAGCTTTATTGGCTTTATTGCGATGGTGGACCCTTTACGCGACGATATTATTGCGGCGGTCGAGTTGTGTCATAAGGCGGGGATTCGGTTGCTGATGATTACGGGAGACCATCCCCTAACCGCCGGAGCGATCGGAGTGAATGCCGGGATTATTACCAAGGTCACTGAGGTTACGACGGGGGAAGACTTCGATAAACTCCCCCCCTCTGCCATCAAGCGGTTGTTGCGTAAAAATCATGTATTTGCCCGAGTTTCACCGGAGCAGAAACTCTCATTAGTTACTTTGCTAAAAGATATGGGAGATACGGTAGCCGTAACGGGAGACGGGGTAAACGATGCTCCGGCTTTGAAAAAAGCCGATGTGGGTATCGCCATGGGGTCAGGAACGGATGTGGCAAAACAATCGGCAGATGCGGTATTGATGGATGATCATTTTGCGACGATTGTCAAAGCGATAGAAGAGGGGAGAACGGTCTATGAAAATATACGCCGCTTTATCACCTATATGCTCTCTAGCAATCTTCCTGAAGCAGTTCCTTATATCTTCTTTTTCGCTATGGGACTCCCTTTGGCCCTACCGGTTCCACTTGTATTGGCGATCGATTTGGGAACTGATATCGTCCCTGGGATGGCTTTAGGTGCCGAGTTGCCACATAAGGGGCTGATGAATGAAGGTCCACGAAGTCGAAAAGAGCACATCCTTACACTGGGCGTTTATCTAAGAGCTTTTGGATTTTTGGGACTGTTGAGTGCGGCGTTGTCTATGGGACTTTTTTGGTTCTATCTCAATGCTCACGGCTGGAGAGGGGAATCCTTGTCATGGAGTGATCCGTTGTATCTTCAAGCGACCACCTTGACCTTTGCCGCAATTGTATTTGCCCAGATCGGTAACGGTCTTTCGTGCCGCAGTAGAAAAGATTCTGTATTTTCGATAGGAGTTTGGAGTAACCGCTTTTACTGGATCGGTGTAGCGGCTGAATTGGTCTTGTTGGGTATCCTTATTTTTGTTACGCCATTAGCCCATATTTTCGGAACCTATCCGTTTGATCCGATCTATTGGTGGGCAGTCATAGCGGTTACGTTCATTGTATTGTTTGCCGAAGAGGCTCGTAAAAGGGTGGTTCATTATTTTTTCAAGCATTGATTTGGCTCAAATAATACACGTATGAACCCTAATGATACATTTTGAGAGAAAAAGGGTAGCGCGCTATGTTCTTTTTTGACTTCGCATCGGCGATTTAGGTACACTAAAAAACTTTTTAGATCGGAACCACAGTACATGAAACAGATGATGCAGATATACCGCGATAATAGGGATGCCGTTGAGGGGTTTTTACTGAGCACTATCAGTGATACTCCCCATCAGGATTTAGATGAGGGACAAGTCAAGAATTTTTTTAAACGGCTCCCTTGTCTGAGTGACATGTACTTGATAAATGTTTCAGGGAAACAGATTACCCCTACATGGCGCCGTAGCGGTCATGATACGTCATTAAAAGGGAGCGATCGTTCTTATTTCATCAACCGTATACAGTTTGATGATAAAGGGAACTATATCTCCAACCCTTACATCTGTGCCAACAGCGGTCAGCCGAAAGTCTCCGTTGCTCGTAAATATTCGGATGGAAGCATCGCCGTATTTGATCTTGATGTGGTTGGGGTCCTGAGTAAAATGCATCTCATTGACAGCAACCGTCTGATCTCAAAACTTTCTGTTTCGGTATATGCGCTGCTGGGAGGGGGGCTTGTATTACTGGCATTGTTCCTCGGTGTCTACGGATTGATCGGATTTGTGAAAGCGCTCATGAGTTTCGGTGACGAGACATTACAGCATGTGTTTAAATCGATCATCGGCATTACCCTTGCGATTGCTATTTATGATTTGGCGAAAACGATCTTGGAACAAGAGGTATTCTACCGTTCCTTGACCCCAGAAGAGGGGACTGAATACAAAACATTGACTAAATTTCTTACTTCGATCATTATCGCACTTTCGATTGAATCGTTGATGGTGGTGTTCAAAGTGGCGATCGATGATATCCGCAATATGAACTACGCCTTTTACCTCATCAGCGGAGTCGGAATTTTGATTATCTCTATGGCAGTATTAAACTTCGTCAGCCGTAAGAAGCACGAAGGGGACGAGTAATATCTCTGATACCGATATATATTCATAACTGATACGCACTCATAAGATGCAAGGGGATAAAACATCTATAGTGTAAAAATAGCAATTACAGCCCATAAAAGAGTGTTGCTACGTTCTCGATGATAAAGTCCGAGGGGTGATGCACCCGATCAAACCGGCACTCGATAACACGGATCTCTCCAACATCAAAGATCCTGAGGGAAAACATCTCTTTGTCGAATTTGTTCAAGTGGCCAAAAAGGATAAAGAGGGGTATGTGTCATACATGTGGCCCAAACCCGGCAGCGAGGCACCTCTGCCGAAATTGACGTTTGTACGTGGATTCCCGGCATGGGGATGGATTATTGGCAGTGGTGTTTATGTAGATGACGTGAACGATGAGTTTTGGCAGATTGTCATCGAAAAGACAGCGGCGATTATGGTGTTGATTCTCCTCATTGGAGCGGGATTGTTTGCGATACAACGTTCTATTGGCGGGAAGCTGGGGAGTATGCAGAAGATGGCGCAAGAATTGGCAAGCGGCAACGGCGATTTGACCAAGCGGCTTAATATCAAAGGGAACGATGAACCCTCAAAGGCCGCCGAATCGATCAACGCATTTATCGGTGCCACCCAGACGATGGTTCAAAATGCCAAGCGTGCCGCCGAAGAGAATGCGTCGGTCGCAACCGAACTGTCGCAAACCTCTCTGGCTATCGGACGCCGCATGGAAGATGAATCGGTTCAGATTGATGGAATTTATCAGAGTGTTGAACAGGTGATCACACATCTTGTCCGTTCCAAAAAAGAGAACGAAGAGACCTCTGCGGAGGTACTTGAAGCCGCAGAAACACTCCGGGATTCGCAAAAAGAACTTGTGTCGATGATCGACATGGTGAATGAGAGCGTTGAAACCGAAGCAGAATTTGCCGTTAAACTGCATGAGTTGACCAGTAATGCACGTCAAATTCGTGAAGTCCTTTCGGTTATCGGTGACATTGCCGACCAAACCAACCTTCTTGCTCTCAATGCTGCTATTGAGGCGGCACGCGCCGGTGAACATGGGCGTGGGTTTGCTGTAGTTGCCGACGAAGTGCGTAAATTGGCGGAGCGGACACAAGGGAGTCTGACTCAGACCGATGCAACCATTACGATGATTGTGGCATCCATCGAAGAAGCGTCGATACAGATGGGGCAAAATGCGAAAAATATAGAAAAAGTAGGGAAAAAATCGCAGGTGGTTGGGGAAAAAATCGATCAAACCGCAGCCGTAGTACAGAGGACGACCGACGCAATCCAAAAACTGATGAATGAGTCCGATGCCAGTACAAAAGAGGTGGAAGGGATTGCTCACAGACTCTCAATGATTACCGAATTCTCCCGTGCCAATACCCGAAGTGTCGAAGAGATCGCGACAACAACGGAGCTTTTGCATCGAGTAGCTGAAGGGCTGAATGAAAATCTCGGGCGGTTTCGGGCCTAAGCCCTATATAAAGAAGATTAGTTTTAATGTTGGATGATAATTTGATAATAAATATGTGATACTTCAAACAGTAGCAATTTTTACAAAAAGAATCACATAATGAAAAAATTAGCTTTTTTAGCTTTTCTTGCCACATCGTTGTTAAGCGGTAGTGACTATAAATACGAAATTACCCCTGTCCTAGGTTATACCTTTCCCAATCATGATCAGGAACTTAGAGATCATACGGTAACGGGTGTACAACTGCAGTTTAACGAGGTTAATACGCCGATTAAGCCTGAACTGTTGTTTCTGTACAGTGACACGGATCGTAGGGATGATAGAGATGACGTAGATATATCTCGATTGGTACTGCACGGTGTGTATGAATTTCACCATATCAATAGGTTAACCCCGTTTATGAAAGGGGGTATTGGATATGAAATCATGAGTGATCATTATTTGGATAACCATAACAGCCCCTTTGCAGATGCGGGAGCAGGGCTCAAAATCGGTTTGACAGATCAAATTTCATTAAAGATTGAAGCTTTGGAGATGCTGAAATACAACAAAGCAAATTGGGATTTAAATTTGCTTTATATGTTAGGCCTCAATTACGCATTTGGCCAAAAAACAATAACAGAAAAATCTTCAGAATAAATCGCTGCAATGCGTTATTTCCATACTCCTGCAATCACAGTACCGCAGTAAGGGCAGCTGTTAAGGTTGACTAAGTCGTTGGTGACATATTGCCCGATGTTACCATGGCGATTGATGAGCAGTTTTGTGCATGAGGGACAATAGGTAGATTCGCGTGCATTGTCATCAATATTGCCGACATAGAGATATTTAAGCCCTTCTTCTTTACCTATTTCATACGCTCTTCGAAGCGTTTCAGGTGGGGTGCGAGGGATATTAACCATTTTATACATCGGATGAAAGGCACTTATGTGCCATGGCATATACGGGTCAAGGTTGGCTTGAAAACGTGCAATAGAGCGTATCTCTTCATCAGAGTCATTATAACCCGGGATGAGTAGAGTGGTGGTCTCAATCCATATCCCTTTTTTGTGGGCGTATTCGATCGTATCAAGTACGGGTTTGAGTGAGGCACCGCAGATATCTTTGTAAAAGGATTGGCTATATCCTTTAATATCAATATTCATCCCATCCAAAAACGGTGCAATCGTATCGATCGCTTTATGGGTCTCATAGCCACTGGTGACGTAGATGTTTTTTAAGCCTGCTTCGTGGGCAAGTTTGGCAGTATCATAGGTGTATTCGAAAAATACCACCGGCTCGTTGTAGGTGTAGGCAATACTGCTACACTCATATTCCAAAGCCAGCTCGACAGCTCTGCGCGGTGAAAGCTTACTTCCAATGATTTCATGATGGTGTTCTTTGGGGTATTGGGAGATATCGGCATTTTGACAAAATTGACACGAAAAATTGCATCCGACCGTCCCGAAGGAGAATACTTTCGATTTGGGCAAGAAATGAAACATCGGTTTTTTTTCGATCGGATCAACATTGACCGCCGCCGCTATCCCATACGTCAAAAGGAGAAGTTCACCGTTTATGACTTGTCGAATACCGCATATGCCGTATTCCCCCTCGGTAAGGGTACAGTGCTGATTGCATGCCTCGCATGCAATCCGGCCATCGTCGAGCTTTTTGGAAAGCCATGCTGGTGATGACATAGTGACTCCTTTACAAAAAGTCTTATCCGTTTTATTTCGTAAAATGCTTCAATAATTGATCGTCGGGAGTGTTTGTTAAATCAGAATGAAGATTGACCGTCATACTGCTTTTAGCTGCCGAATTCAGCAATTCGACGATCTGATTGTTGATCGCTTTGGGTGCGGCAAAATACCAGTTCTCATGAGGATGGTTTTGCAAGGCACTGGAAATTTGCGCAGCGATCTCTTTGATACGGCGATGCTCTTCTTCCAATTCGATATTATGATCTTCTCCAGAACCACTACCGATTACACCCTGACCGGCACCTACCCCCCTAAAATGTCCTTGCTGGTCAGAGACTTTTTCATTCAAACGCTGATGGAAATCGAGTGTATCGATACTCTCAATAAGTCCAACCGATTCTCTTCCAACCGGATCCTTTTTAGGGGAAAAGAGTTTAAAACGCTGCAGATCAGCGACAATAATAAGTGTTGATGACATATTAACTCCTTTTATATAGTAACTGGCCAGCAAACTCTGGACTTTACAGCTCTTTTTTTGTCTCTCCAGTTAATAGATTGTACCAAAAAAAAACTATTACTGAGTATCCTGCTGAGTGCTATATCCTATACTTGCCGATACGTCTGTATTTTATCCAATCTGAAAACATCGCATCGAAAGTGTCCCGTGCTGAAATCCTTCGTAAATCGTACTAAGAGTCTCATCCTCATTTTGCGATCCCAAAATGGGGAGGATCGGAAGATAATGCTCTATACTTGGGTGGGCATGTTTAAAGTGTGGAAGATCAAAATCTATAAGGGCTTGTCGATCATTCGTGAGAGCGGATGCAAATGCATCGTCAAACTCTTTTGCCCATAATGCGACAGGTGCATCGGTATTCCAATCGATATCGCCAAGGTTATGGGTAACATTGCCGCTTCCGATGATCATTATCCCCTGATCGCGCAGAATAGATAGTGTTTTTCCGAGTGCATAATGCCATTCTCCCGGTTTACTCATATCAATCGAAAGCTGAAAAACAGGGACATCGTGTTTGGGGAAAAGGTGAACAAGTACCGACCACACACCGTGATCAAAACCATGCCGTCGGTCAATTTTAGTATGAGCCAATTCTGAGAGCAATAAAGCTGCGGCGATCTCTCCCTCGGCATCGTAATTAATCGTATACAGCTCATCCGGAAACCCGAAAAAGTCATGGATGGTTTCGGGTTTATCCACTACCGAAACCACCGAACCGTTCGTTGCCCAATGGGCGGAGAGGACAAGAATCGCTTTGGGTTTGGATAGGGTAGACCCGAGCTGTTTTAAACTTCGGGTATAAGGGTTATCCTCGATACTATTCATTGGTGAACCGTGACTGATAAAGAGGGCGCTCTGACGCATTGGGATGTTCCTTTCTTCTGCGCCGTAAGCGCTTAGTGCTGCCAATAATGCTAAAAAGTGACGGCGATTCATGATATTGGCTCTTAATATATGGGTGTGGTGTTAGTGCATAGGCACGTCAAATAATAAAACCTTTGACTCATTTAGAGCTAAAAGGGTGTATTCCTCCTTGTCTGTGATTTGAATCTCATCTCGTGCTTCAAGTAGATTGCCGTTAATTTCTATTTTTCCTTCGATGACGAACACTAATCGTCCGTGATTTGTTTGGACAGGGGGAACGGATATCGTATTGCCTATTTCAACTTCAGCAGAATAAATAGCGGCATCTTGTTTAATGGTGATGGAATCTTCACGTCCGTCTTGGCTGACAAGTATGATCCATTTATTGGTTTTATCGTGGTGGATAAAGCTCCGTTGATCATAGAGAGGCTCTCCCCCTTTCTGATTAGGATGAATCCATATTTGAAACAATGCCGCAGATTCATCTACCCCCGCATACTCCGAGTGATATACTCCTTTCCCTGCGCTCATGTACTGTATTTCTCCCGCATGGATGATGCCGTGGTTTCCTGCAGAGTCTTTATGCTCCAGAGTACCTTTCGTCACAATAGAGATAATCTCCATGTTTTGATGGGGATGCATCCCAAATCCGCTTCCTGCTTCAATGACATCGTCATTGATAACACGCAACGCACCAAACCCCATACGATTGAGATTACGATACTCGGCAAATGAATAACTAAAACGGCTATGGAGCCAACCGTGTTCTGCTATGCCGCGCTCGGCGGCTCTATGAATTTTACATGACATGAATTCTCCTTTAATTACTAATTAGTACTATATGGGTAAATTTTTTTATTGTGCTTTTTCTAATTTGCGTAATAAGAGTGAAAGCACTTTTATCTCTTCTTCACTCAGTGCTTTGTCATACCAGCTTGTAAGATTCTTTACATGGTATTTAAATATAGATTCCATAATCTTAGCCCCTTCATCGGTAATCTCAAGAATTTTAATACGACGATCTTCCTCTGAGCAGAGGGCACTGATCAGCCCTTTGGATTGCAGATTCTTAACGATGACGGTCATGTTTCCTGGGGTACTTAGAGTCAATTTTGTAATTTGACTTACACTCAGTTTCCCCAAATGATAGAGAGATTCCAATATTCCAAACTGGGGTAGGGTTAAATCCCGATCTGCCAACCATGCGATTTCTTTAGCGCGTATTTTAATAAGAGATCTTGAAAGCTCAATATGCGCACGCAATACGATGTCTTCATGTTTTCCGTAGCTTTTTACCCGTTTCATAGATCCTCCTCCATACAGATGGAGAATAATACTACTAACTAGTATTAAATGTCAATGGGTTTTAAAATGAGGGGAGCCATAATAGAAATTTTTACGGATGATGGAGCTCTACCATCATCGTAAAAAAAATGGAGCGGTAAGTAGATATTAGTTCTGGAGTTGGTTATCGATTTGTAAGGCCAGTTCTGCATAGGTACGGGCTTTACCAATATTGTGTCTATGGGTGTCTGCACTGTTTTCGAGGGAACTGATTTTTTGATTGAGTAGGGCAAGTCGTGAATTGAAGGTATCTCGACTCGCATTGACTTGCGTTTTATCTTTAGCCTCAGCTTGTACTCCGACTAAGTTTTTAGCTTGATTTAAATAACCGCCTGTTGTTTCAAGTGCATTGGAGACACTTTGTGCGGTCATAGCCATCGCTGCAGTGGAAACGGAGATTTTATGCAATGCGGTTTGAAGCTCTCGCGCATCTGTCATCACCGTACTGTCGGCATAGACGGAGAGTTTAGACAATTCTGCAGGAGTCGCTGTGTTTCGATTGAGTTTATCAAATGCCGCTAAAAAAGAGCTGCTGCTTTTTTTGTAGCGGTCAAGTGCTACACCGGCACTGTTGAGATGAAGTACGGTATTGGAAACAATCTTCGTAACATTACACACCTCACCCGCATAGGGGATAGGTAAAAACCGTACGACATTACTCAGATAAACACTCGATTGGATAACGTCGGCATAATTATTTACCGTCCCTTTGGTGGCTACGATGAACGTGTTGAAATCATCCATGCTTCGGGCATCGGAACGCATAAGGGCTGCGACACGTGAAAGATAATCATAACTGTAAGCACTTAACTGCGCACTGGTAAGACAATGAGCAGGGGCCTGCACTACGGGTTTCGGCGCACATCCGGTAATAAGAAATACCATCAGTATCAATATAGGTAAGCGCATATAAATAACCTTTTTATTTGGAATTATAGCACTTAGTTTGATTTGGATGGAATAATACTTACCGAGCAGGTCATTCCCGCAGAGAGGGTCATCCCTTTCGGGACTTCATCAATATGGATTCGAACGGGAATACGCTGAGCAAGACGAACCCACGTGAAGATTGGGTTGACGTTTGCCAAAAGACGTCCATCCGTCACATTGTCACGGTCAGAAATTCCCCTGGCAATACTCTCAACATGTCCTTTTAGGGTATATTTTGTTCCTAGCATCTTCATTTCAGCTTTATCTCCGAGATGGATCAACGAGAGTTTGTGCTCCTCAAAATATCCATAGACCCAGAACGAATTGCCGGTAATGAGCGCCATTCTCTTTTCGCCCGCCGATACAAAATCTCCTTTTCGCAGCAAGAGATTAGAGACCCATCCGTCGGTAGGGGCTCGGACGGAAGAGCGTTCGAGATTGAGTTGTGCAGTTTCGACCTGTGTCATTGCTTCTTCGTATCGGGCACGAGCCATTTGAGCATCATAGAGGGCATCGTCTCTATTTTCCGCGGATACAATTTCGTCATCCGCAGCATTTCGTCGCGCGGACTGGTGCTTTTTCATCTCATATTCGGCTTTACAGGTCAGGGCAATCGCTTGTGCTTCATGCAGAGCATGATGAAACCGGACTTCATCGATTTGATAAAGGAGGTCTCCTTTGTGCACCTCCTGATTATCAACAACGGCGACACGGCTGACCAATCCTCCGACGTCAGGAGCGACCATGACAACATCCGCCCTGACACGGCCGTCCCGTGTCCATGCACTGTTCATATAGTTGTCCCACAACATAAGTCCTAAAAAGACGGCCAAAGAAAGGACTAAAAAAGTGATGGCAAAGCGTAAAAGCTTTGATAATTTGCTATTGTTATTCATTTCGGTTCCTTAGCGATAAATTAATAAACAAGGGATGGTAAACAGACAGATAAATACCGCTGTGCGAAAAAGACCGGGATGCCAAACATGATTATAAATACCGGCATCTGACATCACGCGGTCAAGTAAAATTTGTACAACGGCGCTCACAACGAAAATAGGAAGAAGGGTTGGCATTTGAATCCCGAATAAGGTTATATCTAATGGCATGAATCCTCCGTGACAACTGGAAATGTTGCTGAGTTTAGTAAGACAGTACGTATGAGCGCAAGTTCGACAATGAGGGTCTTTATCCGTTTCATCTGTCCTTTTTGGCTGGGCATTTGGGCTGAATGGAGATCCTGAAGACTTTTGTGCAGGGCAGTAAGGAGTTCATTACGTCCTAATACTGAGGGAGACTCAAAATACTCTTTGATTGATTCTAATGCAGTGTCGATACTGGAATGATGATACTGGGTGTAGAGCCGTTGAAGGCTTCGTCGGATGGTTAAAATGGCTCGGCCGATCTCAAGGGTAGAAAGGAGCCATTCAAACACGAGGCGGCTGGAGCGCATATTCAAACGCCCCTGTGTTGAAAACTGCTGCACAAGATCGCGTCCGGTACTCTCCAGAGAACTGCGCTCCACAGTCAAAGGTCCCTCACACAGTCTGATGATTTGTCGGCGTAATATCTTTGCAACCCTGCGCTGCGTCAGTGAACATGACCAGAAATTGATTAGCAGATAGGCTAGACCGCCGAAAAATATTCCGATCAATGCTGCCAGTGAACTCTCTAAAAATTTTGTCGGCTCAATTTTATAATAAGGGTCAAGGGCACATTGACTCATAAACATAAAGACAAATCCAAAGGTAAAAATAGGGAGTTTCGGCTTGGTCGTCATCCAACCTATGAATGCTAACGTCGGTGCAAGGAGCAAACTGAGAGTTAAAAAATCAGAGGTATAGGCCGGTATCAGGTAAAAATCGTAAAGCGCGGCAACCATAAGAGCAATGAGCGCCCCTTTGAAAAAATCTTTGACCCCATCGAGGGGACTCGGAAGTGTCCCGAGCAATAATCCTATGACTACAGCCATAGTAATGGTCAGTGTAGCGTAAGGCCATGCGGTCCAAATCCAAAACAGCATTGTCAAAAGCAATACACCGCTTCCGCGTAACGCGGCGAGCGCTACGAGTACATTATCGGTATGCGTCGAAAACCGTACTATCCGACTGAGTTCACGAGGTGCATTGCCGGATAACCGGTGTTTAAGCAAAGAGAGGTAGGTAGCACAGTGATTGTGCAGCTCAGTTAAGAGACGTCCAATCAAATAGGCTGCCGATATAAAGTCATCTTCCTCTTCCGAATTTGTCAATTCTTTGAGCCGTTTGAGCTCTGATTCAGAACATTCTTGTATGGTATTTTTAACCACTAAAAGGTTTCGAATAACATTCTCAAGATCTTCTGGCGTCAACAGTGTTTCAGGAACTGTTTTCAGTACGGATGCGATGGGAGTATACAGACGTTCCAAGGCGCTAAGCACCTCGATTTTCTCATGATTTTTTATCGCTGCTATGATACTTTTGAGTGAATGAAACGTCGTTGAGAGATTCATATACTCGTGATTAAGATACTGGTAGTGCTGCCGCTCTTTTCGATCGCTTCCGCTCTCAAAACTGCTGTTAATCCGAATTGCATTCAGTCCGACAACCCCGTTTGAAAATCGGCTGACAGAGGGATTGGCGTCGTCAAAGGTAGCAAAAACCGATTTGGGGTCAGATAATGTAGAGAGGATGTTGTGAAACCGTTCCTGTTCACTTGTAATCAATGAATCCAAGAGCCGGCGGGGGAAAATAATATCACTTACCAATGTCGCGCTCATGATACCGATGATAACTTCAGAAAAGCGTGAAACGGCAATGTCAAAGACTTCAAGCGGTGTCTCGATGACGGGAAGGGCAACAATGCACAAGGTGTATCCGGCCAAAACAAACCCGTAGAATTGAAAATTGCGGTATTTGAATCCCGCCGCAGTGGTCAGACCGATCCAAAGGGCAAAAAAGGTAATGAACCAGAGGGGATCTTGTGAAAACATCCCGATAATCACAAGCGATATCCCGACTCCGGCTATCGTCCCCAAAACACGGTAATAACTTTTGGCGAATACGAGTCCACTTTGAGGCTGCATAACAATAAATACGGTAAAAATAGCGGTTCTGGGATCGGGCATATTCAGTTTCATTGCAATCCATAGGGCTAACAGCGCGGCAATGATGGTTTTAGCCATATAGATGAGAACCGGGGCATCGATTGTGAGCCACTCTTGCAGCGTCCTCTTCCATGGAAAGGTTGTTAATGGAAAGCGTGCGTTATCGGCTCGCATTGGTATCCTCTTGATCGGTGTATCCGCCTCCCAACGCTTTTATAAGAGCGATTTGAAGCGACGATTTTGCTTCAATCAGAGAGAGCGTTTCAATCTCCCCCTCAAAAACGATTTTTTCTGCCGCGAGGTAGGGGAGTTTAGTGCTAAATCCCTGTAAAAGCTGTTTATGTGTAATCACCATATTCGCTTTTTTAGCGTCCATTTCGCCCTCATGGAGTTGCCGCTGCGACTCTAGATATTTTGACTGTTTAAGTAAAACAACCACCTCATTGGCTGCTTTGATGACAGCCCCGTTATACTCGTATACCGAAGCATTGTAGTCGCTGACGCTGTTTTGCAGATGGGCTTTTCTCTCTCCCCAATCCAGAAGCGGGAGCGATAATGCAATCCCTGCGGATGGGGTAAAGGAAGAGTGATCGAGGAATTTTGACCAATTAAACGAGGTAAAGCCGATGAGCCCGGAGAGGCTTATGTTGGGGTAGAACTCGGCTTTTGTCTCCTCAATGGTATGGCTTTTACTCAGAGCCGTGTATTTAGCGACGGCGACATCGGGACGGTGCGCGATGAGATTCAGCATCACCTCTTTGGGCAACGGAAGAACAAAGGCATCATTGATTCGGGGAGCCCTTAGGGTCTGTGTATAAGAGGGGAGAAAACCGCCCAAAACACAGATTGCCTCTTTTTTCCCTTCGATGGATCGTTTTAGTGCCTCTGTGCGTTGCTCGATTTGCAAACGTGAACTTTTTTTGTCGTTGATGGCGACCGCATCGATCAATCCCAACCGATACTGTTTCTCTACGATTCTAAGCTCCTCACGATTGGTTTGCTCCATGGCAGTTAATACACCGAGCTTTTTCTCATCGGTATTCCACGAAAGATAGGTTTCACATATGGCGCTTGACAAGGATAGTCTGGTCGCTTCTATGGTTGCTCTTTGAGCCAAGGCTCCATTAACAGCTGCCGAAATATGTGAACTCCGTTTGTTCCAAAAGTCAAAATCGTAATCCAGTGCCAATGCATTCTGGTATTGATTGTATGATCCTCCTCCCAGCGGCGGTGGAAAAATATGGTTTTCGCTGAAGCGTTCCCGCAGGACACTTGCATTGGCAGAGATATGGGGCAGATTTCGGGATTGTACAGACTCTATAATGCTGTTTGCTTGCGCGTATCGCGCTTCGATACTTTTAAGGGCAGGGGCTTTTGCAAGGGTTTCGTCAATGATTTTATCGAGTTGCGGATCGCCATATCCTCTCCACCACTCTTTGACAAGCTTTTTATCGTCGAACTCGACAATGCTTTTTTCCAGATCGCTGCGTACCGACCCTTCGGAGATAGGGAGAGCCTTGTCGATCTTAGGGACGCACCCACTTAATATAAAAAGGGAGAAAAAAAGCGCGGCGAGTATTTTAGCGTACACAAAAATCCTTTATGGCGTGTCATACATCAAGGCAATATTACTGCATCCGTGTGTTTCACCACCATTGCACGCTTGTGTGTAAAGCGAAACAGCCTTGTACTTATTTTGTACGACGCCGTCCCCTTTTTCATACAGTGCTCCAAGCTGGAAACACCCTTTTGCATTACCGTGCTCACAAGCATTTTCAAACTGTGTCGCTGCTTCCGTATACATTTTATTCTTTAACGCTGTTTGAGCGTCTTGATACGTATCGGCAAAACAAGATGATACCATCCCCATAACCATGATGGGTAGAATAGCTTTACATAACTTTATCATAATTCAGTTCCTTTGTGTGTTTTTTTGTAATATTTAGATATTAGATGATGTGTTTTTTAGGTTCTCATAGATCGTTAGAAGGAGATTGGAAAGAGCTTCTTTCTGTTCACTGCTTACTCCGCTTAGTGCTCTTTCCATCACACTTTCACCCATTTGAAGCAATACTTTTTGTAGTTTTTTCCCTTCAGGGGTGATCTTGACGAGATAGGCTCGTCTATCGTGTTCTTTTTGTTCGCGTTTGACCAGCCCTTTTAATTCCAGTTTATCCAACATTAGAGTCAGATTAGACTGCTCGAAATAGGTATCTTGTGCTAGCTCTTTTTGAGTTAGACCGTCTTTTTCACACAGACGTACTAGAATAACACGATGAGCATAGGAGAGAGCATAGGGTTTTAGCTCTTTTTCGAACTCATTTTTAAGTACATTTCTCGCTTTTGCAATAAGAAAGGCGATTGAATTATCCGATTCAAAGCTCATATAATCTCCTTGTGATAATGGTGGAATTGTAAAGCAGTATCCCTTAAATAGTTATTATAATAACTATTATATTAATAATCATGTTTTTCTTTATAATATACAATCACATTAATGGATAAAAGAGGGGTGAAACCCGCATTAAGCGGGTAAATAGAGGAGGTTATTTGCTATAGATAATTTTGGCTTTTTCACGTAGGGTTGCCATTTTTTTATCCATGATCAGCTTAAATTTATCCATTTTTAGCCGTTGTTCTATAAAATTTCTTACTTCGTCAAAGCTAAGTTTTTTTGCAACTTTTCTATCTTCTATATAGATAATATGGTAACCGAACTGGCTGTGTACCGGAGTGGATGATACCGTCCCCTCTCGCATAGAGAATACCGCATCATTAAAGGATGGTACCATTTGTCCTCTGGGAAAATAACCGAGATCTCCTCCTCGCGAAGCACTTGGACCTACCGATTTTGCTTTTGCTAGGGTAATAAACTCATGTTTTAGTTTTTCTCCGCTAAGCCCTTTCATACTTTTAATAATGGCTTTTGCTTCCTCTTCATTTTTTACCAATATATGCCGTGCATGAATTTTTTCTTTATCGACAAATTCATCCGGATTAGCGTCAAAATAGGCTTTCACATCTTTAAAATCAACTTTGACGGCTTCGTATTGTTCCTGCTCCCATACTTTAGCAGCCAATTGAACTTTTAACCGACTCACTAATGCATCATACTCTTGTCGATACTCTTTGGATTCAAGAATCCCTTTTTTTTGAGCTTCCTCATAGACAAGTTCCTGCGTAATCATCCCTTCGATAATCCGCTGGCGCAATTCATTTTGTTTTTCTGAGGGGAGGGAATCAAATTTCCCCTGTGTCCCTTCTATGAGTACTGCATTCACCTCTTTGGAGGTGATTTCATCTCCATTTACCGTTGCCAGCACAGTCGCAGATGCGGAGTGCGCATTCAATAATAAACCCAAAACCCAAGCGGCATAATAGCGCTTCATAGTTTTCCTTGTGTGTAAGAGGATTGGATAGCGGGATTGTAAGGCAGTACCCCTTAAATAGTTATTATAATAACTATTTTTAAAAGGATTAAATTTAATAGGCATGTTGCAATGATTACTACAAGTTGCTCATACGAGGTAAATTAGTATATGTAGAGCGAATTAGAGGGGTTTTTGATGAGGAGAGTTAAACGTAAGAGTAAAGGGCACAATCGCCCGATACTCGATTTGAGATTCACTTAGAACATAAACCATGCAAGGAGGTAAAAGTTATTGTTTTCTGAAGCTTTATGCATTAGTCCATCAGTGGTGCCAACATAAGTGCTTGCGCCGTTGAAGGTATCATAACTGGTATATTGCAACGCCAGCTTAATATTTTGGAGCGGAAGATAGTCAAGTTCTGCCCCTTTTCCGCTGCTGTTAGGAGAAAAATTTGTATTGGTGTTATACAAACCAGCATCGGAGGATCCGGTTGTTGAGAAGATCCCTACAGAGGCACCGTATTTTTGATCAAAGTAATAACTGACCCGTGCTCGTGTTGTTGAGAGGGTGTTACTCGGATTGGAACCGGACACTAAAACGCTACCGTCAAGTGTTTGTTTTTCCCAAATTTTGGTTGCCGTGGCTGTGACAATATGACTGCCGTTGGTGTACTGATATTCGGCATCTATCGCATGGTCTTTATATTGATCCAACGGACCGCCTGCATTACCATAAACGGCTGGATTTATTTTGGTATTCATCATATATCCGCCTACCATCACATAATTATCGCCAAAATTTTGTTGAAGTGCTACACGGGCATACGGTGCTGTCCCTTGTACGAGTGATATATCATTTACTATATCCCCTTTCAATCCTTGATTTTTCCAGCCGAACAGACCCATGATCCCGCCCGGTTTGGCACTGCGGTAAACAGACAACTCCGCATAAAGGAGATCGTTCCACATAGCGTAGGCTCCTACACCCCCGACAGCTTGCCCCAAGGAACCATCAACCTGTGCTCCTCCCGTAGTGGGAGCATGTGACATACCGGTTTGTGCATAGGGAAAGGTCCATGCCGGTGTACTGTTCCATAGATCCGACATAGAGGGATTATTATTGACACTCACCCCGTATATCAACTCTTTGTCCGCAAGGGTAAAGGAATCCGCATAACGGATATCCATGTTATCCAGATGGACATTGCCATTACCCAAATCTTTGCTTTCCGGAAGATAGCGAGAAGGGCTGTCCGTGACTTGAATAAAAGCACCCGATTTGTCTGTGATTTTACCGCCGAAAAATAGGCTGATTTGCGGAATGGTAATAGCACCGTTTTTGGCGATAACGTCATTTCCATTATCGTTATTAGTATTATTGGTAACATCTGCCATTACCATGGCGGATAAGGAAGAAAACATAGTTCTTTTTTCACCCTTGCTCAAGGTATACCCGCGCAGTTTGAATTCGCGCCCGGTTTGAGTCAACTCGGGAAAAACGGTATGACAAACCGTACATTCAAAACCGGTTTGACGGGCAAAACTTGGAATGGCGTAAGCATTGTCGATAAATACCGTTGCGAGTAATGCTCCTCCGACAACGTATTTGGTAAAGCTTTTGTTCATAATGTACTCCTTAGCGCTAAATCTTTAACCAGTTTAGTGCAAAGAGTGTGAACTTAGTGTGAACTTAGTGTGAACTTAGTGTGAACTTAGTGTGAACTTTCTTTTATGAAAGGTGTTAAAATTAATTATTAAAAATAGGAAAGCCATATTAGCTATTCAAAATTTTTTCTTTTTCTGCTTCGAATTCCGTTTCTGAGATCACACCGCTATCCAGTAACGTTTTGAGTTTTTCCAGATGAGTGTATCTCAAGGTTGGATCATTATCCTTTTGCTGTATAGACTGTTTCATAGAACGGCCTATTAAAAGATAGAGCAAAACCCCTAAAAAAGGCAAAAAGAAGACGATCAATAACCATACTATTTGCATTAAATCTTCTTGAAATTTGGATTTTATGATGTCTACGAGTGCCCATATCCAAAGAATAAAGAGACCTGCTACGATAAAAAATAAGAAGAATTCCATAGCGATTAGCATTTCCATACCATCTCCTTTTAAAATAAATTTATCAACAAGTATATCTTATCGTGGTGTTGAATCGGTAAGCGTTAATCCGGATGCAAGCTTGAGCTGTGCTGCTGCAACGTGTAAACCAATAACAGCTTGGGTCATGTTTCTTTGATATTCGCGGTAGCTTTTCTGCGCATCAAGGAGTTCAAGAATAGAAATTCCTTTGAGCGCAAAAACTTTTTCTTGCTTTTCTTTGAGTTTTTTGGCCGATTCATATCCGTGTTGCATAGAAGTATAGATGGACTGCTGCGATTGATATTGAATATAGGATTGCCGAACTTCGGACGCGGCTTGTTCCAAAACTTTTGATTGTTGGGTAGAGGATTGAAGCGCAGTAATGCGAGCTTTTTGGATGGCTCCTTGGTTGCGATCATAAATCGGCAAAGGGATTGATGCGCTTATTCCATACAGGGTTTCATAGGTAGGTGCGTAGTTTTCTGTTTCGATTCCAACGGTAACATCGGGGATAGCATTAGCTTTTTCAAGCTCGACGGAGGCATTTGAAACTTTGATATTTTCTTGTGCCGCCAAACAATCGGATCGATTTTGTTGAGCATACGATATCAGATCATTCACTGATTTTAAGAACGGTTCGGGGGGAACGATAGCGGGTATATTTATATCATCGGCTTTCATGGAAAGTAATAATGCCAGGGCTTCGGTATCGGAAGAGAGTGCTGCCGTATTGGAATTTACCTCCTTATCATAATCGATGAGTTGCAATTGAAGTTTTTCCAAGTCAATTTCACTCAAAAATCCATTACTGTATTTAGCTTCAGCAATAGTGAGTAGCTTTTCAAAATCACGACGGTTGGCAATTGAATTATCCAATTCGGCAACATCCGCTTGCACCTGATAATAGGCATCAATCAGGGTAAAGAGTTGTTCTCTTTTGGTCTCCTCTAATAGACTGTAAGCATAGGCAATACCTGCCGTTGCCGTTTCGATTCTGCGGGAGCGTTTTCCACCGAGTTCAATCGGATGGTCAAGATGAAGCGTCGCTAATGCAGCGGCTGCAGGAGACATATCCTTAAAATGATGATTACCATCCACATAATCGTATGATCCGGAAAGTATTGGATTTGGGCGACGTTGTGCTGTTGTTAAATCGGCTTTTGATTTATCGGCTTCTTGGCGTGCAATTTTAAGATCATAATTGTGTTCTATAAATTGCTCAACCGCAGTATTAAAGCTTAGAGATGGAGCAGCCAATAGATGTGGGGCCAAAATCAGCGCTAAAAAGCTATATCGAGTAAAATGCAAGTGAAATTCCTGGGGTATTGTTTTTGAATACGCGAATTATAGATAAATGGTGTGAATTCTGTGTGAAGTTATGGATCTAATATGCTAATATTCCATTAATATGAAGCAAAAAATTAAAACTAAAGTACAACAAATCGTACAAAATCCAGCAGCTCAAAAAGCGTTTATATCAATGAAACCGAAAAAAACGCTTTGGAGCTTTTTCGGTATTATTCTCTTTTTTATTGTTCCGGAGATTATTGCATTTATCTGGGGTACCGATATCACTGCATATGCGAATAGAGAGCTTTTAATTTCTGCTACACTTCTTGATCGCCAATACTATGAGCTTTTGGTAATGCTATTTAAAGATGGCGGCAGTTGGTTTAATCTCACCTTCGGGACAATATTGCTGATATGGCTTTTTTTCTGATAAGCGTGCAAAAATACTACTCAAAAAGTTGCGCAGTATCGATCTGATAAAAATCTTCAAACTCATGATAGAGTTCAGGAAAGTGTTGTTTCAGAGCAATCGGGGATTCAAAAAATCGCTCTGTAACAACCGCAAAAAACTCTGCTTCATTACTAGCGGCATAAGCACCTAGTAATGTGTATTTACCCCAATTGCGATTTTTAAGTACTATCGAATTGAGTGTATTAAACTCTTTGTAGAGTACATTGACCCAACTGTCATATTTTGAATGTTCTATGGGAGGGATACCATCGATTTCACCATCCATAAAATCAATTTCATGAGCGAATTCGTGTAAGATGAGATTGTTGTGACGCATATGGTAAGACTCACGTCTGGCCTCATGCCATGTAATCACAACGGTATCATTGGCTGACTGTCCTTCAATAATTAATTGTTCTTTTGCGTAAATGCCGCCGTTTGAATGGAGTTGTTTGACTATGACAGAATAGGGATAAATAATTATGCTTTTTAAATTATCATAGCAATTTTCAGTTTGTTTATGAAGTAAAAGCAAACAGGCATAAAATGCAATTAATACTTTCATCTCATCCGTTACTTCTAAGCCGATACCGATAAACTTTTTCGTATGAATAAAATAGATAATGGAGCGTTGCAATTTGGTTTGATCGATCATAGAAAGTTTATTGTAATGCGGTGTTTTGGAAATTATGGATTTATACTGTTCGGTAAACGGAAGTTCTTTTATTTTGTTTAGATTTCTTTTTTTTGTCAGATCACTTAAAAATAAAAAGGTAAAATAGAGTATTCCTAATCCTGCAAAAACAAAAAGAAGCGCTAAGTGATAGTCCATTTTTCATAACTCTTTCTTGTAGATTTGAGGTCATTATAGCTATATTCTTCGAGGGTGAGCTATTATTCTACAGTTATAAGCAATAGAAGGCTAAAGGAATATTATTTTGATTTTACCTATTTCGATGCGCACATTGTCCCTTCTTTTGGTCAGTATGTTAACAATGCTTTCGGGTACTGTTATCGTAGCGTCTTTGCCTTCAATCAGTAAAGTTTTTGTTGATATTCCCCATATTGATATTGTTGCACGGCTTATTCTGACCCTTCCTTCTCTTGTGATCGCGATAACGGCCCCTTTTTTTGGAGTGTTATCGGATCGAATCGGTCGCAGACCATTATTGCTGGTGTCGTTGGTCTTGTTTTCCATAGGCGGAGTAAGCGGATATTTTTTTGACCGTATTGAGATGATTCTTGCAGGACGAGCTTTGCTTGGTTTGGCGGTTGCGATAATGATGACTGTTACCACGGCTTTGGTAGCGGATTATTATCATGAGCATGAGAGGCATCGTTTTATGAGTCTTCAAGGGGCTTTTAGTGCATTGGGAGGAATTTTATTTATTAGCGGTGGGAGCTTTTTAGCTGATTATAATTGGCACATGCCGTTTTTAGTTTATCTTGTCGGATTGGCAGTTTTCCCTTTTGCCTATTTTTTTATTTCGGAACCACAACGGCATACCTATATCTCAGAATCGGATGAACAGCCGATTTCACCCCGCCTATATCCCATTTACTTGAGCGCTTTTTTCTTGATGGTTATCTTTTACATGCTTCCCACCCAAATGCCGTTTTTGATGATTGAGCATTTCCACGCAAAAGGGGTTTATGTCGGTGCAGTTATTTCTACAGCGATGAGCTTTAATGCCATGATGGCATTTAATTTTAGTAAGTTGAAAAAGCATTTGAGTTTTCGTGGAATGTATATTCTGTTGTTTGTTTTGATTGGGATTGGATTTAGTGCCATTGGCCTAGTACCATCTTTTGAATATCTGTTTTTAACGGCAGCCCTGATGGGATTAGGAAGCGGGTTAATGATGACGACAACCAATGCTTGGCTCTTGTCCCAAGCCCATCAGTCCAAACGGGGCAAGGCAGCAGGAATATTGACATCGTCGCTTTTTTTCGGGCAGTTCTGCTCTCCTCTTTTTACACAGCCGATTGTTCGGCTGATTGGTGTGCAACATCTGTTTTCAGTTGTTGGGGGTATACTTCTTGTGGTCGCGCTAAGCCTCTATTTATTTGGTTATATACGGAGAGGCTTGGTATATTAATAATTTATCTGTCAATCATTCACCCTAATTTTTCTTGATAATTTTTTTTTGGAGTATTTCATAGTAGCGGACAATCCTCACACGCATTTTTCCTGAGCGGCTTGTGACGTGTTCTCGAATCTTGCTAATACGGTGAATTGTTTGTATATAAAGTGTACTGTTATGTAATTTATCCAATTGATGAATAATCCATCTGTAGCACAGTGCAAACCATGGGAATGTGAGCAGTTTTTCTTTCCCGCTATGCAGAATGGCTAAAGCGACAACAATGAGCGGAATTTTACAAGCGTATAATAATACAGCGCTGAATATATAGAGGTTGGCTGCAAGAATACCTGAGAGGATACCTATCACCTCACCAACAAGAAATGGAACCATAAATAGGAATAAGACGGTGAACCGTCCTGCACGCAATTGGATATACGTTAAAAACCGCAAGTAAAGGTGAAAAGTTGATATATAGCGTATCACCGGAGTGACCGCTGTTTTCCAAATCAACTCTTCAAAGAGAATATAGATTAAGATAAGGAAAACAAAAAGTGAATTTTGGATACGATTTATGATATTTGCCTCGATAATTTTAGTAAAAGGGACAGTTTACCATGTATTGTCACTGGAATCATCCATACCCTCATTATCCCAAGATGAACTGTCTGTTACACCAAAATCGGTGTCATCCATAGAATTGGAGGGCTGAGTATTATTGTTAACAAATGATGAATTAGCGACATTGCCAGAAGTAGAGTCATCCATAAAGTGATGCATGAGTGCTTCACCCGCTACTATACCGACACCGGCTGCCGCTCCTGTCGCTAAACCGGATGCAATTCCACTCCCTATACCGCCGCCGGTTTGATTAGGATAAGGCTGCCCAGAACCCATACCGGATGGATTGTATGGGCCATTAGGATTTGGATATCTTTGCGCATCATAACTACCGTTCCCCTGAGACGGGTACCCATTCGTTTTACCTGAAAATAGTGATCGAATGACCAAAACAAAAAACACAACTGCAGCAACACCAAGCAGTATCATTATCCATGGAAATGACTTGTGTTCTGATTGTGTAGAGGGGAGCATTGTATTACTCATAAGTTCGTTGGAAGAAACTCCTGAAATACGTTGTTTAAGATCTTCTACCGAATGCGGTTTTGCAAAAGGTAATCCGGGAGAAAGCTTCTGGGCAGTTTCGAACTCGTTTTTTGCATCGGATACATCACCTTGACGTACCAGTATCTCAGCATCTACAAAATGTGCTTTTGCACTATCCGGATGAGCTTTTAAAACTTGTTCTACCATGCGGTGGGCTTCATCTAACCGACCGGCTTGCGCCGCTTGATAAACTTCATGTATCGTTGGAACGTTATCCGCCAGTACAATATTTCCTACTAACAGTAAAACGGCTAACAATTTAGGGAGTGTGAGCATAAAAATTCCTTTTATGATTTTATATAGCGTATTAGAAAGTATACATATCCTTCTGTGAAGAGAATGTGAAATTATTGTTAATTCGTTCATTTATTATTTAATTATTACATAAGTAGATTTAAGTGCACATTGAAAGGAAATAGGGTCATTGTCTACGGGAATTAGAGTATTTGCTGCAGCCTGAAGATACCCAAATGGGGAAAAAAGATGTTGTTGTGCTAATACGCCATAGCGTAGGGTAAGACTAATTGATCCAAGGTTATTACTAATGATGACGCTTTCTCCTTCTTTTAGCCCTCTCTTTATCGCTTCGTGTGCATTTATGAGAAGATAGGGTTCCTCTTCGTCTTTTAATAACTCACGGGATAATCCGGTACGTGTCATGGTATGCCACTGTTTTTTTGTCCTTCCGGTGATGAGAATAAATTCATCTAGATTGATCCTTGGAGCTGATGATACGATAGGGTGAAACTGGACTTTAGTCGATAGTGTTGCGAAGAGTTCATTAGCATAAAGGCGTTCCCCTCCCCACTGATATGATAGCGTGTCGTACTCTTGCTGGCTCTGATCGCATAATCGATTTTCTGTCAGAGCTTTATACTCGTCATAAACCGCTTTTACGGTTGGATACTTAAAGTCTCTAAATCCAAGCTGTTGTGCGACAGAACAGATGATTTCAATATCGCTTTTGGAACCATCGGGAGCAGATTTAAAGGGACGTACCCGTTTGATATAGCGCTCAGAATTGGTCATACTTCCCTCTTTCTCCCCCCAAGCATGGGTAGGTAATATCAGATTCGCCATGGCGGCAGTCTCACTCATTACGCAATCTTGAACGACTAAAAATAGATCAGGCGTATTAAGGGCGCGTTGTGTTTTTTGGATATCGGGGAGGGTGAGAAGCGGATTAGTACACGTTACCCACAAAAATTGGATCTCTTTCGCGAGGATAGAATCAATAGCCTCTGTGATGGTGATACCCGGAATAGGGGAGATAGTGTCATCGGGAAGATTCCAATGGTTTTCGCATTGTTGCCGATCGGACAGCGTACGGACATCACGGTAACCGGGGAGACCGTTGGAGAGATATCCCACTTCCCGTCCACCCATCGCGTTAGGCTGACCGGTAAGGGAGATCGGGCAACCCCGGGAAGTATTGATGCGTCTTGTTGCTAAAAACAGATTCATAAACCCGATATTGCGCATCACCCCATCGGTAGCTTGATTGAGCCCTTGGCACCAGAGTCCGACTATTTTTTTATCCGATGCGAAACATTCTAAGAGCTGTTCCGCATCCGGTTGTGATATTCCGCACGCTTTGATGGCGGATTCGAACGGGATAGTTTGAGCTTCGGCGAGAGTTTGCTCAAACCCTTCCGATGCACGTCGGATAAAATCGATATCACACGCGTGCCGTCGATAGAGCTCGGAGAGGAGGGCATTATAGAGCATTGTATCGCTTCCGCTGTTCAATCCGATCCACAGATCGCTTTTTTCGGCGGTTTCGGTACGGATCGGATCGATGGTAATAATAAGGGTTTCGGGATGAGATTTTTTACGCGCCAAAATACGTCGAAAAATGACAGGATGTGCCCAGGCAGGGTTGGAACCGCTGATGAGAATGACCTCTGCATCATCAAGATCTTTGTAATTTCCGACCGGTCCGTCGCTCCCGAAAACCATTTTATGGGCAACGACGGCACTCGCCATACAGAGTCTAGAGTTTGCATCCACGTTGTTGGTCCCCAAATATCCTTTGATGAGTTTGGTGAAAAGATAGCTCTCTTCGGTGAGGAGTTGTCCGGAGAGATAAAAATAGAGGGCATCTTTGGGAAGGTGCAGGATATTATCGGCGATATGGGTGAACGCTTCATCCCAAGAGATTGGCTTAAAAGACTCATTTTTATGCTGACGGTATAGCGGAGCAGTCAACCGTGCCGTATCGAGGGCTTTGGCCATTTGAATGGGTTTGAAGCAAAGCTCTCCCAATGTCGAAGGATTGGATTTATCCCCTTTTACTTTATAGGTGCTATCGGTACACTCGACACTAAGGGCACATCCTGTACCACAAAACGGGCATCCGGTAGAGATCATATTAGCCGAGTGCATGCTCACTCTTTTCGAACGCAGTGACGATTTCGGTAAATACCTGATACCGCTTAAGCGGGTCGGGATGAACCATTTTCTCGATGATCGGTGCGTATGCAGCATAGGCCGGGGAGAGATCGTTTTTAGCGAAATAAAAACATTTTTTTCCCTCTACAAACGGATCTTCAACTTCATAAGGGCGCTTATGCGTGATTGCGTGAACCAAATCAGAACCAAAGGTAAAAATCTCATCCACTTCTTTATGATTTCCTCCATGGGATTGGAGATTATAATGCAGTAAGGTTACCTCTCCGGCTAGCCGCATTAGACGGTTCCAGCGCATCAAAAAGGCGAGGGCATGATTGGTATAGCGTGCTCGAAGGCGTGTAATGAATTTTTCCAGACTCTCATAGGGGTGACGTAAAAGGGCAAATTCATGCATCAATTCGGCGACGTATTCTTTTGCCTCTTCGAGAATAATCCCTTTCAAGAGCAGTTTCGATTCTTCCCCTTCGCCGCTGAGACTGCCGCCGATAAAAATGTCGACACCCAGCTCTATTTTCCCATTTTTAGGAACCTTGCACCCCACAAAGCCGAGATCGCCCGCCCCGTGAATACCGCACCCTTTTATACAGGCGGACCAATAGAGACGAACTTTGGCATCGATAATTGGCACTTCACGCGAGAGATATTCCCCCATTTCAATGGCATCGATTTTATTCGGGATAACACCAAATGGGCAGTGTTCACTTCCGGCGCAGGCGATAAGGTTTGCCATATATGGGGTAGGTCGATTCGGATATTTGACGAAAAGGGGTGATTGGAGTGCTTTATCTTCGTCTTTGACACCTGTAATTATTATATTCTGCTCAATTGTTAAACGGATCGCACCGTTTTGTTCCTGCGCAATACGGGATGCTTCAAGCAAATGTGTTCCGCTGAAAATACCGGATGGGACGGCAGCATAGAGGGCAAATGATCCGTTCTTGAGTGCAATTTTGCCATAATGATCTCCCCCCTCCAAAGGACAGAGCGTTTCTCCGCCGCGAGGCAATGTATATCCGAATTCTTCTTCAATCGCCTCACGAAAGGTTTCCATACCGACAGAGTCAATGAGAAATTTAAGACGATTTTTATTACGGTTATCTCGGAATCCGTATGTTTTGAAAAGCTTCGCTACACTTTCAAAAATAGCAGAGGCCTGATGGGTGAAGAGAAACATATCCGCACTTTGCGCCAAAACTCCGACTCGTCCCCCCAAATAGAGATTAAAGCCATATACTCCGTCTTTTTGGGCCAGAACGAGGGCAAAATCTTGACCGAAGATGTTGCATCGGTTGCTGAGAGAACCGTTGATTCCGATATTGAATTTACGCGGTAACATCGTAAGCCACGCATCATTTTTCAAAAATATTGATTGAATCTCTTCCATAATACCATGGCAGGAGATAATATTATCCATTGCCAATCCGTCCAGCGGATCGAGGAGAATGTTACGGAAATTATCCACCCCTGTCTGGTAACTTGTGAGACCGACACTTTCTAACATCCTAAGTGCTTCAGGAATATCTTCGATACGGATATAGCGCAATTCGATTTGCTGACGGGTTGTAAGGTCAATGTAATCTTGTCCAAAACGAGCCGATACATCCGCCAAAGCGATTGCCTGGTTTACACTGAGGGAACCTCCTGCAATACGGACACGAATCATAAACCTCTCTGGTGTTGCAGGGCGATCAAATACGCCGAAACTTTTGAGGACAAAATCTTTATCCTCATCGGTGATGGAAGCGTAGCCGCTTGTCGCATAACCTTTTAGCCGTTCCCATGCTTCTGTAGCGTTGAAGGCATCTTTGATGGATTCGGTTTTGTGCCTTTTGGCACTGCGCGCCGCATTAGCCTGCGTAAGAGATGTCATGACGTGTTTCCTTGGGTTCATAGTGGTATTTAGGGAGGATTTGTGCCAAGTTGACAACGTCACCGAAAACCAAAATTGCCGGTTTAGGTGCCCCTTTTGCTGCATTAATGAGTTCACAAAGAGTGGTAACGATTGAGCTTTGAATCGATGTTGTGGCATTTGAGATAATGGCCGCAGGCAAGTGAGGATCGATCCCCTGTTCCAATGCTTCTTTTACGATTTGTCGTGTACGGCTAAGTCCCATTAATACGATTGTGGTGTGATCTCTCACCGCTAGCATCGGGATCCATGAAAGGTTCAGCCGATCACCCGATAAATGTGCTGATACAACCGATACTCCAGTACTTACACCTCGTGCGGTAGGGGCGATCCCTACTGAAAGCGGGCCGGATAAAGCCGATGATAGTCCGGGAATTACCTCGGTTTCAATACCGTTTTGGGAAGCAAAAATTGCCTCTTCCGTACCACGTCCAAAGATATAGGGATCGCCGCATTTTAGCCGCCCGACAGTGTATCCTTGGTGAGCGTACTCGGTGATCATTGTATTGATTTGATCCTGAGGAAAGCTGTGTTTCCCTTTCTCTTTTCCTACAAATACCACTTTTGTAGTAGGGGGTATAAGATCAATAATTTCATCCGTAAGGAGATGGTCTATTAATGCAATGTCAAGTTTTTCAATGCTTTTCATTGCTTTTAGTGTAAGTAGATCTGCATCGCCCGGTCCGCAACCGATCAAATATAGTTTGCCATTCATGATAAATTCCTTTTATTAGGACTTTTTTGTCTTTAAAAATAATAGTGTAAATGAGTGATAATTAAAACAATTTATTGGTTATTTTTTAATCATTTTAAAGTGTAAGGAGGAGAATTCTCACCCAATGGGTGAGAATCTTAGAATTTATAGTCGAGTTGAAGCCAGATTTTGCTGGTATTTGCAGTAAAACCAGAGACATCACCGGCTTTGTAATAGGCGGCTTTAAGTAAGCCGTTAAGCCCTTTGACACCGGGGA
>Ga0265297_10000810_pt1 | contig 85037 bp, 87 predicted proteins | sample Munlanlwell13791_FD_192502 | JGI IMG/M metagenome (GOLD analysis project Ga0265297, IMG submission 192502) | Leachate microbial communities from a municipal landfill in Southern Ontario, Canada - Leachate well 137-91 | ecosystem: Engineered > Solid waste > Landfill > Unclassified | place...
GCCGAAGACATGGACCTGGGTGTAGACGTCTTTGGTCCCTTTGGATTCCCTCAAAGTCCAGCCTTTGGGATAACGGAAAGAACACAAAGAGGACTGGTAGGACTCATAGCTTTTTTCCTGGAAAAACCGGAGCACAACCACGGCGCACACAAGGATCAATCCGGAAAAAACGATCATCAACAATGGACTCTTCTTCATTCCTCTTACCTCCTCCTCACCTAGTAATCCGGAAGGCCCGGATAATACAAACGGATGACTTCCTTGGCGTCGGCTTCTCCCAGGGCGATGACATCCGCCCATGAATCCTGGTCAAGGTCTGTCTGGCCACGCTTGATCTCATTCCACACGGCTGCGCTGTTGGAAAACGCGTGATATTCCTGGTCTATGCTGTCGCCGAGATTCAGGCCGCGCTCAGGCTGGCCCTGCGTGATATCGTTGGCCCACCAGGCATGCGTTCCTTCATGGGCCAGGAGTGCTGTGTGAACCTCTTTTGTTTTCTCAAACTGGTCCAGATCGATGCGGATGGTATTGAATAAAGGTTCATACCAGGCCAGGGCCTGATTATTGCAGGTGCCGAATCCGATCGTGACATTGTAGAGATCCAGGATATCCGCGATCTCTTCTCCCGCGCGCGCGGCGGTTAGTTCCTCCAGGGCTGTCTGGGCCGCCAGGGCGTATGTCGAAGTCGCCGAAGGCATAGCCGAAACAACGGTGGAAGAATAAGCCCCCTGATCGGCGTAAACGGCATCGATCCTGTAATAATAGTTGGTGTCATTCTCCGCGAACAGGTCCGTGTAATAATCCGCCGAAGCGTACCATTCGGATTCCAGAAGGCTGTAGTCGCCGTTTTCGGAAGTCGCGCGATAAATATTAAAATAGTCCGGCATGATTCCGACGCCCGTCCACCCAAGGCTGACAAATCCATCATTGCCTGTGGCCACGGGGATTTGGGTAAAACCAAAAACCGTCCCTTCGGCGCCGCCCGTAAAAACGTTCGAACTCGAATCCCCTTCGTCGCCTGAAGACCCGCCTGAAGAGGAACTGCCTGAACCGCCGCTCCCCGACCCTCCGCTGCCCAATCCGCCGCCCGAGCCCCCTGCGCCGCCTCCGCCGCCGCCCCCTCCTGAGGCCCCTCCTCCGGAAGACCCGCTGCCGTCTCCTCCATAACCGATGCCGCTATAGGTGTAAGCCACCGTGCCGTCGGCATACATGGAGATCACAATAGGTTTTTCCCCGGCCGTGTCCGGTTTGACGCGCTCGGCGAGGGCGACAAAATCATTCAGCGTCGCATTGATGACCTTATACCGGAATGTCTTGTCCTGGATCTCTATACCGGACAATTTTTCATTGATCTCCTGGGTGTTGGTGGCATTGACAAATGTTCCCGCCTTGGCGTGTTGCGCCGTTTCAGAGGCGCGGATCGCCTCGAGATTATTGACAGCTTCCGTATCCTCGCTTTTGGAAATAACGCGAATGTAAGAAACAATGGCAACGGACAAAAGGATGGCGACAACGACAACAATAATAACAATCTCGAGCAGGGTGAAGCCTCTCTTGTCGAGAGGCGGAATCCTGCCCGCCCCGTGCTTTGGGGCTGGCTGCGGGGTGAAGCCTCTCTTGTCGAGAGGCGGAATCCTGCCCGCCCTGTGCTTTGGGGCTGGCTGCGGGGTGAAGCCTCTCGTGTCAATTTTTACGAGAGGCGGAATCCTGCCCGCCCTGTGCTTTGGGGCTGGCTGCGGGGTGAAGCCTCTCTTGTCGAGAGGCGGAATCCTGCCCGCCCTGTGCTTTGGGGCTGGCTGCAGGGTGAAGCCTCTCTTGTCGAGAGGCGGAATCCTGCCCGACCCGTGTTTTGGGGCTGGATGCAGAAGTCTATTTCTGACAAAAATATTTCTCATAACACAAAGTCTAGCATATTATTACAACACATTCCAGCTTGATTAGAGTCTAGGGATTACACCTAAAACAACTACCGATTTCTGAATTCTGTCTTTGCTTCTGCTAATGAGCTTCTTTCGTCCTTCGTCCTTCGTGTTTTCGTCTCTCGGTTTCTGTGGACTGTGGCCCGTGGCCTGTCGACTGATTCCGTCCTTCGTCCCTCGGATTTCTGACTTCTTCTTTCAGAATTCAGCATTTCAATTCTTCATTCTTCATTGTTAATTCTTGATTGTTTCATATGCCAAACTCCGACCGGGGCGGATTAAAATAACCGATCCTGACCCCGGGGCACTCCCGGCGGATCTTTTCAATCATCGAAAGCAGGCCGACCGGCTTCCCTCCGGCCTGAGGCATCTTCTCCTGAAAAATCCCGGGGTCTATGCAAAGATTTCTCATCTGCAAAAGATGGATAGACCCTTTTTTGAGAAAACGGACCAGGCGGTCAACCTCATCCCGGCTGTCGCTGAATCCGGGAAGCGTGAGATAATTCAAAGAGACAAAAAGCCCGTAAGATCGCGCGATCCTGATGGAAGCGAGCACATCTTTCAGGCCGTATCCGCAAGGCCGATAATACGCTTCATAAAAATGCGGATGAAGGCTGTTCAAACTGATCCTCACGCTGTTTAATCCCGCCCTGGCCAAAGACTCAAGGGCGCGCGGGTCGGAACCATTGGTATTCATATGAATTGTGCCGCGCCTTGTCCGTTTTCTCATTTTCAGGATGGCCTCGGCGATCACAGAGGATTGAAGCAGGGGCTCGCCTTCGCAACCCTGGCCGAAACTGACCAGGGGTGAGACCGCTTTTTCCAAATGCCGGGCGCCGATCTCGGAAATTTCCCCTGCCGTCGGGACAAACCGGATGCGTTCATGGGAAGAAACGCAATCGCTCTGGGCAAAGGACAAACATCCCAGACAGCGGCTGTTGCAGGCGGGAGACACAGGCAGGCCCGCTTCCCATCGCCGCAAAAAAAGATTTTGAGCGTTACGGCAATTGTAATGCCAGGCGCAGCGGCTCAAATGCGTGATGAGCCTGTTGGAAGGAAAGAGGCGGCGAAAAGAAGCCATGCCGCCGCGAAGAAGATTTTTATCGCGGTAAAAGCCGGGCTTCTGCCGGCGGCCCTTATCCACCAGCGTCGCGCAGGCAAAAAAACGGCCCTGCTCATAACCCAGGGCCGTGTACGGCCATAGAGGCAGGATCACGGAAGAATCGGATTTTTGCGCGGCGGGAAGATACAGGCGCATGTAGCCGGGAATCAAAAACACAGACACGGGAAAAACTTTTTCTTGCTCCCATGTGTCCAGGACCGCGGGGCAACGGCGGACCGGATCAAGGCCGAACGCGCGATGACCGGGAAGAAGAAAAAACGCGCTGCCGCGCGGCACGGGGATCCATTCGCGGGATTCCGGCAAGACATAAGAGCGGCCATCAAAACCCAGAGCCTGCCATTCGGGATGCACAAAAATCCGGCCCCGGCTGTCGCTGTAAACCATCCGGGGATAAGAAAAGGCGCGGCGCTTCATGGCCGGTGCCGAAAAGGGGGAAATTTGAAATCCTGGAACAAACGCCTGACCTCGCTGTCTTCCAGAAATCTCCATTCCCCTTCCTTAAGGCCGCCTAAGTCCAGGGACCCCTGCCTGACGCGTTTGAGTTCTTTGACATGATAGTGAAAAAGAGAAAAAACCCTGCGGATCTGGCGCTTGCGGCCCTCATGCAGAATAATCTCAAGCTTGCCGGGAGACAATTTTTTCACACGGCAGGGTGCCGTTTTCCGGCCTTCCAGCATCACGCCTGAACCGATGGCCTTGAGATCGCTTTCCGCGGCGTCCTTGTTCAGGAGGACCTCATATGTTTTTTCCACTTCAAATGACGGATGGCTGATGCGATGCGTCAGCTCTCCGTCATTTGTCAAAAGCAAAACTCCGGTCGTATCCTTATCCAGCCGGCCCACGGGATGCAGGCCTTTGCGCAAAGCGGCGGGCAAAAGCTCAAGCACGGTTTGGCCTGCGTGCGCATCTTTGACCGTGCTGACAACGCCCTGGGGTTTATGGAGAAGAATATAGATCTTTTTTTCCCGGGGGGTGATAAGGACACCGTCAAGCTTCACCTCGCGGGAATCGGGATCGACATCCAGGGAAGGTTCTGTGGCGGGCTTGTCGTTGACGGTCACATGACCTGAGAGGATCAATTCCAGGGCTTTTCGACGGGAACAGGCGCCTGAATGAGAAAGGAAGACCTGAAGGCGCATGGCTATTAGGCCGCGCCTATCTGGTCCCTGACACAGGCGAGAATTTCTTCGGATGTGCAGGGCTTGGCGATAATGCAGCGATTGCCGATCTGGGAACCCGACTCATGCTGTTCGGCCTTGCGCATGACGCTCGTTAAAAAAACCACCCGGAGATCGCGCGTCAAAGGGTCATCCATCAGGCGGGAGGCAATCTCTGAACCGTCGATATCCGGCAGGATCAGATCCAGGATCAGAAGATCCGGCCGTTCCTGCCTGATGAGAGCCAGGCCCGCCTCGCCGCTGTCGGATGTCCTGACATCATAGCCGTTCCTTTGCAGAAAAGCCGACAGAGAAAAAAGGATGTCTTTCTCGTCATCGATGATAAACACCTTCTTTTTCGCGCTCACAGGGGGCCTCCTTTTTCAAAAAACCGGCGGAACATGATTCATTATAGCACAAAATCAGGGCGGACCTGATTTCCAATATCGATCGGATTTCTGAATTCCGATATCTGATTTCCGACTTCAGTCTTCGGCCTTCCGATTTCTGTTTCTGCTATAAGCCATTTGCCATTCGCTATAAGCTATATGCCCTTCGCTCTTTGCCATACGCTTTAAGCCAATTCTTAATTCTTAATTGTTAATTGTTTTTCACTCATACGTATCTCTTCTTTGACCTTCCTGACACGTTCGGCCATGCGCGGGTGCGTGCTCAAGATCTCAAAAACCCTGCCGCCCGGGCCCTTTTCCTTATCAAGAAACTCTAAAGCCCTGACCAGGGCCTCAGGGTCATAACCCGCAGCCAAAAGATATTTCACCGCCAGCCGATCGGAGAATAATTCGTCTTCCCGGCTGTAGCCTCTGGAAAGAAGGTCAAAAACCGTATCTGAGACCGCCCCGATCTGACGGGTGATCTGAGGATCGTCATTTCCCAACCCGACGAAGACAAGGCCCAGCAAAAGATTATAGCCCAGGGCGGACTGCAGCCGTTTGACGGAGTGCTTTGCCGCCACATGGCTGATCTCATGCGCGAGCACAGCCGCCAGTTCAGGCTCATCCAGCTTCTCATACAACCCCTTGAAAATATAGACATATCCGCCGGGCAGGGCAAAAGCATTATAATCAGGGGAATCCAGAATCTGGAAACGGTAAACGATGTCCTGCCTGTCGGAGACCCTGACCAGCTTCTGCCCCAACACGTTAAGCCGGCGTTGTTCCACAGGATCATTCCAGGGCTGATACTGCGTGGCGATAACCTGGCGGTCCATACTGCGGCCGATCTGGACCTCTTGAGCGCTATCGATAAAAATATGTTCCTGCCGGCCGGTCGCCGGATTATAAACGGTCGAACAGCCGGTCATCAGGGCCAACAGACACAGGCAAGTTAAAAAGACTATCTGCTTTTGCATGGGTTTTAGCTACTGGCTTAATTTCCAAATCCCAAATCCCAATCTCCAATATCCAATCGGATTTCTGAATTCCGATATCTGATTTCCGACTTCAGTCTTCGGCCTTCCGATTTCTGTTTTTGCTATAAGCTATTGGCTATACGCTATAAGCCCTTCGTCCCTCGTGCTTTCGTGCTTTCGTCTTTCGTGCGTCCGCACGTCCTTACGTCCATGTCCTCACGTTAACTGTGGACCATGGACTGTTGTCTGTCGACGGCTTTCGCCTTCTGACTTCTGATTTCAGAACTTCCGACATCAGACTTCCGAATTCCGACTTCCGACTTTTTTCAGTTTTGCCATAAGCTTTAAGCCAATTCTTAATTCTTAATTTTTAATTATTACTACGACAAGAGCTGCCTGATTTTTTCCGGAATCTTGCGGGGCTTGAGGTCCTTGTCGATCAGGACATGGGCCGTATATCCATCGCACAAAAGCTTGCCGTCGTCCTTCCTGAGAACCTTGTACTGAAATTTAAGGCTGGAATTCTTCAAATCGCAAGGCCATGTATGGATCACCACAACCTCCCCATAACGCGCCGGAGCCTTGTAGGAGCACTGCGCCTCAACGACGGCCATAAACAAACCTTCCTTTTCCACGGCCCGGTAATCCATGCCCTCACTCAAAAGGTATTCCGTACGGCCCACCTCAAACCAAACAAGATAATTCGCGTAATAAACGATACCCATCTTGTCGGTTTCGGCGTATCGAACCTTGATTTCCGTCGTATGGATCTTAGGATTCATGCTTTGCCCTTTCTGGCGGAGTCCTGGTGTCTCAATTGCCCGCAAGCGGCGGTAATGTCTGTCCCCCGCGGCATCCGCAGCGTAGTTTCCACTCCGTGTTTTTCCAGATAACTTTTGAAGAACAGGACTTCCAGCTTGGCGGGAGATTCAAACGCCTGACGTCCGGCGACCGCGTTATAGGGGATCAGATTCACGCGCGCGTGCAATCCGCGCAGCAGGGAGATCAAGGCCTGTGCGTCCTCCACGGTCGTGTTATAACCTCCCAGGAGAATGTATTCCAGGGTGATCTTTCTTTTTGTGGAGAGCGCGTAAATACGCAGGGCCTTCATGAGCGCCTCCAAAGGAAACCGCTTGTTGATCGGCATCAACGCGTCCCGTTTTTCGTCGGTGGCGGCATGCAGGGAGACGGAAAGCTCCAATTGAAGGCCTTCCTTGCTCAACCGCTCGATCGCGTCCGCTAAACCGCAGGTCGAAATGGTCATCTTGCGGGCCCCCAGTTTGATGCCGCGCTCGTCGTTCATGATCCGGATGGCCCCCAGGAGATTCTTGTAATTATCCAGAGGCTCTCCAACCCCCATAAAGACAACATTGGACACCTGCGACCGCGCGGCGTGCTTGCGCACCAAGAGGAACTGGCCCAGAATCTCGGAAATGCTCAAATCCCTCCTGAATCCGGCGGTCCCGCTGGCGCAGAACGCGCAGGCGTAACGGCAACCGACTTGCGTCGAGAGGCAGGCCGTCAAACGCGATTTGGCCGGAATAGACACGCTTTCGATCAGGGAACCGTCCCGCAGACGCAGGAGGAATTTTTGGGTCTGGTCGGAAGAAGACTGTATCCTCTCGACCGCGGGAAGGGCGAGGGAATAATACTTCTGCAGGTAAGCCTTGATGTCGGAGGGAAGATTGTTCATGCGCGCGGCATCGTCGACATCTTTTTTATACAACCATTCAAAAACCTGGCGCGCGCGATAGGCCTCAAAGCCCGCCGTTTTGAAATTCTTCTCAAGATTTTCCAGGGTAAGATTTCTTATGTCTTCAACCATGACCACAAAGCCTTTCTTTGGGACGCGACCTTCAAGGGCTCCTGAACGCGGATCTCTCCGCTCTCCTCCACAACGGCAAAAATGCCTGATTGAGGCATGATGCAATCGCCGGTCACGCGCCGGATGGAACAGCCGCCGTGACAGGTCTTACCGAGCTGCGTAACGCGCAGGACAGCGCTCTCACCCGCCCTGATCCTGTCCCCCACCCTGATACGCGAAAGATCCAGGCCTTCGGTCGTAATGTTTTCCCCGAAAGAGCCCGGCCTCAGGTCGCAGCCGGCCTGCTTCACCCTGGATTCAAAATCCTCGATCTGTTCGATGGCCAACAGGCTGACCTGCCTGATTCCCGGCCCGGCGTGGGCGTCCCCTTCCAGCCCCAAACCTTCCAGAAGCCGTCCGGATCGCGCCATCGACTTGGCCATGCCTTTTGCCTGGGATATGTTGATCGAGAAAATCCGTCCTTGCGTACCCAAACCGCCCCCGTATTTTAATTTTGCCTCTCAGTGACGCTCCAACACCCGGCTCTTCCAGTTTCCGCTTTTGCCGCCGCTTTTTTCCAGAAGACGCAGCTCCCGGACGACAATCCCCTTGTCATAGCCTTTAGCCATGTCATAAATCGTAAGCGCCGCGGCGGCGCAGGCGCAGAGGGCCTCCATCTCAACACCGGTCGCGTAGGATGCCTTTACCGTCGATACGATCTCAAGGCCTGTCCTGGCGAACGAAAAAGAAATATCCACATGGGTCAAAGGAAGAGGATGGCACAAAGGGATCAGAGAGGCGGTGTTCTTGGCCGCCAGGATCCCGGCGGCCTGCGCCGCGGCCAGGCAATCCCCCTTGGCCAGCTCACCGTGCCTGATCCTGCGAATGATGACGGCGGGGGCCGAAATAACGGCTTTGGCGACGGCCTTTCGCCTTGTCATCTTCTTATCCGAAACATCCGCCATCTTAAGACCGCTCATGATCCAATCCTTTGGTCCATTAGCATCGCCGCCTCAACCATCATCAGAATCCACCTCTCTTCAACCCCCTATTGACGACATTTCAAAAAATCTCCGGCAGACTGTTTTATTATACCTGTTTTTTTTCTCAAGGGTCCGGCTGATACAGGAAGAAAGGCTTCGCAAGGCCCCGGTTTTCAGGAATTTTTTCAAATCTTCGCAATAGTCAGAATGGAGACAGGGAAAAAGCCTGCCGTCGGCGGTCACGCGCAGCCGGTTGCAAAAACAACAGAAATACCGCGTCACGGAACTGATAAATCCGATCCTCTGTCCCGAGGCAAGGCGGTAATATTCCGCCGGGCCCGAAAGCTTCTCGTTTCCCTCAAAACGCAGCTCTCCGAAACTTTTCCGGATGATCTTCCTGATCCTGGCGCTGGGCACATAAAGACCGGCAAAGGCGAGGCTGCGGCGATGCGTTGGAAAATATTCGATGAACCGCACGGTCAGGCCCTTTTGAGCGCCGAACCGGACAAAATCGTTGATCTCCCCGTCATTGCGGCCCTGCAACAAAAGCACGTTGAGACGGATATCCTTGAGTCCGCATCCGCGCGCGGCGTCAATTCCTGAAACCACTCTGCGTAACCCGTCTTTGCCCGTAAAAGAATGAAACCGCCGTCGATCCATCGTGTCCAGGCTGATATTGATCCGGCTGACAGGCAGGCCGGGATTTTTTGATAAAAAATCCTTCAGAAGAAAACCGTTCGTCGTTAAAGACAGGACCTCGAGCCCTTTTAATCCCGCCAATCCCCTGATCAGCCGCCCCAGCCCCTTTCGCGCCAGCGGCTCTCCGCCGGTCAGGCGGATATGGCGCACACCTTTGCCCACAAAGATCTCAGACAGGCGAAGGATTTCCGGCAAAGACAAATAGTCTTCCGGAGAAAGAAAAAGGCCGCGTTTGCCTGCGCCGCAGTAAAAACAGTCGAAAAAGCACCGGTCCGTCACAGACAATCGCAAGTAAGAGCAGGGGATGGCGTTCATATTTTCAAAAAAGAAACGCGTTCGCCCCGCTTCTTTCTTGAAAGCGGATCCATGACAAAAAAACCGTCTGCGCGGGCCACGGACAGAATGTCTGAGCTCCCCTTGAAATCCGTAGGGATAACGACATTTCTGCCCTTGCGCTGTTTTAGGCGGCCGGGCAGAAAAGAAAGGCGTTCATCCTCATTATACACGGCCCTGGCCAGAATGCCTTCCGAGAAAACAAGGTCTCCGCCCTGCCCCTGCATCTTTTCTATGGCGGGCCGGACAAAAAGCAGGAAACCGATCAGGGTGGAAATAGGGTTCCCGGGAAGCGCGAAGATCAAACTCCGCCCTTTCGTGCCGAACCAGAGAGGTTTGCCCGGCCGAATGCTGACCTTGTGAAAATGACAAACAACCCCGTTCCTGGAAAGGGCCTGCGGCAGAAGGTCTTTTTCTCCGACAGAGACTCCTCCGGTCGTGATCAGAATATCACAGGCCAGGCCGCGGGCGATCTTTCTCTCAAGCAATGGCATGCGGTCAGCCGCCTTACCCAGCAGGACCGGCTCAATCCCCATCTGCCTGAACGCCGATACAAGCATGGGGCCGGAGGCATCGCGGATAAAACCTTTAGACACCGCTGAAGAACGAACAGCCAATTCACTGCCCGTTGTCAGGATGGCGACCGCGGGACGGCAAAAGACTTTCACAGCCCGGATTCCCTGGGCCGCCAAAAGCGCCTGCTGGGCCGGGCCCAGAAGGGCGCCTTTTTTGAGAAGGCGCGCGCCTTTCTTGTATTCCCGTCCTCTCGTAAGGACATACTCTCCCCGGACACAGGCTTTCAGGGTAAGGGCGTATTCCCCGTCCACGCGCGCGTCCTCTTTCCTGAGGACCGTGTCCGTTCCCGCCGGGAGAACGGCGCCTGTAGCAATGCGCAGACATTCCCCGGAACGCAAAGACCCTTCAAAAGGTTTCCCCGCTGTAATCGCCCCTTTGATCCGCAGGCGCGCGCCGCAGGCGGATGCGTCCTGGCTTCTGAGAGCGAATCCATCCATGATAGATTTGTTAAAATCGGGACTGTCGGAAACCGCGTCAACATCCTCGGCGAGGATCCTGCCGCAGGCTTCGGAAAGGCTCAACAGACACGCTTGGGGGGAAGGCAGGTGTTTGAAAACGAGGTTCCTGGCAAAAGGGAAAGAGAGCATGATTGGCAAGGCGGCTAAAGCCCGCCTGATTTCTGGCCTTTATTCCAGGAAAGGATGTACTCTTTGATGTTCTGCACAATACGGTTTTTGGCTTTGGCCAGCTCAGGGGTCATCTCCAATCCGTAAGAGGCGTCCTTGACCTGGATGCCGGCGACCTGGACGTCGGTCGCCAGGCCCAGAGCTTTATAGAGTTCGAGCAGGTCGGCCAGCGACAGTTCATGGGAAGAAAGTTTTTTCTGCCTGGCGTAGGTTTCTGCTTCATCCAGGCGGAAGATCTTCATGGTCGCGGGCTTGAGGCCGGCGTCCATGGCGTCGATCAAAAGGACTTTCCTGAATTCGCTGATGAAATTGATCAATCCGAAACTCGCGATCCCAAAATTCAAAAAGGCGACCTTGCCTTTCAGCTCATCCTGAAGGCGTGAAAGGATATGGATACCGATGCCATCGTCTCTGCGCAGGGTATTGCCCAGGCCGATGACGGCTATTTCACGCGATGAATTTAACATCAAGCAAATGCGTCGAACAGGAGATACAGGGGTCATAGGCGCGGGCCAGCATCTCCAGCGTCAAACGCATCTCCTCCTGGGTTTGAGAACCGACGATCTCAGGGACGATCTTTCTCATGTCGGCCTCCAGGTTGTTGATGTTCTGATTGGTAGGGATAATGCAGTTGGCTGCCGAAACCACGCCGTCCTTGCCCACCGTGTAGTCGTGGAACAGAATGCCGCGCGGCACTTCCACGGCCCCCACGCCCCTGCCGGCCCTGGTCTTTACGGGCCATTGGTCTTTTAAAGGGAACATCGTGGAAAGCACTTTTTCCTCGTCGATACCCTCCTTGAGCAGGCGATCCAGGATGACAATGGATTCTTCAAGACAATGGCCCCACTCAACAATCTGGGCCATCGTATTCATAAACGTGTTGTGACAGGGCCTTTTCAATCCCAGGTCAGAGGCGATCTGCAGGGATTTTTTGCCCAGCTGATGCCCGTTCAGATTGAACCGCGCCAGCGCACCCACCATGTAGGGCGCCTGATCGACGCTCACGAACTTCGCCGAAGAATAATCCCTCACCTCTTCCTTGATGACAGTCAGGTAGTCCTGGGGGTCGACCATTTTGCGGCCGTCGATATTGATCTGGCCGTCGTAAAAAGCGTATTCTTCATCGCAAGACAGGGCCACATACTGGGCCTTGCGCTCAAAATCCGGGAATTTCAGCGTCTTAAAAAGAGCGACGGTCTCGTCATAATCCGCCCGCGCCTCCGCCATCATGGACCGCAGCTTCTGCAGCTGCGATTTTTCCGGCACCCGCGTCAAGCCTCCGATACAGTATGCGATCGGATGCGTGTGACGGCCGGCCAGGACATCGCCCGCCCAGTCGGAAAGTTTTTTCATGCGGAACGCGCGGTCAATGACAGGCCGATGGGTCTTGACCAGCGGCATGATGCTTTTGACGCCCAAAAGATCGGGCGCCACCAGAATATAGGCGTGCAGGAGATGGCTGTCCATCTGCTCGGTGTGCAGGAGGAGTTTGCGCAAAAGGACGGTGTGCTCGTGCGGGGTGACGCCGATGGCTTTTTCGGAGGCCTTCAAGGACGCCAGGCTGTGGCCGCAGGCGCAGATGCCGCAAATCCTGGAAGTCAGATGCTGGGCTTCATAAACCAGCCTGCCGCGCAGCATGGTCTCAAAGAACCGCGGAGATTCGATGACGCTGAACCGGCAGTCCTTGAGTTCGCCATTAGTAACGTCCACGGTGATATCGCCGTGGCCCTCGACGCGTGTCAGATAATGAACATTGATCTTAACGTCCTTTGGGGAACTCTTTTTCATATTTGACTCTCTCTTTTTGAGTGTTGCAGTAGAGCGTGAATTTATCCAGGACCTCCTGCACGGTCAGACCGTACTTGTCCAGAATATCTTTGGCCGCGTCCGTGGCGGGATTATCGATCAGGCCCCGACAGCCGACGCACGGCGCGCCGTTATTGGGAAGCCAGGAATTGCAGCCCGCCCTTGTCACCGGCCCCAGACAAAACTGCCCCTTATCGTACATGCAGACATTCTCATTCTGCTTGCATTCCACGCACACGGGATATTTGGGAACATCATACGGCTTGCCCTGCAATACGCATTGCATGACTTTCACAAATTCAGGTCCGTAAATCGGGCAGCCGTGAATGTAATAATCAACGCGAACGACCGCATCGATCGGCTTGGTCGCAAAAGCGTCCTTGACCGGATCCACCAGGCCGTATACGGTTTTTTTCTGTTCTTCCAGCGACTGCAGATTCTTGAGATTGTTGACCCCTCCGGTCGCCGCGCAAGCGCCCAGGGCAACGATGACTTTCGCCTTGGCCGCGATGGCTTTGAGCCTGGTCTCGTCCCTCTGGGAAACAATGCTTCCTTCGATCACAGCGACATCGTATTCCTGGCCTTCCTCACTCATGATTTCCCGAAAATTAACAACATCGACGGCTTGCGTCAATTCCAGCAGCTGCCCGCCGAGATTGGCAACCTGCAACTGGCATCCCTCGCAGTCCGTGAATTCGAAAAACGCGACCTTTGGCTTCGGCTTGTCCGCCTTAGGATTTGACATGATGACACTCCCCTTCGTGGCATTCCCCTTCCATGGCCTTTAACTGTTCGAAGGTAAAGACCGGCCCGCTCTGGCAGACATAGACCCCGCGGATCTGGCAGTGACCGCACTTGCCGAGACCGCATTTCATTTTGCGCTCCAGGGACACGATGATCTGATGAGTAGGGATCTCCTTTTTGAGCAATTCGACGATGACGAATTTATACATGATGGGCGGGCCTACGACGACCGCGTAGGTCTTTTTCGGCTCAATGGAAGCCCCGGGAATAAGGCTTGTGATCAGGCCCACATTGCCTTTCCAGTCCGGATCTGCCCTGTCCACCGTGCAGTTGAATTTGATATCCGTGCGTTTCTGCCAATCCTCGATCTCCTCGCCAAAGAGCATATCTTTGGGCGTCTTGCATCCCAAGAGGATCTGAACGTCCCCGAAATCCTTACGCTGGTCAAGAATGTAATGGATCAGGGAACGCAGCGGGACGATCCCCAGCCCTCCGGCCACGATCAGGATGTTGTTGCCTTTCATTTCATCCAAGGGAAAGCCGTGGCCAAAGGGCCCCCGGATCCCCACATAGGAGCCGGCCGCGAGGCGATGCAGGGCGCTTGTCAGCGTGCCGACCCTGCGGACGGTGAGTTCAAAAAATCCTTTTTCGGTCGGAGAAGAACAAACCGAAATGGGGGCCTCGCCCACGCCGAACAAAGAAACCTGGACAAATTGACCCGGCGTATGTTCCAGATCCTGGCCCGCCAGTTCGATCCTGAAAAGCTTTTCAAATTCCGTAACCTGCTGCGCCTTGATGATATGGCCGCGGACCGGCTTGTAAGGAGAGGTCTTCAAAAGTTCCTGATACGTCTGCTCGTTCACTGTCCCCTCCTTTCATCCAAAAGAGAATTCACGGTTTCAATCAGGCTGATGCCGGCCATGCAGGTGCGCGTGCAGCGGCCGCAGCCCGTGCAGAAATACTTGTTATATTTCACCACGGGATAACGGAATTTCCGGAAATATCTGTGCCGTTGACGGGCGTCCCGGCCCGGCCGGAAATCTTCGCCTGTGGCGACTTTAGCGAAATCGTCCATCTGGCAATAGCTCCAGACCCTCGATCGGACGCCGTCGTTCATGTTCAGGGTCAAATCGTCGGTGATATCAAAGCAATAACACGTGGGGCAGACCGCCGTGCAATTCGTGCAGCCCACGCATCTGCGGCCCACGTCCTTCCACACAGCGCTGAAAAATTCCTTATCAAAAGCCTCTTCGACCTCCCGGATATCACCCTTAAATTCGTTCGCGAATTTTTTGAGTTTCCCGTCCTGAGCTTTTTTCAGACGCTGTTTGTCCTGTTCGCCCATCTCGCGGATATAGCTCTTGTCCCGGACGAGATCTTCGCCTTTTTTGGAATTGATATGCATGGCGAAATCATCGCCGCCGATATCCGTCAGCATCACGTCATAGCCGCCCCGCGGAACATGATTGCCAACCGCAGCGCAGGAGGCGTATTTGTCGCAATAAAACATGCATTCAAATCCGATGACGGTTATCTTCTCCTTGCGGTTAAGAAAATTGGGGTCGGCAGGGGTATCGGAAAAGACGGCGTCCAGGCATTGAATACCGGCGATATCACACGTATGCACGGCAAACAGGATGACTTCGTCAAATTCCTTGATGGCTTTTTCCGTGCCGAAAGGCTCGACCCGAAATTTCAAAAGCGGCTCTTTTTGAGGGAAGTAATACTTTTTGGGAGGCAGGATCGTCGGAATATAAACCAAAGACATTTCCTCAAATTCCTCGACAGGGCTGAACACAAACTGTGTTTCTTTCTTCTTCGGGCCGAAGATCTTCCCATGCTTCTTCAGGGAATCAAACCAGCGCGGCATATCCTTCTTCGCGATAATCGCCTGCTTCATTTTCTTACCCCCTGTCCTCTCGTGCTCCTTCGAATGACACGCTCACCAGCCTGGCTTCCGGCCCGCAAAAGACCTTATGGATCTCAAGGTCCGCCTCCTGCCACGGCGTGCCGCTGACGGCCTGTTTGAAATGCTCGCGGAAATGCTCCTGGTCCCACCCTCCGAACTCAGACAACTCAAAATGAAAACAGCGGATGAGACGTCCGGCGTGGTCTTGCTGGACCCGGCGGATCACCTCCAGCATGCCTTGCATCAATTTTGTTTCGTGCATGGGTTTAAAAACCCTTCCGTTAGCAGATACGGGGGATGGGCTCGGCGACGGGCATCCCGAGGATACGCGACCCACCGGACGATGTCTTCAGGTACACCTTCGACTTTTTCTCAGGGAGGACTTCCCCTATCAAAGCAGCCTGCCGGCAAGAAGGAATGGATGTCAGGATTTTCAGGGCCCGGTTCGCCTGGGCTTCGGGGACAAAAAAAAGCATTTTGCCCTCATTGGCGATCTCCAGGATTTCCAACCCCAAAAGCTCGCTTAACGACCTGCAGGAGGCCGTCACAGGAACCTTCTTTTCGTAGAAAGCCAGGGAGTATCCGCAGGATTGAGCGATCTCATTGGCTGCGGCTGATATCCCCCCACGGGTGGGGTCTCTCATGAAATGGATATCAATATGATGTTGAAGTAACAATTTTACAATACCCCAAAGCGATTTGCAATCGCTTTTTAGGGAAGAGGCCAGCGGCAACTTCTCCCTGGCGGACAACACGCTCAATCCGTGCTGGCCGACAGGGCCGTTTACCAGGATCTTGTCTGAGGGGCGTATCAGGCAGCTGGTCAGAGTTTTATGGATTTTCCCGATCCCTGTTGTATTGATAAATATCCTGTCCGCCTTTCCCCGCGGAACGACTTTCGTGTCCCCTGTCACGACCGAAACCCCGCAGGCGCGCGCCTCGCGCGCCATGGAGCCGGCGATCTTCTCCAGGACATCAAAGCCCAAACCTTCTTCCAGGATAAAAGAAACGGAAAAATACATCGGTTCGGCCGCGCAGGAAGCCAGGTCATTGACGGTCCCGCACACCGCCAGCTTGCCGATGTCGCCCCCCGGAAAAATGATGGGATCAACGACAAAAGAATCCGTGGTCATGGCCAGCCGGCCGTCCATCGCCGGCAAAGCGGCCGCGTCGTCCGATGCCCTCAAAAAAATATTGTTGAACCTGGAAAAGAAAACATCGCGGACCAATTTTTGCGTTAAGGACCCGCCGCTGCCATGGGAAAGCGTGATATGTTCCATATTTTTCACAAAAAGATTAAACGGTTTTCGCGATGATCTACACCCGGCATTCAAAATGCGTCCGGCAGGAGCCTTCCCGCGAGACCATGCAGGGCCCTTTGGGCGATAACGGCGAACAGGCGCGGCCGAAATAAGGGCATCGCGCGGGCGCCGTCTTCCCTTTCAGGACATCGGCGCATAAACACCCCAAGGCCGCGGATTTTTTATCCGCGGATTCCTTCAAACCGAAGGCCAGCGCGGCATCCAGGAAAGAGTAGCCGTGCCGGAAAAAAAGGCCGCTTCCGGGGATAACACCCAAGCCCCTCCACACGCTGTCTCTGGAAACAAAAACCTCATTCAATATCCGCCGGGCGCGCGCGTTCCCTTGCGGCCTGACCACGCGCTCATAGGCGTTCCCCAAAATCGGCTTTTTCAAAACCACCGCTTCCACGATCCTGTAAATGCCCGTCAGGATATCCATGGGTTCAAAACCGCAGACAACCGAAGGCAGGCGCGTCAGGCGGGAAACCTCCTTATAAGCGCTCAGGCCCGTGATGACGCTGACATGACCGGGAAGAATAAAACCGTCGAGCTTCAGGCCCTTGTCCGAACCCAAAGCCATTAGGGCCTGCGGGATCGTCTTGTGGCCTGAATAAATCCTGAGGTTCTTTAGCCCTTCTTTTTTCGCCGCCTTTGCCAAAAGGGCGGTGCCCGGGGCCGTGGTTTCAAATCCGACGGCCAGAAAAACGACCTGCCGCGCAGGCAGGGCTTTGGCCATCTTCAGAACGTCAAGCGCGGATGTAACGACGCGGATATCAGCCCCGAGGCCGCGTGCGCCTTCCAGGGAAGTCCCTGCCGCCGGCACCCTGAGCATATCGGCATATGTGGCCAGGGTCATATTTTTGCGGCGAGCCAGGGCCAGGGCATTGGCGAGATAGGAATCGCTGGTCACGCAGACCGGGCATCCCGGGCCTGAGATCAACCGGATCTTTTCAGACAAGATAGACGGCAGGCCGAACCTGCGGATCGCGGCGGTATGCGTGCCGCAGACCTCCATAATCTTCAAAGCCCTGCCCGCGCAGAGCGCGTTGATCCTTTTCGCCAAAGCCAGACAGTCGACGGAAGACCGGAAATCATCCACATATTTCATGCTCACAAATCCACGCCCTTTTCCGCAATCTGACGGTAAAAAACCAGGGTTTCCTGCGCCTTGCGCCTGTTGATTTTTTCAATCGCCACGCCCGCGTGCACAAGCACATAGTCCCCCTTGCGCGGTTTTGACAAAAGCTGGATATTAACGCGGGCCTCCAGGGAAGGCGCGCTGACCGAGGCATAAGCCCCTTCTATCCGTTCAATTTTCATCGGGATGGCCAAACACATGTCTTTATCCTTTGTAAACAGGCCTCAGGCCACAGTTAACAGGCAACAGAAATAACTTATGGCTTATGGCGTATAGTAAAACAATTTAGGGACTCAATTTCCAATATCCAATGGGGCTTCCGTTCCGGCTTCGTTTTTGCTGTAAGCTCTATGCCATACGCTCTAAGCTCATTCGTCCTTCGTGCTTTCGTGTTTTCGTGTTTTCGTCTTTCGTGCGTCCGAACGTCCTCACGGTCATCGTCCCTCGTGTTTTCGTCCTTCGTCCTCGGATTTCTGACTTCTGATTTCAGACATCCGACTTCTGTCTTCTTGCCACAAAAGCGCAATAGGCGGCCTGACCGCGGCTGATGCCTTCGTCCGTAATATGGGCGCGGGACGGAATATGCAAACGACAGCGGCTTTTCTCAAACAAGGCCCTGACCTCACCCGTCAAAATGGTATTCAAGAAAACGCCCCCGGAAAGGTAGATGTCGAGGATGCCGGTGGCCGCGGCCAGGCGGTCACAAACCTCAAAAACACCCTGCGCAAGGCCGAGGTGGAATTTCCTCGCGACTTGACTGGAATTCTCCCCGCGGACAATATCCGAGGCCATCTTCAGCAACACCGCTCCGGTTTCCATAATGAGAACGCCCTTCTCTTTCCTTAAAGGAAACCTGTATCGCCCGGATCCCGAAAAACGCCGGGCGGCCTCCTGCAGGCTTTGCGCGGCCTCCGCCTGTCTGCGGACCTTCCATTTCAGCCCGGTCAAAGCGGCCGCAGCGTCAAAAAGCCTTCCTGCGCTCGACGTCAAAACAGTCCCCAGGCCCGTGCGGCTCATGTGGCTGATCACGGCGCGCTTCTGCGCGGGGATTTTCCTGAACAGAATGTCCGCCTCAGGGGATTTGTAATTTTTAAGGACCGCGTAAGCCACGCGCCAGGGCTCAAGCACCGCGGCATCCCCTCCGGGAAGCGGTTGATAGGCCAGATGCGCCATCCGCCTGAATCCTCCTGAGCCGCAAAGGAAAAATTCCCCGCCCCAGACTCGTCCATCCTGTCCGAAGCCCGTGCCGTCAAAGGTCACGGCCAGGAATTTTTCAGTTTGAGGGATGTCCCAGAAGCCGCCGGCGGCGTGGGCCTGGTGATGGTAGACCGGCGCCGGGCGGCTGCGGGGGAAATAAGTTCTCTGAAAATCATTCACCAATTGGCGGGAAACAAAAAACGGATGAGGGTCAAAGGCCAGCCAACGGGGTTTCCAACGCCTCCGGACGGCCAGACGAAGAACCCGATGATAAAACTCCTGGAGGTCGACGAGCGGGCCTTCCGCGGGAAAAACGGAAAAAAGACGGTCCTTCTCGATCCAGCTGACGCGGGGACGCGAGTCTGTTCCCAGGGCCAGGACTCCTGTCCCCGCGCTTTTTTTAAAGCGTTCCTCTGTGATCGACAGCATGGACCCGCCCGCCTTTTGGAAAACTCCTACTCCTGGCCGACGTATGACTTTGTGCCGTGGGATTCTTTCTGAAAATGGCTGACATTGTTCATGAAATCACGGACACAGGAGCCCACAAGAGGGTCATAATTCCTGTTATGCATAGCCCTCTGGATGCGCCCGGGCTTTGAATAAAACTCGCGAAAAGCCCAGGACCCCAGGTCTGCCACCTGTTGAATGGACAAATAGTTCGTCGGCAGGATCGGCTGGTGAAAATCCCACTGCCGGATCTTTTTGTTCAAGTCCTCAATGCGCACCAGGCCTTTCTTGGTCGCCTCATCCCAGATCGGCGATCCCGGGATCGGGGTCAAAAACTGAAGCGCGATGATATCAGGGTCAACTTCGTCCACCGCGGCGAAACGGCTCTTGATCTTCTCCTCGTCATCCTCTTCAAAACCGACCATCCACGTCAGGACCGTGGCGATGCCCGCTTCGCGCAGCTTGGCCACGGTCTCCTTGACCTGCTCGACGGTAATGCCCTTCTTGATCCGGAGCAGCTCCTCGTCATCGGCCACTTCCAGACCCACCAGGCACATAAAACATCCGGACCGCCGCAGGTCCTTGAACAGGTCGATATCGCGGATAAAATAGGGCGCGCGGCCCAGGGGCATCCATTTCATCTGAAGGTTCCTGCGCAGGGACTCTTCGATCGTTTCCTCCACGCGGGCGCGCGACACATTATAGGTATCGTCCATCATGACGATCGTGCGCGTGCCGTATTTGTTGTAAAGCAGCTCCATCTCATCGACGACTTTTTTCCCGGACCGATACCTGTAATTCTTGAGGTCCTGGTTGCCGCGGGGGTCATACTGTCCCCACTCATAACAAAACGTGCAGGCTGCCGGGCAGCCGCGGGAATTCCAGGTCTCGGAATAATTTTTCCAATATGTATGGCCGACATAAACATCCATTGGGAACAGGTCATAAGCCGGCATGGGGAGGCTGTTTAAGTCCTGGATCAGGGGCCTGTAGGCGTTCAGGGTGATCTCACCTGTTGGTTTCCGCCAGCAAAGACCCTTGACGGACGCCAGGTCCGCCTTGGCCTTGGAAAGCTCTTTCATCAACTCGCTTAAAGTGATTTCGCATTCCCCGGCGAGGCAGAAATCCAGGTGCGGATTCTCCTTCATCGTGAATTCCGAAGCCGAGGCGTAAAAAATCCCGCCGACAACCGTCTTGATGTGCGCGAAGCGTTCCTTGATCTTGCGGGCCGCCTCGTTATAAATAAAAACAACCGCCAGGCCGCCGGTCGTGTGCAGGATGTCGCCCAGATAGACGACATCAGGCTTCACCTCAGCGACCTTCTCCAGCATTTGGGCATCCGTCAAGGAAAAGGCGCGGCAATCAAGAACGCTGATCTCCAGCCCCGGGTTCTGTTCCCTGAGATAACCGGCCAGCTGGGCGTGCCCTATGTTGAGCGCCTTATGCGTCCCCCACGTGGCCCAGGCCCCTAACGGCGGCTGTACGAATAAGATTTTCATGCGGACTCCTCTTTGTTAAAGGTGGAAAATTCGAACCAGGTTCTCTCCCAAAATATCCCTGCGGTCCTCCTGCGTGATCGGCAACCGCTCCAGGACCTCCATGGACTCTTTGATATTTTTCTTGGCCGGATAATCACTGCCCCAGACCATATGCTTCGGCCCGACCAGCTCCAGAGACGACAGATAATTTGCCAGGGTCTTGTCCCCTCCCGTGTCAACGTAGATATTCTTCAAGTGTTCCGAAGGCAGACCTTTGAGGTCTTTGACAAAGTCAATCTCCCTGAGCATCCTATAGGTCGCGTCATACCGGTGGATCAGAAACGGCGTCACACCCCCGAAATACGCGAAAATAAAGGGGAGTTTCTTGAACCGTTCAAACACGCCTGCCATCAGGAGTTTTCCCACGCACATGGTTGTCTCAAAAACGTATTCGATGACCGGGGTCAGAAGCGGGTCATCGACCTGGGAAAACCCGATGGGCTTGACGATCTGGGAATGGACAAAAACCGGTATCCCCTGTTTTTCCGCGCGGGCGTAGAGCTCAAAATAAGACGCATCGTCCAGGAAAATTCCCTGATGACTGGTCGCCAGCGATAAGGCGCGAAACCCCAGCCCCTCCACCGCCCTCTGATATTCCTCAAGCATCAGCCGGCTGTCATCCACAGGCAGGACGGCCGCGCCGATAAACTTATCAGGATATTTTTTAAGGATCGCGCCCACCCGCTCATTGTAGATCTCGGCGGCGCTTTTGAGGCTCCCCAGTCTCATGTGGGCGTCTGTCGTCGGATAACTCAAAACAGCCCGGTCGACGCCGGCCTCCTCCATGGCGCGGATCTGGCTTTCGATATTCCCCCAGGCCTTGGAGAAAAAATGAGCGCAGTTTATGATCTCTTCGGGAAGCCAATGGCTGTGAGCGTCGATAATCATATCAGTTCATTGAGTTTGTTGAGTTCATAGAGTACATAGAGTTTATTGAGTTTATTGAGTTCGTGGAGTTCATTGAGTTTGTTGAGTTTTGAGTCAAACACAACTCAAAAAACCCGTGACTCCAGGAACGCATCAATTCAGCGGTTCCAGGGTTACGGCGTCAACATGAATAACGCCCTTGGCCACGGCGATCGGTTCGAACTGAAAACTCATGACGGGAAAATCCAGGTTCCCGTTGACTTCGGCTGCTGCCGGCTGCCAGTCGCCCCTGGGCAAAAACTGGTCAAAGGGAGCGACAACCTGCTTCCAGCCTTTTGTATCATCCGTGATCATGGTGCGAAAGATCTCGCCGCCGGCATCCTTGATATCAAAGGCAATTCTGGCGCCCGAGCCCTCCCCCAAAAGATAAACGCTGATGGCCCCATAACGGGACCAGTCGATGTCCTGCGGGGCTTTTGTCCACAGGGCCGCGCCTTTGACATCCAGCTGATACCCGCGCGCCACCCAGATGTATCCTCCGCCCACGGCATCGTAGTCGATCTTCAACGACTGCTCACCGCTTTTTTTGTTCTCCCGGTCGGCGCTCACGACCACGGACGAACCGTTGCCGCTTCCGGCGTCGATCGTCCCCTTGGGGTCGGAAATCACATCCCCTTCAAAATCATCGAGCAGGAATGCCTTGGGATTTTCCTGAGCGCTCGCCCAGGCCATACAAAGGAAAAAAAAGACCAACGACATCGCGTACGTTCTCTTCTTCATGACTCCTCCGGCACTCTCTGGGTGCGTTTCTCCCCGCGCCCCCTTTTCCAACTACTTCGCAGGATGGTTTTGTTTTAACGGTATGATCGGTTTCGTCCAGGGCGTCTGCTGATTGATGACGGATATTTCCAAGGGACAGACGTTCGCCGGCACGGTCAGGGCGAATTTCACGGCGTTCTCGATCGCCTCGGTTGTCATCAGCCTCGAACGGTCTTCGGAAACATCCTTAAGCTTGCCGGTAAGTTCCGTATCCGTGACTCCGGGCAAAAGAGACGTCACCTTGATCCCCAAATCCCGCATCTCCCAAAACAGCCCTTTGCCGAATTTCCTCAAGGCCCATTTCAGGGACGTGTAGACGATAAAATTTCTCGGAGGCGGATCAACCATGGTTGAACCTGAAACCATATTGATGACCGCTCCCCCCTTGTTCTGGACAAAATGATTGATGATCAGGCGCGTCAACATGACATAACCGAAAAAATTGGTATACATGAGTTTCTCGATGTCTTCCGGCGGCTGCTGGTGAAAAGGATGCTGGCTGGAAACGCCGGCATTGTTGATCAGCGCGTCGATCTTTTTATACTCCCCGATGGACAAATCCACGAGATTTTGCAGGTCCGCCTGCCGGCTGACATCGCAAACGACCGGCAAAACTTTAACGCCATAGGTCTTGGCGATTTCCTTGGCTGTCTGTTCCAGGACTTCCTTGCCGCGGGCCGCGATCACCAGATTCATGCCCTCTTTGGCCAGGCTTTCGGCGATGGCGCGCCCTATCCCGCGGCTGGCGCCCGTGATAATAGCGGTTCTTCCTTTCAATTGTTCCATGAAATACTCCCTTCCTATGAATGGAGGGTCAGGGCGAGACGCGGCCCGGACCCTGGTTCGATATTGGCGCCGGCTTCAAAATCTTTTCCGTATAAAGGAACATCGCGAATAACGCGGCTCCGCAGATGATAAAACCCAGGGTAAAACTCCTCTGCATCAGCCATCCGCCCGCCATGACGCCCAGGCCGCCGGAAAAAAATCTCACCGAACTGTTCAGGCTTGAGATCTCTTTCATGTAACGCTTGTCTAAGTCCGTCAAAAACGTCGAAAGCCCCGCGTGATTCAAGGTCCATCCGAATCCCCAGACCAGAAGGACGACGAACAGCGCGGAGACGGCCTTGAAGAACAAGAGCATGGCCAGGGCCAGGACCATCAAAAACAGGCCCAGTTTCAAGGTCGGCAGACGGCCTTGTTTGTCCGAAAGGAAACCGCCGATCGCCTCCCCGAAAATCCCGGCCAGGCCGGCCATGACCAGGATCATGGAAACAAAAAACTGCTTCAGGCCCAGCTCCTGGGCGAAATAAACTCCCAGCCATTGCCTCACGCCGTGGTAAAACAGGCTGACCAGAAAAATGAACGCGAAGGCCCGGAAAATCGCCGGTTCCCGGAGCGCCCCGAAATAACGGCTGGCTGTCTGGGCGCGATCATCCGTCAGGGTCGCGGGAAAATGCTTCGAAGTAAAATAGGCGGCGGCGACCCCAAGCGCCGCGGGAATAAAGAACATGACCCGCCATGGCACAATGCCGCTCAAAAACAAACCGCTTAAATCCGCCACGAATGTCGCGCTGAAAAAGAAACCCACGGCCTTGCCGCGTCCAAGCGCCGGCGCGTGGTCGGCGATATAGATCAAAGACAAAGGCGTGATGGCGGAGGCGAAAAAACCGACCAGAAATCTGTAGAGAAAGAGCTGCTGAAAATTGCCGGCTGCGCCGGAAAGAAGGCTGAAAACGGAAAAACCGGCCAGACTGACCACGGCGATCAAACGATTCTCGAACCTTCGCGTCAGCGGCCCGTAGATCAGCGCCATCAGGCCATAGGGCAGCATATAGGCCCAGTTGACGCGGCCGGCCACAAAATCTGAAACGTGAAGATCAGAGGCGATTGCCGGAATAATGGCCGACACCGAAGCCACATTGAAGGCGATAGTAAACCCCTGCAGACACAAAAGCAAAAAGTCATTTCGCTTGATATCACACCCCGTTTCCCCCGTCAATGCGGGAGGAGGCTTTCTTTTCCAAAAATCAAAGAGCGGATTCCGCTTCAATCACCTTTTTGAATATCTCCAGATTCTCTTTGGAATGCTTGTTGATGAACCCCTCGACCTGCTCATCATTAAATTTGGCCTTGGCGTCCATTTTGAAATGCTGGATCCAGGTCAAAAGCACGCCTTCCGGGCTCACGGTGTAAAGCCAGACGATCTTCATGTATTCAAAGGGGAATTTCGGATCCAGGCGCTCGGCGTAGGCAAAGTGATTCTCCTTGAACAAAAGGCGGAAAGACTTCCACGACCGGCCCTCGTCGTCCGTCAGCTGGAAAACGATCCTGTTGCCCGCTTTTTCAACGACCCTGGCTTCTTTATACTCTCCGCCGAAAAGCTCCGTCCACCGGGGAATATCATTGGAAATATCGAAAATCTTTTCATAAGGCGCCTGGATAAGAATCTGGTTGCACGTATGTCCCATATCTAACCTCCGTTTAGAAATCCCCGTTTTCCAATCACAAAATCCGAAAAGTAATAACCGAAAAAACGCCGGGTGTGGGCCTAATCTTCGACGATGGCCACGGCCCTTGTCCAGCCCGCGCCGGCATCCTTGACCTTAACGGGAAAACAGGCCACCAAAAAACCGTGAGGCCTGGGGATAGACCCCAGGTTGCCCATGCGCTCCATGTGGACGTATTCGCGGCGCCGCCCCAGAAAATGGCACGGCCAAATCTTTTCCTTATCTTTTGTATCCAGAAATTCTTTGAACATCTCAAAACAGGGCCTGTCGAGGCCGATGGTATCAATGCCCAGCATCCTGACGCCCTGGTCCAGGATGTATTCCAGGGCGTCCGGCATCATGCCGACATATTTATGGACGTAATCCTGGGTACCCAGAAGCCTGTCCCCGCCGGTATAAATCAGGACAATGTCGTTTTTTTTCAGGCGGTAGGATATGCGGCCAAGGGCCCCTTCAACCTCCTGCCTTGTGATATTCTTGGGATATTTCAGATGCGTGAAATCCAGCCTCACCCCCGGCCCATAGCACCAGTCCAGAGGGATATCCTCGATCTTTTTGGCCGGCTTTCCCTGACAGCGGCTTCCGTAGTGAAAGGGGGCGTCCACATGCGTGCCCATATGAACAGAGGCGTGGACGATTTCCAGAGACAGCATTTCCTGATCGGGGATCTCCTGCGGCTTCGCCGCCCTCTCTCCTTTTTCAAAACGCTCTTTTCCTCCCGGCTGCCTGGTCATGACGATCTCATTGAAATGTTCGACCCCGGCGGCGTGACTGATGCGGTCGATGGAGGCCGCGTGCGTCTCCTTCAGGGTATCGTCAACGGAAAGGCTCAGATCGATCAAACGCATGTTTATTTTTTCCTCAGGTCGATGACGCCGGCAATCTCATCCAGCGTCTGATACTTCGTGACTTCTTTTTCCCCCAGATGGACTCCGAATTCCTTTTCGAGAGCGATGCAAACCTCGACCATTTCCGTCGAATCCACACCCAGGCTCTGTTCCAGGGACTGGCCGTCCTTGAGCTCCTCCAGCCTGACCTTCAGGAGCTTGACAATAACATCTTTGATCTTGCTCTTTGTGTCCATTAACCTGACCTCCTTTTTTAAAAAATGGAAAACTCCTAAAACTTCAGCTTTTACTATAAGCTATATGCCATACGCCCCGAGCCCATACTTCATTCCGTTTTCTGCTTCAACTTCTATTTGTTTTGATTGGGATTTGTTTTATTTTTTGGATTTCAATTCTTCATTCTTAATTCTTCATTTTTAATTGTTTTTACGTCCTACGTCCGAGCATCCGAAGGATGCGAACGTCCTCACGGTCATCGTCCTTCGTGCTTTCGTCCTTCGGTCTATGGACCATGGCCTGTGGATTATGGACGGCTTTACGCTGCAAACTATGCCTTCTCCAGGGCCAATACCGCGTTAATGCCGGCGCGGCCGCGCGAGATCACCAGGGCCTTTTTGATCGCCGAAACCCTGGCCTTGTCGCGGACAAAATCCAGACCATCGCATCGCGGATCCACATCTTTCAAATTCAAGGTCGGCGGGATCAGGCCGTTCTCCATGCCAAGAACGGTAATGATCACATCGACCGCCCCGGAGGCCCCCAAAAGATTTCCGAACATCGTCTTCGGCGCGCTGACCGGAATCTTGCCGGCATACGCCCCGAAAACCTCCTTGATCGCGCGCACCTCGCTGACGTCGCCCTCTTCGGTCGCGGCGGCGTCTAAAGAAATATAATCGATATCCTCAGGCTTATAGCCGGCTGAATCCAGGGCCATGCGCAAAGCCCTTGCCAGCTCTTTTCCGTCCGGATTGGCCTTGATCCTGTCCACGCCGTCACAGGTCGTGCCGTAGCCTGTGATATAAGCGTAGGGCTTGCGGCCCCTGGCCCCGGCGCGATCCGAGCCTTCCAGGATCATGATTCCGGCGCCTTCCCCAACAACAAATCCGTCCCGATTCTTGTCAAACGGCTTATAGGCCTCTTCCGGCCGCTCGTTATTTTTGGAAAGATCGCCGTTGGTATTGCAGCAAAGCAAACCGTAAGGAGACAAAGGAGCCTCCATGCCTCCGGCAAGGATGAAATCCAGTTTGTCCTTGGCCAGGACCTTCACGCCGTGGCCGATGGCCATCAACGAACTCGCCCTGTCTGAAACAACGGTCTTGGAATATCCCTTGATCCCGTAATAAATGGAGACCTGCCCCTGGGGCGCCGCCGGAAACCAGGCGGAGGCCATGTAGGGGCTGACGCCCTGCCGGCCCTCGATATAAAGGTCGCGCAATTCCGTTTCGCCGTAGAGCCAACCGCCCAGGGCATTGCCCATGAAGATTCCGATGTTGTTCAGGTTCTCTTTTTCCATTTGGATCCCGGCATCCTTGAGCGCAAGCTCCGAGGCGATGAGCGCCATATGGGAAAACGGGTCGATCTTCTGCAGAAGGCGCGAAGACACGTGCGAATAGGCGTCCAGCTGATGGATCTGCCCGCCGATCCTGGAAGGATAAAGGCTGGAATCATAGCGGTCGATAATCTTGATCTCGGAGCGGCCGGCCTTGACGTTCACCCAGAAAACTTTCTTGTCTATTCCCGAGGGAGCAACGATGCCGATCCCTGTGATGGCTATCTTCTTCATTATTTGCCCTCCTGATATCGCTTCATGACCAGAGAGGAATGGATCCCTGAAAAACCGCTGCTGGTCTTTAGGATCAAATCCACCTTTTTCTGGATGGCCGTGTTGGGAATATAATTCAGGTCGCACTGCGGGTCACGGATCTCCTGATTAATGGTGGGAGGAATGAGGTCCCTTTCAAACATCACCGACGCCATGACCATTTCGATCGCGTTGGCCGCCGCCAGGGGGTGGCCGATCATGGATTTGAGCGAACTGATCGGAATTTTGTACGCCTCGTCCCCCAGGGCGATCTTATAGGCGTTGGTTTCGAAAACGTCGTTCATGCGCGTCGAGGAGCCGTGCGCGTTGATGTAATGGATGTCCGTGGGCGCGATCTCGGCGTCTTTCATGGCGAGCTTGATGCAATTGGCCATGGCCAGCCCGTCGGAAGGCAGGTCCGTCATATGGAAAGCGTTGTTGCAGGTCCCGTATCCGATGATTTCGCAGTAAATGTGCGCGCCCCGTTTTTTGGCGTGTTCCAGTTCCTCCAAGATCAGGATGCCGCAGCCTTCGGAAAGCACGAAACCATCGCGTTTATTGTCAAAGGGCCTGGAGGCTTTTTCCGGTTCATCATTACGGGCCGACAAAACGCTGACCACGTCAAACGCGCCGAAGGTGATCGGCGTCAAGGGGGCCTCCGCGGCTCCGGCGATCATGATGTCCATATCCCCGTCCTGGATGGTCTCGTAGCAGAATCCCATGGAATCCGTCCCGGCCGTGCAGCCCGTTGAGATCGTGTTGCAAATGCCGTTGAGATGATACTTGGCCGAGATCTCTGCGGAAGGCGTATTGAACATGGAGGCGTCATAAAGGTAGGGCCTCACAAGCCTGGGATCGATCGGATTGCGGCCATTGTCGGTGACCAGCGCGAATTCCTCTTCCATGTATTTCGTCCCGCAAATGGCGTTGGCCAGGCTCACGCCGGACCGGCGCCTGTCGAGCTTTGAAAAATCGATTTTGGCGTCTTTGACCGCCATGGCCGTCGCCACAACCGCGAACTGCACATACCGGTCCATGCGCTCGGCCTCTTTTTCATCCAATCCCAGATCAAAAGGATTGAATTCCGTGGAAAAGGCGGCGATCCGCGTGCGAAACATGGACACGTCGAACATGTCGACCTTACGCACGCCGGAAACCCCGTTGATCATCGCTTTCCAGCAATTCTCCTTGCCGATCCCGTTCGGGGAGATCACTCCCAAACCCGTTACAACGACTCGTTTTTTCATAGGTTCCTTTTTGAAGTCCTTCGCGGTGTTTAGTCTTTTTTCTCTTCCAATCTCGTGACTTTGAATACGATATGCCCCCCATCCGGACACGTGGGAGTATCCAGGGAGTTGGGATTTTCCATGAAAGGATAGGTCGCTCCGAAATTCAGGGCGAACAGGGTCGGAAACATCATGTGGTAGGCCGCCCCGCAGAAGCCTTCCGGGGTTTTCAGGCCCTTGACGGTGATCTTATCCCCGGTCTTATACTGATAGAAACACTTGCCCGTGCATTCCTTGACTTCGATTTCCATGGTCTTCGGGTTGGGCCCGGGAAGATTTTCGGGCCGAGCCTTTGCGATGACATTGCCGTTCTCATCGACCATCTCGATCAGGAATTCGACTTTCTTTCCGTCCGGGCAGGTCGTGCGCAGGGATTTGGTGTTTTCCATAAAAGGGAATTCCGCGCCAAAGGTCAGCGCGTACATGGCCGGAAACATCGAATGCACGGCCCCAAGGCAAAAATCCTCCGGCGGATGCGTGAAATCCTTGAAGAAAAACTGCTGGCCGACTTTGTAAAAATGATAGCAGAAACCGTCTTTTTTTGTGACTGTGGCGCGCAGGCGGCTGAAGGGAATGCGGGATTTTTTTCGTTGCGTCTTTGGATTTTCCATGGACAGGTTCTCCTTCAATAATGAGCGCTGTTTATAACGATCCCGTTTCGCGGACCGCTTTGAGAATTTCTTCTTTGGAAAGAAATTTTTTCGTCTTTTCCACCTGATGCACCAGCTCAACGATCCGGGTATTCATGACGGCCTCTATGCCGTTCAATTTGGCCTGATTGGCGAATTCCCCGTTAATAAAATCGATTTCCGAAGGCCGGCCCCTCTGGATGCTCTGCAGGATCGAGCCGTACAAAGGCTCTTTGCTCAGATGGACCATGATCGATGAAAAAACAGGCGCGGCCTGTTCGGCAGGCATAGAGGCCAGCCCTTTGAGCTTCTCGACGTCGAAATCCGGCATGCTGGCTAAGGGAATTTTAAGCTTTTCCAAAAGATCAAAACCTTCTTTCTGGAGCTTCAGGGCCAGGGCGCAGAGCTCGAGGTCCGCGTAGGTTTCCTGGATGCTTTTTCCCAAAAGCGCCGGAAGGGAATTCCCCGAATTCAAAAAGATCTTCGTCCATTTCATGGCCTGGATATTTTCCGCTTCCACGGCCGGAAAAGCTATTTTCAGGAACTCCACGACCTGTTTGACTTTGGCGTCATTGGGTCCAAACGGTCTTCCGATAAGCCAGTTGCCTTCGAAATTATGGACCAGGTTGTGATAAGGCTTGTAGGTGGCGCCGAACATGACGATGCTGGAAATGACGCGCTCCTCCCCCAGCATCATGGCCAGCAGCCGGTCGGCGCGAACGCCGTTCTGCGTCGAAAGGACATCCGCCTGCGCCAGATACACCCTGGACTTATCGACTGCGTCCCGGATATCCTGCGTTTTGACCGTTATGATCGCCAGGTCCACCCGCTCTTCCAGGCGCGGCTTGACGTCCACATAGACCACCGATCGCCCGCGGATACCGTCAATGATAAACCCGCCCTGCTCCACGGCGTCTTTCTGTTCCTTGCGGCCCACGGCCACGACCGTCACGCCCTTGGCCTTCAGATAACAGGCCACGAGCCCTCCGATGGCGCCCAAACCGATCACCGCGACTTTCATGCCTTCTCCATATAGCGCTTAAGCTGCCTTAAAATCTCTTCGATATTCTGATCGTGCAGCCGCCGGAAGACCAGCGCCCACAGGAGCTTATTCAAGGCCCCTGCGATCTCGTAATGCATGACGTAGTCCACGCGGAAACCTTCCCCGACCGGCTCGCAATTGACCCGCTCATACCCGGAAAACATACCGTCCGAAAACACGCGGGAAATACCGGAAGCCGTGAGCTCGCTGACCTCAGCCCTCCACCGCGGGCCGCGCGGAAGAACGACCTTTTGGATATATTTTGTCCCCGGGGCAATCGCGCCCCCGGTGAGGCGCTCGAAACTCATCAAAGACTTCCGCGGCCACCAGGAAGCCTCTCCCCAGAGAACGATCTGCTCCACAAGGGCGCTGCGATCGCTGGTCTTGACCATAATGTCATGCCGGTTCTCGTCCATCCCCGTCAGGCCTTCGGACCCGCCCCGTTCTTCTGGGGCAGGTTATATTTTTTATAATCAAAGCCCACATCGTCCAAAAGCTTGATCATCAACGAATAAAACTGCATGGGCACCTCGGAAAACATCGCTCTCATCAAATCGCCTTCCTCGACCATGCGCGACCCGCGGTCCCTGGCATTGGACTCGGCCTTCTGGGTCGCGGTGACTTCCGTGACGTGACGGTGGAAAATCGGCATTTTGCCGAGCATCTTTTTGAAACGCTCCTCCGTGACCTTTTCCCAGCTCATGGTGAAATGATCAGACATACAGGTCTCCTTTGGTGGCGGCGGCCTCAAATTTGGAAATATTGGCCATAAAATCCTTCACGCAGAGTTTGGCCAACTCGGAATAATTTCCGCTCATGATGCGATGGATCCTGTGCGGCCGCGAGAAAAATTCCCTCATGCACCAGGACCCCAGGCGCCCGACCTCTTCCACAGACAAGTGCTTCGTCGGCACGACGGGGTGCTGAAAATCCCAGGCCTTCAGATCAATCTTTTTCGGGTCCAGCAGGCCCTCCTTCAACAGTTTTTTCCACAGCGGCGAGCCGGGCACGGGCGTGACGAACTGGAGCGCGAAAATATCGGGGTCCACTTCATCGGCGAAAGAAAAACGCTTCTTAACGGCTTCCTCTGTATCATCCTCAAATCCCACCATAAAAGTCCCGATGGTCGCGATATTGTTTTTGCGCAGGGCGTCCACGGTCCTCTTGATCTGCGAGACCGTCACCCCCTTGCCGATTTTGGACAATTCCGCGTCATCGCTGACCTCGATACCGACCAAACCCATAAACATCCCCGCCTTCTTCATGAGCGGGATCAGATCTTCCTGACGGGACCAGTCATCGGCGCGGCCCAGGATGACCCAGTTGATGGCAATTCCTCTTTCGATAATCCCGTTACAGACATCTCTGACCATATCGTAGTTCACGTTAAAGGCATCGTCCTGGAAAACCACGGTCTTGACCCCGTATTTTTTGGTCAAGTCCTCCAGCTCCTGCACGATGCGGCCGGCCGAATGCGAACGCCAGGACACAAAGTCCTTGGGGGAACGCGGGTCATACTGGCTCCACTCATAGCAGAATGAACACCCCCCAGGACAGCCTCGGCTGGTAAATAACTCGCAGAAGTTCGTCCAGTAGGTATGGGCGACATATTTTTCCATGGGAAACAGGTCATAGGCCGGCAAGGGCAGGATATCGATATCCTTGATCAGGCCTCTGTGAGGGCCGGCGACAATCTGGGCCCCCTTTCGGGAGGCCAGGCCCGCGATCCCCGAATAATCGCCGTCCGGTTTGTCCAGCTGTTTCAAAAGCTCTTCCAGCGTCAATTCCGCTTCGCCGATCAAAACAAAATCTATGGCGGGATTCTCCTCAAGTGTTTCCTGGTAAAGGGCGGAATACCAGAGGCCGCCCACGGCGACCTTGGTCTGCGGGCTCACTTTCTTGACGAGTTCGGCGGTCTTGTTGAAATGCCAGATCACGGCCAGCCCTCCGGTGGAATGAAGGATATCGCCGAAAACAACAAGGTCCGGCGCGAGGGCGCGCACCTTTTCCTGAATATCATCATAGGAAAGCTCCATGGCCCTGGCATCCAGAACAAAAGGCTCGGCCGCCTGCTTTTGGCGGACATAAGAGGCCAGCTGAGCGTAGAACTGATTCGGCGCCTTGATGACGCCATGCGTTGCCCAGCCTCCGATGGGAGGCATGATAAATAATACTTTTTTCATAAATAGCTCCTATTGATTTTCCGAAGCCCGTTCGCCGGGACTGAATTGTTGAGAGGCTGGGACGTCCGCTCCTCCTGTCAATTCATCTGCGCTTGGACATTGGACGAAAAAAAACGCAAAACCAGAAAAAACCGCACTCAGACGTTGAACCAGGAGGCGACGAGCGTCTTGCCTCCGGGCGTCAGGTCCACATTCACATGCTTAACCTGGGTAAATTCGCACAGGCCTTCCCTGCCCAATTCCCTGCCGAAACCGCTCTGTTTATACCCTCCAAAAGGGGCCTCATTGTAAAATCCGCCGAAGGTGTTCACCCAGACCGTGCCGCAGCGAAGGCGCCGCGCGATATCCGTGGCCTTCTGAATATCTCTTGTCCAGATCATGCCGGCCAGGCCATAGACCGTGTCGTTGGCAACGCGCACGGCCTCCTGCGCGTCCCGGACTTTGATCACGGACAGAACAGGCCCGAAGATCTCCTCGCGCGCGATCCGGGCGTCATTCTTCACATCGGAAAATATCGTGGGTTCCACATAATAACCGCGTTTGAGGCCGCCGGGAACGTTGCCGCCGCAAACAAGCCTGGCCTCTTTCCGGCCGATAGCCACATAGTCCAGGACGGTCTTTTTCTGACGCGCGCTGATCAAAGGACCGATGTCCGTGGAAGGGTCCATGGGATCGCCGACTTTGAGTTTTTTGGTCTTTTCAACGATCATCTCCAAAAAAGCGTCATAGATCTTTTCTTCAACAATAAGACGCGAACCGGCCACGCACATCTGCCCCTGGTTCATAAAGATGGCGCACAAAGAACCGTTCGCCGCTGTTTCCAGATCCGCGTCGGCCAGAACGATGTTCGGGGATTTTCCGCCCAGCTCCAAAGACAGCTTTTTGATATTGGAAGAGGCGGCCTTCATCACGTGGCGGCCGACTTCACTGGAGCCGGTGAAAGAAATCATATCCACGCCCATGGAAGCGCTCAAATGCTCCCCCAGGACGCTGCCTTCTCCCGTAACAATATTCACCACTCCCGGCGGGAGTTCGGCTTTCTGCACGATTTTAGCCAGCTCCAGGCAGCTCAAAGACGCTTCCCGGGAAGGCTTAAGCACAATGGTATTGCCCAGAATAATGCTGGAGGCAATCTTCCAGGCGGCCATAAGAAACGGATAATTCCAGGGAATGATCGCCCCGACCACGCCTACGGATTCTCTTAACGTATAGCTCATGGCGGGCGCGGGCACGCAGATGGTCTCCCCCTTGATCTCTCCGGCCGCGCCGGCAAAATATTCGTAGGCATTGGCCGCGACGGGAATATCGATAAAAGTCGTCTGCTTGCCGGTTTTGCCCGTATCCTGCGTTTCTATCCGGGACAGCTCAAAGGCGTTTTCCCGTATGAGATGGGCGATACGCGTCAGATACTGGCCGCGCTCAGCCAGGGAAAGCCCGGGCCACTCGCCTTCGCTATAGGCCTGTCCGGCCGCGGCAATGGCCTTCTCCATATCAGCGACAGAGGCCTTGGGAAAAGAGGCGATCTTCTCTTCGGTGGCCGGATTCACGCTGTCCAAAACGGCCCCGTCTTTGGCGTCGTAAAATTTTCCGTTAATATACATTTGATACGTCATGGTTTCTTCTTTCCGTGAGCAGTCCGCAGGCAACAGTAAAAAAAAATATAGGGATTTGCCTGCTGCCCTGTTATTTCACAGGCGCGCAGGTCCACAGGTCGAACAGGCGGTTAAAAGGGACATACCAGCGCGAAATTTTGGCGAAGTCCCCTTTCAGCTTCAGTTTCTTCTGCGTTGTGGCGGCAAAAGGGTCCAGCTGACGCTTGAAAATAGCCCGCCAGTAATCCGCCTTGCCGGAAATAACGAATTCCGCTTCTGAGGCGTCCGTCACAAAATCCTTGATGCCTCCGCCGGAAAAATGGAAACAATACGCTGTCTGCGTCTCATCCAGGACCACAGCCAGCTTTGTTTCCAGATTTGTCTGCAGGGCCAGCTGCCGGAATTGAGCGTCATTGTTCACAAGCCGCACGATTTCGGAAATCTGCTGGGGGGAAAACAAATCATAGGTCGCCTGCGAAGCCTGTCCGGCCGTCGCGTCTTCAGACGCCTGGCTTGTCTGAGGACCGGCATAAAGGCCCTTGACACAGGCCACCTTCACCGCCTCTTCCAGGGTCTGGGCGAGAAAAAAAGCCTCTTTCAGGGTTTCACCTATGGCGACCACGCCATGATGCTTCAGGACGACGATATTGCTGTTTTTCAAAGCCTCGATGACAGGCGAAATATCCGTGATCGTGGGCGTTTTCTGATCTATCACAGGGACATCACCCAAGCTCAGGCGGGTTTCAAACGTGTCGAAGGAGATCGCGTCATGAGCGGCAAAATAACCGTTTGAGAACGTCGGATGGACATGGACGACGGCCCTGGCTTCCAGATTTTTGTAAACGCTCAGATGAAAGGGTTTTTCCGAGGAAGGAACAAAGCCTTTCTGCAAGGCGTTTCCCTCCATATCCATGGTGCAGACATCCTCATTCCGCAAATCCCCCAGGCACGTGCCGCGGCCTGTGATCAAAACGGTTTTCTCATCCAGCCGGATGCTGAGATTGCCCGACAGCCCACCGCTCAGGTCTTTTTCCCAAATCCAGCGGCCGATTTTTTTAATGTCCTCGATCTTTGTCTGCATTATCCTTCCTTTTTGAAAGGTTCTACCGTCCTGTCGATCAAATCCAGAGGGATTTCTTCCAGCGCGGGAACATACGTCTTTATCTTTGCAGAAGCAACTTTTATCCCGCCGATCTTCAACAGGCTCATCGAAACGGCGCTCGGCTGCTTAAGGGTCTTATGCAGAACGACGGGGATCCCGTGATGCCTGGCGCAGATGGCGGCAATCAGCGATCCTGTCCTGCAGAGGGCGCGCGATCCCCTCACCTGAGCGCTGAAAATATGAACGCCGCTCACCAGCCCCCTCTCCATACAAAAGGCCATCATATTGTCGCAAATCACAACGGGCTTCACGCCTTTCTTCAGCAACTCGCCGGATACCTGCTTCATACCTTCCAGGCCCGGCCTCAACTCGGCCACAAAGGCCCGGGGGGCGTTGAATTTTGCGTAAAAAGATTCCGAAGGGCAGCCGAAAATCAGGGGGATCTTTTTTGTCATAGAATGTCCTTGCCGCCTATCCTTTCGTCATCTGTCCGTCTAAGGAAATATGTCTTGTCACAAATTCATGAGGAACCACGTCAAACCCCGGATAAAAAGCGGCCACGCCGCGTGGCGCCAGCCTCCGCCCCGCAAAACTCAAGATCTCTTCGTCCTTACGGACTTCAATGGGAATATCCCGGCCTGAGGCCAGCTTTTTGGAAGACTGCGCCAGGCAGTAAAAAGGGACTTTAAAATACCTGGCCAGGAGAGCGATCTGAAACGTTCCGATCTTGTTGGCGAAATCACCGTTGGCAGCGGACCGGTCAGAACCTACGAGCACGCAGTCCACCTCTCCATCGCTCATGACCTTGGCGACGGCGTTGTCCGGAATCAGGGTGACATCAAAACCCTCCCGGTCCAGTTCCCATGCGGTCAGGCGCGAACCCTGAAAGTAGGGGCGGGTTTCGGTGGCCAGAAACTTCACTCTTTTCTTATGCTGCCGGCAGAATTCGGCGACCAGGGGAAGCTCTCCGGACACGTTGCAATGGGTGAGGATCGTATCGCCGTCCTTGATCAACGAGGCCGCCTCTTGCGCCCTCTGGTATCTTTTCGCGCGGATGCCTTTTTCCAGAAAGCCTTCCATGGCGCAAAGGAAGTCTTCGTAAAACCGGGGGCTCGAAGAAACCTTGCCGGCCAGTCCCAGGACCATGGACGTCACTTCTTCAAAAGGAAAAGTGGGCCTGCTCCTGTTAAAGGCCAGGGCGACACGCTTCAGAAGACGCATTTGGGCGTTCCTGGAAAGCCCCTTGGCCTTTCGCATCTCCAATATAAAGGTATAGCAAACCGTCAGAAACTGTCCGAAGGCCCGGGTTTTCATGTCCACAACCGCCCGGATGGCCTCCTGGTAACGCCGGACTTTCAGATAAGTCACCTGCCCGGGCACCTTTGTTTCATCCAGGATAAAAAGCGTCAGGCCTTTGAGCCGCGCGGGCCAGAACAAAACGGATTCTTTCATAATTTTCAAGATTTACCCTTCAACCCTTTGCCAGTTTCCTGACCGCGTCAAGGCAGACCTTGACCACTTTCGCCTCCGCTTCATAATAATCAGGATTGATGAATCCCACTTCCCCTGAAATCAGATTGTCGCTGACAGCCGAAATGGAAGCGGCCTTGACTTTGTTGACCTGGGCAATGGTCAAAAGAGCGCTGGAAACCATGTCCACGGCAATGGCACCTTCCTTTTTCACCTGCTCGATCAAAGCGCGTGTTTCCATCAGAAGGGCGTCTGTTGTCCAGATCGCCCCTTTGCGCGTCTCCACGTTATTTTCCTTGGCCGCGGATTCCAGAACGTCCGTCAGGCCCGGATCCGCCTGCGTTTTAAAATCCTTATCCACGTAATAGGGCGTGACGCCATCCCCCCGCACAACACCGGTGGCCAGGACCACGTCCCCGATCTTGATCGTCTCATCCAGCGCGCCGCAGGAACCCGCGCGGATGATATATTCGACCTTGCCGGCGCAAAGGATCTCGGCGATGATCGCGGTGTCCGGCGAAAAACGGCCGCCGTTGCCCACGGCAATCTTGACGCCTTCGTAATAGCCCGTGTACATGGAATATTCAAAGAAAGAAAAGCTCTTGACCGGTTTTTCCAGATACGCCAGGATGGCGTCGCGCCGCTCCGCCGTTCCGGGGATAATCGCGTATTTCCCAAAATCGCCCGGCTTGACCTGCACCATGTGCAGCAAATCCTGGCCTGTCAGATGGATATCTTTCTTCATTTGCATGATTGCTCCCCTTTTTAAAATAACAAATAGACCAAAATTGACCCGGAACCCTTTTTTAGGATCTTAAGATTTGCTAAATCCCCGCTTGCTCCTTCAAAACTGTTTTATCGATTTTCCCTGTCCGTGTCTTCGGGAGGCTTTCGACAAAAGAAAAAGAGTGCGGCAGCTTGAAATGCGCCAGATGCTGGCGGCAGAATTGCCTGGCATCGGTTTCCAGCAGCGCGGTTCCCGTTTTGAGAACGACAAAAGCCTTCAGGACTTCTCCCCGAAGGGCATCCGGCATGCCGATCACCGCCGCTTCCGCCACAGAGGGATGCTTGTGAAGCGCTTCTTCAATTTCCGCGGGAAAAACGATCTGCCCGGAAACCTTGACCATATCTTTTTTGCGGCCGGCGATATAATACATGCCTTCCGGGTCCCTCCGGCCAAGGTCGCCGGTATGAAACCATCCGTCCTTCAAAACTTCGCTTGTCAAGGCAGGATCCTTATAATAGCCGTCCATCACGACCCAGCTTTTCATCACGATCTCGCCGATCTCACCCTCGGGAACATCGCGGCCCTCCTCATCCACAAGACGGATATTGATCCAGGGGGCGGGCCTGCCGATCGATTCGATCCTGTCGGAACCCATGGGCGTCACGATATTCGGCGCGTTGGTTTCCGTCATGCCCCAGCCGTTCAAAAGCTTGGCGCGCGGGCAATAGGTCTTGAAACGACGGATCATGTCCGGCGAGTTAGGCGCTCCGAACACATTGACCCAGCGGATGCTGGAGAGATCGAACTTCTCGAATTCCTTCAGGTGCAGGAGCGCGTAATACATGGAAGGCACCATGTGAAAACACGTAACCTTGTATTTTTCCACATTCTTCAAAAATTCCAGGGGGATAAAGCGTTCCATCAGGACAAGGGTGATGCCGTAAAAAATGCAGTTTTGCAGATAAACCAGCCCGCCGCCGTGCGATAAAGGCAGGCTGGAAAGTTTCACATCCGCGGGCGTCAGGTCCACGAAAAACTCCATGGCGTCGGGAGAGGCGTTGAGATGCCTGTAATTCAGCTGAACGCCCTTGGGCCTGCCGGTAGAACCCGACGTGTAAAGGATCAGGGCGGGGTCTGTTTCGGACAGGGCGAGCTGCGGCAGAGGGCCTGATGAGTTCTTAAGGAAATCCTCAAAACTCAGGTATCCTTCCTTCTTTTCTCTCACAAGGACGATATTTTTTAAGGCCGGGAGCCGGGCGCGTATCTCTTCTAAAGAAACATCAGGCCGGCTCCGGGCGATCAGAAGCACGGAATCCGAATGAGCCAGGCACGCCTGGAGCTCGTCATTTTTGAGCATGAAATCAAAGGGAACAACCGTCGCGCCGATGCTGAAAAGAGCCAGGTAGGAATACACATATTCCGGCCAGTTAGGCAGATACAAAGCGACCTTGTCGCCCTTTTTGATCCCGTATTCCAGGAGATTCGAAGCCAGGGAAAATACCTTATTTCTCAGCTCGCTGAACGTGACAGCCTGGTCTTCAAAAATAAGGGCCGGCTTATCCGGAAAATCCTGCGCCTGCTTGTCTACAAGCTCTCTTATGGTTTTCATAACAACTCCCTGATAAGATTGAAAACTCTAAAAACGCTCAAAAGCCCGGGATTTTGCTTCAAATTAATAGTAAAATTTTACTAATTAAATTTAAACAAGTCAAGAATTATTCTTCTTTGGTTATGACTAAGACTTAAGTCTTTTAAAACAATGGATTTAAAACAATAATTCTGGAAAAAAAGATTTGGGGAATTAAGAGGATTTGTGTGGCCACTCTGGTATGCTGATCTTCTCCTTGGCCAATTCCTGGCTGACATTCTGGATAAAGCGCCTTTCCGCTCTCAGGAGTTCCAAATTATGCTCGACAATGGACTGCAGATGATAGGAAGATTTGACCTTGAGCTGTTCGGTAAGGGATTTCAAGGCGCCTTCGACTTTGGAAAGGATCCTGAGCCTGCCTTTGAGCCTGCGCAAGGCCACATCCAAAGGCAGATAAGGAAGGAAATACAAGGCCACGTCTATGGAAAAATTGGGGCGTTCAGCCGTCAAAAGGCTCTTGGTCAGAAGCTGACGGAAACGCTGGTGCCCTTTTTCCGTCAGGCTGTAAACAAATTTCTCCGGCCTGACGCCTTCGGCGCTGACCGTCTTCTCGACAAAGCCTTTTTTCTCCAGAAGGTTCAACGAATAATATATGGATTCCACTTCCAGGGCCGCGAACGTGCTGATGACCTCCTTGATCTGCTTTTTGATCTCATAGCCATGACGCGGCTTATCTTTCAAAAGGCCAAGGATAATGAGTTCCTGTTCGGCTTTCATTGCACATGCCCCATCTTGCGGAACTTATCGTAGCGCTGCTGGATGAGTTCGTCTTTGGAAAGTTTCATCAATTCGATAAAATATTTTTTCGCCGCGGCCTTGATGCTCTTGGCCGCCTCTTCCGGGTTATGATGCGCCCCGCCGAGCGGTTCCTTGATCACATCGTCGATGATCCCGAACTTCAAAAGGTCCTGGGCCGTCAGCTTCAGGGCGTCGGCGGCCAAAGGCGCTTTCGTGCTGCTCTTCCAGAGGATCGCCGCGCAGCCTTCCGGAGAGATGACCGAATAATACGCGTTTTCCATGACGCACACGCGGTCGGCGACTCCGATGCCAAGCGCCCCTCCGCTGCCTCCCTCTCCGATGACAATCGCGACCAGGGGGGTGCGGATGCCTGACATCATTTTTAAATTCCAGGCGATGGCCTGCGCCTGCCCCCTTTCCTCCGCGCCGATTCCAGGATAAGCGCCTGGCGTATCGATGAAGATCAGCACCGGCAAGCTGAATTTCTGGGCCAGTTCCATGACCCGCATGGCCTTGCGATACCCTTCCGGATGCGCGCATCCGAATGTGCGGATAAGATTCTCTTTGGTGTCGCGGCCTTTCTGATGACCCATGACGATCATCTTCTGGCCGTCCAACCGGCCGAATCCGGCGATAATGGCGTGGTCATCCCGGAATGACCGGTCTCCGTGGATTTCCATGAAATCCTTGAAAAGCAGCTGGAGATAATCCAGGGTGTAGGGTCTTTGCGGATGGCGGGAGATCTGCACGCGCTGCCAGGGCGTCAATTTTCCATAAATATCCCTGCGCAGGCGTTCCAGCTTGTCTTCGAGCCTCTTGATCTCTCCGGAGAGGTCAATGTGCTTTTCTTCGGTGAAATTCGTGAGCTCGCGGATCTTCTTTTCCAGCTCGACAATGGGTTTTTCGAAATCGAGACCGATCATAGGCAATCTTTAAAAATAGGGCCGCGTTGAACAGCAAAGGACCGTTTCACGTTATCAATCTATGATCGTGACTTCGGTGTTCACGGGAAGCATGTCATAGAGCTCTTCGACTTCCTTGTTGAGCATGCGCACGCATCCGGCCGTCGCCTGCTGTCCGATGCTTTCCGGCTGCGTAGTCCCATGGATCCCGTATCCGGGAAGATCAAACCCCATCCAGCGCGTCCCCAGGATATTTTTCGGATCCTCAGGAGGATAAAGTTTGCCTTCATTTGTCCAGGAGGGATTTTTAAGCTTGTTGACGATCTTAAACGTCCCGACGGGCGTGATGTTGTCTTTTCCCGTCGAAACATGATACGTCTTGACGACTTCATCCCCCGAGCGCAGCGTCAGGAGATTCTGCGACTTATCCACCATGACATTGAACCGGCCTGTCCATATCCTCAGGCGCATGCCGGGCCTGATCACGTCCGATTTCAATCCGTTCTGCAGACGGATCATCTCGACCGTTGTCCGGAATTCATCGGCGATCATGCTCAGGGAATCCCCGCTTTTGACGACGCGATAGGCCGTCTCTCCGGGCGCCTCGACGGCCGAGAAGATGATCTTCATATGCACGTCTTCGAGTTTGTCCTGCACCTGCTCAATGCCCGGCCTGGACACATTCGCCATCAGGATCGCGCGCAGACGTTCGCGGGCCGCCAGATACTCCCCCTTCTGGATGAGGCCTTCCGCTTCGCTCAAATCTTTCTCAAAACTTGCCGTGGAAAAACCGTCTTTGACAACCGTCGCTGAAACAGGGCCCGCCCCGCGCATCTTCCAGACCGTAAAAATCGTTCCGGCAGCCAGCACGAGCACGACAAGCCCGCCAATCATGAATTTCCTTTTCACAACATCCTCCTATCTCTCAAAAAGGGAAAGCTTATTTAAAAATAATCGCCAGAAGGATCCCGATGATCGACCCCATGATCACCTCGATCGGCGTATGACCGATCAGCTCTTTGAGCTGGTCTTCCTGGATCTTACCTTTCCAGTAAATGTCATCGAGGATCCTGTTGAGGATCCCGGCCTGTTTGCCTGTCGAACGTCTCACCCCTTGCGCGTCGAACATTGTCACCAGGGCAAAAACAGCCCCCAGGGCGAAGAACGGAGAACCAAATCCGTAATCCAGGCCCAGGACGACAGCCAGGGCGCTGGAACCCGCCGCGTGCGCTGAGGGCATTCCCCCGGTCCCGATAAACCAGCGAAAATCAAAGCGCTTGGACCTCAAAACGCCCAAAGCCACTTTCAGCGTCTGGGCGATAATCCATGCCAAAAGCGTAACGATCAGGATATGATTTCCGGCCATTTCTGTGATGACTGATTTCATTCAATTCCCCCTATAAGGATTGCAATAGACTCATTCTACGGGAATAACCCGGATATCGACAAGATCCGCGAAGGTGGAACGGCCGTCCTTGAGCAAAAATCCCTGATTCCCGTCGAGATAAGCGTCCTGCGGAGACGGACGGACAGGGACCCTTTTGCGTTGAGGCTGGGGCTTAGGCCTGGATTTGGGAGCGGAACGCGCGACGACGTGCCGTTTGGCCTGTTTTCTGAGGGACGCGATGGCTTTCTTGAGTTCGGAAACAGAAGACAATGTTTTCTTCATCTCCTGATTTTCAAAAGAAAGGCGGAGATTTTTCTCGCTCATCTCCGCGTTTCGGCTGTAAAGGACTTCGTTGGTTTTCCGGGTGTCCAGCAAATGCCCGGCCAGGTTCATGATCCTCTGCTTCTCTTCCGTCAGCTGCTGCTGGACGCGCGCCAGCCGCCTGCGCAAAAAGATCCTGTCGTTATCCAGCTGCGCGTTTTTAAGGTAAGATTCCCCCAAAAGGACCTGGGTCTTATTCAGGCTGACCTGCGCGGCCGCCAGTTCAATCTGGAGCCGGTCCATCTGACCGCTCAGGTCATTGTTCTTGTGCAAAAGAACCATGCACTGATAAAACCCGAAGGCGCAAAAACCCGCCAATAATGCTATGACCCCCGCTCCAATTTTAGATCTCACAAAAAAATACCTCTTTTGGACAGTTTCGCTGCGAAAGCTTGACAAGCAAAAGCTTGTATGTTAGCATGCCTTTAAGTTCTTTTCCCGCCTTTTCTTTCCCTCAAAGGACTTGAATTTTCAGCAGTCCATTATAACGTAACCTCTCAAAAAATCAAGAGCTTTTAACCCTGTCCGAATGCTAGCCAAGGTCCAAACTCTAGGCCTGATGGGCTTGGATGCCTATCCGGTGGAAGTCGATGTGGATGTTGCCAACGGTTTGCCTGGCACAACCATAGTCGGCCTGCCCGATTCCTGCCTTAAGGAAAGCCGGGAACGGGTCCGCTCCGGCATCAAGAACAGCGGTTTACGCTATCCGCAGGATAAGATCACCATCAGCCTGGCGCCCGCGGCTGTCAGGAAGGAAGGTGCTTCCTTTGACCTCCCCATCGCCCTGGGCATTCTGGCCGCCTCCCAACAGATCAATCCCCTGGTCCTCCAGGACTTCTGTTTTGCCGGGGAATTGGCCTTAGACGGCCAGCTCAGGCCCATTCGCGGCGCTCTGGCCATGGCGCAGTCTTTGACAGGATGCAGGATCAAAAAACTCATTCTCCCCTTTTCCAACGCGCGGGAAGCGTGTTTTGTCGAATCCGCGCAGATTTATGCCTTCAAAACGCTCCGGGAACTGGTCGAAGCCCTGCACGCCCCTGATCCGCCCAAGGCCTGCCGTCTGTCCCCTCCATGGAAAACGCAGAAATATGAAGACCACGCTCCCGACTTTTCGGATGTGAAAGGACAGTTCCTGGCCAAGCGCGCTTTTGAAATAGCCGCTTCAGGAGGGCATAACATCCTTTTGATCGGCCCTCCGGGAAGCGGAAAAACCATGCTGGCCAAGAGGCTTCCTTCAATCCTGCCTGAGATGACGGCGCCGGAGGCCGTTGAAACGACCAAGATCTATTCGGCGGCAGGCATGACGCGCTCCGAAGAAGGACTGATGACACACAGGCCTTTCCGGGCCCCGCACCACACGATTTCCGACATTGCCCTGGCCGGAGGAGGCTCTTGCCCCCAACCGGGCGAGATCAGCCTGGCCCATAACGGCGTCCTCTTCCTGGACGAACTTCCTGAATTTCGCCGCAACGTCCTGGAGATCCTGCGTCAACCCCTGGAAGAAGGCTGTATCCGCGTATCCCGGATCCAAAAATCCCTGAACTTTCCGGCGAGCTTCCTTCTTGTCGCGGCCATGAACCCCTGCCCCTGCGGTTTTTTTACCGACCCCCGCAAGGCCTGCCGCTGCCATTCTCTCCAGATCCAGAAATACAGGGGAAAGATCTCCGGCCCTCTTTTAGACAGGATCGACCTCCACCTGGAATTGCCCGCCGTCTTATATCAGGAGCTGACGGACAGCCGGGAATCAGAGCCTTCCTCGAAGATCAAGGCGCGTGTGGAGGCGCAAAAAGCCCTGCAGAGAGAACGCTTCAAAAACGAACGGTTTAGCTCTAACGCGCAGATGCATACGCGTCATATCAAAAAATACTGCGTTTTGGAAGATGACCGCGCCGGCGCGCTTTTAAAAATGGCCATGACGGAGCTCGGATTCACGGCGCGCGCTTATGACAAGATCCTCAAAGTCTCCAGAACGATAGCCGATATGGCCGGAAAAGAACTCATCGGCCACGACCACCTCGCCGAGGCCATCCAATACCGCAATCTCGACAGGCAGCGCTAATCCTTGCCGCATTTCAAAACTGTTTCCTCAAAAAAAGGCCGCTCTCTTTTTTGAAAGAGAGCGGCTTTTGAATTCTATCATTCCTCCGGCCGTATTTTTTAAGCGGCAGGGATCTTGATGATTTCCGAAGGCAGGATCACAATCTCCACGCGCCTGTTTTTCTGCTTGCCTTCCCTGGTATCGTTGGAAGCGACGGGCCGTTGTTCGCCGTAAGCGACAGCGGAAAGGCGGTCGGGCGAAATCCCGCCCGTTTCGATAAAATAATGGAGAACGGCCAGGGCGCGCGCCGCCGATAATTCCCAGTTTGATTTCCATCCGGAATGACGGATGGGGTCGGAGTCCGTGTGCCCTTCGACAGCCACGCGGGAATCAGGAACCTCTTTTTCCAGGACCGAAGCGACCTTATCCAAGGCCTGCTTTCCCTGCTGCCGGATCGCGTCTTTTCCGGGATCAAAAAAGACCTCGGCCAGAAATGTCACGACAAGCCCCCGTTCCGTCATCTCGAGCTTGGCCTTATAATCGGACAACTCGCCCTGCAGGCTTTTTGTCAACTCGGCCAGGGCCTTTTGCAGGTCCTGATCTTTTTCCTGTTTAAGGCTTGCCACCCTCGCCCGAAGGCTCCTGTTCTCCTCTTCCAGAGCCTTTGACCGGCCCAGCGTCGAACAGCCTGTTGTCAAAAGGGCGAAAGCCATAACCAGCAATAACGCCAAGGATATCTTTTTCATAAATACCTCTGCATGGGGTGAGAAAATTGAAAAACGGTTTCCCGATCGGCCCTGAGCGCGTCTTACAAAAACTTCAAAAGGTTCAGGCCTGTTTTCGGGTCAAGTTCTTTGGCCGCCTTGACGCCTTTGAGCTCGAAAACAACAGCCTCAATGACCATGAAAATCCCGACGCCCTGACGCACGCAGCCTGTCAGGGTCTTTCGCTTTTTTCCCATAGAAGCGTGCATATGCACCTGCGGCCCGTTTCCGGGAAAAACAGTGCCCAGACCCAAAACCTCCCATCCGTCTTTGAAAGCGGCGTAGTTCGGTTCAGGCGGCACCACGGCTTTTTTAGGACCTGTCACCAGACGGCCCTCTCCAAAAGCCCCCAGGAAAACAAACACAGCGGTCTTAAGCCCCTCTTTTTTCAAAAAACCTTCGAGAGACTTTTTGACGTCCTCTTTGTGGGAAAATTTTAAGACAAAAATCCGGCCGAGACGGCCTTGACGGTATTCCACAAGTATCCTATTTCCGGCCTTCTTTTTTTAAAGAGGCCTTCTTGCGCGCGAGGCGCCGCTTTGTGGCCATGGGTTTTCCGCAGCACCAGATCGTATGCTGCGAACTCCCCGCGGTGCCCACAATGATCTCCCTGCCGCATGGCACGCAGATCAAATGATCGCCCTTCTTCGTCCTTTTTTCTTCCGCCATTTTAATCCTTTGAAGACAACAGGACAAGAAAATCCGAAAAAGAAAGGACCTGTCTTAACGTCCGCCCTTCATCAGCGCGAGCGTTTCCGAGCGCGTCTTTTCGTTTTCTTTAAAAACGCCCCTCACCGCGCTGGTCACGGTCGTGATCCCGGGTTTTCTGATCCCGCGCATGCTCATGCAAAGATGCTCGGCCTCAATGACGACCATCACGCCATGGGGCTGAAGTTTCTTCATAATGATGTTGGCGATCTGAGTGGTAAGCCTTTCCTGGACCTGCAGCCTCCGCGAAAGGATATCCACGACGCGGGCAATCTTGCTTAACCCTGTCACGCGGCCTCCTTTGGGAATATAGGCCACGTGGGCACTGCCGACGAACGGCAAAAGATGGTGTTCACACATGGAATACAAGGGGATATCCTTCAGAAGAACGATCTCCTCGTGTTTCTGGTCCAGGACGACCTCCAGCTCTTTTTCAGGGTCTTCACTGAGCCCGGAAAGGATCTCCTCGTACATGTTGGCCACGCGCGCCGGAGTTTCCAAAAGGTCGGGCCGCGACACATCTTCTCCCGAGGCCTCCAGGATCATCGCCACGGCTTTTGCCAATTTCTTCTTGTCCATTTCAACCCCTTTGGTTTTGAATACAAAACAGTCGGCGCGATCCACCGGTCGAACGCGGATCCGGCCTATCCGCCTTAAAAAGAATCTATTTGCCTATACAAAATCTTGAAAAGATGGAATCCAGCAGCTCCTCATGAAAAACCTCGCCCGTCAACTCGCCCAGTCCGTTCAGCGCCCTGCGGACATCAACAGCCGCGAATTCCAGAGGCGTCCCCTTGCGCAAGGTCTCAACGGCATCCTTAAGGGCCTGCGAAACATCCTTAAGGATGGCGATATGACGGACATTGGAAACCAGGGGGCTTTCCCCAAGCTCCAGGGGACCGTCAAAAACGGCCTTCACGATCTCTTCTTCCAGCGCGACGATATTGCGCATTTTGAGCGCGGAAACTTCCGTCACGGGATGCGCGCCGAAGAATTCCCTGAACCGCTCGGCCCCGGGCACACCCGGCAGGTCGCACTTATTGACGACGCCGATCAGTTTTTTCCGCGCCTTCACGCGGGAATAAAGTTCAACGTCCAAATCTTCCAGGGGCGCGCTGGCGTCCACGACAAATAAAACAAGATCGCTACCCTCCACAGCGGCATTGGCGCGCTCAACAGCCCGACGTTCGATCTCATCTCCGGCATCCAAAATCCCTGCGGTATCGATCAGGCAGACAGCCAACCCCTGAATATTCAGACACTCTTCAATCGTATCGCGCGTCGTGCCGGCGATCGGGGTCACGATGGCCCGCTCCGTCTTCAAAAGGGCGTTGAGCAAGGAAGATTTTCCCGTATTCGGCCGGCCGTAAATGACAACCTTCAAGCCCTCGCGGAGCAGGCGGCCCCGGAAACTTCCTTCGAGGAGGCTTTGCGTTTGCGAACAGACGCCTTCAAGCTTTTCGGCGTCCCGCACGTCCTCGGCCCTCAAGACTTCCTCCTCGGAAAAATCAAGCCGCGCCTCCATATCGGCCAGGATCTCCAGAAGGCCCGCGCGCAGGCCTTTGAAGATTCCGGAAAGTCCACCGGCAAGCTGTCCGAGGCTGTTCCTTAAAGCCAGGTCGCTGTTGGCCTGGATGACGTCTAAGACCGCCTCGGCCTGAGTGAGGTCCAGGCGGCCGTTCAGGAAAGCCCTTTTGGTAAATTCTCCCGGCTCTGCCGGCCTGGCCCCTTTCTCAACAAGCAATTCCAGGATCGCGCACAGAACGCGGCTGCCTCCATGCGCGCTGATCTCCACGTTGTCCTCTTTGGTATAGCTCTTAGGAGCCCGCATCAGGGAAATAACGACTTCATCGACCACGCACGCGCCGACGGCGCGTGGATCGCTTCCTGATTTCCCAAAGGCCTCCTTGTCGCGCACGATCCAGCCGTATCGCAGGCAAAAACTCTTCATACCCGACAACGGTTTTGGATTCCGGCCGCAGAACACGAGATCCGCGATCTCCAAAGCCCGCGGCCCGCTCAAACGGATAATGCCTAACGCCCCCTGCCCTGCCGGTGTGGCGATCGCCGCGATCGTATCGTTTAAGGACGCTATTTTTGCCACAGGGACCTCACCTCCCCGACGACAAAAAGGGAACCCGTAATGACAGCCACTTCCTGCGGCCCCATTTCCCTGCTGAGGATATCCAGGGCCTCTTCCACGCAGGAGGTCATTTTGAAAGGGCTGTTTTTGAAGTGAGTCTTCAAATCCGTCTCAGGGTCGGCGGCCCTGGGATTGGCCGAACGGGTCAGGATCACGCGATCGGCCAGAGACTCGAAAAGTTCGGCCAGACCTTTCAAATCCTTGTCTTTGGAAGCGCCGAACACCAGCCACTTTCTGAACTGCCCGAATTCCTTCTCGATAAAATGCACCAGCCGATGCGCCGATTCCCTGTTATGGGCCCCATCAAGAATGATATAGGGCTGGGTGCTGATGACCTCAAGACGCCCCGGCCAATACGCCTGTTTCAGGCCTTCAGCCATGGCCGCGTAGGAAATGTCATGCCCGTAAAGGCTCAAGGCTTCGGCGGCCGCCAGGGCCAGGGCCGCGTTTCCCAACTGATGTTCCCCCAGCATGCGGATGTCAAAAAAATGCGATTTTCCGGCGATCCCCTGATAAAAGAATTTCTGAGACAAAAGATCATTGGACAATCTTTTGTAGGAAAAATGCTTGTCCATCTCCAAGAGCGCGGCGCCTTCGGTCGAACAACGGCGGCGCAGAACCAGGGAAACTTCCTTGAGCTGGCAGGAAGAAACGCAAACACCTGCCTCCTGACGGCTTCTTCGGTTGGAGGACTTAACGATGCCCGCCTTTTCAAAAGCGATCTCAGGCAGGGTGGTCCCCAAAACCTGCTCATGGTCGTAACTCACCGGGGTGATGACCGACACAAGCGAAGAGGCGACGTTTGTCGCGTCCAGCCGTCCCCCAAGACCCGTTTCCAGGACCACGAAATCCGTGTTCCTGGAGGCGAAATACTGAAAAGCCGCCGCGGTCAAAAATTCAAAAAAGGTCAGGGGCCCATGCTCGCCGGGACCCGCCTCAAACCGCGCTGCTTCCTCTGCCGTCTGTCCGATGAGTTCGGAGAATTCATTTTTCAGGATCATTCCCGGAAAAGATGAATGCTCGCCTGAGGTATGACGGGGGTCGAAAAGCCGGATCCGTTCGCGGATATCCTGAAGGTGCGGTGAAGTATAGAGGCCTGTGCGGTAACCGGCCTGCCTGAGGATTTGGGCGATGAAACAGGATGTCGAGCCTTTGCCCTTTGTCCCCGCGACATGGATGACGGACAATCGTTCCTGCGGATCACCGATGCTTTTCAAAAAGGCCTTGAGCCTCTCCAGCTTAAAAGACGACTTGTAGCCCTTCACAGGCTGTCGTTCGTAATTGATCAATCCTTCCAGATAGCCAAGCGCGTCTTCGTAGGTCATATTTCCAGTTTTTCAGGCAACGGTTACCAGGCAACAGCAACAACTTATGGCTTATAGCGTCCGAATCCGATTTCCGACTTCTGATTTCGGACTTCAGACGTCAGATTTCCGATTTCCGACTTCTATCTTCTGCTTTTGCTATAAGCCATATGCTATAAGCCCTTGCTATAAGCTCTATGCCATACGCTCTAAGCCAATCCTTCATTCTTAATTTTTAATTGTTCTTCGTCCCACGTCCGAACGTCCTCACGGTCATCGTCCTTCATCCCTCGGATTCTGACTTCTGCTTTTGCTATAAGCCATACGCTATATGCTATAAGCTATACGCCATTCGCCATACGCTATAAACCGACTAATGCTTGAAGTGCCTCATACCCGTCAAGACCATGGCCATGCCCGCCTTGTCGGCGGCGCGGATGATCTCTTCGTCGGCGATAGAGCCGCCGGGCTGAATCAGGGCCGCGATCCCGGCTTTTTTGGCCAGGGCGATATTGTCGGGCTTTGGGAGAAAAGCGTCGCTGGCAAGGACAGCTCCCCGGCTTCTCCCGCCCGCCCTCTTTACGGCCATAAAGACAGAATCCACGCGGCTTGTCTGCCCCATTCCAATCCCAACGGTCTTGGTCCCTTTGGCCAGGACAATGGCATTGGATTTGACATGGCGGGCGATCTTCCAGGCAAACCACAACGAGGCCCGCTGGGACGAAGTCGGTTTGCGGCGCGTCACAACGCGAAGACTCTGCGGATCGGGATCGGAGAGATCCATATCCTGGACCAGGAAACCCCCGTCGATCCTCTTGTAATCCAGTGGGCTTGGGTCCGCAGCGTTCAAGCCCATCTCCAGAAGCCTGAGATTCTTTTTGGACTTCAGCAAAGCGAGGGCTTCGGGTTCATACCCCGGGGCCAGCACGCATTCCAGAAATCCGCTTTTCAAAAGTTTTTTAGCGGTAACGGCGTCGACCGCCCTGTTGAGGCCGACAATCCCGCCAAAGGCGGAGAGCGGATCCGTGGCCCAGGCATCGCTGAAAGCCTTCGAAAGGGTCTTGGCCGTCGCGGCTCCGGCAGGATTGGTGTGTTTAATAACGCAGGCCGCGGGGTCTTTGAAAGCGCGGATGATGGCCAGGGCCGCGTTCAAATCCAGATAATTATTAAAGGAAAGCTCTTTGCCGTGAAGCTGACGGGCATTCACGAGGGTTTCTACGGATTGCGAAGCGGACCAGCGGTAAAGCCCTGCGGTTTGATGCGGGTTCTCTCCATAGCGCAGGGAACAGACGCTGGAGAGGGAAACAACGACCTCTTCCTGGAGATTGGGTGCGCCCTGTTTTTTCAGATAGCCGGCTATGGCCGCGTCATAGCGGGCCGTCAATTCGAAGGCCTCGGCGGCCAGCTCGGACAACAAAGGCTCAGGCAAACTCCCCTGGTTCCTGCGCAGCTCCGAGGCGACGCGGGAATAAAGGCCGGGGCGGCAAACAACAGCAACGGAAGAATGGTTTTTCGCGGCCGACCGCAGCATGGAAGGCCCTCCGATATCGATCTGTTCGACCGCTTCCTCGAAAGAAACACCGGCCTTGCGGACCGTCTGCTCAAAAGGATACAGGTTGACCACGACCATATCGATAAAACCGATCCCCTGCCCGGCGAGCTGCTCGAGGTGCCCGGGGACATCGCGCCTGGCCAGGAGGCCGCCATGAATTTTTGGATGAAGAGTCTTCACGCGGCCGTCGAGCATTTCCGGAAAGCCTGTGTAATCGGACATCTCGATGACAGGGACACCGGCCTCCCTTAAAACCCCGGCTGTCCCTCCGGTGGAAATGATCTCAACGCCTGCCTGCGCAAGAGTCCTGCCAAACTCGACAATGCCTGTCTTATCCGAAACACTGATCAATGCCCGCTTGATTTTTACCATAAGATTCCTTGGAAGGGGCCCGTCTCTCCGGCCATTGTTAAACGCTGAATTTGAATTCGATCACATCCCCGTCGCGAACAATATACTCCTTGCCCTCCTGACGCAGAAGGCCTGAGCTTTTGGCTTGGTGGACATTGCCTGTCTTGACCAGTTCGTCAAAACCCATGACCTCGGCCCGGATAAATCCGCGGGCAAGGTCCGAATGGATGGCGTGGGCGGCCTCGACCGCGTTGGAACCTTTGCGGATCTCCCAGGCGCGGGCCTCTTTCACCCCTCCGGTCAGAAAACAGATCATGCCCGCTTCATCATAAGCCTTACGGGCCAGGAAAGGAATATCCGCCATTTCCCCGGCTGAGGCAAAGATCACGGGCTTAATGGAGACGAAATTATTGTTGGACAGCCATTGCGCGTCTTCTGGAGAGAATTCTCCGCGGCAAAGCGGCGTTTCTTTTTCCAGAAGCGCCTGGCAACGCTCCAGAAGGGCCTTTTCCTGAGCCTCGGGCTGACGTTCCATCTTATGCTCTATGATCTCCATATCCAGGATCAAAAGGTCCAGGCGCTTGTCCTGGGGGCAGACGATGGCATCAGCGACCTTGATATCCTTTTCGGTCACGAATTCGACGGAAATGAACGTTGTTTTCTGGGCCTTGTAAAGTTCTTCGATCTTTTTTAAACGGGGTTCCGGCAGGGTTTTCTTGCCGAAAGGAAAGTCAGGAACGCCAAACACACATATCTTCATAAACACCTTTTTTTAAATGACGGTTAGACATCGTAATTCCCAAATCCCAATATCCCATAACCCGGTCTGTTTACCTTGAGTATTCTAAGTCATTGGATATCGGCCTTGGTCGCTGATTCTTATTCCTCTTCCTGCTTGTGCCTGGGGTTCTGGGCCACGATCCCCTGCGCGATCCGGGCAGGAACTTCTTCATAGGAAGAAAAATGCATAACGTAACTGCCCCTGCCTCCTGTCATGGACCGCAGATCCGTGGCGTAGCGGAACATCTCCGCCAGGGGGACCAGGGCCTTGATCGTCTGGTTCTTGGAACGCGCCTCGACGCCCAACACGCGGCCCCGGCGGGAATTCAGGTCTGCCGGAATAGACCCCATGAACTCTTCAGGCACCGTGATCTCGACCTCCATGATGGGCTCCAGAAGAATGGGCTGCGCCTCCATGGCCGCTTTGCGAAAGGCGAGGGCCCCGGCGATCTGAAAAGCCATATCCGAAGAATCCACATCATGATAAGAGCCGTCATAGACCGTGGCCCGAACATCCACCATCGGGAAAGACGTGATGACCCCGCCGTTCATGGCGTTATGCACGCCTTTTTCCACCGAAGGGATAAAATTCCTCGGGATGGAACCGCCCACGATCTTGTCCACAAATTCAAAATTCTTTCCGCGCTCCAAAGGCGCCAGCTCAAGCCACACGTCCCCGTACTGCCCGCGTCCGCCGGATTGTTTCTTATGCTTCCCCTGGGCTTTCGCCGTTTTCTTGAGCGTTTCCTTATACGGCACTTTGGGCGTGCCGATTTCAACATCCACGTGATAGCGCTCCCGGAGGCGTTTGACCATCACATCGATATGCTGGTCTCCCAGCCCGGAAATTATGGTTTCCTTGGTCTGCGCGTCGTGCGAAATCTTGAATGTCGGGTCGCTCAAACAGAGCTTCGAGAGCGCCTCGGAGATCTTTTCCTCATCCTGACGCGTCTTGGGTTTGATGGAAGATGAAAAGACGGGTTCCGGAAAGGCCAGGGGCGCGAAAAGCACGGGTTGCTTTTCATCGGTGAGACTGTCGCCCAAATGCGTTTCTTTGAGTTTTGTGACGGCGACGATATCTCCGCAGGAGGCGGAGGGAACAGGCCTCTGCTCCTTGCCCTGCAACAGCATGAGTTGACCGATCCTCTCTTTGATCTGCCGGGTCGCGTTGTAAAAACCCGAGTTGGAAGCGATGGTCCCCGAAAAAACGCGAAGGATCGTCATCTGTCCGACAAAAGAGTCGGACAAAGATTTGAACACAAGGGCCGCGAAGGGTCCGTCCTGGACGCATCTTAAGGGGACAGGCTCTTTGGTCTTCTCGTCGGTCACGATGACAGGCTTGCGTTCCAGCGGCGAGGGCAGATAATCCACAATGAAATCCAGGAGTTCTTTAAGACCCTTGTCTGTGGCGGCGGAACCGGCCAGGACAGGATAGATCTTCCCGTTGAACACAGCCTCTTTGAGGGCTTTTTTGAGCTCCTCCTCCCCGATCTCCTTGCCCTCAAGATAACGCTCCAGAAGGACGTCATTGGTTTCCGCGATGGTTTCGGTCAATTGCGCTGAAAAAGGCACGGAAATCAGGGTCGCCCCCTTGGAAAAGGTTTCACCGATCTCCTTCAAAACCTGCGCAAGATCGACGTTATCCTTGTCCGTTTTATTGATGAAAATGAGCCGCGGCATCTGCTGCGCGTCCAGGCTGTCCCAGGCACGCTCCGTGCCGACCTCAATCCCGCTGGAGGCATCAATCAGGACAACGGCGCCGTCAACCGCGCTCAAGGCGCAGATCATATCCGCCGAAAAATCGGCGTACCCGGGCGTGTCGACCAGCTGGATCAGATGATTTCTCCAGGACAAATGACAAACGCTTGAATTGATGGAATTCTTGCGATGGATCTCGTCCGGATTGTAATCGCTGACCGTATTGCCTTCGGCGATCGAACCCTTGCGGGAAACAGCCCCCGCGGCAAAAAGAAGCGCTTCCACGAGGCTCGTCTTTCCCGCTTGCGCATGAGACACAAAAACAACAGTCCTTCTGGCATCAGGTTTGAAATTATCCATCTCTCATCTCCCTCTCTTGTCGGCGTTGAGGAAATTGGCTCAAAGTCCCGGGAATTTTCGAAGGAAGCGCTTTCGAAAAACCAAGACCTTCGCACCATGATGAGCCCGCGTAAGTTGACTGCCGGGGTCCGAAGGTTTAAGTCCCTGCGATAAAAAACGTTAGGTTTCTATTATAATTGATAAAACCTTAAGCGTCAATAAAATGGGGCAAAAGGAGCTTCACGGGGATCTTTTGAGCGTCTCGAGAGAAAAGGAAGCGGGACTGAGGAAAAAATAAGCCTTTTTCGCAAAAAAAAGGCTTATGGGGGACAGCTTTAAAACGGTTTTTTATTCCACGTATGTGTAGATCTTACCTTTATAATTGCGCAAAACGTGCTTGCCCTTATCCTGAGAGATAAGGTAGCTGGGGCCGACAGGGATCTTTCCGCCTCCCCCGGGCGCGTCCACCACATAGGTGGGAACGGCATAGCCGGACGTGTACCCGCGAAGTTTTTCTATGATATTGATGCCCACGGCCACAGGCGTGCGGAAATGGGCCGTGCCTTTGACGGGGTCGCACTGATAGATATAATAGGGCCTCACGCGAACCTGCAGCAGCTCATGCATGAGTTTCTTCATGATATACGGCTTGTCATTGATGCCTTTGAGCAGGACGGTCTGGCTGCCCAGGGGGATTCCCGCCTCAGCCAGCATATCGCAGGCCGCTTTACACCTGCGGGAAACCTCTCTGGGGTGATTGAAGTGGATGCTGACCCACAGAGGCGAGTATTTCTTCAGGACAGCCACCAGGGATTCCGTGATCCTCTGGGGCAGCGTGACAGGCACGCGCGTGCCCATCCTGACGAATTCCACATGGGAAATAGAAGTGACTTTTTTCAAAAGTTCGTCCAATTCGTCGTCCTCCAGCATCAGGGGATCTCCGCCGGAAATCAGGACATCCCGTATTTTCTTGTTGCTGCGGATGTAATCGAGGGCGGCATCGAATGTCTTGGGGGCCATGGAACGCGCCTGCTTTTCGCCCACCAACCTGCGGCGGGTGCAATGACGGCAATACATGGCGCATTGCTCAGTGGCCAGAAGCAGCACCCTGTCCGGATATCTGTGGACAAGGCCTTCGACCGGGGAGTCTCTGTCTTCGGCGCAAGGATCGATGAATTCGTTGTTGGAAAACTGGAATTCCTGTTTGAGAGGAATGGCCTGGCGGCGGACAGGACACTCGGGGTCCTGGGCGTCCATCAAGGAAACCCAATAAGGGGTGATCGACATGGACAGGCGCCCGCTGGATTTGCGGATACCCTCCTCTTCTTCAGGCGTCAGGATCAAGACTTTAGAGATGGTCTCCAGGGTGTGGACCCTGTTCTTGAGCTGCCAATGCCAATCCTCCCACTGTTCCTCCGGGACATCTCTCCATAAAGCCACTTTGCGGTAATCGCCACCCGGGCGTCGCGTAATGACCTGTACAGATGTCTGCTCCAAAACCGGACTCTGGATTCCCAGCTGACCCTCCTTTTTTAATTAGGCTTTGCCCGTTCGCTTAAGCGCTTCGTCAATGATCCTGACCATCAAATCGTTGTAGGATATCCCTTCCGCCTCGGCGGCCAAAGGGAAGACATCCGAAATGGTCACCGCCGGTAACGGGTTCACCTCCAGGACGAAAGGACAACCCCTTTCATCCACGCGGAAATCAACGCGGCCAAAATCAAGGCAACCCATGGACCGATAGGCCTTAACCGCAAGATCGCGGAGCTTTTTATCAAGGTCCGGGCTGATTTTGGGAGGACACACATAGACAATATCGTCCCCTTCCAGTCTGCGGGATGTATAGACGAGATTTCCGGCTTCAAGATTCCCGGCGATCTGGATCTGCACAGGCGCCAGGGCCCACGGCTTTTCGTTCCCTATGACAAGAACGGTAAATTCTCCGCCCCGGATGAATTCCTCGACCAGCGCGGGCTGTTTGTAGAGGCGAAGGATCTCTTCAACCTGCTGTTTCAGGGCCGTCGTATCGGAAACAATGGACTTATCGGAAATCCCCTTAGAGGACCCTTCGTGGACGGGCTTGACAAAAAAAGGGAATTTCATGGAATCCAGGTTCCCGAAATCCGTACCGGCGTCCGCGACGAAAAATCTGGGGGTTAGAACGCCGTCGGCAAGAAAAATTTTCTTGGCCAGGGCCTTATCCAGCGACAGACCCAGGGTCAAAGCGTCGCTTCCCACATAAGGAATGCCGTAAAGGTCCAGGATGGCCGGCACCTGCGATTCCCTGTTCCTGTTCCCTATGCCCTCGCAGATGTTCAAAACAATATCCATCGCCCCGACATCCTGAATGCGCTCCAGAAGTTTCCGGGCGTTGCCGATCCGCACGACTTTATGGCCGGCCGACTCCAGCGCGGCCGTAACCTCATCGATCGTTTCCTCCCTGTCCAATTCGGCGTAAAAATCAGCAGGCAGGCCTTGGACAGGCGCGTGATCGCTTTTCAAATCGTATGTGAATCCTATCGTTTTTCCCATAAAAAAAAGAAAAAAGGGACCCTGACGCTCAGAGTCCCTTAAAAAATTGAATTTTTGATTTTAATCTCCTTGGCATTGAAAGAATTGTTTTACTCTATGAAAAAATTATCACAACAAATTACGCTTGTCAAGCTGTTTCAGCGGTTTAGGAACAGCTTGAAGGCCGCAATATTTCTTTTTTCCGACGGAAAAGACTTTAAAAAATTTTTTAAGGAATTTTCCGCGCAAAAATGGAAATATTTCTCTCAACGCTTTTTAAAACTGGCTTTTTCTTTCAAAGATCAGGCAGGCGACAATATTCAACAGGATCATCAGGAAGGCGGCGTGAAAAAGATAACCCGCGGGCGCTATGGGGATGCGGAAGATCAACAGCTCTTTCAGGGCGATGGCCAGGAGCGCGTGGATCTGGGGAAGAAGGCGCAGGGCCAGGCCGATCATTTGTTCCAGCAATTGCGGCCAGCTCAATCCGGCAAAAGCCCGGCCGGCGGAAGGAACTCCGAAACCGGCGATCACCACGAAAACGGCCATCACGCCGGCGATCACATTCGGCAGAAGAGAATAAAAAAATACGACCAGACTCACATACAAGAGGCCCAAAAGGGCCATCACGGAAAACCCCTTCCAGACAAAAAAGGCGAGGGTCGGCTCATGGGAAACGATCACAAGCCAAACCCCGGCCGTCATCAAAAACCAGTTGATGAGAATCATTTTGTAAAGCCCCAGGAGAACGCCGGCCATGATCTGCCAGCGTCGCAGCGGCCGAAACAAAAGCAATTCCAGCCTTTCAAACGCCAGATAATTCTGCATGGTGCTTAAAGAAACAAAAACGGCGATCAAAAGGATAAAAATATTGATGGCGACAAACCCGACCTGGAGGGCTGTGGCCATCGGGAGCTGGTTCTCAAAGACACCCGGATCGTTCACCACATAGGGGACATTGGCCAGGAGGATGAACAAAAACGATAACAGCAGAAAACTGTACATCATTTTTTCCCTGAGGGCGCCCCGATAAACATCATGGCCGATCAGGCGGATCAAAAACCAGGAACGAAAAAGAATCTTCACCGGTCCTCCTTGATCAGGCGCAGAAATTCCTCTTCCATGCTGCCCTGACGCAGAAAATCCTGCCTCTCCCCGATCTTCAAAACCCTCCCCTTGCTGATCAAGGCGATCCGGTCCGACAATTTTTCGATCAACGGCAGTGTGTGCGAAGACATGAAAATCGTCTTGCCCCTGTTTTTCAGGATCAGGACGGCTTCCCGGAAACGCTCGACAGCCAAAGGATCCAGATACACCGTGGGTTCATCCAGGAAAATGATATCCGGGTCATTGACCAAAGCCAGCATAAAATCGACCAGCCTGCGCTGCCCCATCGAAAGCTTGCGCACAAGGACAAAGCGCTCCTGGGTCAATCCGGTCATCTCCAGAAGAGACTGGATACGGTCGATGGTGACATCATCGGTTAAGCCGTAAATTCTGGAAAAAAAAGTCAGAATCTCTGTGACCGTCAAATACTCCGAGGCCAGGGTATTCTCCGGAACAAACCCGATGCGTTCCAGCGGCCACGTTTGAGGACAACGGAAGGCTTTGCCAAAAAGCTCAATGGAACCGGCCGAAGGCTTGGAGATTCCGGTAAGCAAGTGAAGGGTCGTGGTCTTGCCGGCGCCATTGGGCCCCAAAAAACCGAAGATCTCTCCGCGCCGCACTTCAAAATTCAGGTCCCAGACGGCGCGGACACGGGCGCGGGAAAACAGGGCAGAGGACCGGAACTCCTTGCCCAAGCCGCAAACTTTTATGATCGCAGGGGATTGTTCGGCCATAAGCCTAAAAGGTGAAGTTGACGGCGGATATCCTGAGCCGAAGTGAAGACCAGGGAACGGATGCCTAAGGCCTGGGCCGCCTCCACCAGGTCCTTTCGGTCGTCGATATAAAGGGCGTCGCAGGCCCGGGCTCCGCAGGACGCGAGGGCGGCCTCATAAATCAAGGGGTGGGGTTTGCGCCGCCCGACCTCATAGGAAAGAATGATCCTGTCGAAGACATCCAGATGGGAAGGAAAATGCTTTTGAATGTAGCGGTAATGGAGTTCATTGATATTGGAAACAAGATGCAGCCGGAAATCTTTTTTCATCTCCCGCAGCAAAGCCAGCATGCCGCTATTGTCGAAAAAAATCCCGCTCCAGGATTCCGAGAAATTATCATACGTCAAATCCCGGCCGCCCAGCGCCTGGTTCATCCGCTCAAAAAAAACCTTCGAGGAGATACGGCCCTCCTCATAATCCTCCGTCAATGAGGAATCAAAAAACAGCTGGTAGGCTTCATCGAAGGACTTGGAACAATAAGGCAGGATGCTCTTAACGGCGATCCGATGATCAAAATTGATAAGGACATTTCCGAGATCGCAAAGGATCAGCTTGACTGGGCTTTTCATCGACGCCGGCTCGTTAAGTTATTATGCTTGCTGCCCCACCCCGCTTCGTCGCGGGGTTTCGCTCTATCGATACATTATGGAGCTCAAGTTCGGACAATAAGTTAGTTCGCCGCCTACGGCTACCGGCTCTCTAAGTTATGCTTCTTGCTCACCCCGATCACCTCGAAGCTTGCAGGTGACGATGGGACCCCGCTTCGCACGATATCACAAAAATTTCTTCGATATTTTTGTGATACTTCGCGGGGTTTCGCTCTATCGATACATTATGGAGCTCAAGTTCGGACAATAAGTTAGTTCGCCGCCTACGGCTACCGGCTCTCTAAGTTATGCTTCTTGCTCACCCCGATCACCTCGAAGCTGCGCAAATTTCTTACGAAATTTGCTTGCAGGTGACGGGGTTAGTTCGGGCAATAACTTAGTTCGCCGCCTACGGCTACCGGCTCTCTAAGTTATGCCCTCACTAATTATCCTTCTTGCGGGGCTTTTTGAACAGGTCCAGGAAGCTGTCCTCATACTGCTCGTAGACGCTCCATTTATCCAGTTCTTTTTTCAGCTCAATGGCTTTGGAAAGGTCTTTTTTGGCCATGCGGAAAAGATCGTTGATCCTTTTGCGGGCTGAGTCGGGCAGGCTTGGAGCCTCTGCCAGGCCCTGCTTGATGATATCGATCTCTTTCTGGTCGATCGGCTTCTCGTCTTCCGGCGGGTTCTTCAGATACTCGATGAGATGTTCGATCTCCTGGTTTATCTCCGCGGCGCGTTTTTTGAGTTCCGTCAGGTCCAAAGACAGGTTCAGAAGCCGGCTCAAAACCTCGAGAACCATCATGGAGGCCAGGGGATTCTCGATCTGAATGGTGTAAAGGGGAATCTCGCCCAGTAGGCAAACGCCCTCCAGCCCCCTCTCCTTGGCCACCCCCAGGATCAGACCGTTCAAACCGCTGATCTGTCCAGAAGGCATGCTTTTGACTTTCGCCTTCTCAAAATTGGACAGAAGGTCCTTGTTCGTGGCCACGGCGTAGACCTCCGGGACCTGCGTATGTTCGATCGGCAGCGGCATGGCGGCAAACGTATAGACAATACGGACCTTCATCGTCTGAATGAACTCCACGATCTCGCTGGCGTAATCGTATCCCTTTTCAATGAAGGGTTGCGCGTCGCTGATAAAAATGATCAGGTCGGAGGCCTGGGGATTACGGAAAAAATAAAATCTGCCCACGGGGTGCTGGGGAATATCGATCAGGTTGTTATCAATCCAGACACCGGATGGGTGAAAATATTCGCAGGACTCAAGGCTGGCGAACTCTTCGGCCCCCAGCGTATCCTTAAGATAGGTCGCGGCCTTCAAGGCGACATCCCCCATCCCCGGCCAGGCGGCGATCAGAACGGGATCTTTGAGCCGTATGCGTTTTTTAATGTGTATGGATTTCATGGCGGAGTTATTTTATCCCTTTTTAAGTTCGTGTTCAATAAAAGATTTGCGCGGGCAAAAGCGACCCTCGTCAAAAAAGGAAAACAGCCTGCATTTAGACGAAAGAGGACATCTTTTTGTCAAAAATCCGGACAAAGCGTTCCAGCTGCCGCGCCCCGGCCAAAAGGTCGTGGACGCGGACATATTCATCGGTGGCGTGGGCGCACCCCTTGGCCCCCCAGCCTGTGGCGACGGCGGGAATACCTTTGTTCTTGAAGAACGTGATGACTGTGGCGCCTTCACTGCCCTTGACGCGCGGCTCCATTCCCGTTTCCTCCCCGGCCTTCAGCAGACACCTGACAAGGGGATGCGTCCGGGAAATCTCATACGGTTGCTGGATGTCCTGCGCGCGAAGATGGAAGGCGATCCCCGTTTTCTTCCAGGCCGCCCTGATCGCCGCAAGGATTTCACGGGCTTCCATCCCGGGAACAAAACGCAGGTCCGCTTCAAACTCACACCAGTCCGCGACCATATTGACCTTGTCTCCCCCGTGGATCGTCCCGATATTGATTGTGGGCGGGTTGAGCAAGGTATGGGAAGGAGCCTTGAATTTCAACGTCTTCAATTCCTTGATCAAAACCAGGGCCCCGTCGATCGCATTGACCCCTCTCTCGGGATAAGCGCCATGGGCTTTTCTCCCTCCCACCTCCACCTTAAAGTGGATCAGGCCTTTTTGCGCGATAATGACATGCCCTTCATCAGAATCCAGGATCACGGCGAAATCAGGTTTTCGCCTGTTTTTTTCCAGCCACGGCAGAAGCCCGCGTCCGGAGCCTGTTTCCTCATCGGCTGTGGCCAAAAACATCCAATCTCCCTGCAGAGGGGCGCCGTCCTCTTTAAGGCTGATCATGACCTCCAGGGCCACGGCCAGATTCCCCTTGCAGTCCGTGGCGCCGCGGCCGTAGATCCTGCCTGCGCGGATAATACCGGAAAACGGATCCAGACTCCAGCCGTTGCCCGCGGGCACCGTATCCAGGTGCGGGGACAAAAGACAGCAAAATTTTCCTCCGGCGCCTTTCAAAAGGGCTGAACAATTGTCCCGGCGGGGAGAATAGCGAAAAATTCCGGGAGAATATCCGGCGCGGCGCAATTCTTTCGCGACAAAAGCGGCAATCGAGCGCTCGTCACCAGGCGGGTTCTCGGAATTGATCCGGATCAACTGCCGTGTCAACCGAATCAAACGTTCTTTATTAATCACGGAATCCTCATTTTTAAACGCGGGCCGAACTGACCCCTCTTCAAAATATCACGGGGATTTCGGAAGGCTCCCCTGTTTCGCCTTCAAAGCGCGACGATTGCCGCAACGATAAAAAGATCAGCTGCTGGCGTACTCATAAAACATACCCCATGTCCTTCAAAAGCTCACGATTTTCTTTCCATTTTTCTTCCACCCTGACCAAAAGGTCCAGGTAAAATTTTTTCCCGAACATATCTTCCAGTTCACGCCGGGCCGCCTCTCCGGCCTTTTTCAGGACCGAGCCGTTATGGCCGATGACAATCCCTTTCTGGGAATCCCTTTCCACCAGGATCCTGGCCTTCACATACACCAGCTTCGGATTGCGGTCTTTGGCCTCCTCCACGAGCACGGCGAGGCTGAAAGGAAGCTCGTCGAGCAGAACGGACAACAGCTTTTCCCGGATGACATCCTGGATCATCCACTGCCTGGGAAAATCCGTCAGGACATCCTGGGGGTAAAGGGCCTCACCTTCGGGCAGGCGCGCGAAGATCTCCTCCAACAGCCTGTCCAGATTTGTCCCGTCGAGGGCGCAGATGGGCACAGGCATCACGCGGTGCGTCACTTCGCTCAAAGGCCTGCCCAGCTTCTGTTCCCAGGCCGACAGGTATTCGGGGATATTGGAAACAGGCATATCTATTTTATTCAAACCGAGAATAACGGATTTGTTCTGCGCCGACAGCCGCTCTAAGGCCATTTGCTCCTCTTCTCCGACGTGCTTGGACGAGTCGACGAGATAAACGATGACGTCCGCCCCGGAAAGCGAATCATTGATCAAAGTCACCATGGCCCTGTCCAGGGAGTGCCGGCCGACATGCATGCCCGGGGTATCGCAGAAAACGATCTGCCCGCGGGGATCATTATAGATGGCGCGGATCTGATGTCGTGTCGTCTGGGGAACAGGCGAAACGATCGCGACTTTCTCGCCCGCGAGCCGGTTCAAAAGAGTGGACTTCCCGGCATTGGCCCTGCCTATGATCGCGACAACCCCGGCTTTTGTCATGGATGATTCTCCTCTTTTTTCCGCAGCTCCGAAAGGGATTCCCAAAACAGATATTTGTTCAAAAGCGTGTGATGCCAATCTTCATTGAGATGTCTGCCGACGGTCTTAAGCTCGTAGCGGCTTTTTAGGGCCTTGCGAAAAACCCGGCAGCGGTCATAGGCGAAACTTGTCGAAACAAGGAAAACCCTCCGGCCCTGCGCCATCGCCGGTTCGATGTCTTTGGCAAAAAAGGCTTCCATTTTCTCATCGTCGCATGTCACCGGCCTTCGGACGATGTCGCGGGCGGTGTAATGATCCAGAAAGAGCGCTTCATCGACGGCGATAACGGCGCTTCCCGGAGGAGTGTTCTTTTCCACCCATCGGGCGAAATCCACCTGGAGGGCATACCGGTGCCTGAATGCCATGGCCGCAAGATTATCATACAGGCCGGCCGCCGACAGCCATAGCAGGATGGCGATCGTGGCGTAAACGGCGCGGTTCCGGAAATTCCCCAAAAAATAGGCCTGGGCCGCCAAAAGCGGAAGCCACGCGATCACCAGATAACGCGTGCCGCTGGAAGAAACGTTGCCGTAAAAAAAATGCAGGATCAGAAACCAGGCCAGGAGAAAAGCGAGTTCTTTTCTGCGACGATGGATCCAAAGAAGGCCGAACCCGGCCAGGGCAATCACGGCCCCTTCCGGCCGCAGGCTGCCCATCAGCCACTTCAGGGATTTCGGAAGGATAAAAGAAAAAATCCCCAGAAAACTCGCCTGCTCGCTTTTCGAAAGGACATCCATGAACTGACCGGCCCCCGATTCCATCAGCATAGGCACATAATAGATCAGGCTTGTTCCCAGGGCGACGCCTGTGAACAGGACAGCCTCCTTGAGACGCGCGACACTCAATCCCCCGAGCGCGAAAAAAAGAATCAGGAGCGCGGGCAAGACCAAAAGATCCGAAAGCCGGGCCGCCCCGCAAAATCCCAGAAAAAATGCCGCCCAGAACAGGCACGCCCTTCGGCCGTCCCTGAGAAAACACAAAAGAAAATACGCCGATGAGAGGGCCAGAAAAATGCTGAGGGTGAGGCTCTTGCCGAACGTAGAAATCGCCACGTGAGGGCTGAAACAACTCAAAAGCAAGGCTCCGTAGGCCGCCACGCGAGACGGGCACCCCGCGTCCTCCTGCGGACGGCCGGGGACCGGACTGAAAAGTTTCTCCAGCAGGAAAAAAAACGCCACAACCCCGCAGGCGCCGAAAAACACGCTCATGAAATTCACGCTGAAAACCGGGTCCGTCACGCCGAAAAAACGCGATATCCCGATAAAGACGGCGCCGAAGATCACCGTCAAAGGGTAACCCGAACCATGCTCATAATGAAGAGCCCCTGTCTCAAGGGTTTTCTGCGCCTGAATGGCCAGATCCAGCGCGTCATAATGGAAGGGGCCTTTGCTGATAAGCCAAAAGCGGACAATAAAAGCGAAAACAAAAAGCAGGGACAAGAACAGGGGCCGGCGCGTTGCGGGCCAGGATAAGGTCGGGTTCATTTTCCTCCTCTTGCGGACAGACTGTAAATTTTTGTCTTCAAACATCGACACTCTTTCTCAAAACATCCCTCAAAGGAATTCAGAACGCCTGATTAAGGCCCACCCAGACATGGGCCGCCTTTTTATCGCCGTCAAGGGGAAACGCGGTATCGATCCTTAAGGCGAAACGTTCCGCCGCGCCCGCGATATTGAAATAAAACCTCAGGCCGAAACCGACATCCTTTTGAAAGCCGGGCTCATTAAAATCATCATACCACGCAGAACCCGCGTCAAAGAAAACAACGCCCTGAACCTCATCCAAAGAGGCGACCCTGTAGGGAAACTCCACATCCAGACTGCGGGCGAGGGGAAACCGGTATTCGAGGCTGCCCAAAAGAACAGAGCTCCCCTGGACGCTTTTGTAATCGTATCCGCGCAATTCGGTGTCGGAACCCAGATAAAACAGATATTTATCGTCCGGGTAGCCGTAGCCTCCTTTGAGCCTGAAGGCGACCTTGTGTCCATTTTTGATCTCCATATACTTATCCCACTCCAGGGAGGTGCGGGAAAAAGAATCGTCTCCGCCCAGGATGTGGCCTCCCACCTCCTGGGTCGCGTTTAATTTATAACCGTGGGACGGGTCGGGAAAGGCCCCGCCGTTGACCGCTTCGTATGTCGCTCCGACGATGGTTTCTTTTTTCTGGCGGTAATGCAGGCCGTCAGCCTCTTCCCTTGTGCCTAAAAATCCCGTCTTACCCCGCGCCTGGTTATGCAGCAAATAAAGCGTCACGTGGCTGTTGGTCTCAAAAAGGCTGTAGGCTAAGGCCAGTTCCCGGCGCAAATAGACCTTGTAGGACAAAAGGTCGTCTTCCTTTTCGGTAAGGGCGTTCTGATGCAGCAATTCAAATCCCCAGCTCACGTAACTTCCGAAAAGGTTGTTTTTCTCAAAGCCGAAAGACGATTTAACGCTCTCGGAATGAAAATCATAATGAGAGGCGGCGAAAAGGATGTAATCCCCGGGCCTCTGAAAACTCGATTTGAGGCCGACGCCGTATTTGGAAAAACTCGGGCCCGTGATCCAGCTGTAAGCGTCGTTGGGAATAAACAGCGGAATATCGTAAAGCGGGTGATAGAACGGGACCAGCCTCGCGTTGACTTTTCTCGGCCAGGAATCATCCACCTTGTCGACATCCAGGAGCCGGGCGTCCTCATCCAGCCTGGCCGATTTCAGCGTCCTGCCTTCGGGGACCGGGACAACCTGCTCTTCGGCTTTTCCATCCAGGGTGACGACGTCACGGGTGCCGTCCTTAAATTCCATGGCGACCTTCAAAGGCATAATGATATCGTTGCCGCGCTTGAGGACCAAATCCTTCCCCTTCCGCTCCAGGCTGTATTTTGTGCCGCCTTCCTTATAGAGCCACTGCCGGAAAAACCAGCCCAGGTCTTCGCCCGAAACCTCATTGGCCGTGCGCATAAAGTCCGCCAGGTCGGCGGTCTTAAACTCATGATCGCGGTAATACCGGCGCATCAATTCCTCAAACCTCTCCGGACCCAGATAATCGGAAAGCATGGCGACGACCGAAGACCCTTTTCCATAAGCCACCGTAAAGATCAGGCTGGGCTCAAAGAAACTGGACACATCGCTGATGACGGGCTGATCCAGGCCTTTTTTGGCAAAGTACCACCACCGGTAAGTCCGGGCGTCGTTAAAGGAAGGAATCGGAATGAAAACACGCACCCATTCCGGCGCGTCGATGATCCTGGCGTTCGCCCCGTATTTATCGTTGATGTAACGCAGGATACCGTAAGAATTGATCCCTTCATCCAGCCACAGATGCCTGAATTCGTCGTTACCGACCACGTTGTACCACCATTGGTGGCCCGTTTCATGCGAGACGAGAAAATCGAAATAACGGTCCAAAAATGACGGCATCTCATACAAGCGGCTGTCGACAAAAATCATCCCGGCGTTCTGGCTTCCGCCGTATCCCAAGAAAACCGGGACGATGGAAAACTCCTTGTAAGGGTAAGGCCCGAACAGGCGCCCGTAAAATTTGATGAGGTCGGCGGCAAAACCGGCGGCCTTAACAGCCTGCTCCCTGTCTTTGGGAAGATAGTAGGATTTGATCAGCACCTCTCCATGCCTGGCCTCGACCACCCCATAATCCCTGCTGACGGCCACGCTCAACTCCCGTAAAGGCGCGCTCGAAGATGCCTGGACCCTGTCCCAGCCATCCGAAGACGGCGAGCGCGCGACCACATCGCAGCCTGTGGCCACCACATACTCCCTGGGCACATCCAGGGAAAGCTGATAAACGGCCGCGTCGCTGACATAAGGCATGTGCAGGAGGTAATCAGGATGGTTGACCCATTGTTTATTCAGGTAAACGCTTAAGACAGGATACCAGCGGTTGAGGGCGAACGTCCCCTCGTGCCAGCCGTAACGCCCGTAGCGGTGAGGCACGCGCGCGGTAAAGGACAAAGACAGGGTGATGGATTCTCCGTGGCCAAGGGGCTGCTTGAGCGAAACCTTCAGGACGGTTTTGTCCTCGCCCTCGATCTGGCAGGCAAGGGCCTGCGGCCCTGAAGCCGTTTCCTGTTGAACGCCCTTCAGGCTGAACGAGCCCTTGTCAACGCCTCCGGGGAAAGGATTGATCTTAAAATAGCTGCCGTATTTGTAGAGGGAAAGGATCTCTTTGCGGGAATAATCGTGATTGGGATAAACGCGCAGATAGATTTCCGGAAGGGATTCGCCCGTATCGTTGGTAAAAGACAGTGTCTCCTCCGCCGTGATCGTCTTTGTTTCGGGGTCCAGCCGGCCCTTGAGGTCGTAGCGGATATCCTCAAAGGCAAAGACGCGGCCCTGCAAACACAGCAGCCACGCCCCGCACAAAAATAGGATTCCGGCGTTTCTCTTCATGAATTACCTTTCGAAACCGCCCGAAAACGGGGCGGATTGAGAGGACAAAGCTCGCATTTTTCCCGGGTTTTTCTGCAATAATCCTTGCCTAGCCGGACGATCAGGGCGTGATATTCATTATAGAGAGCGGCGTCGGGAGGCAAATGGGTCATGAACAGCTCCTGCAGGTCTTCGTAAAGGGCCTTTGCGGCAATGAAGCCGTGCCTGAGCGTCCAGCGCCTGGTGTAGGCGTCAACGACAAAAACCGGACGACCGAACGCGTAAAGGAGAATGGAGTCCGCTGTTTCAGGGCCGATGCCGCTGACGGACAAAAGTGCCAGGCGAAGGTCCTCTGTCTTCAGCGCCGCCATGCGCTTGAGGCTTCCGCCGAAACTCTTCTGAAGGAAATCCAGAAAATTCTTCAGGCGGCTCGCCTTGATATTGTAATATCCCGCCGGCCGGATCAGGCGCTTGAGCTTGCGCGCTGGCAGGGAACGCATTTTTTTCAAAGACAGACAGCGGGCCGCTTTGAGGTTGGCAATGGCGCGCTCCACGTTCTGCCAGGACGTATTCTGCGTCAGGATGGCTCCCACCATCACTTCAAAAGGCGAATCCGCGGGCCACCAGTCCTGGGGCCCGAAACGGCCGTAGAGCCTCTGATAGATCTCCTTCAGTCTTCTCTTCATTCTTCCGGCAGGGCCAGGGGATTAAAACCGCGCATCGCGAAGATCGCGTAGGCGGTCGAAGCGACCGAACCCGTGCGATTGCCCTTGGGCGTCCGCCAGCCATGGCCCGTATCGGCAAATTCATGCGACGCGTAAGGAAGGCAGAATTCGCCCTGACCGACGGGCGAAGGGCTGGTGATGATCATCTTGCTGAGCTCGATGATATAATCATTGACCTGCCCCCTGTAAAAGACGGCTTTTTCTTCATCTCCCAGAGCCTGATGGTAGGCGGCCATAAGATCCAAAGACAGGATCATCTGCGAAGTCCATTCGCCGGAAACCACGCCTCCCCGGCCGACATTTGAGGCTTTTGAAAAATCAAATCCCTTAACACTCACCAGATATCCCTCCGGCCTCTTGAAATCCACCTTCACGCAGCAATGCTCCAGCGCGAATTCCAGGATGCTGTCGGGGTCCATCCCGATCTCCTTGAGTTTTTTCGGCCCGACCGCGGCGATGGACCAGGCGAAGGTATCGGTGGCAATGGTCGAATCGCCCTTGCCCCGCTTGACCAAAGGCCCGGCGATGCGGGAATAAGCGTTAGCGTTGAGCCAGGCGAGCGTTTCCCGGGCGCGGCGGTCAGCCTCGGGGTTCCCCGTCGTCTCATAGAGCATCTGATAAAAAGCGTAGGCGTCCAGATTGTGTTCCGTGCTGTACCAGGTGACGGTTTTGGAACCCCTGAGCCCGCCCTCCTCGTCGCGCACGATATCGAGCCACCGGAATATCTCTTCGGCAATCGGCAGATAACGCTTGTCCCCATAACGATGGGTGTATTGAAGCACGGCCAGGCCCAGCCAGACGTTCGGCCCCGTGTGGGCGATGTATTCGGCCGCCGTCCCCGTGGACGCGTAGTAGGCGTTCAGATACGCCCCGTCATCGATCTTTTCGGCGCGCAAATAAAAATCAAGGACCTTGCGGCAGCGGGCCGCGTCGTCGAACAGGACAAAGGCGATGGCCGAAAGCGCCTGGTCATAGGTAAAGGCCCAATCCGCGATGTCGGCGTCCCCTTCAAAACTCGCCACAAGCCCTGTCGCGTTATTCTGATGCACAACCAGCCAGCGCAAAAACTTGTCCACGACCTTTCGCTCCATCTCCGCCGCCTGCTGCCGCCTTGCGGACGCGTCCGAGGCGACCTGGGCCTGCTGTGTCAAAAGGCCCGAAAGGTCGGTCTTGAGCTTCTCCTGGTATTTCTTGAAAAAATCCAGCGACCCTTCCAGCTGGGAGATCTTTTTCTTGTCTTCTCCCCGGGATAAAAGGAGCGCCCTCTCCAGGGTTTCGATCTTGCGGCTGGACTGTGAGACCAAAAACCGCATCTCTTCGGCCTTGAGTTCCAGCAAACTGCTTCCCTTTTCCAGGTTCCGCTGGCGCGTGAGGTTATCCGCCATGCCCCGGACCAGCTTTTCATTCTGATACCGCAGGCGCACGTTATAAAACCCGGCGATCAAAAGCCCCAGGCTCAGGCACAGGGTAAAAACGATGGCGAACGCCTTGAATAATTTCCGCGCGTCCGCGAACCTGAGCATGCGGCGGTTTTCGGCGGCGTCGATCTCCTCGTAACCCACGCCGACCATATACTGATTGATCAGGCCTTCTTTGAGCGCCTTAAGCCAGAGGGGCCTGGCGCGCGCCAGGACGGATTTTTCGCCGATGGGGATATTGATATTCAGGGCCAGGACCGAAGACGGGTCCGCCAGCAGGCTTAAATCCCTGCCGCCCAGCTGGGTGACGATGAGACACAGGCCGCCTTCGCTGATATCCTGGGTGAACCCTTCGCGCCAATCCCCCAGGGGGATGCCCGCGGGGCCGAGAAAGCGGAACTCGACGGGAAAGATGTGGTCCAGACGCTTGTAACGGCGCTTTTCTTCCGGTCGCGGCTGCCGGCTCATATGTTCTCTCCGGCGTGGATAAAGCGGCGCGCCATGGCGATGCGTTTGCCGATAGGAGGATGGTCGTAGAAAAAGAATTCGACCCATCGCGGCGGCTGGAAATCAGCGAGGTTCCTTTCCCCCAGCCTTCGCATCATGGAAATAAAAGCGTCCGGGGAAGCCGTCGCTTCGAGGGCAAACGCGTCGGCGCGCCTCTCCAGCCTTCTGGAAAATCCGTTCTGCAAAGGCAGCAGGAGCAGGCCCGCCCCGAAAAGGATCAAGAGCAAAAGCGGCAGCGCGGCCACGTCGCTGGCAGCCGCGAAACCGAAAACCGGCAGGAACGCGCTGAAGATCAGATGCGCCGCCGCGAAAGAAAAAAGCGCGGACGCCAGGCTCGTGAAAACAAGCTTGGCCGTATCGTGCCGCAGGTAGTGCCCCAATTCATGCGCCAGGACGGCCTCGATTTCCGCCGGCGCGAAATTCTCCAGAAGGGTGTCCGCCAAAAAGATCTGCTTGGTGGAACCGAGCCCGGAAACCATGGCATTGGCCTTCACCGTTTTTTTGGAAAAATCCAGGACCATAATCTCCTTGAGGCGGACGCGGAAGCGGCCAAAAAGGGTAAAAAGCCTTTGCCTGAGGTCCCCCTCTTCCAAAGGTTTGACCTTGAAAAAAAGGGGCAGCACAAGCCTGGGGAATATCCGCGCCATGACAATACTCAAGAAAAACCAGAAAAAAGCCGCCCAGAGCCACCAGAAGGAAGGAAACTGGGACAGGAAAAAATAAACCCCTTCGATGGAAATCAGGGACACGACAAAAGCCAGGAGGCCCGATTTCAGGACATCGCCCGACCACGCCCTCCAACTCTGCCGGCTCAGACCAAAGCGCCTTTCCAGAAAAAATTCTTCAAAAATATCCAGGGGCAGGCTGAAGAAAAAACTCACAACGGCAAAACAGGCGAAATACAGGGCGACTAAAAAAAAGAAATTCTCCTGATACCCCAAAAGCCAGACCTTCAAGGAATGGGACGCGCCGGTCAACAGCCAGGCCAAAAGGAACAGAACGGTCAAACCCATGCGGACAAGAAACAGCCGCCTTTTGGCCGCCTGATATTGCCTGGCTTTTTCCGACGTCACTTCGTTATTTAGAGGCATTTTTGATCTTCAGCGGGCACAGCGGGCTGTTTCATTCTCAGAAGCAGCTCTTGGAACCGGTCGTCTTTGCGGAGGTTGGAAAGGTCGGGATCCTTGCACATAAATCCGATATCGTCATAACCAAGGCTGATGGCCCTTTCGATGGCTCGAAAGGAACTGACAAGGTCTCCCAGCAAAGAATGGCTGCAGGCCAGATTGTAATGGACAATAGGATTGTCCGGCCGCAGGCGCGCGAGTCTTTTGTCAATTCTTAAACCCTTCTTATAAAGGCCTTTTTTCGTATAGATCTCTCCCAACGCGATAAGAGCATCGAAATATCCGGGGTTCTCCCGCAGGATCGCTTCAAAAAAAACCATCTGAAAATCCAGATCTTCGGCGGGCGGATTTTTTGGTGCTGCCATTCTTGAGCTCCTTAATGTTATATTTCAGCGAAACCCCGAGAGTGAAAACGAACGGGGTAACAATTTCCTTGCTGTGGTTATATTTCAGCGCCCGCCCAACTTGAAAGAGTTGAGGGCTGGCGCCCGTCTCGCCCCGTTTCGGGCGGAAAACCCCAAGAGTGAAAACGAACGGGGTAACAATTTCCTTGCTGTGGTTATATTTCAGCGCCCGCCCAACTTGAAAGAGTTGAGGGCTGGCGCCCGTCTCGCCCAGTTTCGGGCGGAAAACCCCGAGAGTGAAAACGAACGGGGTAACAATTTCCCTGCTGTGGTTATATTTCAGCGCCCGCCCAACTTGAAAGAGTTGGCGAGGTCTCGCCCAGTTTCGCCCCGTTTCGGGGGAAAACCCCGAGAGTGAAAACGAACGGGGTAACAATTTCCCTGCTGTGGTTATATTTCAGCGCCCGCCCAACTTGAAAGAGTTGGCGAGGTCTCGCCCAGTTTCGCCCCGTTTCGGGGGAAAACCCCGAGAGTGAAAACGAACGGGGTAACAATTTCCCTGCTGTGGTTATATTTCAGCGCCCGCCCAACTTGAAAGAGTTGAGGGCTGGCGCCCGTCTCGCCCAGTTTCGCCCCGTTTCGGGGGAAAACCCCGAGAGTGAAAACGAACGGGGTAACAATTTCCTTATCGCGCTTTCTTGTCTTCTAAAATGACCTGCTGATTGAGTTGAGACGCGATATACTCAACGGTTTTCTTGTATTCCGCGTATTCCTCCTGGCTGACCTCACGGAGTTTGGAGCTGTAAATATAAGCGTATTTAAGGACGCGGCCCTTGTGCTCGTATCGGCTTGTCAGGGTAAACCACTTGGTATCGGCATTCACCGGCTCCGGCAGATATTTTACCGCAAAATGCGGAGGTAATTCAACCTCCAAAACCTCTTCCTGGCTTCTGAGGCTTCCTGTGTCAAGCGGATAGCGCCTGTTTTCACGGGCCACCACAGACGTATCAAAGCCGCTCGCCTGATTCATGATGCGCGTAGAGCCGGCGCTGATAAAATACCTCGGCGCCGCGAAACGGTAAGAAAAATCAACGGGCTTATCCAGGTCATCGGCATTCTTGATCGTATAATCCAGGAGCGTGCCATTCTCGGAAATCGAACGGATCCTTTGCTTGATAGCCTCTTCGATGAGCGCGGGCATGGTGAACTTAACCCAGTATCTTTGCGACTGTCTGAACACTCCCCAGGTTTCAACCGACCGTTCTCCCCGGATAGACTCGTCTTCTTCCACCCGGATACGCGTCCTGGTCATCGCGCGGTTATGCGACGCCGTGAAAAGCGGAGTTTTCACCAATTCATATCTGTCCGGGAAAAACACAAGGACAAGTCTGTCCTGATCATCCTCAGGCAGGTCCCCGAAAGCGACAGTCGAAGCTGTCGGGTCCATAAAGACGAGCCCCTCCTCCATTCGCACGGCGGCAATGGCATGGTTAAATACAAGGCTTGGCAGGTCTTCGTAATTCTCCAGATTATTGGCTGTGCTTATCAAAACAGGATACGCTTCAATACCGGCGATTCTCAACATGGCCACCAAAAGGATGGCCTTGTCTTTGCAATCACCGTATTTATTGCGAAAAACCTCCCGCGCGTCATGAGGCTCATACCCGGCGTCCCCGTATTCGACGGCCACATAGCGCACATCCTGGGCGCAGAAGCCGTAGATGGCGCGGATCTTCTCCCGGCGCGTCGTCAGGCCCTTGGTCAATTCCCCGGTCTTGCGGGTCATGGCGTCATCCACCTCGAACTTGTCTTGATAAAGCCCCTTCCACCAGCGATAGATCTCTTCCCAGCTGGAAAATGTGCTCATGAGAAGATAAGGATTGATCCTGGAAAAAGTCGGCATGGCCGGCTCCGGGATGATCTGGGGCACATCCCGCGATTCCATGGTATAAACAACATCCTGGGAGCGGCCTTCGGCCTTTTCCGGCATCAGGTTGAAATCTCCGGGGTTAAAACGGTCGTTGACGACCTTGAAACGCAGCTCAACGTCTTCGGGGACCGTAACCCTGAACTTTTGCCAAAGCACGGGCTCGTGGCTTTGCAGCCAGTAAAGGGAATCAAAATCTTTTTTGTTGACGAGCTTGGTCCGCAAAAGCCGGACCTTATATTCCAGAATGCTGCCCGGGGCGACCTCAGGCATGGAAATGATCCTCATCCGCGCGTTGCTATAGAGGGGAAAATTCAGATAGAGGGAAACATCGCGGATATTTTTATCCCCGACCGTGACAACGGTCCCGTCAGGTTTGATCGTGCGCGCGTATTCCAACTCGACGGTCTCATACGTGGAATCATACTGAAGGGAAATCTCTCCAAAATTCTCCTTGCCCCTGTCGTTTAAGATCTTGACCACGTAGTGGTGCTCGGACACCAGCTGGTCGTCTTTGTTAAGAGTGATATTCTCGTCGGTCAAGAGATACAGGATGCCGGCTTCCGGATAATCCTCAGGGCCGGGGCTTTTTTCGATCAGTTCCCTGACTTCGGGCTCGACCCCCGCGAAAGCCTGCCGGTCCGCCAGGTTGATCTGGGTGATACGCTCCCGGGCGCGTTCGCCGAATGACGGGTCTTGCGTCAGGCGCTGATAAAATTTAAGGGCCTGGTCGTGAAGATTGGAACGTTCCAGGGTCATGGCGTAATAATACAGGTATTTGGGAGAGCCTTCCTCCCCCATCCTGTTGAACACATCCAGGGCCTGGGTGTAGTCGCCTTTCTTGAAAAGGGCCTCCCCCAAAAGCGCCTGGTCCGGCAACGGACATGCCCTCAACTGAAGAACGGCCTTTTCAAAATCCCCCGTGGACAAATAGAGGCTGCCCAGCTTGCGGCAAAGCCGGTCCTTCTGCCGGCCGGAGGGGAGTTTGCGGATCGCCTCTTCGTAAAGGCGCGCGGAAGTTTGAGCGGCCTGCTCTGAAAAAACAGCCAGCCGGTCCGCCCACCAAAGACGGGCCTGTGATGGAGAACAACCGCAAAGACCCAGAACAAAAATCGCTGAAATAATATATTTATTCTTCATAAGCTTATGTTCTTATTCTACAGGATTGCGCAGGTCTTCTCAACGTCGTTTTCATAAACTTTCCTGACGCTAAGCGTCAGGCGGCCCGGGCGGCCCCTGCCAACGGCTTTCCCGCAAAGCCTTGTCAAGGGCATGACGCCGATCAGGGCGTTTGTCAAAAAGATCTCATCGCTGGAAAAAAGGTCTTCTTTTTTCAGGCGCGCTTCTTGGGGCTTAAGGCCGGCGCCCTTGAGGAGATCCAGGACCCTTTTTCGCGTAATTCCCTCAAGACAACCGCTGGATAGGGCAGGAGTAAAAACTTTGGCGTCTTTGATGAGAAAAATATTGGTCCGGGAGCCTTCCACAAGAAGCCCTTTGGACAAAAACAGGGCCTCATCCGAGCCTTTTTGACGGGCCTGCCGGGCCAGGCGCGTGTAAAAAGCGCGCTGAAGGGATTTGACATGCGGTCCCGCGGAATTTGGATGTCCGGCCGGCTTCAAAAGAACGGCGGTGAATCCTTTCGCGTAAGCGGCCTCATCGGGCCGTTGACGCGAAGAGACCAGGATCGCGGGTTTTCCCTGATAGGAAAACACCGCCAGCCTTAAGCCGGTTTCCCCGGCGGCAAGAAAGCTACTGAGGGATTTTTTCAGGAGGCTCCGGTCCGGCGGGCGCACACCGGCAGCCACGCAGCCTTTCGTCAACCGGTTCAGATGCCTTTCCAGAAGGTAAACTTTTCCTCCGCAGCCGCGCATGGTCTCAAACGCGCCGCGAAAAGAAAAAAGCTTATTCAAAAGAGCCCTGGCCTTTGAAGACTCCCGAGGAAGCCATGAACCGTTAAAATAAACTGTGTCCATTTTTTCTTTTTAGCTGATTTCTCATCTAGAGAAGTTCCTGCCTGCCGGTCAGGGCTTCCAGGAGCACGCGGGCCTTGATCAACGTCTCCTCGTATTCTCTTGCGGGGTCGGAATCCGCGACAATACCGCCGCCCACATGAAAACAAACCCGGTCCCCCGCTTTCAAGAGCGTGCGGATCAAAATGTTAAATTGAAGGGTGTTATGAAAACTCATGTAACCAAGGGCGCCGGTATAAACCCCTCTGGCATCCGGCTCCAGCTCTTTGATGATCTCCATCGCCCTGATCTTCGGGCATCCCGTGACCGACCCTCCGGGAAAACAGGCCTTCAGGAGATCCCAACGGTCGCGGGATGGATGCAGGAGACCTTCGATTTCTGATGTGGCCTGAAAAACAGTGCGGTAAGATTCAATGTCTCGTTTGCGCCGCAGCCGGACTGATCCGTAACGGCAGACCCTGCCCAGGTCATTTCTCTCTAAGTCCACGACCATCAGGAGCTCCGCCTTCTCTTTACGGCTCCGGGATAACTGCCTGCGGTTTTCTTCATCACTCTCCCCGTCCCCTGTCCTGGGACGCGTGCCCTTCATGGGCCTGGTGGAAACAAGGCGTCCGTCAAAATCAAGAAAACGTTCCGGAGAAGCGCTGATGATGCTGAAATCCGGCGTCCTGTAAAATCCCGAAAAACAGACGGGAAAAGATTCGGACAGCCTCTTGTAAATCTGCCAATCATCCGCCCGCGTCCGGGCGCTGAACTTTTGGGAAAGGTTGACCTGATAAATGTCACCGGCCGCGATATACGCCTTGGCTTTTCTCACGGCCGCCAGATAGGATTTTTTTGTAAAATTGGATTCAGGCGCGCGAAGCAGGCCGCGGAACGGTTTCTCCGGCGAGGGCCGTGATTCCAGGAGAACCTGCAGGATTTCCTCCAGCCTGCGTCCGGCCCTTTTTTTACCGGACTTCCCGTGCTCCGGGAAACCGCTGGAAAAAACAGCCGCCTCGCCTGTCTTGTGGTCAAAGCAAACGGAGGCGTCATAAAAAGAAAGGAGCGCGTCAGGAACGTGCGCCCCCCGCGCCGGCCTCTGTCTGATGCCCTCCCAGCCCAGCCCCAGTTCATACCCGAGATATCCGGCCATCCCGCACAAGAAAGGATACGAAAGCCCGGGATTCTTGAGCCGGTATTCTTTCAAATATTCCCGCACGACTTCGCCCAAAGGGCGGCCGGTATCCTGACAGCGCGCGCCCCGCGTCAGAAAAGCGCGGCCCTGCTCATGCCTCAAAACCGCGAAGGGCCGCGCGCCGAAAAAAGAATACCGCCCCAAAGCGCCCCGCTTGGCGCTTTCAAACAGGAACGCGAAAGGCTCCGCGGAAAACGGCGAAAACAAGCGCCGCGCGAAGGCCTTCTTTTTAAAAATCTTATAGACGGGCGCCATCGGCCAAGAGGACTGTGTGAGAAGCGACGGTTTGAGAAGGGTGATACAAAAATTTGGCCTGCCGCAAATTCTCCAGGCCGCTGTCATCCATGATATTGATCTCGCTGTGAGGCGTCAGGCAGCGGCTGAATTCGCGGAATATCCACGCGCAGACACCTTTTAAGGCCAGGTCCGCGAATTCAAAATTCACGCAAAAAGGCCCTTCGGCAGGAAGGGGGAATCCCGAAGAAAAAGCGGCCAGGCGGCCTGAAACCTCCACGACAAAAGCCCTGCCCTCCAGTTTTTCATAGGAAGCCAGCATGGCCTCAAGCACGCGCGCGCTGTCCTGAAGCATGGCCCGATACACGGGGTCCGCGCGCCTGGCTTCCCGCTCCCGGCGCCAGGCCTGATGCAGGGCCAAAACTGCCTTCCGGTCGCCTGCGGCATAAGGCCTCAACAGCGCCTGCGGAAAATTCTTCTCGAAATAATTGCAAAGGTTCCTTTTATGCCTGTACCTGTCTCCGCGCAATGTGGCGGCGTCCTTTTGAGACAGGAGATACTCGTCCCCTTTCTTGTAATGCCGGAATAAATCCCCGGAAAAATTCCCCAGGTCCCCTTCTTCGACATTTTCCATGCGTGAAATATCGCGGTTCGCGTTTTTTTCTTCCATGAAACGGAAACAATCCAGCGCCGTTTCCTTATCCGCCGGGCCCAGAGGGGGCAAATACATGAAACAGCCGGTCTGGTCCTCAAAAAAACAACAGAGGTTGCCGCGCGCGACAGTCCAGCGGATGGAAAACAGCGTTTTCCAGATAAAGATATTCTCGAAAGCGTAGGCGGAAAGCCTCCGGCAGGACAAAGAAAGATATTTCTCGAATAAGGGGCGGTCGGATAGGCGCAAAGTCCGGAGTTTCATCTAGAATTCGGGAAAATCCCGGAGGATACGATACCCTTGGGGATATTTTTGAAAAAGACAGCCGTTCTCCTTAAAGACCTTCTTTGCGGCCGCGGATGAGAGCGTTTGCCTGAGGTTTTCCAGATAAGCGGCGAATTCCTTGTCCTCAAGGCGCTCCTGAATATACGGGCAATGCGGATCAACAGCCAGGACGCGCCGGCCCTCGTGGGAAACCAGAAGGAACGGATAGAGACGGCATTCCAAAGGCCTGTCTTCATAAATCCCGCAACGAGAGGTCTTCTCGTCCAGACATGGGCATATCCATCCTTCGCCCGAAGGCAAAAGATCGATTCTCGCCGCCTCCCCTGTTTTGTTCGCCGCGTGGGAAAACAGGCAACAGGGCAGAAGCTCCTTTTGCAACAGCGCGCGGATCTCCTCGAAAAGGAATAAGGGGGTCCAGGGCGTGTGTTGTTCGCAAAAACGGCAGCAGCCGCCGCAGGACAGGCAAACATCGGATGGGACGAACGGTTTGATATCAAGCGTCATAGACTGAAAGTGTTTTTTCCGTGCCATAACCGAACAACGACCACAAAAAATTTCTCATCATTCCCCGTGCAGCTGGACAAACACCTTTCTCTGCCGGGGCCTGTTGTCAAAATCCATAAGCACGATCTGCTGCCAGGTCCCCGAAACCATCCGGCCTTTTGAAAAAGGCACAGACAGGCCCGGCTTCAGGAGCGAGGCGCGCAGATGGGAAAATCCGTTGGCGTCCCCCCAGGTCGCGTCATGATGATAGCCCTTCTTTTCCGGGATGATCTTCTCAAAAAAGTCTTTGAGGTCCTGCTCAAGGCCCGGTTCGAATTCACAGGTCGTCAGGCCCGCTGTCGAACCGACAACAAACAAAAAAATCATGCCTTCTTTAAGACGGGAACGCTCCAGCAGGCCGGAAACATCGGAAGAAATATCTATGATATCTCCATGGCCCTTTGTTTGGTAGGACAACTCCTGGGATAAGATCTTCATGGGGGCAAATCCTTTGAATCCGCAGGCCTCTGTATCTTATTTGACGATGCTTCCTTCCTTGACCTGCCGGTCCGGCGATAAAACGGAGACCCCGGCTTCGTCGGAGGCGGCCAGAAGCATGCCCTGGCTCTCCACGCCCCTGATCACGGCAGGCTCGAGATTATCCACAACCACGACCTGGCGACCGATCAATTTCTCCGTTTCATAAAATTGCCGGATGCCGGCGACGACCTGTTTGGTGACCCCGCCTGTGTCGATGGTCACTACATACAGGCGGTCTGCCTGCGGATGAAGCTGCACGTCTTTAATGGTCGCGATCTTTAATTCCACCTTGCGAAAATCTTCGTAAGTAACCATGGTCTCCTTTTTGATCCTCTTGGGGCCTTTGTCCTGTTAAAAATTGTCCGGAAGGCAAAAATCAGCAAGCGTGAGCGTTTCCTGCGTGCGGGCAGGAATGGGCGGCATCGGCGTTTTTATACGCCCAGGTTTTTGAGCTCCCTGAGCGCTTCACGGATCTTTTCCTTAGGATAATGGAAATCTTTGAGGTTCCCGGAAAGATAATTGTCATAAGCGGTCAGGTCGAAATGGCCGTGGCCGCTGTAGCTGATAACGATACACTTGGCCTTCTTCTGCTGCCTCGCCAAAATGGCCTCCTGCACGCCCGCGTGGATGGCGTGGGCTGTTTCAGGGGCGGGAAGAAAACCCTCTGTCTTGGCGAACAGGATGGCTGAAGAAAAAATGCCTGTCTGATGGACGGAGACGGGCCGCACGATCTTCTTGTCGATCAAGGCGCTGACCAGCGGCGCGCAGCCGTGATATCTCAAGCCGCCGGCGTGTATGCCCGGCGGGATGAAGCTGTGGCCAAGGGTGTACATTTTCAAGAGCGGCGTCAGTCTGGCCGTGTCCCCGAAATCGTAGCAGAAAGGCCCGGCCGTCATGGTCGGGCAGGCCGTCGGCTCCACGGCGACAAAATCGATCTTTTTGCCTTTGAGCTTATCCGCGACAAAAGGAAAAACCAGGCCCGCGAAATTACTGCCCCCTCCCACGCACCCCACAAGGACATCAGGAGTTTCGCCGGCGATCTTAAGCTGTTTCTTGACTTCCAGGCCGATGACGGACTGGTGGACCAGGACATGGTTCAAAACGCTTCCGAGGGAATATTTGGCGTCCGCGTGCGTGGCGGCGTCCTCGACCGCCTCGGAGATCGCGATGCCCAGGCTGCCGGCTGTGCCGGGATATCTTTTCAGGATGTCCCTGCCCGCCCGCGTGCGGTTGGTGGGAGAAGAAAAGACTTCCCCGCCCCAGATATGCATCAGCGACTTGCGGAACGGTTTCTGCTCATAGCTGACCTTGACCATATACACGGTGCACTTCAAACCGAAAACACTGCAGGCAAAAGACAGGGCCGAACCCCATTGCCCGGCGCCGGTTTCGGTGCAAATACGCCTGACCCCCTCTTTTTTATTATAATAAACCTGGGCGACAGCTGTGTTCGTCTTGTGGCTGCCCGGAGGGCTCATGCTTTCGTCCTTATAATAGATACGGGCGGGAGTTTTAAGCGCCTTTTCCAGGCGCAAGGCGCGCCTGAGCGCCGAAGGCCTCCATATTTTGTACATCTTTCTGATGTCGTCCGGAATATCGATCCAGCGTTCCCGGCTGAGCTCCTGTTTGATCAGGGCCTTGGGAAAAATAGGCTCCAGATCCTTGGGGTTCAGCGGTTTCTTTGTCCCGGGATTTATGGGCGGCGCCAGCTCAAACGGCAGGTCCGCGACGACGTTATACCAGGCTTCAGGGATATCCTTTTCCGTCAACAGGATCTTTTCATCTTTCATGGCTTGAGTCTCTCCTCCAGTTTTTTTAACCGGCTCAGGATCTCATTTGTTTTTAAATAACCGCATATCAGCTCTCGGGTCAGGAACACGGCCAGAAATATGACAACAAAGGCCCCGGCAAGAAAAAGCCAGGGATGCTGGCGCACAGACTGGGATATACCCTCAAACCAGGGGATCAGAGGCTGATCGTACTTTCCATAGCTGGTCGCCTCGGAAAGGGCCTTAAAAACCTCATTCCTGAACTCGGTGGTCTCCTGACTGATGGAATCAAGCGAATGGTAAGGCATGGGAATTGTTTATTATTATACCCTAAACGAGGTCCCCAGTTAACTGCATTTTCGGTTTTTTCCTCGTTGGGTCTTTCAGGCGGGGGTTTAAAGAAAACGCTTTCTCAAAAGGCATGTTTTTGTCTTGTTTACAGGACCCGGATTCAGTAAACTTCTTATTAACAGGAAGGAGCTTGTGCGAGAGAGTCGCACCAAGCGAAACTCATCTAAAGGCTGGTCGAAAAACCAGCCTTCTTTTTTTGATCTTCTGCCGCCTTTGTGAGGAAACCCTTATAAAGAAAAACCCCGGTTTTGTACCGGGGTTTTATAACATTAACTATAGCAAAGACTAAGGAGAACCTCTACTTCTACTTCCGCTTCAAATCCTTAGGGGAATCAACAGCCAGGACATTGGTGGACTGGACAAAATAAACAGGGTTGCCTTCCGCGTCAAAGCGGCCGTCGATGCGAAAAACCTTTGTGGCCACAAGCTTCATTTTCAGGACTGTCCCGTCTTCCAGAAAATACTGGTTAAAATATTCATTCGCCTGGTTGATATCGACAGGCGTCGCCTCCACGATCTCCGAACCAAAATTGATCCTGACCTTTTCGGCCATCTCTTTGCTCCTTATCTGAGGTTACTTCGATTCAACCGTATCCTGTGTATTGCGGATAATCGTCTTCACGGAAGGATTTTCCATGAATTTCAGGAATTTCGCGTTATTCTGCAAATATTCGACATCCTGCCGCGCAATGGCGTCTTTGACCTTGGGGTCGGCCATCATCTCCATGACCTCCCTGCTCTCGGAAAGATTCTGAATAGCCTGCATGGATTGGGGGTCGTTTGTGATCGCCTTCTGGTATTTTTCCCAATCCGGCGCGTTCTTATCGTCCATGGCCACGATGTCGGCGTCCCGCACATTCACAATGCCCATCGATGTCGTGATGACGCGGTAATGGCTTCCGTCCTTGCCCAGGACCTGCCCGACAATAACGCTTCCGTCCCTCAGTTTGATCGTGACATCGGAATTTGACGACTGCGCGCAGGCTATCCCCGCCCCCAGGAATGCCGCCACCATCAGGGTCCAGTAAGCGCTCATTTTTTTAAATACCATCGGGCCTCTCTCCTTTAAGACTATTGTCCAACGGATCGACTTTTTGTCAAGAAAGGTTTAATCGCCTCTTCTAGGCCGGCTTCTTTTCCAGGCACGCGATGACCTCGCCCGCGTACATGCGGTGATAATCCTTTTGAGGATAATTCGCCTCAATGGAAGGATCCAGGAAATGCTCAGGATCGATCTGCTGAAAATAGATCTTTTTGCAGATCAGGACAAGACGGGCTTCGCGGAAATAAAGGGCTCCGCTTTTCTCATCCGAAAGGGCTGTCAGGCCGGCCTCTTTGGGCTTATCCATTGCCCTGCCTGACTTTGACCCGCACAAATCCAGGACCTTTTTGTATTCGGCGTCAAAAAAATTCAGGCTGTACACGCGCGCCTTTTCCATAAATTCATAGGTATAACGCTGCGGCCGGATAAAACAAAAAGCGGCGGGCTTATGCCACAAAACGCCCCAGGCGCCCCAGCTGGCCGTCATCATGTTATATTTTTTTTCAGAACCGGCCAGGATCAGCATCCATTCCTGCCCAATGGCCTGAAACGGATTATCCCTGATCTCTTCCGGTTTTATCCTCTTGAATGTCTTGTTCATTGTCTTATAGCGTATGGCATATAGCTTATAGTAAAAACGAAGTCAGAATTCAGAAGTCCGAAGGCAGAAATTGAGTCATCAGTAAGCAAGGAATTAGCCCTAGCCCTGAATTAATTTTGAATTGCTGTTGTTAGAGCGGCTGCCGGTCTGTGATGCTGACAGCCACAAGGCCCGCGTGACGTTTATCGATGAAATGCACGGTCACCTGGTCGCCCTGATTAAGGTCATTGATCGAGATGTCCTGCCCGTTCTTCTGCACCTGCACGTCATCCATAAAACGGAGGGTGATCTCATCGTCACCGGTGTTGAGAACGATCTTTGAGCCCACCCAGTCAACCGTTACGACCCATCCCTGGATGGATGCCATCAGCGGAATATCCGCCGGGTCTGTTTCAGCGAACGCGGGGACGGCGAAGGCGACAACCGACAACAGCAGAACGAACAACAGCGGGATTCTGGACATCAAACCTCCTATTTGTTTTTCACCGGAACTTTTAAAATGATCGAACGCTCCCTGGCAGAGGCCTCTTCAGGCGCCTTGCGCACAGGGACCTGGATGGTTCCTTGAGCCGGAGGAGCCAACTCACCTGTGGCGTATTCATCCAGCACTCTCTGGATATAGGTATAGGGCACGGCAAAGCCGATGCCTTGAGCATTCTGGGCCACCGCCAGGTTTATGCCGACAAGCTCGCCGGCCAGGTTAAGAAGAGCGCCGCCGCTGGAGCCGAAATTGATCGAGGCGTCCGTCTGGATAAGGCCGTCGAGCACATAGTCCTGCCGGCCGCCCAGGTAGAATTTCCTGTTGAGCCCGCTGACAATTCCGGAAGAGACCGAATTTTCCAGGCCCAGGGGATTGCCCACGGAAACAACGGTTTCGCCAATCAAGATGTCCTTGGCCACCTTTAAGGGTTTGAGCGGCCTGGGAGGCGTGATCTTGATCAGCGCGAGATCGTCGCCGGGTTTAAGACCGACGACAGAAGCCTCAAGATGCTCTCCGCTGTTTAAAACCACATAGATCTTGCTGGCCATGTTGACGACATGGGCGTTGGTCATGATAAGGCCGTCCTCGGAAACAACAACCCCGGAACCGAGGCTGTTAAGTTTCATGGTGCCTACGCCCGAGTGGCCGAACTGATTATAGAAATCGTCAAACAGGTTCCCGTAGAGTTTCCAGAAAGGATGGGAACGCACAAGCACGACCCGTTCGGTGCTGATGTTGACGATGGAAGGCGCCCATTCCTTCATGACCCGGACCAGCGGTGTCATGCGGGGATCGTCCTCCGCCCTTGCCTGGAAAACGGAAAAAAATCCGATCGCAAGCCAACCGCACACAAACCGCAAAAGTAATCTGTCTTTTCTCATGATAAGCCCGGACAATCACGCTGCCAAAAGGAATACATGTATTTTAAATACTAATGGCCGGCAACTTCAAGAGAAAAAGTTAAAACAACCTTCTCTTGAAGGATAAAAAAGGCGGGTAAAAATCAACCCCGCCCTTTTTTAAAAAGCCTTCGGTTTTTATATCATAACAGCGGGCGCCGCGGGTTCTCCTGCCGGGGCCTGCGGCTGGAGCTTGCGGTAAACAAAGACCATGGCCATAAGAATAGTGGGAATAGCGGCAAGCAAACCCACGAACAGCGCCAATAGGCCCAGGATAGCCGCGCCAAAACAGGCCAAATCAAACCAGAAAAGCTCCGTACGGCTGCCTTTTGTGGCCTGCGCGCTGAGTTTAAGCGCCTCAATCGGCCCGGCCTTTTTATCCACGATAAAATAGGTATAGAGCTGAAAACGCACAGCCCACATAATTCCCGGAACGATCAAAAGGATCAGGCCGGCCAAAACGATCAGGCCGTAAACGATGGCTCCGAAGATGTATTTGAAGAAAAGGCGCCATTGCGAGAAAAGGTCTGAGAACTTAAAACCCTTCCCATCGTGCAGATTCAAAAGGACTTTCAAAAAACCGATCTGGACAATGACGTCGAGCACCCAGAAAATCATCGTGATCAGGGCGCTCACCGGAGAACCGTGGAATTTATCGTCCGAAAAATAGTTCTCGATCCCCTGAATAATGCCGATCAAAACAAGCAGGCCCGTAAACAGCCAGAAATGCTTTTTCATCATCTGCCATCCGTAACCAAAGGCTTCCTGCCGGGAAAATCCGGGTGATGGTTCCATGAATAACTCCTTTTTTAAAAGGGTGGCTATTTACAAAAAAACCGCGGTCTTGAGAAAGACGACGGTTCGAAGAAATTTAAAGCTAAACATGCTTTTCTTAAATACATATGGCCTCATTTGTTACATAAATTATACGTTTTTTAGTTAAAAGCGTAAAGGCTTTAAAAAAACCGGACAAACCCGCGATTCTCATAATGCGCCCGCGTTATTGAAAAACACCTTGCATTCGCCGACGGTTTTTTGTATAATCTGAACACTTAAAAAAGATTTCGGGGACGTCGCTTAGCCCGGTTTAAGGCCCTTGATTGTCGATCAAGTGATCGTGGGTTCAAATCCCATCGTCCCCGCCAAATAAAAAAGGCCCCCTTTGGGGGCTTTTTTATTGTGGGTGGTTTGGGATTTGAAGCCAAACGTGCGCCGAGCGAAGAGCGA
>Ga0265297_10000811_pt1 | contig 84950 bp, 82 predicted proteins | sample Munlanlwell13791_FD_192502 | JGI IMG/M metagenome (GOLD analysis project Ga0265297, IMG submission 192502) | Leachate microbial communities from a municipal landfill in Southern Ontario, Canada - Leachate well 137-91 | ecosystem: Engineered > Solid waste > Landfill > Unclassified | place...
TAACAAATATAAAAATGGTCAAAATCGGCTCCAATTATCCAATGTTGATACGGCCAAAATTGATTGGTTCTCCTACGGTTTTAAGCAAAAGTTGTTAAAATAGCAACACTATATGGGACGCTTACAATTTTACGCGGTTGACAATTACTCTAATACTTGATAAACATATTTCATAATAATCTCGGGATTATTATCGAATTTGTCTGGATAGACAAAATGTTATTTGAAAACAAAAAATTATTGTCATGGCACAAAAATTTATTGTCACCCGTCCGTTACAATTGGACGAAACTCTGGTTATTGAAGAAATTACCAATAGCGAGGCGACAATCGCGACTGCTAGCAATACTTTTAGATCCGGTATTAGTCATTATTTTTTAGAATTGGGTCTCGATAAAAAAAGTGTTGACACTAAAGAAATGGTAGTTAAGCCGTTGGAATTAATTAAAGATGCTAGATTGGCTGAAATATTTAATTCTAACAATCTAGACGAAGTCTGTTTCACTCAGGCTCAAATTATTCGCTTTTGTGAAAAATATCCTCGTCAACTTCGCCAAAATGGTTGTGCCAACTTATTCTTGTTTAAGGAAAACAAGAAATATTTTGTGGCTAGCGTGAACGTGTATTTCGATGGTCTTTATGTCCATGTCTTTCGTCTCGGCAGCGTCCTCGGCCTTGTCTGGGGTGATTCGCGCTTGCATCGTGTTTTCTTACGCTATTAAAAATTCAAACCCTTTTGTTTTTCTTCGGAAATATGAAAGGGTTTTTTTATTTGTCGTTTTTGTTGTTAAATTCTTTCAATATTTTTGCTCTTGACTATTCTTATAGTTTTCCGCTATTATTTAGTTATTGTTTTGGCGAACAAAACAGATAGGCCGCGCCCGTCTTCGTCCTTCGGACTTCAACGAGGCAAGCTGGCGGCCCCGCATACGCGGGGTAAAAATTGGTAGACTGCCGCGATGGCGGAATTGGTAGACGCGCACGACTCAAACTCGTGTGGTAGCGATATCATGAGAGTTCGATTCTCTCTCGCGGCACAAAAAAAAGACTCTGGTTTAAACCAGGGTCTTTTGTTATAATTATACTATAATAATTAAGCGCAAAAATATATGGATTGTGTATTTTGTAAAATAATCAGCGGCGAGTTTGGCGCCAGCAAAGTTTACGAAGATGATGAGATTTTGGCTTTTTTGGATATTCATCCGGTTAATCCCGGTCAGATTTTAATTATTCCCAAAATTCACGTCGATCACTTCTTGAATATTCCGGAAGAATTGGCGAATAAAATTTTTAACATTGCTCGCCGGCTAGGAAAAGAAATTATGGCCAAATTACAGCCGGAAAGGGTTGGTTTTGTGGTTAATGGCTATGGTGTGCCGCATGCCCATTTTATTGTTATGCCGTTAAAAAATATCGGCGATATTACCAGTGCGTCTATGGCTGAAATTGAAGATGGTAAAATTGTTTTTAAGGAGAGTAATTTATTGGCTCCAACTCGCCCCGAATTGGATGAAATGGCGGAGTTGTTAAAGTTATAAATAATGTTATAATAGGCTTACTATAATATGGGGAAAATAATATCAGTTGTTAATCAAAAGGGCGGGGTGGGTAAAACCACTACAGCCATCAATCTTGGATCCTGTTTAGCCGCTTTAGGCAAGCAGGTTTTATTGGTTGACGTTGATCCGCAAGCTAATGCCACGTCGGGAGTTGGAGTTGATCATCACAAACTGACGGATGGTATTTATGACGCCATGGTCGGCAATAAAACGATTTTTGATATTATTAAGCGAACAGTGGAAAAGAATTATTATATCGCTCCAGCTACGGCATCTTTGGCCGGCGCTTCGATAGAAATGGTAAATATTGAAAATCGTGAATTCCGCCTGATGAATTTGTTAAATAGCGTGCGGCCGGAATATGATTATATTATTGTTGACGGTCCGCCATCTCTCGGTCTACTAACGGTTAATTCTTTGGTGGCGGCAGATGAAATTTTAATTCCGATTCAAAGCGAATATTATGCTTTGGAAGGTTTGAGCCAATTATTGGAAACTATCGCCTTGATTCAGAATAATTTAAAACCGAGTTTGCGCATTATGGGAGCAGTGGTGACTATGTTTGATAAGCGCAATCGTTTGTCGGAGCTTATTAAAAACGAATTGCATCAATATTTCCCGAATCGGGTTTTTAATTCTATTATTCCGCGCAATGTTCGTTTGGCCGAAGCGCCAAGTTATGGTCGAACAATTTTACAATATGACAAAAGTTCGGCCGGCGCTAAAGCTTATGAAGATTTGGCTGTTGAAATTATCGCTTTAGACAAAAAACAAAATTTAAATAATGACGTGGATTCCCGCACAGGCGAGGATGACAGTCAAGCAACACAATAAATATATGGCGCAAGGACTCGGTCGAGGGCTCAGCTCTCTTATTCCACAAAAAATAAATAATACTTATTCGGATTTTGAAGTTAATAGCGATAATAAGTTGGAAATTTCCGATAAGAACAGAATTTTGTATGTTGATCCGGCTAAAATCGTGGTCAATCCGATGCAGCCGCGCCAAAAATTTTCCGAAGAAGCGATTGTTGATTTGGCGGCTTCCATTAAAGAGCACGGCATTATTCAGCCATTGGTGGTAGTTCGGCTTGATGACGGTTTTGAACTTATCGCCGGCGAAAGACGTTTGCGTGCTTCCAAATCTTTGGGATTAAAAGAAGTGCCGGTTATCGTGCGCGAAGCGACCAAACAAAAAAAATTAGAATTAGCTTTGATTGAAAATTTACAGCGGGAAAATTTAAATCCGATCGAAACCGCTATTGCTTATAATCAATTGATAAATGAATTTAATTTGACTCAAGACGAAGCGGCTCATCGCGTCGGCAAGCCGCGCTCCACTATGGCCAACACTTTGCGCCTGATTACTTTGCCGGCTGAAATTCAATTAGCTTTAATTGAAAAAAAAATCAGTGAAGCGCATGCCAAATATTTATTGGGTGTTGATTCCGATGTTAAACAATTGGCGCTTTTCCGAAAAATCATGGTTAACAATTTGTCAGTGCGCGACACCGACAAAATGATAAAAAATATGGGCGGAACCAAGGCGGCCAAGGTTGTGCCAAATTTTAATGATCGCGACAAAGAAGAACGCTTGGCTCGATTTTTCAATTCCAAGGTTGAACTTCGCCGCACTCGTACCGGCGGCCAAATAATAATTAACTTCGGCAATGATGAAGAGCTGGGAGAAATAATGAGTAAAACCAAATAATTTTTAAAACATTGCTATCCGTTTCTGCGGCTAATTTGCAAAATATGTCTTTTGTCCACTTACATAATCATACCCATTACTCGTTGCTCGACGGTTTGACCAAAATTGACGAGCTGGTTGATTTTGCCAAGGCACAGGGTTCGCCGGCAGTGGCTATTACTGATCATGGCAGCATGTATGGCGTGATTGAATTTTACGAAAAATGCAAAAAAGCCGGTATTAAACCGATTGTTGGCGTGGAAACTTATATGGCGCCAAATTCCCGTTTTGATAAAAATACCAGGGAAGACGCGCGCAATTTTCATTTGATATTACTGGCAAAAAATAATCAGGGTTATAAAAATCTCTTAAAATTAATCAGCTTAGCCCATCTTGAGGGCTATTATTATAAACCTAGAATTGACTGGGAAATTTTAACGCAATACCACGAAGGTCTTATTGCATCTTCGGCGTGCTTGGGTGGAGAAATCGCGCGCTTGATTTCGGCGGACAAATTGGATAAGGCCAAAGAAAGAATAATCGAGCATAATAATTTATTCGGACAAGGAAATTATTTTTTGGAAATACAGGATCATCCGGAGCTGGAAGGACAGGAAAAGGTTAATGAACAATTAATCGCTTTTTCTAAAGAGTTAGGCGTGCCGTTGGTGGCGACTAATGACTGTCATTATTTGCGTCGCGAAGATGATGAAGCGCAAGATATTTTACTTTGTTTGCAAAACAAAAAAAAGTTGACTGATACTGATCGGATGAAAATGATTGGTTACGGAAATTATTCCGTGCGACCGAACGATGAAATGATCGCCGCTTTTTCTCACGTGCCGGAAGCGATTGAAAATACTTTAAAAATTGCCGAAATGTGTAATGTGGAAATTGAACTCGGTAATATTCAATTGCCGTATTTTGAGGTGCCGGCCGGTTATGACGAAAACTCTTATTTGCGCCATTTATGTGAAGAAGGTTTATACACTCGTTTTGGCATTAAAGGCGACAGCGTTGACCCGGATCATTTTTCCAAAACTCCGTTAGAAAATGTGAAAAAAATTCGCGAGCGCATGGATTTTGAGCTCGATGTGGTTACCAAAATGGGTTGGCCGTCATACTTTTTAATCGTGGCTGATTTTGTTAATTGGTCAAAGAATAATAAAATTATGGTGGGGCCGGGACGCGGTAGTGCGGCGGGATCAATTGTTTGTTTTTTAACCGGCATTACCAATTTGGATCCGCTCAAATACGATTTGCTTTTTGAAAGATTTTTGAATCCGGAACGTATTTCCATGCCTGATATCGATATGGATTTTTCCGATACGCGCCGTGATGAAGTTATTCAATACGTGGGAGAAAAATATGGACATGATCACGTGTCGCAGATTATTACTTTTGGAACTATGGCGGCTCGGGCGGCGATACGAGATGTGGGGCGTGTTTTGGATGAACCTTATGATTATTGCGATCGCTTGTCCAAAATGATTCCGATGTTTTATAAATTAGATAAAGCTTTGCAGGAAGTGCCGGAGTTAAAAGCGATTTATCAAACCGAACCGGCGGCCAAAAGAATTTTGGATTTTGCCAAAACTTTAGAAGGCGTGGCGCGTCATTCGTCGATGCATGCTTGCGGTGTTTTGATTACCAAGAATCCGCTCAACGATCACGTGCCGATACAATATGCGTCTTCGTCGGATAAAAATATCGTGTCGCAATATTCTCTGCATCCGGTAGAAGATTTAGGTTTATTGAAAATGGATTTTTTGGGTTTGAAAAATTTGACGATTATCGAGTCGGCTTTGCATATTATAAAAAATACTCAAAATATTGAAATTGATATTGATCGCATTCCGCTCGAAGATAAAATGACTTTTGAACTTTTTCAGCGCGGGGAAACGACCGGTGTTTTTCAATTTGAATCTTCGGGCATGAAAAGATATTTGCGCGAATTGAAACCGACCGAGTTGGAAGATATTATTGCCATGGTGGCCTTGTATCGTCCGGGTCCGATGGAGTGGATTCCGGATTACATTGCCGGCAAACACAAGAAAAAACAAATTGTTTATCTGCATCCGAATTTGGAAAAAATCTTGAACAAAACTTATGGCGTGGCAATTTACCAAGAACAGGTTATGCAAATTTCTCAAGCGCTGGCCGGATTTTCAAAAGGGCAGGCCGATACTTTACGTAAAGCCATGGGTAAAAAAATTGTCAGTTTGTTAGCGGAACAGAAAGAAAAATTTATTGAAGGCTGCGTTAAAAATAATATCGCCAAAGAATTGGCCGAGAAAGTTTTTTCTTTTATCGAACCTTTTGCCGGTTACGGTTTTAACCGTTCGCATGCCGCTTGCTATGCGATGGTGGCTTATCAAACCGCTTATTTAAAAGCGCATTTTCCGGCAGAATTTATGGCCGCCTTGCTTACTTCCGATCAACAAGACATTGACCGCATCGCCATTGAAATCGATGAATGCCGCAACATGGGATTAAAAATTATGCCGCCGGATATCAACGAATCTTTTTCATCTTTTACGGTGGTAAACAGTGGCGCGGATAACATTCCGGTTGTTAATGGCGTTAAAAAATTTGATACTATTCGTTTTGGTTTATTGGCAGTGAAAAATGTCGGCGCACATATTGTGGAAACTTTAATTAATGAGCGTAAGGCTAATGGTCCATATACCGATATATTTAATTTATTGGAAAGAGTTACGGACAGAGATTTAAATAAAAAATCATTGGAGAGTTTAATTAAGAGCGGCGGTTTGGATTATTATGGTGAGCGCGGCGTGTTATTGGCTAATATGGAAATGTTTTTAAATTTCAATAAAGAAACTGCCAAACTTAATCAGAGCAAACAAAATAGTTTATTTGCCGATACGCCAAGTTTATATATTGCCACGCGGCCGAAACTGATTGAAGTCGGCACTATTTCCGATAAAGATAAATTGCGCTGGGAAAAAGAATTATTGGGACTATATATTACCGAACATCCTTTTACTTATTTCCGCCAATTTTTGGGCGATTACGCTGTGCCGCTGGCTAGCTTAAAGAGTTATAAACAGGAAGACTCGGTAACGACAGCCGGTGTGGTGGCGAGCGTTAAAAAAATAATTACACGCAATAATCAATCGATGCTTTTTGTAAAAATTGAAGACGGCGTCAGCAGCGTGGAGTTGCTGGTGTTCCCGTCGCTTTTGGCCGAGACAGTTGATTTATGGCAAGACGGTAATCCGGTAATTATTAATGGGCGAGTTTCCGACAAAGATGACGATGTCAAAATATTAATAAATAAAGTAGCCTTGCTGGATCGTGATGAACCGGAAAAATCAATCAATGATTTTAAAAGAGTAATTTTGGAATTTAAGTCCGACCCGAAAAATAAATATCGCAATATGCGCCGTCCAGCCAAAGAAACTCCGGCCAAAATTTCCGAACCGTTAAGCGTTTCTTCGGAGAACAAAAAACCCGAACCTTTAAAAATAATTTTTTCTAAATTATTGGCGGAAAAAGAATTACTTTCATTAAAAAATATTTTTTTCGAGCATCAGGGCGAGGCGGAAGTTTATTTCAAAATACCGGACGAGGGAAATGGAAAAATAATTAAAACCGCTTTTCGGGTTGCGAAAACTGCGGCACTGGTGGAAATTTTAAAAAATGAATTTTCCGACAGTTTATCTGTTGTTGAAAATTAAAAAACGGAGTATAATAAAAGTAAATTGAAAAATAAAAAAAATAAAAGTATGGTCATGAAAAAACCTCAAAAAATTTCTTCCGCCAAAAAAGTTAAACGTCCGGTTCGACACACTCACAGTCGCGTTAAGCCTGAATTAAAGCTTAATGTGGCGTCATCCAAAAAAACTGCGGCGAGCAAAAAAGATTCTGTGCCGATGGCTCCAATTCGTCCGATTATTGGAGAAGCTTTTATTGATAACGAGGTTGAAAATAATGATGTTGTTGTAGAGCCAACCGTGAACGAATCAGCCTTATCAATTTCAACCACTCCGGTTCCACCAACATCAGAAATAATTCCAAATCAACCGGAAGACAGCATTGATTCCCGCCAACAATTTTTCCAGATGATGTCAGAAAAAATAAAGGCGGACGAACCGATTAAAGACGGTGAGGAATTTAATAATGATTTGTTAAAAAATAAATCAGTTTCTTTGTATCGAAAAATTGCGATCCGTTTTGCGATTTTCGCCGGCCTGATAGCTTTGATTGTCGCTTATTTCTGCTTTACCAAATTAACTATTTTTGTTGACTTAAATAAAGAAACCAGCAATGATAATTTAATTTTTGATATTTACGGCGGCGACAAACCGGCCGAGGCGGTGCGTGGCGTCAAAGGAGCAATCTCTCGTTTTGAATCGGAAGAATCCGGCATTTATCAATCTACTGGTGAAGTGGTTTCTAATGCTCAGTTTAATGGCCGTGTTACTATTTTTAATAATAACCAAAAAGATCAAACACTTGTGGCTACAACTAGGTTATTGTCGCCAGACGGTAAACTATTTAGAATTAAAAATTTTGTAAATGTTAAAGCGGGCGAATCGGTGGAAGTTGATGTTTATCCTGATACTATCGAATCTAATGTCGCTATCAATCCGACTAAATTCACCATTCCTGGTTTGCGTCCTGATTTACAGGATAAAATTTATGCCGAAAGCAAAACCGCCTTTAGTTTCGCCGGTGCTAGCAAAAAAATTATCCAACAAAGTGATGTTGATAATGCGGCGGCTGAATTAAATAACAAGTTATTGGAAAAAGTTCGCCAAAGTATCGGTTCCGGTAACAATCAATATGATTCAGTTTTGTATAGTGTTGACCCAAGCGCTTTGACGGTGGAATTAATTGATGCTAAGGTGGGCGATACCAAGGATGAATTTACGGTAAAAATTAAAAATGTCGTTAATATTGTTTCTTTTGCAACAACTGATGTTATAAAGTTGGCCATTGAACAAAAAGCGGCTGCCAATAATAAGGACAAATCAGTTTTTGAAATCAATAAAGATTCTTTAAAATTTGGCATAAATAATTACGATGTCGCCAGCAATGTTGCCAATGTGAGCGTTGATTTTGTTTTAGGCGCAGCGGCAAATAATGTTGATTTTATCGATAAGACAAAATTGGTTAATTTAAACAAGGCACAGTTAGAAAGTTATTTTAGCGTTATTAAAGATGTTAATAGCTTTGAATTTAAATTTTTCCCATCATTTATAAAACGCGCTCCAGGTTTGGTTGACAGAATTAATATAGTTTCACGATAGTTTTATAATATATGCCTTTTGGTAAATACAATATAAAACGAAATGGTTCGGGGCATAATAATTCCAGAATGTTTGAATGGGATTTAAAGAAGCAAAACAATCCGCTTATTGCCGTTTATAGCGCGAAAGACATGAAAATCCAAATCAGAACCAAGATTATGGATGAAATCAATGATAAGATTTCGCGGGATATAAAAGAATATTTGTTTTTCGATCCTAATGAGGTAATTAAAAAAAATATTTTCAAAAAAGCTTTGGCAGCGGCGATTAAAGACGCGCCGGCTAATTATGAATTTATTGAAGAAATTACCCAGATTTATTTAGATGACTTAGGCGATGAGATTGCGGCTGCGGCCATAAAGAGCGGCAATACTTTTCACGAAATATCGGCGGCTAAATTTAAAGATCCAGAGTTTGCCGATTTGAATATCGATCGAGAAAAATTAAAAAAATATAAAGAGTATTGGTTGGAAAAATATAATAATATTTTTAATAAATTGAATGATTAGTTGTAATTAAAAATTATGAAGCTTGATGACTTGAATGACATTTTAAAAGATGAGCCGAATTACCGCCGTAAACAGGTCGGTCATTTGTTATATAAGGATTTGATAGACGATTGGAGTCAGGCTACGATTTTGTCCAAACCTTTGCGCGAAAAATTAAATGCAATTTGTCCGTTGTTTATTAACGGTGAAATAATTAAATCGGGCGATAAGAAGTCGGAGAAGGCATTGATAACCTTAAATGATGGCGCGGCAATTGAGACTGTTCTGATGCGTCACAAAGACGGCCGCCGCACAGTTTGTGTTTCGTCGCAAGTTGGCTGTCCGATGGCTTGCGGTTTTTGTGCAACCGGCATGATGGGTTTTAAACGAAATCTAGTAAAAGATGAGATCATAGAGCAAGTTTTGTTTTGGTCCAGAAGATTAAAATCGGCCGGGGAAGAAGGTGTTAGTAATATTGTTTTTATGGGTATGGGCGAGCCATTTTTAAATTATCAAAATGTAATTGCGGCCATCAGGGCGATAAATGATAAGGACGGACTAAACATCGGGGCGCGCCATATTTCTATTTCTACTTGCGGCTTGATTGATGGAATAAAAAAATTAGCGAAAGAAAATCTCCAGGTTAATTTGGCGATTTCCTTGCACGCTTCAAATAATCATTTGCGCGAAAAATTAATGCCGGTAGCCAAAAAGTATTCTCTTAAAAATTTATTGTTAGCCGTTGATGCTTATATTGAAAAGACTAATCGCAAAGTGATGTTTGAATATGTTTTGATAAAAAATATTAATGATTCAGAAGTTAATGCGCATGAATTGGCGCAGTTGATGCACCAACCGCTTTATTTTGTTAATTTAATCGCTTATAATGAAACCGGAAATTTTAAAACTTCCGATAAAGAAAAAATTATTAAATTTAAAAAGATATTGGACAGTGCTGGCGTAGAAGTGGTAGAACGCTTTAGCTTTGGCGGAGATATTGATGCCGCTTGCGGTCAGCTGGCCAATAAACAGAAGAGTCGTTATAGCAAGTAAAAGCGCTAAAGATGTGAGATTTGTTTTTTGCCTGATGTTATTTTAATAGTTTTTCAGCTTGCTCCGGCGTCTTATTGGAAATTACAATAGCGGCGATGGCATTGGCTAGAGCTACAGCTTTGTCCAAATCATATTGGTGAATATTACGGCCGATAGCGGCTCCGGCAGTTTTAGAAATTTTTATTTGATAATAAATATTTTTTAAGAGATTTTTCGGGCTAATGCGACCGCCGCCGGCGCAAATAACTTTGGTGCGGCCGGCCGCTTCCGTCACTTCGCGGAATTTTTCGGCCGTGGCTTCTTGATTGGTGTAGGGATATTTTACTTTGACAAAATCGGCGCTTAAACATAAAGCGACTCCGGCGCCGCCGGCGATTAAATTAATATCTTCTTCGTTTTTAATTTTTGGGCCGCGCGGATACATCCAGATAACTGCCAATAAGCCATTTTTGTGAGCATCGAGAACTGCTCGGCTGGCTTCTTGCAGTATTTCCGCTTCATTTTTGCCGCCGATATAAACGGTATAGCCAATTCCTAAAATATTTAATTTTGTTCTTTTTTTAAAATCAACGACGTCGGCGACGCTTATTAAATCTTTGCTTATAGCGCCTTTACTGTCATCAACCAAATTTGTTTTTGAGTTCAGTTTTACCAAGTAAGGCACTTTTTTGTAGCTGGCGCCATAACGATCAATCAAGCCGAGCTGGGTGGCAAAAACGCCAATTTTGGCGGCTGCGGCGATTTTAAAAAGATGTTCCGGGTCGTTATCCTGTTTGGATATTTCTGGTCCAAAAAAATCGTTGTTTAAATGTTCAACTTTTTGGTCGCCGGCGAATAAAAAAAGGCGGCCGCTGCCCAAGGTGGCAGTTTCATAATTTTTAATGTAGTTTTTAATTTTGCCGGTCGGCACGGTAAGTGGTATATATATTTTTTTCATAAAGCTGTTTAAAATATAATATTAATATGTTATAATTATTGATATTAATAATATTATATCATAGTATAGGAAAAAATATATGGATAAAAATGGTTTAAGCCAATCAATTGACTTGAATAAATTTCAGGATTCAGGCGGCATAACGCTAAGCAAAATGAATATCGGATTATGGATCGTGGCTAATCGTCGGCGGTTTTTTTGGGGTTTTATTATTTTTTTGATAGTTTTATCGGCGATTTTTTACGGTTATACTCTTTATAACTATGTTGATTATTTATTTTTTGGCGGCCAAAAAGAGCGAGCGGCTATTGAAGAGCTGACAAAAACACCGTCAATCAGCGAATCGCAAAGAATTCAATCTCAGGCCAAACCGATAGAAAATTCCGCGGCGCAGTTTTTTATAAGTTCCGGCCGTTATGATTTTTTGGTTAAATTAAATAATCCGAATGATAAGTTTTTTGTTAATTTTGATTATTGTTTTACTGACGCCGGGAAAGATATCGCTTGTTCCAAATCATTTTTATTGCCTACGGAAAATCGCTATCTAGCTTCTTTTAATAACGAATTAACCGGTTTGGCGCAATTGGGTTTTAGAATCTATAACTTAAAGTGGGACAGAATTAATCTTCATACTTATCCGGATTGGGCCAATTTTTATGCAACTCACATTAATTTCTCATCTTCGGATGTTGATTTTAAAACGGCGCAAGAAAGCGGTCTTTCGGAAAAACTTAGTTTTAATACTTTGGATTTTAAAATATCCAATAACTCGGCTTACAATTTTTGGGACGCTCCATTTTTAATAGTTATGTTTAATGGCCAAACTCCGGCAGCCATCAATCATTATTCTGTGAATAATTTTCTTTCCGGCGAAGTTCGACCGGTAAAAATAACCTGGACTGATACAGTCACTTCAGTTGAAAGGCTTGAAATTTTTCCGGAGATAAATATTTTGGATGATACCGTCTTTATGAAATACAAATAGTTTTATGTTGGACAGAATTAAGCTTCACTTTCAAAAATTTGATTGGTTGATATTTTCCTCAGTTGTTTTGCTGGCTTGTTTCGGCTTGGTGGAAATTTATAGCGTTGCGCTGGGGCAGGGCGGTGGCGATTTTTTAAATTTTAGAAAACAATTAGTGTTTATTTTTGGCGGCGTTGGCTTGCTGGTCTTTTTTTCTTTCATTGATTTTCGCTTTTTAAAAAGTATCCATCGATATATTTATATCGGTGCCGGCCTTATTTTGATTTCGGTTTTATTTTTGGGTCAAACTATCAAAGGTACCAAGGGCTGGTTTTCTGTTTTTGGCCTTGGTATTCAGCCGGTGGAATTTGTTAAAATCGCTTTAATAATATTTTTGGGCTGGTTTTTTTCTAACGCTTCTTTTAAAACTCGGCCGCTTAAATATTTTATTTTGTCGGGACTCAGTACGTTTTTTTTGGTTTTTTTGGTTTTGCTCCAACCGGATTTCGGCTCCTCATTACTTTTGATTTTTATTTGGATTTTCATGTTGCTTATAACCGGTTTTGATAAAAAATATTTTTTGATTATTTTCTTGTCGGCGGCAGTGATTTTTTCGGTCGCCTGGTTTTTGCTTTTTAAGGACTATCAAAAACAAAGAGTTATGACTTTTTTGCAACCGACGCAAAATTCTTTGGGCAGCGGCTATAATTCTTCACAAGCGATGATCGCTATCGGTTCCGGCGGTTTGGTCGGCCGCGGCGTCGGCTTCGGGTCGCAATCGCAATTAAAATTTTTGCCGGAAGCCCAAACTGATTTTATTTTTGCGGTCGTTTCCGAAGAACTTGGCTTTGTCGGCTCCAGTTTGATGTTTTTATTTTATGGAATTTTATTATTCCGCTGCTTGTTTTTGTTGAATAAAATAAATGACGATTTTGCCATTTTTTTTGTATTGGGCGGCGTGGGCTTGATTTTTGTTGAAATGTTTATTAATATTGGTATGAATATAGGAATTGTCCCGGTGGTGGGCATTGCCTTGCCTTTTCTCAGTTATGGCGGTAGTTCAATTTTGGCCAACTTTGTTATAATCGGTATAATTGAGAATATTTTTATTAAATCAAAAACATAATTTTATGGAAATCAAATTACAAGCACAACTTCGTAAAAGTGGTGAAAAACCTGGAAAAGATTGTATCGCAGCGGTTGTTTATGGACCGGGCGTAGAAAATAAATCATTGGAAGTTAAACAGGCTGAATTAGAAAAGGTTTTTGCCGCAGCTGGTGAATCAAATCTTATTGATTTGAGCATTGCTGGATTGGGTGGCGTTAAAGTGTTGATTAAGGATATGCAACGCGATGCAATAAGAAATACCATTAGCCATGTTGATTTTTATCAAGTTAATATGGATAAGAAAATTCACGCTGAAATCCCGTTAGTTTTTGTGGGAGAATCTAAAGCTATTAAAGAATTGGGTGGTGTTTTGATTAAGAACATGCACGAACTTGAAGTTGAATGTTTGCCGAGCGATTTGGTTGACCACATTGATATTGATATTTCCGCTTTAGTTGAAATTCATGACGCTATTTTTGTCAGAGATATAAAAGTGGCTTCAAGCATGGAAATTTTAGCTGATGGCAGCACTTCTATCGTGACTGTCACTGAACCTCGTCCTGATGCTGTTGCTGCCGCTGCAGCTCCAACTGCCGCTGCTCCAGCTGCTGCCGACAAAAAACCGGCTGCTGATAAAAAAGCTGCCGCTCCGGCAAAAAAATAAGAGCCAGCGCTCCTATTTGGAATTTATTTCAATTATCACCAAACGATCCAGTCCGGCTGGGTCGTTTTTGATTTTATATAAAGAGTTTGGTAATTTTTGTTCAATTAATTTGGCCATATCATTTTTTTGGCGCGGGTCAATTTCACACAAAACAGTAATGCGCGGATATTTTATGGTAGTAATTTGTGCGAATAATTGTTGGTAATATTTTAAGCCTTTGGAGCCGGCAACAAGTGCTAAACGCGGTTCGCGTTTTATGCTGGGAGATTCTTTGATTTGGCTTGGACTTAAATAAGGTAAATTAGCGGCGATGATTAAATGTTTTTTATTATTAGGCTTTAAGCTCGGCAAAACTTTTTCAAGCAAATAGCTTTTTATGAATTTAATTTTTTCGGCTTTTAAATTTTTGGCATTTTTTTTGGCAACCGCTAAAGCTTGGCTTGAAATATCAATGCCGATTAAAGAGATTTTTTTATTTATATTCTTTGCCAAAGAAATTATGATGCAGCCCGAGCCGGTACCGATATCAATAATTTCCGGCTGCAGTTTTGTGCCGGCCGCAATTTCCAAAATTTCATCAACCATAATTTCGGTTTCTGGGCGGGGAACTAAAACATTTTTATTAACAAAAAAATCCAGACCATAAAAATATTTATGTCCGGTTAAATAAGCGATCGGCCAAAAAGCCAGTCTTTGTTTTAAGAGTTTTTGATATTTGGCAAATTGTAATTTGCTAATTTTTTTTTCGCCGTGAGTCAGTAAAAAAACCCGATCGGTTTTTAACAGAGAAGCGAGAAGCAGTTCCGATTCGATATTGGCGTTATTTAATTTCTTGTTTCCATATCGCAACGCTTCTTTGATGATCATAGGATTAATTGGCGCTACCAATCGGGGTTGTTTGGCCCTTTTTAACGGCGTTTAGCATTTCATCGATATCGCCGTCCAAAATTGTGGTAATATTGTGCCAAGAGGTATTGATGCGATGATCGGTAATGCGGTCTTGCGGGAAATTATAAGTTCTGATTTTGTCGCTGCGATCGCCGCCGCCAACTTGATTTTTACGCGCTTCGGAATCGGCCGCCAGCTTTTCTTCTTCGGCTTTGGCCAATAAACGAGAACGCAAAACTTGCATCGCTTTTTCTTTGTTTTGATGTTGTGATTTTTGATCTTGGCAGGAAACTACGGTATTTGTCGGAATATGGACGATGCGGATCGCGGAATAGGTGGTGTTAACGCATTGTCCGCCTGGTCCGGATGAACAGAAAGTATCAATGCGCAAATCGCTCGCTTTAATTTCAATATCCACTTCTTCAGCTTCCGGCAAAACCACTACGGTTGAGGTGGAAGTGTGGATGCGGCCTTGTTTTTCGGTTTCTGGAACGCGTTGGACGCGGTGAGTACCAGCTTCATATTTTAATTTACCGTAAGCGCCTTGGCCTTTAATTCCAAAAATTATTTCTTTATAGCCGCCGATACCGATTGGGCTGGAGTCAAGTAATTCCAACTTCCAACCTTGGCGTTCGGCGTAGCGGGAGTACATACGGAAAAGATCGCCCGTGAAAAGAGCCGCTTCGTCGCCGCCGGTACCGCCGCGAATTTCAATGATACAATTTTTTTTGTCATTAGGACTGGCCGGATGCAATTCTTCTTGAATTTTATCTTTAAGCTCCAAACATTTGTCTTTCAAAGATTCCAATTCATCTTGGGCCATGGCGCGCAGTTCGGCATCGCTTTCATTTTTTATTATTTCTTGATTATCGGTAATATTTTTTTCAACTTTCTCTAATTCTAAAATCATCTCATAAGCTAATTTGAGATTGGCGTGTTCTTTGGAAATTTTGGTATATTCTTTCATGTCGGCAGTTACGTTCGGATCGGACAATTTTTTTTCCAAGTCTTGAAATTTGTTTTTAATTTCTTCGTACATATAAGCGTAGATGATTTTTATATAAAATTAACCCCCTAATAATTATAGATTAACATGAAGTAATCCACAATGATTAGAGGGTTAAATAAGAGTAGTTATTTTTTGGAAACTTTCTTTTCAGCTTTAGCGGCACGTTTTACCTTTTTGCTTTTTAGAGTGCTGGCTGTTTCTTTGGATTTTTCTACTTTGGCGTTGAATTTTTCAGCGCGACGAGCAGTATCAACCAATTTTTGTTTGCCGGTATAGAAAGGATGGCAAGCAGAACAAAGATCGAGTTTTAATTCGTCTTCAGTTGATCCAGTTTCAAAGCTGTTACCGCAAGCGCAAGATACCTTGGTGTTGCTGTTATACTTTGGGTGTATTTCTTTTTTCATAAAATAAAATAAGGTTTTCAATCCATTTTCAGGACTTCAATCCATTTATAAATTATTAATCTTTATTTTGTAGTAAAAGGCTATCATATATTTAAAATTTACGCAAGTCTTTTGTTGTAAATAGGCTCAAATATCCGATATTGTAAATTGTCCAGGTAAATAAAAAAGGAGAAGCGTTGTTCTCCTTTTTGGGTGGTTTTATGGTTTAATTTATTCGCGATGGTTTTCTTGCAATTTTCTTATGGTTTTTTCGTTTATTTCTCCATAAGCGGTGATTTCAAAAAATTCTCCAGTTTCCTTATTTAAGGCTAATTTTCCGTTAGTATTTTTAATTAATTCGCTGGCAAATTTTTTGGCAAGTATTTGAGTCGCGGGGATATCGTTGGCTGTTATACCCAACTTTTTAAACCCTTTTCTGATTAATTCGTCAGAAGCTAAAATAACATCGACTTCTGTTATGTCCAGATTTTTTAACTCGATTTTGAGAGATTCCTCGGACGCTAAAACAGCATCGACTTCAATTTTGCTCTCATTTGGGCCGGCAAAATACATACTATTTTTGCCTTCAATCTTTATAATCCTGGTGTTATTGTCGTTATGACAAATAATCAAGCTTGTTTTCATCTCGGTGCAATTTTTAGTTAGACAATATTTTAATGAACTATCGTCGGTACAATAATACATATATTATATTCTGTCAATATCGTGGACAAAAGCTGCTTCGGGTGATAAAATATAATCATCATTAAATATTAGTAATTACAAAGATTTATGAAGATTTTAGTTACGGGCGGCGCCGGATTTATCGGTTCCAATTTTATCCATTATTGGCAAAAACAATATCCGAACGATTATATCGTTAATTTTGATAAATTGACTTATGCCGGTAATTTGGAAAATTTAGCCGGGATTAATCAAACTAATTATGAATTTGTTGCCGGCGATATTTGCGATATAGAGTTGGTAAATAAACTAATGAAAGATGTTGGTTTGATTGTGCATTTTGCGGCCGAGAGCCACGTTGATCGTTCCATTAAAAACAGTGCTGATTTTATTAAAACCAATGTTGAAGGAACGCGCGTATTGCTGGAAGCGGCTAAGAATAACGGCAATATTCGTTTTCATCACATTTCAACCGACGAAGTTTTTGGCGCTCTCAGTCCGACCGATCCGAAGTTTAATGAATCGACGCCATATGATCCGCGATCGCCATATAGTGCCAGCAAGGCCGCTTCCGATCATCTGGTTCGGGCTTATTACCACACTTATGGTTTGCCGATAACTATTTCCAATTGTTCCAATAATTATGGACCGCGGCAATTTCCGGAAAAATTAATTCCATTTTTTGCCACGAATCTTTTGGAAGGTAAAAAAATACCACTTTACGGCAAGGGTGAAAATATTCGCGATTGGATCCATGTTGATGATCATAATCGCGGCGTAGATTTCATCATTAAAAAGGGCAGAATCGGTGAAACTTATTGTTTGGGCGGCGGCAATGAATTAAGTAATATTTCAATTGCGCGTCAAATTTTACAGTTAATGGGGCAGAGTGAAGAAGCAATTGAATATGTCAGCGACCGTTTGGGACACGATTTTCGTTACGCGATTGATTTTTCCAAAGCCGAAAAAGAACTTGGCTGGCGACCGCAAATTGATTTTGCGACCGGTTTGGCCGAAACGATAAATTGGTATAAAAATAATAAAAATTGGTGGGAGAAATATAAAAATTAACCCCTCACCCCGGCCTGATGGCCACCCCTCTCCATCGATTAACCGATGAAGAGGGGATTAAGGGGAGAGGTGAAAACATATGAAATTATTAATTTTGGGTTATCAAGGAAATTTGGGCGGACAATTATTACAAGCCTTTGCGCAAAATTCCGATTATGAGATTTTTAAATTAGATCGAGAAGATTTGGATATTACCAATAGCCAAGCCTTGATCGCTAAGATTGATGAAATTAAACCGGACATCATAATTAACGCTACGGCTTATAATGCGGTTGATAAATGCGAAGAAGATCTGCGGGAATATTCTGTGGCAAAAAAAATAAACGGCGAAGCGGTGGCGACATTGGCGCATGCGGCTTTGGCTAATAATTCTATTTTGGTGCATTATTCGACTGATTATGTTTTTGCCGGTGATAATTCGGCCGGTTATGATGAATCCAGCGCGCCAGCACCAATAAATAATTATGGTCAAACCAAATTATTCGGCGAACAAGCGATTTTAAGTTTAGCCGGTCAGGGTTTGAAATACTATTTAATCAGAACTTCAAAATTATTTGGTCCGCGCGGCCAGGCCGAAGTATCTAAGCCGAGTTTTTTCGATATCATGATTGATTTGGCGCAAACCAAAGAAGAAATTGATGTGGTTGATGAGGAGATTAGCGCGTTTACTTATACGCCGGATTTAGCGCGACGTACCAGGGAAATTATTGAAGACAAAAGAGCTTTTGGTATTTATCATATTACCAATACCGGTTATGATACTTGGTATCGAGCCGCCAAAGAATTGTTTGCTATCGTTGGCGCTGATGTTAAAGTTAATCCGGTGCCGGGCAACAAACTTCCGCGTCCGGCCAAGCGACCGCAATATTCGGAATTGATGAATACTAAATTGCCGGCAATGCGCGATTATCGTGAAGCTTTACGTGAATATTTTAATATAAAAAAATAAAATTAATTTACAAAAAATATGCGTGGTATTATTTTATCGGCCGGAAACGGAACTCGTTTGCGCCCATGTACTAAAGTGACATCAAAACAACTTTTGCCGGTTTATAACCGACCATTGATTTATTATCCTTTAAACACTTTGATTAAAGCTGGAATTAAAGAAATTTTAATTATTGTTTCACCGCGTCATGCCGGAGATTATCTTAATTTGCTCGGCAGTGGTCGGGAATTCGGCGTAAAATTTACATATGAAATCCAAGATAAGCCGGAAGGTTTGGCGCAGGCTTTTGTTATCGGCGAGAATTTTATTGATGATGAAGACGTTTGTATGATTTTGGGCGACAACATTTTTGAAGATGATTTTACGGAAGAAATCGCTAATTTTAAATCTGGCGCCAAAGTTTTTGCCACTCCGGTTAAAGATCCGGAACGTTTCGGCGTGGTAGAAATTGATGCCAATAATAATGCTATTTCTATTGAAGAAAAACCAAGCAAACCAAAGTCTAATTATTGCGTGACCGGTTTGTATCTTTATGATAGCCGCGTAGTTAATGTGGCAAAAAATTTAAAACCTTCGGATCGCGGCGAATATGAAATCACCGATGTTAACCGCTGGTATTTGGAAAAAGGCGAACTTGAAGTGGCAAAATTTGACGGTGCTTGGATTGATGCCGGGACTTTCGACAGTTTGGCAGAAGCGCAAGTGTTGGCTAAGGATAAATTACAATATAAAATGGTAATCTAAAAAATATGGCAAAAAACATTATATCCAACCAAGCGCCGAAAGGCACAGCTGATTGGTTGCCGCAAGAATTTGCAATCCGTAATTATATATTTTCTACCTGGGAAAAAGTTTGTCGATCTTATGGTTTTGAAAGATATTTAACTCCGACTTTGGAAAATGTGGATATTTATCGCGCTAAATCCGGCGAAGATATCGGCGGCAAGGAATTAATGGTTTTTGTCGATCAAGGCGGCCGCGAGCTGGCACTGCGCCCGGAAATGACACCGAGCGTGACACGTTTGGTGTCGCGCGTTTATGATTCTTTGCCGAAGCCGATACGCTTTTTTTCGATTGCCAATTTTTTTCGCAATGAAAGACCGCAACGCGGGCGTAACCGTGAATTCTGGCAGCTTAACTGCGACATTTTTGGCAGCGATAATATTAGCAGTGACATTGAAATTTTGACTTTGGCGCTTGATTTGGTTTTGGCATTCAATCCGCCGCGCGATTCTTTTGCGCTGCATTTAAATAGCCGCCATTTGATTGACGGTTTATTGGAATCTTTAAAATTGAAAGCGGAACAAAAAATTCCGGTGGTGCGCTTGTTGGATAAATATGCCAAATTATCAGCCGATAATTTTGTCGGTGCCTTGGAAGAACTTAAACTTAAAAACGAACAGATTGATGAAATAATAAAATTTTTAAGCGCTCGCAATTTGGATGAATTGATTGAGCGTTTGCCGGCTTTTGTTGAAAATCGCGGTTATTTGGAATTAAAATCGATTTTTTCCGAACTCGAATCTTTGGGTTATGGCGATTATATTGAATTTAATGCCAGCGTGATTCGCGGTTTTGATTATTATGACGGTGTGGTTTTTGAAGCTTTTGATAAGCATCCGGATAATAATCGAGCGATGTTTGGCGGCGGACGTTACAATGGTTTGTCTGATATTTTTGGTGTGAAAAATTTTCCGGCTGTCGGCATGGCGCCGGGCGATGAATCGACTCGTTTGTTTTTGGAAAGCTGGGGTTTGCTGGAAAAATTAAATTTAAATTCAAACGATAAATTATTATTTTTCCCGCTACTCGATAAAAATTTGTCATTGCAAACCAAAAAAATCGCCAAACATTTGCGCGCGGAAGGCTATTTGCTGGAGTCAAGTTTTGAAGTCGTTAAGCTTGGCAAGTCTTTGGAATATGCCAATAAAAAAGAAATTTCAAATGTGGTGATTTTTGGCGGCGACGAAGCGGCTAAAAATATCTACAAAATAAAAGATATGAAGAGCGGTGTGGAAAAAGAATTTAAAATTAAGTTTTAAATTATGAAAAAAATATTTTGGTTAGCTTTGTTCGTTGCTGTTTTTGGTATTGGTATTTTGGTGTTGCGCTTTTTTTTCTGCACGGAGGATGAGTGGGTTTGCGAGAACGGGGAATGGACGCGGCACGGCAATCCGACAATATCCAAGCCAAAAACTGTTTGCGTGGTCGGTAAAACCGGTGACAGTAAAAATGAGAGAGTGGTAACATCGACAAAAATTATTTTATATTTTGCCAACAATAAAATTGATCCGGAATTTTTGGATTGTGGCCGGTTAAATGCGGTTGAGCGAGATAGCAATGAAAGAGTTGATAAATATCGTTATGCCCTAACTCAATTATTACTCGGACCGAGCAATGACGAAGAAAATGCCGGATATTATTCTTTAATCGGACGCGGTGTTAGAATCCAGGAGTTGTCATTTATTGACGGGGAAGTAAATGTTGATTTTTCCGTCGATCTCAATAAAGATGCGGCCGGTTCTTGCAAAGTCACTGCAATTCGAGCGCAAATTACCGATACCTTAAAACAATTTCCGGAAGTGAAAAATGTTAATATTTCTATTGGCGGTAATCGTGAGGATATTTTACAGCCTTAATCAATTTTTTTACCGGAGCGAAACTGCGGCGATGTATCGGCGACGGCCCATATTCTTCTAATTTTTCCAAATGCAATTTGGTGCCATAACCTTTGTGTTGGGCGAATTCATATTCCGGATATTTTTCGTGCATTTTTTCCATTAAATAATCGCGGCTGACTTTGGCAATAATGGATGCGGCGGCAATACAAAAGACGCTGGCATCACCGCCAATAATCGCTTCTTGATTTTGGGCGATTTTGGGAATTTTAAACTTACCGTCAGTCAATATGAAATCCGGCTTTATGTCGGATTTTTCTATTGCTTTCGTCATGGCCAAAAAACTGGCTTGTAAAATGTTGATCTTATCAATAGTTTTATGATCGCAAATTCCGATAGAAACTGAAGTGGCATATTTTTTGATTAGTGGAAATAATTTTTCCCGCATTTTGGCGCTGAGTTTTTTGGAATCATTGATCAATTTTAATTCGTCGGCGTTGGCTTTAAAATTTTTATCAATCACTACGCAGGCAGCGACAACCGGCCCGGCGAGCGGTCCGCGTCCGGCTTCATCGACTCCGGCGACAAATTCGTAGCCAAGTTCAAATATTAGTTTTTCTTTGTTTAAATTTAATTCTGTTTTCATAATTGTAATATACTCTTGTCATTCCGGACTCCACTTTGTCATTCCGCGCTTGACGCGGAATCTATTGATAGATTCTGAATCAAGTTCAGAATGACATGTAGTTTGTCATTCCCGCGAAGGCGGGAATCTAGGCTTTGTCATTCCGCGCTTGACGCGGAATCTATCATTATCATAGCTCATTTTTTATAATTATCACAATGTTTACGCGATACACCAGTACTATTAGCGTTTGCTCTTGACAAAGTATTGTTATTTATGCTAGGGTTATTTTGTGATATTGAACATTAAAAATTAACTTAAAATGAGCGCATAAAAGCGCGGGAGGTTTATTATGAGTGAAGAAACGAAGCAAATAGAATTGAAGCATTATGAGTATGCCAAGGTATCAGAGTCAATCGGAAATAATGATTGGTGTGAAGAAAATGGAGCAATTTGCTTTTCAGTTACTTCTGACGGTACTACCGGAGAAGGGTGGATCAAAAGGCTCAAAGATCAAAAAATCTGTATTGGAGAGTATTTTGAAAGTTTTCTAAGATCTCGCCGTTTCCGTCCGACCAAAGGCGTCACTTATGAAGTAGTGGTTCTGAAGGCAAATTTGCTAAAAGATAAGGGTGAAGAATATCTTGTTTGGAAAAAAGCTCGCAAGGAAGCTAGAAAGCGCAAACTGACAAAGCCTCATCCTGAAATAGCCTGTCTTATCAGGGAAAAGTTTCGTGGTGAAGACATGAGAAAAATGGACATAACTTGGTTTGTTGTCGAACATTCTTTTGTTAAAGATTTTTTTAGCGCCCCAATACTGGTTGATCTTTTCATGGATGTTGAAACCCTTACCAGTCCCGCGTATCGCCTAGATCATGTTAATTATGAGCTTGATGGCGACAGTGACGGTGTTGTTTACATCGCTTCCAAAACTAAGGCTCCTAAGGCTCCTAAAACTACCAAAACTACCAAAACTACCAAAACTCCAAAGTCTCCCAAGACTTCCAAATCTTAGCACCTAACATTGGTGCTTAACCTCGGATTGCTAACGCTTCCCGAGGTTTTTTATTTTATAAAACTATTGACACTCTGCAATAAATATGACATAATTGTGCTGATAAAATAAAGTTCCTAAACAATTTAATACACGAAGAATATGAAGAGAATAATTTTTGTTTTGGCGTTTATTAGTTTTTCTTTTGTCGGATTTTCTGAATATCAACTGCAAAAAGGACTAGACGGTAGCTTTCGTGCGAAGCCGGCCGAGGATACTGTGTATCGGGATTTAAATATTTTTTTTGCCGATTCTGTAGTTCTGAAATTTACCGATATTTTTGATTCGGCTATTTCAAATCCGGGTGATACAATTTTCGCTAATTTGTCGGGAAAATTTATTGAAATGGAAGATGTTTTTTTTGAAAGACGTTTAATGACTGAGGAGGGTATTGTTTTTGATAAAAACACCAATTTACTTAGCTATGCCACAAAAAATTCCTCTATCTCATTTTTTTCAATTATGATAATTATTGCTTTTATTTCAATGTTTTTCATGACAATTTTTAGCGTTCGTTGGTTTTTTTGTAAAGAATTTGGTAATTTTGACACATTTCTTTCTATTATTGCTTTTTTAGCCGCCGTTATCGTTATTGGTTTAGCTGCCGATGAAGCCATTATTGCCTCTTTTTTCTTTTTTGTCGCCGCCACTTCTATTGTTGTGGCTGCTGAAAATAAAAAAAGATGTTACATTATTATTGCCACTATGATTTATTATATTGCATTTATAACAGGCTTAATATTGTTATATTTGCAGTAAAAACTTTAAGCCGTTCCATGCTCAAACATCGGACGGCTTTTTTATTTTTCAAACCATTGACATTTCCAAGTAAATATGACATAATTGTGCTGATAAAATAAAGTTCCTAAACAATTAAAATTAGTAAAATGAGGAAGATAGTTTTAACTTTAGTAATTTTGGGATTTTCCATTGTTGGATTTTCTCAATACGAAACGCCGAGCGTTTCAAATACTAGCGCGGACACTTCGTGGCAGAGTAATTATATACGCCCCACTTCCAAGGCAGTGAAATTTTCCGATCTCTTTTATGAGACTATTATGAAGCCGGGCGATACCGTTCTTGCCAAGGCAAATTTGGCTGTAAAACTTGTTGAAATGAAAGATGTTTTTTACGCGAAGTACTTATTAACCAAAGAAGGCGTTGTTTTTGACAAAGACACCAAATTGATAAATTATGCTACAAAACAATTTTTTGTCGTAAATTTTTCCGTTATGATAGTTATTGTTTTTGTCTCGATTCTTTTGGCGCTAATTTCTAATGCTATTTTCTTCTTCGGAAGGGAACGCAAGGGCTTTGCCGCTTATATTCTTGTTGCTGCGCTTATTCTTGGTGCGGCTGCCGCGATCACGCCTTTTGTTGCGCTTCTAGCCGCTAGTTCCGCAGTTGCTGTCACGATTTTAAATTTTGTTGGAGGTAAAAAGAGAAAATATGTCTATATTACCGTTTCCGCAATCTATTATTTTGCAACGGCAATAGGTTTAATATTGTTGTATTGCAAATAAGAGTTTCAAGAACAATTTAATACGTAGAAAAGATGAAAAGAGTAATTTTTGTTTTAGCGTTTGTCGGTCTAACATTAGCCGGGTTTTCTCAGTGTCAATATCAAACCCAAGATGGTTCGGACCGATGTATTTCTGTTGATTCTGTGGCGTGGAAATTTTCCAATCTTTTTGACGAGGCCATTTCAAATCCGGGCGACACAATTTTTGCCAAATCGAATTTTTTTGTAAAATTTATCGGCACCAGGAGTATTGTTCGAGAAGAGTATTTGCAAGTTGTCGAGGGGATTACTTTTGATAATAAAACAAATTCAATTATTTACATTAGAAAAAATTTGTTTATTATAACTATCGGCATGATAATTTTTGTGTTGGTATCAATAATTTCCATGCTAATAGCTAATCTTTTTTTTGTTGGCAAGAATAAATATTGTTCCATGTTTTTTATGAGCGCTATGCTATTTGTCATTACGCTCACTATTGGCGCTTTTATTTTTTTCGCTTTTGCCGCCGCCGTTGCTTTTACTTTTGCTTGTATTGTCGCTTTTATCGCTACCATGGCTTGTATCGAAGCAAAAAAAACAAAATTAGCTATCGCTTCCGCAATCTATTATATTGCAATTATAACAGGTTTAATATTGTTATATTTGCGATAAAAAAATCCAAGTCGTCCCATGTTCAAACATCGGACGGCTTTTTTATTGATTTTTTCTTAGAAAAATGCTAAAATTAAAGCTATAAAAAACAAATTATGAAAATTTCTTTTAAAAATTTAGAGCAAGATTTGCTGGCGCTGGCTAATGCCGATAAAGCCAAAATTTTGTCCGGATTTTTTAAAACCGGCAAAGGTCAATATGGCGCCGGTGATATTTTTTTGGGCGTGATGGTGCCGCAAATAAGAACTGTGTCAAAAAAATATACAGAGCTTAATTTTAATGATTTGCAAAAATTATTAAATTCCAAAAAACATGAAATCCGTCTGTGCGCTTTGTTCGTTTTAGTGAAAAAATATCAAATCGCTGATGATCGGGAGAAAAAAAATATTGCTGATTTTTATTTAAAAAATGCCGAGAATATTAATAATTGGGATTTGGTGGATTTGACCGCGCCAAAAATATTGGGTGAATATTTGATCGGCAAACCGCATAAAATTCTTTATGATTTGGCGGCATCGCAAAATTTATGGGAGCGCCGCATTGCAATGTTAAGCACTTTTACTTTTATAAAAAATAAAGATTTTGTTGACGCCTTGCGTTTGGCAAAAAAACTTTTGGATGATAAACATGATTTGATGCATAAAGCCGTGGGTTGGATGTTGCGGGAAATTGGAAAGCGCGACAAAAATATTTTGGTGGAATTTTTAAATTTATATTATAAAAAAATGCCGCGGACAATGTTGCGTTATGCGATAGAAAAATTTGATGCGGTCGAAAGAAATAAATATTTAAAAAAATAATTATATGGAAAATTTACCGGGATTAAAAATTGTTGGAAAAATTGATTTAGGGGAAAACAGCAAAAGATTTTCAAAAAAAATTGAAGATCGCCCAGGCTTATGCGCCAAGCTGGATTCTTGTTTGGAAAAAATGGCCGATTCAACCAATCGTGAGTTTGCCAATTTTTTATGTTCCGACGGGCGAATTAATATGGACGATGCGGGTTATAATTATCCCGACAAAAAAGCGGATTATGCCACAATCCATGATTTGGAAACCAAATTTGCCGCTGAAGATTTAAAGATTGATTCGGCCACCGAAAAAGATATAGAAGCTTGGCGTAAGAAAAGCGAGGGAAATAACGGCACAATAGTTGAAAAAGCTATTACGGTTTTATTGCACAAAATGTTGAAAGACGAATTTATCGTTACGCGCGCCAGCACGCTTGATGATTATCGCCATGGCGTTGATAATTTAATCATTGATAAAAAAACGGGCGCAGTCATTTGCGGTTTTGACGAGGTGCAATCATCCAATAATGAGTATGATGTTAATACCAATTTAAAGAAGCGCAAAATTTTAAAAAATATAGAAAATTTCCAAGGCGCTTTCGTTAAGTACGGCGCGACTTTCGAGAAGGGCAAGCTCAAAAGATGTTCGTTGCGAAATTTACCGACTTTCTTTTTGGCATTAACCGAGAATGATGTGGCGGAAGTGACCGCCGATTTGGAAAAAGATGCCATTTCCGACAAGGAGCATAATATTTTGGCCAAAATGGTTTCTTCGATTGATAAACAGATAATAGAATTGTATGGCAAACATGGCGGCGCGGAATCGAATATCAATCTTAAAGCTCAGCGCATAGAATTGCTTGAACGGCTTGATGAATTATCACAACGTTATGGCGCGGATAATTGGAGCCGGACTTCGGAAGGCATAAGCTTAAAAAAAGAATTGGGCGTTAACAAACTTAGAATTAATTTGGAAAATTTTAAAGAATCGCTTAAAACAATAAAACAAAAAGCTTAATAGATTTTTATGACAAAAATATTTTTATACAATACTTTGAACCGTCAAAAAGAAGAATTTATACCGATAAAAGCCGGCGCGGTCGGGTTTTATACTTGCGGACCGACAGTTTATAATTTTGCCCATATCGGAAATTTGCGCACTTATCTTTTTGAAGATTTGTTAAAGCGCACTTTAGAATATAATGGATTGAGCGTGAAACATGTGATGAATATTACCGACGTCGGACATTTAACCGGCGATCAAGATATGGGAGAAGATAAAATGGAAAAAGGTGCGGCGGCTGAAGGCCGTAGCGCTTGGGATATTGCCAGTTATTATACTGCAGCTTTCAAGGAAGATTTAGCGGCTTTAAATGTATTAAGCCCGAATGTTTGGTGCCGTGCCACCGATAATATTGCCGAGCAAATTGCCATGATTGAAACTTTGGAGAAAAAAGGTTTTACTTACAAAACTAATGATGGAATTTATTTCGACACTTCTTTGGTTAAGGATTACAACAAATTAAGCCACTTACAATTGGACGAATTAAAAGAAGGGGCGCGCGTGGAAAAAAATGAAGAGAAAAAAAATCCGACCGATTTTGCTTTGTGGAAATTTTCGCCTAAAGATGTGAAGCGCCAAATGGAATGGTCTTCGCCTTGGGGTGTTGGTTTTCCGGGCTGGCACATTGAATGTTCGGCGATGAGTTTGAAATTTTTGGGCGAACAATTAGATATTCACTGCGGTGGCGCCGATCATATTAATGTGCACCACACCAACGAAATCGCTCAAAGCGAAGCGACAACCGGAAAAAAGTTTTTCAATTATTGGATCCATGGCGCTTTTTTGAATATTGCCGGCGGTAAAAAAATGGCCAAGTCCGAAGGAAATTTTTTGACATTGAATAATACTTTTGTGGATAAAGGCATTGATCCTTTGGTTTATCGTTTGGCGGTTTTAAGCGTGCATTATCGCAAGCCCATGGAATATAGTGATGAAATTATTTTAAATACAGAAAAATCTTTGGAACATATGCGCCATCAAGTGGCCGATTTGGGTTTGTTTGTCGGCGAGATAAATATTGATTTTAAAAATAATTTTTTGGCGGCGCTTAATGATGATTTAAATTCGGCGCAAGCTTTAGCGGTAGCGCAAGAATTATTAAAATCCGATTTGAGCAAGGCTGACAAGTTGGCGACAATTTTGGATTTCGATAAAGTTTTGGCTTTGAATTTAAAGCAAGAAATTCCGGCTAGCGTGATAGATTTGGCCGAAGAAAGATTGGCGGCGCGACGCAATAGAGATTTTGCCCAATCCGATAAATTACGTGATGCTATTGCCGCATTGGGATTTATCGTGAAAGACAGCGGAGATTCTTATGTTTTAATGAAACAATAAAATGGCGAAAAACTTTTGGCAAAAATTAAAGCGGCCGATATTGGCTTTGGCACCGATGGCCGGCGTGAGCGATAGCGCTTTTCGCCAACTTTGCGCTGAAAATGGAGCACAAGTTTTGTATAGCGAAATGGCCAGTGCCGCCGCTCTTTTTTATAATCCCCAAGAAACTTTGGAGCTTTTAAAATTTAATGCCAAAAAAGAACGGCCATATGTGGTGCAGTTATTCGGATCGGCGCCGGAGCATTTTGCGGCCGCCGCGCAAATTGTTACCAAAAAAATAAAGCCTGACGGGATTGATATAAATTTTGGTTGTCCGGTTAAAAAAGTTACGAAGACCGGAGCGGGCGCCGCGTTAATGCAAGATTTAAAAAAATCGCGCGCCGTGATTGAAGCCGTTTTGGCCAATACTAATTTGCCGGTATCAATAAAAATCAGAACTCATTCCGGAAAAATTTCGGCCGTCAATTTTTTGAAAAATATTTCCGATTTAAAAATTACCGCCCTGATGATTCATGGCCGAACTTTAAATCAGGGCTTTAGCGGCGCAATAGATTATGATATAGTTAAGAAAGCGCGACCTTATTTTTCGGGAATAATTTTGCTTAACGGCGGTATAAATAAACATGAAGATATTGCTATGACTTTAAAAAAGAGCGGGGCTGACGGCGTTGGCATCGCTCGTGGCGCCTATGGCAATCCGTGGATATTTAAGGGCGACAAACCGGATGTGAAAATAATTTTTAAAACAGCCATTAAGCACGCGGCGTTAATGCAAAAATTAAAAGGAGCGGCCGGTATTTTGGAAATGCGCAAACATCTTTGCTGGTACGTGAATAGTTTTGCCGGAGCGGCGGCACTTAGAGCTGAGTTAGTAAAAGTGGAAACACTTGCCCAAATAAAAAAAATTTTAAAATATAAAAATTAGTTGTCATTCTGACGAAAGTTATATGTCATTCTGAACTTGCCACGTACTACGTGGCTTGATTCAGAATCTAATGTCATTCTGAACTTGATTCAGAATCTATTGATAGATTCCGGATCAGGTCCGGAATGACAAACACTGGATTCCTGCCGTAGTTTATCCTGTTGGATAACAGGACGGGAATGATAAAGCTGTGCCTGGAATGACAGATTAAAATATATGACTTTATATATCGATACAGCCGGCGGGGAAGAAATATTCTTGGCTTTGCGGCGCGGTAAAACCGAAATCGCTTCGGAGCGTTTTTTTGCGCGCCACGAACAGGCGGAAAAATTATTGCCGGCAATCGAAAAAATGCTCAAGAAAAATAAAAGCAGATTGTCGGGTTTAAAAGAAATTAAAGTTAATAATAGCGGCGACAGTTTTACGGCTTTGCGCATCGGCGTCGTGACGGCCAATGCTTTGGCTTATGCTTTAAAAATTCCGATTAGCGTGGAAACTCCCAGCGGTGAAGTGGCGCCGGAATCTGTGAAAAAATTTAAAAATTTTTCCGTTGTAAAACCTTTTTATAATCGTGAGCCGAACATTGGTTAATATGAAAAAAATAATTATTTCGCTATCAATAATATTTTTCTCTTTTAGTTTTTGGCTGATACCGAGCGCCAACGCCGCTTTGCCGGATTTGCGCGGTCGCATTTTATTGCAAGTGGAATCCAAAGGCGAAGCTTGGTATGTTAATCCGTCTGAATATAAACGCTATTATTTGGGTCGCCCGGCCGATGCTTTTGCCGTGATGCGCAAATTGGGTTTGGGAATTTCCAATAAAGATTTTTATGCGGCGGCAATAAAAATGCCGGCACGTTTGTCCGGAAAAATTTTGTTAAAAGTGGAAGACGCCGGTCAAGCTTATTATGTTGATCCGGTGAATTTAAAAATGTATTATTTGGGCCGTCCGGATGACGCTTTCGCGGTGATGCGATCGCGCGGATTGGGAATCAGTAATGCGAATTTAAACTTGATTGCCATTGCTCCGACTTCAGCTGCCGCCACGATTTTGGTTAATAGCAATAACACTTCCGTCACGCTTAGCGCCGATCAAAAATTGGTTCATTTCACATGGAAATATAACAGCAAGTCATATTATTTAGATGAAATATTTAGCCACAGTCTTTATAATAATTATGTCGGCACTTCCAAGATTTTGACATACAACGAAAGCAATCCGCCGGCAAATTTACGCGACTCTTTCTACGCATTATTTTTGGCGCAGAAATCAGGCGATACAAGCTTGGATAAAATTATTGGAGATTTGAAATCTTTGGCGGGCCGCGAAGCGATTGCCGGTGATAAATTAGTTGATTTCATTATGGCTTTCGTTCAATATATTCCGTATGACACCAGCAAGACAAATACCAGTCAGCCGAATTTTATTTATGAAACTCTTTATAAAAATTCCGGCATTTGTTCTGACAAAACTTTTTTGAGCGTGGCAATTTTGCGTAAATTGGGATATGGCGCCGCAATCTTTGATTATCCGGAGCAAAAACATTCGGCCGCGGCCGTGCAATGCCCGATTGATAAATCGACTTATGGTTCGGGTTATTGTTATGTTGAAACGACCAATTATTTTCCGATTGGCACTTTGCCGCAAACAGTAAGCTCTAACGCTTCAGCCAACAGTCCAACCCAAATTGAAGATGTTTTTAAAACGGACGGTTTTACCACTTTGGAAAAATATCAAATGACCGATGCCGGCATCTACAACGGTATCGAAAATACGATGAACCGCGTGGCCGCTATCGTCAGCATGAGAAATAATATTTTAAACGCTCAGACGGAAATTAATCTTTTAAAAACCGAAGTTGAGGCTTTGGCGGCGGAGTTATTAACAATCCAGGCGCAAATGCGAGCCTATCAAGATGCTGGCAATGTAGCGGCTTATAATGGCTTGGTGCCGCAGTATAATGAAAAGGTAGCTGTTTATAACACCAAGGTTTCCAATCAAAAATTAAAGATTGATTTATACAATGCTTATGTATCTGATTATAATAAGGCTTTAAATGAGTTTTTTCAGAAATAAATATTTAATAATTCATTGACTTTATTTAATTTTTATACTATAATAGCTATATACTTGAGATTAAAATAGTATCCCAAAATCTGCCGGGAAGTGCAGACACGAAGTTCTTTAAAAATATAGGTAAAATGGAAAAACGTAGCCAAATTGTTTTAAGCCTGCTTGGTGCCGGTGAAAAACTAACAATTGAGGCTCTCGATGCTGAAATAAAAATCGTTGATGCCCAAGAAACATTCAATTCATATTTGGATCCTGATTTTGAAAATCTTGATCTGGATAAAGATGGATTAGCTACAACCGAAATATCAGTTGACGTAGTTGGAATAAAGGAAAGTGCAAAATTCTGTCACATATTCAATTTTATTACCCCTTATCGTTATGAGGCCGCCTTAACACCAAAGCAGATCATAACCTTTTGCAAAAAACACCAAGCCTGGCTAAATCAGGATGGTCCAACCTTATTCTTAACTGTGAAAAAAAATGAATATTTTGTGGCTGTTGTTTATCAATTTTCTTACGGACTTGAATTCCACTTGCTTCCTTACAAGTATCGCAATGCTTTTGACGCTAAATTTCATCCTCGACTTGTTTTTCGAAAACTTAACAAATAAGTATCGAAAAAAAACCACTTCTTAATCCCTTAGACTTTCAGAACTTTGGTTCTTGAAAATCTGGGGATTTTTTATTATAATGAATTTAAGTATATTAACAATTTAAAAAGCGGAGGGTAAAATGGATAATATAATGAAACATAACGAAACCAAAATTCTTAGCAATATTATTTTCAGCATTGCCGTTCCGGCTACCAAAAATAAGTTTGTCGCTAAGAATAAATTTGTAGTGGATACCAATGAATGGACAAAGATAAAGATTTTTAAAATGAACGATAATTTTGTTGCCTGGTTTGGCGAAAAAGTTGAAGATCCATTTCCTGGCAGTTTTATTTCAGTGCGCAATATCGTTGCAAAAACATTTGATGGTCGGATCTCAAGAGAATTATTTAATAGTGACGACTTAATCGAAACCACGCTTGCCGAAATTTATTTTTTTATGAAATATCGGATAAGCGGCGAAGCGGGCACTTTTTTTGACACCATTTGGTCCAATATCTTTTTTGTGAGAGATGTGAACGACAAGCTTCGCACTATAAATTTTTTCTGGAATAGTGACGGTGAATATAGTGAGGGCTGGAGTATACACGCCACCGAATTTGGCAGTTTAAGCGCAGGCCAATGGAGTGTTGGAAATCGCGTTTTTTATCACAACACCTTCAATTATTCGGGTTAATTAAAATTACCCCTCAAATTATTCGGCTCTTTTATTTTTCTTCGGAAAAGTAAAGGAGCTTTTTTATTTTTTGACATTTTCCGTATTTTATATTAGCATAATCTATGTTCGAAAAAATACCTAAATCTGCCGGGTGAAGCGCAGATATGTAAATTAACAAATTGCAAAAGAATGGAGGTTGAAATGGATACGATAAGGCAAACAGGCAAGACTGTTTTTGGTAGTGTATTTTTTGCCACAACTATTATTGCTATCACCGACGAATTTGTGGTTGAAGACAATTTTGTGGTTAATACCGACAAGAAGGCAAGGGTAAAAATTGCTCATTTAGAAAAAGACTTTATGCTTTGTTTTGGTAAAAAAGTGGAAACTCGACTTTTTAGAAGTATTATCTTTGGCCGCAAACTCATCAAAAACACCGCCAATAATTTAATTATTAAAGAATTGGGTGGTAATGAAGCGGTGGAAACAACGCTTGATGAAATCTATGCCATGATGGGTGGCGAGAGAGGCGGTGCTCTTGATGGCACTTGGCCTAATATCTTTTTTGTAAAAGATATTAACCATAATCTTCGGGTTGTGAGTTTGCGTTGGGATGTTGTCGGTTGGCGTGTATGTACATATTCACTCGAGCGTAATTTCGAGTGGCCTCGCCGCACTTGTGTTTTTTATCGCGAGTTTTAAGAATTACCTAAATCTGCCGGGAAGTGTAGAAAGTTTTTAACAGTAAATCCAGATTATTATGGGAATCTTTGTTTCTGATGGTGCCTTTTTAAACGGCACAAATGTGAAAAATAACGAAGAGCGAATTTTGCGTCCGTTGTTATTAGATGAAACTATGCTCATTGAAGAATTGAGCAACAAAGCTTTTAGGGTGGCTATTATTAAAGCCAAAAATATTTTCGAATCGGGCGTTGGCTTTGAATTCGAAGATTTTGGGCTTAATAATCCAAGCGATGCCAGCGGTAAAATTTTCGTTCAAGCTTTTGAATTAATTGAAAATGCCAAACTGGCTGAAATATTTTGCTCGTTCACCGGTAATTTAAGTGAACTTTGCTTCACTTATTCCCAAATTGTTCGCTTTTGTGAAAAATATCCTCATCAGCTCAGACAAGAGGGCAGCGCTAACTTTTTTCTATTAAAAACAAAAGAAGATTATTTTGTGGCTAATATTAAAGCGTGCTCTGACGGTCTTAAGGCTGGCGTGAATTACTTTAAGTTCGGTCCTGTGTGGAATGGCAACGATCGCCATCGCATCTTTGTTCCGGCAATTTTTTAATCAGACATTCAAGTTCGGAAAATTTTATTTCTTTGACTCTTTTATTTTTCTTCGGAAAAGTAAAGGAGTCTTTTTATTTTAAAATCATTGACACTGGTCACAATTTATTATATCATTTTATCTAGAGACCTTTAGATCTCTATTTTATTTATTAAAAAATCACACTTTCTATTTTTCTTGGCTAATTTAAGCCTAATTGAAAGTGGTAGCTCGCATTTTGCGGGGTAAAAAGAAAAAACTATGAAAAACAGAGTAAGCGTTGAGGATTTATTTAAGGCCGGAGCTCATTTTGGTCATCGTACCAATCGTTGGCATCCGAAAATGAAAGAGTATATCCATTCATCAAAGAAAGGTATCTATTTGATCGATTTAAATAAAACTCAAGAAAAGTTAGACGAAGCTTGTGAATATATCCAAAAATTAGTTAAAGAAGATAAGGCCGTATTGTTTGTCGGAACCAAAAATCAAGTTAAAAAACCGATGCGTACTATGGCGGAAGAAACTGGTATGCCATATGTTGTCGGTAAATGGTTAGGCGGTTATATCACCAATTTTGCTGTCGTAAAAAAATCTATTAAAAAATATACAGATTTATTAGCCCAAAGAGAAGGCGGTAAATTGGACAAATATACCAAGAAAGAAAGATTAAATATTGATCGTGAGATCAAAAAATTAGAAGCTCGTGTTGGCGGTTTGGCTAATTTGAATAAATTGCCGGATGCTTTGTTTATCTGGGATTTAAAACAAGAAGAAATCGCTATTGAAGAAGCTCGTGCCAAAAATATTCCAATTATCGGAATCTGCGATACCAATGTTAATCCGGAATTATTAAATTATCCGATTCCGGCTAATGATGATTCCAGCAAAACTGTAAAATTAATTTTGGACGCTGTTAAGGAAGCGATTTTGGAAGCAAAAAAAGAAAAGAAATAAATAATTAACCCCTCACCCTTGGGGAGAGGTGTAATATAAAAATATGGAATTAATTAAAACTCTACGTGATCGCACCGGCGCCGGGATGGTGGAATGTAAAAAAGCTTTGGATGAATCCGGCGGTGATATTGAAAAAGCTGTAGAAATTTTACGCAAAAAAGGTATCGCTAAAGCAGCCAAAAGAACTGATCGCGAAACTAGCGAAGGTGTGGTAAAAGTTGCTGTTAATGATGACAATACTGAAGGTTATATTTTGGAACTTGATTCTGAAACCGATTTTGTGGCTCGTAACGATAAATTTCAATCTTTTGCCGATGAAGCTTTGACTTTGATTAAAGCTAACAAACCGGCATCATTGGAAGAATTATTTTCTTTGTCGATGGCAGATGGTTTGGGCTTAAAAGAATCTTTGGATACTTTGAGCGGCACTATCGGAGAAAAATTGGAATTAAAGCGTTTTGAAATCGTTGCCGGAAAAACTGTTGCCGCTTATTCTCATATGGGCGGTCGTATCGGTGTTTTGGTGGTTTTGGATACTGAAAACAAAAAAGATTTAGCCGGTGATATCGCTATGCAAGTAGCCGCCGCTAACCCAAGATATATTAATCCGGAAGAAGTTTCAGCCGAAGAAGTCGAAAAGGAAAAATCGATTTATCGTGAGCAATTAATTAAAGAAGGCAAACCGGAAGCGATGATTGAAAAAATCGCTGAAGGTAAAATTAACAAATTTTATTCTGAAATTTGTTTAGCTAAGCAAGAATACATTAAGGATGATAAGCGTTCGGTAGAAAATGTTTTAGCTGGTGCTAAGATTGAAAAATTTGTTCGCTACTCTCTTTAATTATTCATTAAATTTATGAAAATTGTTCAAGTGCAGTTTGCGCCCTGGGACAAGAAATATAATTTTTCTTTGGCTGGTTTCGATTTGTGTATCGGCGATGATGTGATTGTCGATACGGAATTTGGCTTGGAATTCGGCCGTGTGGCCGGTTTTGGTGAAGTTCCATCTGATGAATCAGGAAGTATTAAACCTGTTATTCGCGTGGCCAGCGCCGAAGATTACGAAAGACTCGTTAAGTCTGAACGCAAAGAAGAAGCGATTGATTATTGTCGCCAATTGATTATTGAATATAATTTGCCGATGAAGTTGGTGGATGTTCATTTCTCGTTATTTGGCAATAAAATAAATTTTGCTTTTGCTTCCGACGGTCGAGTTGACTTTCGCCAATTAGTTAAAGATTTGACAGTGCATTTTAATTCCGGTATTCGTTTGACTCAAATCGGCAGTCGCGATGAAGCGCGAATTTCTGGAGATTGCGGACATTGTGGCCGAGAACTTTGCTGTAAAAAATTTATCAAGGATTTTTCTTCAATAAGTTCTGAAATGGCTGAATGTCAACAAGTGGTGCATCGCGGCAGTGATCGGATTTCCGGTCAATGCGGACGCTTGATGTGTTGCTTGCAATATGAATATGAAGGCTACCAAGAAATGGCCAAAAAATTACCGCCGCTTGGCGCACGTGTTAACGTTGACGGTCGGCGCGGGGAAGTTGTCGGACATCATGTTTTAAAGCAATCGGTTGATGTTAAATTTCAAGGTGAAAAAGGTGAGGGTTATATGGTTGCGGAAGTTGACCTTAATCGCCACAATAAAGCAAATAAATAACCATAAAATACTAATAAAAAAGCGCTTAAAATCGCTTTTTTATTTTAATTTGACTCTGATGCTTACTTAAGGTAATATTATATTAATTATTTGATTAAAATTATGTTTGTAAAACGCATTGGAATTGATCTCGGAACAACTTATACCCTAGTTTATTTACCAAAACGAGGTGTAGTTATTAATGAACCGAGTGTTGTGGCAGTATCTGTCGGTGATCGCAAAATTTTGGCTGTCGGCAACGAAGCCAAAGATATGTTGGGTCGCACTCCTGATACCATTGTCGCCTTAAAACCGCTTAAAGACGGTGTTATTGCCGATTACAAGACTACAGAGGCGATGTTGCGTTATTTTATCAACAAAACTTTAGGCGGCATGAGAATATTCCGCCCGGAAGTCATGGTAGCGGTGCCGGCGGGAATTTCCTCCACAGAACGCCGCGCGGTAATTGAAGCTACGATTGCTGCCGGTGCCAAGGCGGCTTATATTATCAAAGAACCGGTGGCGGCGGCTATTGGCGCTGATATTCCGATTAGTTCGGCGACCGGACATATGATTATTGATATTGGCGGCGGTACAGCGGAAATGGCGGTTATTTCTTTGGGCGGCGTGGTAGCCTCAACTTCAGTTCGTGTTGGCGGTGAAAAATTTGATTTGGCAATTTTGGAATATATTAAAAAGAAACACAGTTTGATAATCGGTGAAAGAACAGCCGAAGAAATAAAAATTAAAGTCGGTTCAGCTTTATTTTTACCGGACAAAGAACGCTTGAGTATGGAAATAAACGGCCGCGACGTTGTCAGCGGTTTACCAAAAACTCTTACTATTACCAGCGATGACGTGACTGAAGCGATTCAAAACGAATTGGAAGAAATTATCAGTGCAACCAAAAGAATTCTGCAAAAAACCCCGCCGGAATTAGTGGCGGATATTATTGAAAAGGGAATTGTGATCTCGGGCGGCAGTGCGTTATTGCGCCACATTGATCAATTATTTTCTCGGGCTATTGGCGTATCGGCTTATATTGCCGATGATCCGATGTTGTGCGTAGCCAAGGGAACCGGAATTGCTTTGGATAATTTAGATTCATATAAACGCAGTATTTTGGCGGCTAAATAATTTTGTTTATGATAATAGGCATTGATGCTTCTCGAGCCAATCGATGCTACAAAACCGGGACGGAGTGGTATTCTTATTATTTAATTAAAGGCTTGTCCGAAATTGATAATAAAAATACTTATTGGCTTTATTCCAATACTCCGCTTATCGACGGATTGGACGAGATAGTAAAAACTAAAAAAAACTTTAAGGCTAAAATTTTGAAATGGCCTTTTTGTGGTTTTTGGACTTTGGGCCGCTTGTCTTTGGAAATGTTAAAATTTTGGGCGCGGCCGGATGTTTTGTTTATACCGGCGCATTCTTTGCCGTTTTTTTTCCCGAAAAAAACTCTTAATACCGTTCACGATATCGCTTTCACGCAAGAAGGCGCTTCGTATGATTACCCCAAATTTTTTCAAAAAAATAAAATTATCGGCCGATTATTCGCCGGTTATTTAAAATTACATTTTTTGCTTAAACGTCGCCAAATAAAATCATTATCTACCGATTATATTGATTGGTCGACCGAATCAGCTTTGTTGCATTCAAAGAAAATTATTACCGTTTCCGAACAAACCAAAAAAGAAATTATCGCAACTTACAAAACCGATCCGGCCAAAATTGAAGTGGTTCATAATGGCTATAATGATGTTTTGTATAAAAAAGTTAGCGACAGTGCGGCTATGTCCAAAGTTTTGGAAAAATATGGTTTAACCAGCGGTTTTATGTTGTATGTCGGACGATTGGAAAAGAAAAAAAATATTGCCGCCATGATTGAAGCTTTTGCGTTATTGCGTGAAAAACATCCGGAAATTAAAATCAAATTGGTTTTAGTCGGTATGGCCGGATATGGTTATGATGAAATAAAATATACCGTGGAAGAATATAATTTAAACTCGGAAATTAGCGCTTTGGGCTGGGTGCCGGAAGATGATATGCCTTATATTTATAATGCCGCCCGCGTTTTTGTTTTTCCGTCGCATCACGAAGGTTTTGGCATTCCGGTGATTCAAGCTTTGGCTTGTGGCGTGCCGGCCGTTGTGTCTGATATTCCGGTTTTTCGTGAAGTGACCGGCGAATGTGCTTTATTTTTTGATAAAGACGACAAAAATGACATGGCCGAAAAAATGTTTATGGCCTTATCTGACGAAAATCTTCGCCAAAAAATGATTACTACCGGTTATGAACGCGTCAAAAATTTCAGTTGGAAAAAATGTGCCGCCGAAACTTTGGCGGTAATCGAGAAAATGTAAGTTGATTTTTTCAAACTAGTCGTGCTAAAATAAGATATTATGAAGAAAATAATATCTTTTTTTGTATTTGCGTTTATATTTATAATTCCTTTAACTTCGGTGTCCGCCGCAGTTTTTCCTAATGACAGATATTATACAAACCAGTGGTACTTGGGAAGAATCGGTATTAATCAAGCTTGGGAGAAAATAAATGCCGCTCCAAATATAACTGTAGCCATTATTGATTCCGGCGTTCAAATAAAACACCCGGATTTAAAAAGTAATATTTGGCGAAATACCAATGAAATACCGGGCAATGGCATAGATGATGATCATAACGGTTTTATTGATGATATAAACGGTTGGGATTTTATTAATAATAATGCCGACCCAAATCCAAAAATGTCGATTGACGCCACTTATATGGGGTTGGCTCATGGCACGATGGTGGCCGGTATTGTCGGCGCGTCCGGTAATAATTCTTACGGTATTGCCGGTTTGGCTTGGAGTGTAAAATTAATGCCGCTACGAGCCCTAGATGAGTCCGGTGCCGGTCGAGTTAGTAATGTTATCAAAGCTATTGATTATGCCATTAAAAACGGCGCTGACGTCATAAATTTAAGCTTTACCGGTTTTGCTTATAGCGGATCTTTGCGCGAAGCTTTGATCCGAGCTTACAATGCCGGTGTTTTGGTGGTGGCGGCGGCCGGTAATGACGAAACCAATTTAAGTAATGGCTATAATACTGACCAAACTGCGATTTACCCGGCTTGTTATGAAGGTAATAATGGTGAAAAATTAGTGATTGGCGTGGCGGCGACTGACGGTATCGATCAAAAAGCACCATTTTCCAGCCATGGCCATCGTTGTATTGATATTTCCGCTCCGGGAGTCGGTTTTTTTGGTGCGACACCGCGCGGTTTTGGCTTTGACAATGACATGTACAATGGATATTTTGACGGCTATTGGTCGGGAACATCTATGGCCACACCGCTTGTCAGCGGCGCTCTAGCCTTAATAAAAGAGTCCAATCCAAATTTAAGCCATGATGACATGATTAGAGTTCTTTTGCGCAGTACAGACAGTATTGATAAGATTAATCCTAATTATGCCGGCGAGCTCGGTTCCGGCCGTTTAAACATATCAGCGGCGATCAATTGGTCGCTTGATAAACTTAATGATTCGACCGGACGCATTATTATTTCGCCTTATTACAATGGTAATAGTATTAATAGATTTGAATCGCATATAAATAAAATAAAAATTTCGCAAGCCGATGGAGTTGATACTGGAACAGAATTTTCTCTTAATAATACAAAAACGGTTTATGCGGCAAATATTGCCGGCGCCGATATTGACGGCGATGGTAACGGTGAAATAATTACCGGCAGCGGTAAAGGTGAAGCGCCGACAGTGTCAATTTTTGATCGCAACGGCAAATTAAAAAAGAAATTTTCTGTCTTCAATAAAAAATATACCGGCGGTGTAAATGTGGCCGGCATTGATATAAATAATGACGGAAAAAGCGAAATTATTATTTCGCCCAGCTCGACTTATCAGCCTTTAGTTCAGATTTACGATGCGGCCGGAACTTTAAAAAAAGAATTTCTCGCTTACGATAAAAGCTTTACCAAGGGTTTAAACGTCGCGGCCGGTGATGTTGATGGCGATGGCCAGTCAGAAATAGTTGTCGCGCCAAACGCCGGCGGCGGTCCTCATATTAAAATTTTTAATACCAACGGCAAATTAGAATCGCAATTTATGGCTTATAGCGGTAATTGGCGGGGCGGTGTGAAATTGGCTGTGGGTAATGTCGATGGCCGTGTCGATGGCGGTCACGCCGAAATAATTGTTGCACCGCAAACCAATCTTGAACCAATGGTAAAAGTTTTTGATAATTTCGGTAATCTTAAAAAGTCATTTTTGGCTTATGACAAAAAATTCAAAAATGGCTTAAGCCTTTCGGCGGGTGATTTAAACAATGACGGTTCGGTTGAAATAATAACCGGTGTAAGCGCTGGCGGAGCGCCGCATGTCCGAGTATTTAAAGGCAATGGGGAAATGTTGCAGTCTTTTTATGCTTATCCGGAGGCTTTTAGTTCTGGCATTAACGTCGGCTATGTTAGCTTCGTCAATTAGTTGACTATTTTTTAAAAATATGATATTTATATCATAATAAAGTTAATTGAAATTTTAATAAAAGGAGGTAGTCATGAGTTATTTAGCGTCGGCCAATACCGCTAAAAATTGCGGCTGGTATGAAGAAAACGGTGTAATCAAAATCAGAATTATTGTCACATCTGGCGGAAATGGCAAAAAACGGCTCAAAAGTTTGATAAACGAGGGTTTCCGCATCCGAAAATGCGACAAAAAAACGCTTATCCCCGTGCATTTCAAAAAGTCTCTTGGGCTAGTTGGAATAACAGTTCTCAAGGGAAATTTGTTTGCAGACGAGGATCGCACCGGCATAAACATTCGCCGAGAAGCTAAAAAACGCAAGCTTGTCGTGCCAAGTATTGAGCTTGTTTATCTTCTGCGAGAAAATTTCTCAGACGAAGATATTGCCGCCATGGGACTTTGGTGGATTGTTGTTATGCATAGACCGGTGGTAGATGCTAATGGTAATTCAGTCATAGTTGATGTCGGTCGTGCCAGTTGTAATATCGGCACTTCATTCGCTTGCCCCGATCGCCACTGGGATCGCAATACCGGTTTTGCGTTCATCGAAAAAATTTAGTTCTTTTATTTTTTTAAATTTTTGAACTTACTCTTTAACCTTGGATTGTTAATACTTTCCAAGGTTTTTTATTTTTAAGAGCTTCAAATAAAGAAATTGCCACATTTAAAGCTTTTTGCTATAATTAATGTGTTGATATACTAAATTTAAGAATATGCCCAAAATTATATTTGATAAGAAAAATGTTTTAGTGACTGGTGGCGCCGGATTTATCGGTTCTCATTTGTGTGAAGAATTAATGCGCGATTGCAAAGTTATTTGTGTCGACAATTTTTGTACTGGTTCCGAATCCAATATTGATCACCTTTTGCATAACCCCGATTTTGTTTTTATAAATCATGATATGAGCGAACCGATTGATTTGGAAGCTTTACCGGAATTGAAAAAATTTAAAATTTCTTTTCAAGGAATTCAGGAAATATATAATTTGGCTTGTCCGATGTCCACCAAAAATTTTGAAGCTAATTGCTATGCGACATTATTGGCCAATTCTTATGTCATGAAAAATACGCTTGATTTGGCGGTAAAATATAGCGCTAAATATTTGCAGGCTTCTTCCTCGGTGGTTTATGGTTTGCGGGGAGAAGGTATGCCGGAAAGAGTTAAAGAAGATTTTAAAGGCGTAATTGATATTCTTTCACCGCGGGCTTGTTATGATGAAGGCAAACGTTTTGCCGAAACGATGGTTAACGATTATCGCCGCATGTTTAATATTGATACCAAAATTGTCAGAATTTTCCGCACTTACGGACCGCGCATGCCGCTTAACGACAATCAAATGATTCCGGATTTTGTTAATAATGCTTTGGATAATCAAGATCTGACAGTTTTGGGAGATGAAAATTTTTCTTCCTCATTCTGTTATGTGAGCGACGTGGTTGATGCCGCCATAAAAATGATGGATAGTAATTTATCCGGTCCGATTAATATTGGTGCTGAAGAAGATATAAAAATTGCCGATGTGGCCAAATTTATTATTGAAGAAGTCAAAGCGACCTCTGGAGTGGTTTTTTCCGGCAGCGTTTTGTTTATGAGTAATTTGCCTTTGCCGGATATTTTTGTGGCTCGCAACGAGCTTGGTTGGATGCCGGTAGTAACTCTAAAAAATGGTTTGAAAAAAACAATTTTTGATTTGCAGGCCAAAAAACAAATACACGGTTTTGGTTTATAAATTCAAATTATTTAAAAGGGAATTAAAATAGTTTTCGCTTTCGCCGTGTGTCGCTTGAGGCACGGAAGCATCTTTTAAGATCGAATAATTCTTAGTGAAATATTCGATTTTATTTTTTAGGTCATCGCTGTCGCCGGCTTGAAATAAAATTCCATTATATTTTTGGGCGAGTTCCGGGATGCCGCCGATATTTGATCCGATAAATGGCGTGTTGACTGCCAGCGCTTCATAAATAACCGTCGGTGAATTTTCATAACAAAGTGACGGCACGATTATGGCGTCGGCATTTTTCATAGCTTCTTTTACTTCGTCTTTATTGCGTCTTCCTAGCCATTTTAAGCGTTTGTCGCTCTTAATGGCTTGTCTGACAATGTCGCTTTGTTTGCCGTCGCCGATTATGGTCAGCTCGATAAAAGGATTTATTATGGTTTTCCAGGCTTCTATCAAGAAAATTATGCCTTTGTGCTTTTCAATTTGGCCAACGTATAAAAATTTTAAAATTTTGTCATTATTTTTTTTGGTGACTCTTTTTTCTGTCATTCCGGACTTGACTTGCCTCGCTGAGTCGAAGCGGGTCCGGAATCCATGATTTACTATATCAACCGGATTTTCCAATACAATTTTGGTTGCGCCCAAAAAGAATTTCTTTTGCACATAAAGATCCAGCAACCAACGGGAAGGCGAAACGACCAAATCCGGCACGGCAAATAAATCTCGCGTAAAATTTTGATAAATTCTGGCGAACAAAGAATCGATAATTTTTTCCGCGCCAAAATACATCAAGCCGCCGGGATGGAGCAATTGAATATCGTGCAAAATTTGAACATTTTTGATTTTTAATTTTTGCAATAAGCGGGGCAAAAGAAAACCTAAACCCATTAAATTGTTGGAGATTACCAAACTCGGCTTGATTTTTATCAAGATTTTTTTTACTTGATAATATTTTCGCAGATTAAAAAGATTTATGGCCTGCCATAATATTCGGCTTGGCACGGATTTTTTGCCCAGATTGTAATAAGCGGATTTTAGATAGTAAATATTGTCCATGACATAACTTTTGTCCGGAGCGGTAGTAATTATAAAAACCTCGTGGCCGGCGGCGGTCGCTTGGGCGGCGATTTTCTCCGCGACGGTTTCGGCACCGCCGCGATTATAGGGTTTGTATAAATTATTGATAATAACGAGACGCATAATGTTGCTGTGGTTGTATATTTTGCTTAGTTTCTGTTATATTTATAGTATGGCAATAAAATTACCAAAATCGAATATTTTTATTTTAAGTCTAATTTTTGTGAGCATCCTGTCGTTTTGCGGCGCCGGAGTTTATCTGGTTTACAAATTGGATTATTTCGGTGTTTTTTTGAGTCTGTTTTTGGCTATCATTGGGCTATTTTTAATTATACGGTATTTAACCGATAATAAGCAAGCTGAAAAAAATAATCAGATTATTGCGCCAAAAAAAATAACATTTAAGGCTGGCTTGGCGGCGGCGTCGTATTTGATATTTTGGTGTTTGGCCGGTGCGGCACTTTTTAAAAACCAAACAACGGCGGCGATTATTTCTCCTTGGGATGTTCTCGGTTCGGCTTTCTTTTATTATTATGCCGGAGCTACGCTGGCTTTGTTGGCCTTAATTTTTTTAAAGAATAAATTTACGCTCTTGTTTGCCGTTTTGCATTATTTTTTAACATTTTCCGTGGCGCTCGTTGTTTATAAGCTTGGCTTCGGTTACGATCCTTTTATTCATTTATCGTCTTTGCACGTTATTGATGACGCCGGTTTCATTGCTCCGAAAACGGTTTATTATCTCGGCCAATATTCTTTGGAGATTATTTTGCATAAATTATTTTTTATTCCTTTGGATTTTTTGAATCGTATTTTGGTGCCTTTGGCGGCCGCCGTGACTTTGCCGCCGGCTTTATATTTATCGTGCCGTGAGCGTTTTGGCGATAAAAATATATCTCGTTTATTATTGCCGGCCGTGCTAGTTCTGCCGACATCCATATTTATTATGACGGTGCCGCAGAATTTGGCTTATTTGTTTTTATTACTGGCGGTGATTTTGAGTTTTGGCAAGATTGATAAGTTAAAATTGGCGGCCATCATTTCTTTGTCTTTAGCGGCGTTAATGACGCAATTACTCGCCGGAATCCCGGCAATTTTATTTGCTGCTTATGCGGTATTAAATTTTTTGCCGATCAACAAAACTTTAAAAACTATAAAATCTCCGATAATTTTGGTGGTTAATTTTTTAATAATTCCGTTATTGCTGATATTTTTTGTCGGCGCGCATTTTCATTTCGCTTGGTCGAATTTTAATTTTTTTGATGTCAGTTTGGCCGGTAATGAAAATTTTGTTTTGAATTTCATTTATTTCTTGGCGCAAAATAAAGTTATTATTTTATTGGCGGCAATTTTTTGCGGCGCTTTCATCGCTTGCAAAAATAAAGCTTATCGACATTATTTTTATTTTTTTGCTTCATCATTCCTGGCCTATTTATTGGCCGGCAATTTATCTTTTTCGGATTTGGCCGAGAGCGAACAGGGAAACTACCCGGAAAGAATTTTGGTGGCGGCGTTAATATTTTTATTGCCCTTAATTTTGGTATTTTTCAAAGAACTTATAGTCCGTGTCCAAGTGCAAGCAAAACCGGTTAAATTAATCTGGGCTTTAGTTTTGTTGATTTTAATCAGTACTTCATTGTATTTGTCTTATCCGCGGCAAGATCGTTATTTTAATAGTCGCGGTTACAGCGTGTCGGCGGCGGATAAAGCGGCAGCTGAATCAATTGCCGCTCAAGCCGCTGATTCCGATTATGTCGTTTTGGCCAATCAGCAAGTGGGTGCGGCCGCCATCAGTCTTTATGGTTTAAAAAAATACTACCACGGTGATATTTTTTATTATTCCACGCAAACCGGCGGCCGGCTTTATCAATATTATTTACAAATGGCCGCGGCGCCGCAACGCGATACAATGCTGGCGGCGATGGATTACGTCGGTGTGGATGAAGCTTATTTCGTTTTGGATAAATATTGGTGGGCGTCGGCTAAAATTTTGGCCGAAGCCAAATTGAGCGCGGATAATTTTTGGGATCTTAATGATGGCGAAGTGTACGTTTTTAGGTATAAAAAATAGGTGTTAGCGTGAATTTTTGGCTAATTATTGCCAAACAATAATTTTTGCGTTATAGTTTAAAAAGAATTAAACAATTATGTCAAAATTAATTTCATTACTCATTCCGGTACATAATGAGGCCAAAAATTTACCGGCGCTTTATCGAGCGCTATTTTCTGTTTTGGAAAAAATTAATTATGACTTTGAAATTATTTTTATAAACGACGGCAGCCGTGATGAATCGCTTATAGAAGTTAATAAATTAAAAGCGCTTGATGAGAGAATAAAGTTATTGGATTTTTCGCGTAATTTCGGCAAGGAAATCGCTTTAACGGCCGGTTTGAATAATTGCCACGGCGAGGCCGCTATTATGTTGGATGCCGATTTGCAACATCCGGTGGAATTAATTCCGGAGTTTATTGCCAAATGGGAAGCCGGCGCGCAAGTGGTAGTCGGCGTGCGGGAAAAAAATACCAAAGAAGGCGTTATCAAAAAATTCGGTTCCAAAATATTTTACGGCATTATCAATAAAATCTCGGAAATAAAAATCACTCCAAATTCCACCGACTTTCGTTTGGTGGACAGAACGGTGATTGATGAGTTTAATCGCTTTACCGAACACGGACGCATGACGCGCGCTTTGATTGATTGGTTGGGCTTTGAGCGCGACTATGTGACTTTTCATGCGGCGGCTCGCTATGCCGGGGAGGCGTCTTATGGCTTTTGTAAATTATTGCGTTTGGCTTTGAATAGCTTTATATCCCTAAGTCTTTTCCCGTTGAAATTAGCCGGGTATTTGGGGGTTTTTATTATTTTTACGGTTGGGCCTTTTGGTTTATATGTTTTAATCGGAAAATATATCACTCATTGGGCGTATGCTTCCAGTTTTTCCGGTCCGGCGCAATTGGCGTTTTTGCTGGCTTTTCTCGTTGGTGTTATTTTGAGTGCTTTGGGCTTAATTTCTTTATATATTGCTAGCGTTCACGCGGAAGTTATTGCTCGGCCATTGTATGTGGTGAAGAGAAACCAGAATTAATATTAATTATAATTATCATGAAAATTCTTTGGTTAACGTGGAAAGATAAAAAAAATCCCTTAGCTGGCGGCGCAGAAATCGTTAACGAAGAATTAGCCAAAAGATTAGTGGCAGATGGTCACGAAGTTGTTTTTTTAACAGGCGGGTTTGTTGGAGGGCAAAGAGAAGAAATTATTGATGGTTATAAAATTATTAGAGTTGGCGGCAGATGGACAGTTTATTGTGCGGCGCGCAAGTATTACAAAAATAATTTAGAAGCTTGGGCTGATATAGTAATTGATGAAGTAAATACCATTCCGTTTTTGGCAAAGTTTTACGTAAAAGAAAAAAATATTTTGTTTGTGCATCAGCTTTGCCGCGAGATTTGGTTTTATCAAATGTTTTTTCCTTTAAATTTGATCGGTTATATTTTGGAGCCGATATATTTATGGTTGTTACGCGATCGGCAAGTTATTACAGTTTCACAGAGTACCAAAGATGATTTATTGAAGCTTGGTTTTAAGGATAAAAATATTTTTGTAATCAGCGAGGGAATAGAGATTGCGCCGGCTTCAAATTTGAATGATATTAAAAAATATGACAGTCCAACGATTTTAAGTTTGGGATCGATCAGGGCGATGAAGCGAACGCTGGATATTGTTAAATCTTTTGAATTGGCAAAACAGAATATAAGTAATTTAAAGTTGATTGTTGCCGGCGATGCCGATTCTAAATATGGTAAAAAAGTTTTGGCTTATATAAATAATTCTGAACACAAAAAAGACATAGAATATCTCGGTCGAGTTGACGTGGAAAAAAAGATAGAATTAATGCAAAAGAGCCATTTAATTGTGGTGACATCAGTTAAGGAGGGTTGGGGCTTGATAATCACGGAGGCGAGCTCACAGGGCGCACCGGCTATAGTTTATGATGTTGATGGGCTGAGAGACGCGGTTAAAAACGGGGAAGTTGGAGTAATTTGTCAAAAAAATACCCCGGAAGATTTGTCTGATAATATTGTTAAGTTGTTAAACAATAAAGATGGCTACGAAATATTACGAAATAAGGCTTGGGAGTTCAGCAAAGAAATAAATTTTGAGAAAAGTTATAATGAGTTTATAAATATAATCAGTAAATTTTAATATGGAAAATAATCCGTTAGTATCCATAATAATCCCGACCAAGAATTCCAGCCGAACACTGGAGAGATGTTTGCAATCCGTAAAAGATCAGAGTTATAAAAATATTGAGCTGATTGTGGTTGATAATAATTCCATTGATAACACCAAAGAAATTGCACAAAAATTTACCGATAAAGTTTTTAATTTTGGGCCGGAGAGAAGTGCGCAAGTAAACTTTGGTGTTAAAAACGCAAATGGTGAATTTGTTTATAAAATTGATTCCGATTTTGTTTTGGATAAAGATGTTTTAATACAGTGCGTTCAGAAAACAGAAGAGGGTTTTGATGCTGTGGTTGTCCATAATTCTCCGGATGTAACAGTGAGTTGGATTGCAAAAATTAGAAAATTTGAAGTTGATATGTATAAATATGATATAACGCATTCATCGGCGCGATTTATCAGAAAAGATGTTTACGAAAAAATTGATGGTTTTAATGAAAAAATAACAGCGGGTGAAGATTATGATTTTCAAAACAAATTAAATCGGGGTGGTTATAAAACCGGTTTTGTAGACGCTGAAGCTTTGCATTTGGGCGAGCCAAAAAAGTTTTGGCCACACATGAAAAAGTATTATGATTATGGAAAAGATTTTGTTAATTACAAAAGCCAAAATGAAGAAGAATCTAAAGAACAATTAGGGTTTTTTAGAAATGTATATTTTAAAAATTGGAAGAAATTTATTAATAATCCAATTTTAGGATTTGCCTTTATGATTTATAATTTTTTCAAATTTGGATCTGGAGGGTTGGGATATTTGGTGGGAAAAATAAATAAAAAATAAATTATGAAAAAAGTTATAACATATGGCACTTATGATTTGTTGCACGTTGGACATATTAATCTACTAAAAAGAGCAAAGGATTTAGGGGATTATTTGATTGTTGCTTTGTCAACCGACGAATTCAATATGCTAAAAAATAAGGATTCTTTTTTACCATTCGAACAACGTAAGGCTGTTTTGCAAGCAATAAAGTATGTTGATGAGGTTATAGCCGAGGAAAAATGGGATCAAAAAAAAGATGATATTAAAAAATTTAATATCGATATTTTTGTTATGGGTGATGATTGGGTTGATAAATTTGATCACCTAAAAGAATATTGTGAAGTTGTTTATCTTCCTCGGACTAAAAATATTTCAACGACATACCTGAAGGAAAAAATTATTAATGGAATAAACGAAAAAAAATAATTATGAAAAAAAGTAAAAAAATAGATTTTGATTTTGTAGTTTTAATGCTCAGAAAAACATCTGTGTATTTTGCCTGTTTTTTAAATAAATTAAAAGTTACTCCTAATCAAGTAACTATTTTTAGATTTTTTATTTTTGGTATTGGTGCGGCTTATTGTTTCTATAAGGGAACTTATTTATTTAATATTGTTGGCTTGATATTATTATTTTTAAATTTTTATCTTGATTTAGTGGATGGTGATTTGGCCCGTAATTACGATAAAAAATCGAAACTAGGAAAATTTTTAGAAGATTTGTTAGATCCGCTATTATTAATTATTATCATTCTTTCTTTAGTGTTTAATTTGTTTGTGAACAATAATGTTTATAAATATTTTGGTTTGCTTTGTTTGTTTGGCCAAATATTTTCTTTAAAAATGAGTTTGTATTTTCAATACAATTTCAATATCAATTGCGTTGAGGGTAATAATTTATTAGAAAGCAATCTTAAGGGAAAAAAATTAAGTTTGTTTGAATTTTTTGTAAGAGAGTTAATAACTCCTAAGAATTTTTTTATATCGCTATTTTCTAATTTTCGGTATTATTTGGTTGTCGGTGTCCTTTTTAATTTAATGCCGTTATCATTTCTATTATATTCTATAGCTATAAATATTAGATGGATTACCTTAAGTATTTTTTTATTAATTTTCAATTCCGATTTTAATATTAAAAAAAGAATGATTTTATTGGCAGAATTTGAAAAATTGCAACAAATACCTAAATAATTACAAAAAATGAATAATTTAATTTCAATAATAATAGTAAATTACAACGGTAAAAAATGGCTTCAAAAATGCTTTGATTCTTTAGTGGATCAAACATATAAAAATTTTGAGGTTATTTTTGTTGATAATAATTCGGTTGATGATAGCATTGAGTTTTTGGAAAAAAATTATTCAGACAAAATAAATTTAAAAATTGTAAAAAGTGATAAAAATTTAGGCTTTGCCGGAGGGAATAATTTGGGTTACGAAAATTCTGACGGAGAGTATGTGATTTTGTTAAATAACGATACTTGTGTTGAAAAAAAATATTTAGAAAATTTTACAAAAGCGTTTAGTGAAATACCAAATCTTGGATGTGCCCAATCAAAAATAATATTAATGAATGATAAACAAAAACTTGATGTTGTCGGATCTTATTGGACATCAAGCTCTTTTTTGTATCATTTTGGATTTTATAAAAATCAAGAAGAAGAAAGATATAATGAGGTGATACCTGTTTTTAGCAATAAAGGCGCCTCTATAATATTAAGGAGGGAAATAATCGAAAAAATAGGATTATTTGATAATGATTTCTGGTGTTATTACGAAGAAACTGATTTGTGTAATAGATTGTGGAGTGCTGGATATGAATGTTGGTATTATCCCAAAGCTGTTTGTTATCATGCTAATGGCGGAACATCATTGACTTTTGGTAATGATTTTATACAGTTTCATAATTTTAAAAATAAATTGTTATCATTTTTAAAAAATTTTGAAATAATTACATTAATTAAAATAATTCCTGTTTATTTATTAATTAATATTTTATTAAGCATTTTTTGGTTGTTTCAAGGTAAATTTAAACATTTTATGGCTATTTATAGAGCTATATTTTGGAATATTAAAAATATTAAAACAACGCTAGAAAAAAGAAAAATAATAAAAAATCTTAGAACAAAAAAAGATAAAGAAATATTTTTAAAGACTAAAAAAAATCCAAGATTAAGTTATTACCTTTATTTATTTATAAATCTAAAAAAATACAAAGATTAAAATTATTTATACATAATTTTAAAGAAATAAATTTTTTCAAAAATACTTATAAAATAAAAAATATGAATAAATACACCAATTATTTTAAAGAACATTATAGATACAATTTTTCTGAAAATAATTTAAAAACCTATTATAAATGGTTTTATTCTCAGTTTAATATTATAAATAAGAAATTGAAAATTGATTATAATAAGCAAATACTAGAGATAGGATCTGCTATTGGTGGATTTTATAATTTTGTTAAAACTGATAATTATATTGGCTTAGAATTAGATAAAGATGCTGTTGAATTTGCTAACACTATTTTTAATAAAAATTTGTTTAAAAATATATCTTTCGAAGAGTTTATTACAGATAAAAAATTTGATTATATTTTTTCTTTTGAAGTTCTAGAGCATATGGATAATCCTGATTTAAACATACAAAAAATACACGACATATTAAATGATGACGGAAAATTTATAGGAACTAGCCCGTATCCGTTTTTAAAAAATATATTTGCCGATAAAACGCATAAATATGTATTACACCCAGAAAGTTGGAAAAGATTATTTGTAAAAGCAGGGTTTAAAAATGTGCAAATAATTCCTATGAGTTTTTTGCCTTTAATATGGAGATTTAATAAAAAAATCAATATCAGAATGCCTTTTTATGTACCATTTAAAAATTTTGTATCAACATGTTTAATAATTGCTTCAAAATAAAAAAATTAAATAAATTAATAATTAAAAAAATGTATAAAATATTATTTTTTTTATATAATAAAATAGGAAGAATTAGAGTTTTTTTATGGCAAATTTTAGGATTAAAGATCGGAGAAAATCCTTATTTTGGAAGAGGTGTGATGATTTTTAGGCCACAAAATATTATTATTGGGAAAAATTTTAGAGCAACTAATAATACAATGATATATGGCCCAAAAGATGGTTTATATATAGGCAATGATGTAAAAATAAACAGAAATTCATGGATAGGTGGCGATGGAAAAATAGAAATAAAAGACTATGTTCAAATGGGGCCAAATGTAACCATATTATCATCAAATCACTCAACAAAAATGGGAGAGCTTATATTTAATCAGGGGCCAATAACCAAGCCGATATCCATAGGTAAAGATGTTTGGCTCGGAGCTAATGTTGTAGTTTTGCCGGGAGTAATAATAGGTGACGGATCTGTTGTTGGCGCCGGCGCTGTTGTTACCAGGGATGTTAAGCCATATTCTGTAGTTGGCGGCGTGCCTGCTAAATTTATAAAATATAGGGAATAACAAATGAAAAAAAGAAATAAAATTTATATATTTTTGCTGTGCGCTATTTTATTAGTGTCGCCGTTAATTATAAACCTGTTTCATTTTAATAGATTGGGTTATAATTTTATATTAGAATCGTCTATATTTGGTTTTGATTATAGTAAATTATTTGCTGAATTTTTTTATGATAAATCACTATTTGTAGCGGGAAATAATGCAGTAACAGCTATATCGCATGTTTTTTTATATGGTATTCTTTATGTGTTGCAAATATTTTTTACTCCAATAAGTTCATTTTTTATATTCTTAATAGCTGCAATAATTACAAGTTATTATTTTTTTATAAAATTATTTAATGAATTAGCGGATATCGTTAGTAATAAAAAAAATGATCAATTTTATTTTGTATTAGTCTGTATACTTGGGTTGATTTTTTTTGCTTCTATTTCAAACTTTATCTTTTTATCAGCAACTGTAGTGTTTTTATTGCCAGTCTTATTACTTCCAATTCAACTTTATTTTATAAAAAGATATGCTATAAATGATGAAAAAAAAGGATTAATGGTTTTTATAATATTAAATTTTTTTAATACTTTTAATATTACTAGTTTTTTAATAAATGCATTTTTTGTAAATATATTATTATATATCTTACTTAACTTAAGATATGGAGTGATTGTAAGTAAAAATCATTTTAATAAAATAATATTCGCAAATATTTTATATCTACCGTTCTTGGCGATATTCGGCTTGCAGCTATTTTTAGGCTCTATGTATATTGGTTCATTTGGAGATGTTGCAAATAGCATAAGAGAGGATTTTTATAGTAATAACGCGTCATATTTAAGTATATTTAGCCAAACTAATTATTGGGGGCTTTTTGGTAGTTTTAATGGAAAACTTTATTATGATTTTTCCAAATTTTATAAAAATAGTTTTGTTTATATATTTGCTTTTATTCCATACTTATTGATTTTATTTTTCTTGATAAAAAGCGCGAAAAAAAAATATAATGATAAGTTAAATAAATTAATTGTTTATCTGTTTTTATTATTTTTATTTATATTTCAGTTTATGTTGGGTTTAAAAAATCCAGTATATAAATTTTTGTATGACAATATAACTATATTTCAAATATTCAGAAATATAACAAAATTTGCGCCGTTGCTTCTTTTTTTAACCATTTTAATTTTATTCTTATTGATAATAAGAAGTGATATTAAATCAATTATTAAAAAATGGTTGCTGCTTTTAATCATATTATTGTCATTGATATATAATTTGCCATACTGGACATACCATTCGTATTTTTTTGAAAATAGAGCTATGGCAAATATTCCTCAGAATTATCTTGATACTGCGGGTTTTTTAAATAAACAATTAAATCATAGCGATAATGTTTTGGTTTTACCTGCAACATATAGTTTGGAAAGTTATGTTTGGAATGACAAAAAGGTTGCAGTTCAAGGTGATATCTTAGATGTTCTTTTAGATAATGGTATCAAATCGTATCGATTAACCCAAGGTTTTAGCGGAAATATTTTTTTTCGAAAAGATAGCACTAAGCTTTTTATAAAAACTGATACAAACGCGCGAAAACTTGATATTGATTATAATTTACTATCAGATTTTGTTAAAAAATATAATTTAAATTACATAGTAGTAACAAAGGAATTGGTTTCTGAATATCAAAATTTAGACGTGCTAAATAATTGGCTAAGTAATAATAACTATAATAGAATTAATTCTTTTGGTAGTAATGATATTTATTTAAATAAAGATTTTTCTAAGCCAATTTTGTTATCAAGTAATGATATTTATTTTGAGAGAAAAAATGCTAAAAATTATAGCATGCATATTAAAAGTGGTATAAATTTCAATTTAACATTTTTTGAAGCATTTAATAAATATTGGAATTTATATCTTGAACCATTTTCGGAAAAAGATTTTTGTAATAATGGAATTTATAACGATAATACATTTAATGTAATAAAGTGCCAATATAAACAAAAAATAGTAGAAAAAGGTGAATTGTCTTATCTTTGGAAGAAGCCAATCTTTGATAATACACATAAACTTGTTTATGATTATGCTAATCAGTGGACTATCGACCCCGACTACATCAAAGCCAATTTTGATAAATCTTATTACAAAGAAAATCCCGACGGTTCAATTGATTTGGAATTAACCCTATATTTTAAACCCCAATCATATTTTTATTTAGGTTTGATTATATCGGGCACAACATTGTTGGGGTGTGTTGGGTATTTGATATTTATTGAAGTTAAGAAAAGAAAAAGGAAAAAACTGGATTCCCGCCTGCGCGGGAATGACAAGAATGTAGATTTCGGGTCAAGTCCAGAATAACAATGAGAATTGCCACGCGATTCCGTCGGTCGGCGGAATAAACGCTCGCAATGACTTTAAAAAAATCTATGAAAAAAGCATTAATTACCGGAATTACCGGACAAGATGGATCGTATTTGGCGGAGTTATTATTAGAAAAAGGCTATGAAGTTCATGGCATTATTCGACGATCTAGCAGTTTTAATACTTCGCGCATTAATCATTTATATTCCGATTCTCATCTTAATGGTGTGCGCTTATTTTTGCATTATGGTGATTTGTCGGATTCCAGCAATCTTTCTCGTTTGATTGAAAAGATTCAACCTGATGAAATTTATAATTTAGGCGCTCAAAGCCATGTTCGCGTTAGTTTTGATATCCCGGAATACACCGCTGACGTCACGGGGTTGGGTGCTTTACGATTATTGGATGCGGTGCGCGAATCGGGAATCAAAACCAAAATTTATCAAGCCTCATCTTCGGAAATGTTTGGACTCGTGCAAGAGGTACCGCAGAGAGAAAATACGCCATTTTATCCACGTTCGCCTTATGGTTGCGCCAAAGTTTATGCTTATTGGATAACAAGAAATTATCGGGAAAGTTATAACTTGTTTGCTTGCAACGGAATTTTGTTTAATCATGAATCACCTCGTCGCGGTGAAACTTTTGTTACCAGAAAAATTACACGAGCTTTAGCGCGAATTAAATTGGGCTTGGAAGAAAAACTATATTTAGGCAATTTGGACGCTAAGCGTGATTGGGGCTATGCTAAAGATTATGTCTATGGTATGTGGCTAATGCTTCAACAGGAAAAAGCCGATGACTATGTTCTGGCTACCGGCGAAACTCATACGGTTCGAGAATTTTTGGAAGAAGCCGCTAAAATTTTGGGATTTAATATTAAATGGGAAGGCGAGGGTATAGACGAAAAAGGTATTGATGAAAATACCGGCAAGGTCATAGTGGAAATTGATCCAAAATATTTCCGCCCGGCCGAAGTTGATTTGTTGATCGGTGATTATTCCAAAGCTAAAAATATTTTGCATTGGGAACCGCAAACAAAATTTAAAGATTTGGTAAAATTAATGGCGGAGTCTGATTTGGAGACAGAGAAGAATAATTTAAAATAGATTCCGGATCAAGTCCGGAATGACAAACGAAAAATATGGATAAACACGAAAAAATATTTGTCGCCGGGCACCGCGGTTTGGTCGGCTCGGCAATTGTGAAAAAATTGCAGAGTTTGGGTTATGATAATTTAGTTTTAAAAACCCGAACAGAATTAGATTTATTGAGTCAAGCCGCGGTTGATAATTTTTTTAAAGAAGAGAAAATTGAGTATGTTTTTTTGGCGGCAGCTAAGGTTGGCGGCATTATGGCTAACCGTGAACGAAAGGCGGATTTTATTTATGAAAATTTGCAAATCCAAAATAATATAATTTATTCAGCTTATAAATATAAAGTTAAAAAATTATTATTTTTAGGATCATCTTGCATTTATCCGCGCGACTGTTCTCAGCCCATAAAAGAAGAATATTTAATGACCGGTGAATTAGAGCCAACTAATGATGCTTACGCCTTAGCCAAGATTGCCGGCATTAAAATGTGCCAAAGTTTTAATGAACAATATGGTACAAATTTTATTTCCGTCATGCCTACCAACTTATATGGCCCGAATGATAATTTTGATTTAACCAACAGCCACGTTTTGCCGGCTTTAATTCGAAAATTTTATGAAGCGAAAAATAATAATTTACCCGAAATAGAATTATGGGGAACTGGCGTGGCCAAGCGCGAATTTTTGCATGTAGATGATTTGGCTGATGCGGTGGTTTATTTAATGAATAATTATGATGACTCAGCTATTGTTAATATCGGTACAGGTGAAGATTTAAGCATTAAAGACTTGGCTTTAAAAATTAAAGATATTGTCGGTTATCATGGTGATATTATTTGGGATGCCAGTAAGCCGGACGGCACACCGCGCAAATTATTGGATGTCACCAAAATAAATAATTTGGGCTGGAAACACAAGGTTGATTTGGATAATGGTCTGGCCGATACGATTAAATGGTTTGAAGATAATTATGAAAAATAATTTAGAAAAAGTTTGTTAAATATTGTATATAATGTTACCCGGGGACAAATTGTCCCCAGAAATAAAAAATAGTACTTAATATTAGCCATTTTTAATAATATGAATAAACAAGTAAAAATTCCAGACAATCAAATAGTTTTTTATCAGTCACCCGATGGATCTGTAAATATTGAGGTATTGTTTGCCGAAGATAATATTTGGTTAACTCAGAAAAAAATGGCTGAGCTTTTTAATTGTTCAACTGATAACATTTCCTTGCATCTTAAAAATATTTTTGATCAGGGGGAATTAAAACAAGCTTCAGTTACCGAGGAATACTCGGCAACTGCCACTGATGGCAAAAATTGTAAAAAAGAAGTTATAGATTCTGAATCAAGTTCAGAATGACAAAGTTATGAAAAATAATAAAAACATTTTATTAAAATTAAAAAATGGTCTAAAAGTTTATTGGCCCTATCTTTTGGCTGTGGCCTTAATTGTTTTTCCGTGGTTCGGCCGCTCCGGTTATTTATTTTTTACCGATTATGTTCTTGGTTCGAATATTAATCTGACTTGGACCAGCTCTTGGTTTTTGTTTAATGTTTTATTTAAAGCTTTGTCTTTTATTTTCCCGCTTTGTTTTTTGCAAAAAATATTTATCGCCGGCACTTTGTTGTTTGTTTTATTGGGCGGACGCCATGTGGTTTTAACTATCGCTTCAGCTTTTGCCAAAAAGGAAAATGTAAAAATATCTTCCGCTTTAATTTTTATTTTGAGTTTATTCGCTTTATTTAATCCTTTTGTTTACGATCGCGCGCTTTATGGCCAAATCGGTATAATGGCGGCTTACGGCGCCTTGCTTTTTGTCTTCGCTCATTTGTATCGTGCGGCGTTAAATTTTGATTTAAAAAACATTTATCGCGCCGCGATTTTTAGCGCCTTGGTTTTGATGTTTTCTATGCATTTTGTTTTTGGCCTGGCTTTGTTTTATTTTTTATTTTTTATTTTAATATTTTTAAAACGCCGAGAACTGCTAGAAAGCAAAAAGGTTTGGCCAATGCTGCGCGCTTTGCTTTTGTCGGTTTTTATAATTTTAATTTTGAATGCCAACTGGTTAATCGCTATGACCACCGGCGCTTCAACCACAGCCAATTTTGTGGCGCAGGGAATTAGCCAACAAGATTTGGTAGCTTTTGCCACGGCCGGTGCGACGCCGTTGCAAACGGTAAAAAATGTTTTTTTAATGGGCGGTTTTTGGGGTGCGGCACAGCATCGTTATGTAGATTTTAGTGCCGGCGATTTGTGGGGCTTGGGTTTCATTTTTCTTTTGCCGTTAATGCTTTATGGTTTTTATTTCAGCCGCAAAAAATCCGATCGTTTTCAAAAAATATTAAATTATGGTTTGCTCGTTATTTTTGCAACTGCCGTAATTTTGGCGCTCGGAATTAAAACCAATTTTTCCGCCAGCCTCTCGATGTTTTTGTATAATTATTTGCCGTTCTATAAAGGTTTGCGCGAACCGCAAAAATGGGTGGCGATTATGATTCCGATATATTTATATTTTTTAACTTGGGGTGTGGCCAAATTGACAACAAAAAAGTTTTTCATGGAAAATTCAGCGGTGGCAGGAATAATATTGGCGGTTTTTATTATTGTGCAAGCGCCCTTATTACTTTTTGGTTTTAATCATCAAGTCCGGCCGACAGATTATCCGGCGAGCTGGTATGAAGTCGATACTTTTCTTTTGAACAGATCTGCCAATTCTTATGGCTGTCGGGAAAATGTTTTATTTTTGCCGTGGCATATGTATATGGGTTTTTCTTGGATCGGCAATACGGTTGCCAATCCGGCCGTGGGATTTTTTTCTTGCCCGATTGTCTTTGGAACCAATATGGAGTGGGGCGGAATTTATGATAATAGTTTGGACGCTCGCGGTGCAAAAATAGAAAAATGGTTGGCGGGGCGAGGGCGGGAAGCGGAGCTTTTGTCCGGCATTAAATATATAATTTTGGCTGCCGAGGTTGATTGGCAATCATATTTGTGGTTAGATGATATTGCTTATGTTAAGTTAATAAAAGAAACCGATAACTTGCGCGTTTATGAAATTAGTAAATAAAATTAAAACTTTGTGGGCGGATAATTTTTTGCGCGGAACGATGTTTTTGTCGGCGGTGAATTTTTTTGGCGCCTTCTTGAATTATTTGGTGCACCCGATTTTGGCGCGTAATTTGTCTGTGGCGGAATACGGCGATTATCAAGCGTTGTTATCATTCATTACTTTACTAGGTTTATTGGCGAGTGTTGTCAGTTATGTTATTACGCGGGAAGTGGCGAGCCTTATAGACCGCCAAGATCGAATCGATGTCTTGCGCCGCAAATTAAATTTTTATCTCACTTTCTTGGGCGTGATTATATTTTTGTTGGTGCTGGCCGCCGCACCGTTTTTAAATACGGTTTTTAAAGTTAGTCACGGCGCCGCTTTGGCTTTTGCTTCTTTGTTTTTATTATTTTTCTTTCCGTTAACGGTTAATCGCGCCGTTCTGTCGGGCTTGCAAAAATTCACTCAATTATCGGCCAACTCAATTTGGGATCAAATTTCTCGCTTGGTTTTGGTTGTTATTTTGGTGATAGCTTGGCCGCTAAAAATTATTGGCGCCGGTTTGGCCTTGGGCTTGAGCGGTTTGCCGGCTTTGCTTATCGGTTTTTGGCAGATCAAAAAATTAAACTTGCCGCAGGGAAGTCGCAAAGAGTCTTATAATTTACGTCCTTTATGGCGCTACGGATTACTGGCAATATTATTTTCTGTTCTCATTCAATTTTTTTATAATTTTGATATGTTGTTCGCCAAGGCTTGGTTTACTCCGGAGGAAGCCGGTCTTTATGGCGCCCTTCTAACTATCGGCCGCATTGCTTATTTTATCGGTGGCGCTGTGCCGATGGTGATGTTCCCGGTAGTGGCCAGTTTTGGTCCGGCTGAAGCTATGCGCAAATATAAAACTTTAGGGAAGTCATTATTACTTATGGCTTTAATGATGTTGCCGGTTGCTTTTGTGATGATATTTTTCCCGAGTTTTGTCGTGAATTTTGTTGTGGGGCCGAAGTATTTATCTATTGCCGCTTATTTGCCTTTGTTCACGGCGGTGATTTTTTTCCTAACTTTTATGACGGTTGTCGGACAATATTTTTTGGCCTTGGCACGGCGTACAGCTTTATATTTTTTGCTTGCCGGCGCTTTATTAGAAATTGTTTTGTTGGGAATTTTCCACAGCAGTTTATATAGTTTTGTTTGGGCTTTATTTATTGCCTTTGGCATTAATACGCTTGGCTTATTGGTATTGCTGGCCCGCGACTATTTGCGAGATAGAAAACATTTGTCATTCCGGGCCTGACCCGGAATCCACACTTGTCATTCCGGGCTTGACCCGGAATCTATCAATAGATTCTGAATCAAGTTCAGAATGACAAAGTGTTCGTCATTCCCGACCCGATCGGGAATCTAGTGTCTGTCATTCCGGGCTTGACCCGGAATCTATAATAAAAAATTATGAAAAATAAAAAAACAAAATTAGTCTGGGAATATTTTTCCGCCGAGATAAAAAGGATTTTTCCGTATTTTATCGCCTTTTATTTATTGTCATTATTTTTGGCTAAAATATCTCCGACCTATAAAGGCTTTTTCTATTGGCCGGCTTTTAATATAGCGATTTTATTATTGGTGCTAATCTATTTTATTACTATCGCTCAATCTCTGTGGTCGAAAATATTGTCAAAAATATTTTTGATAAAAAAAATAAAAATAAATTTTCGCCGGCCAAATTTTAAATTCGACGGCATTAAGCTTGGTGTTAAATCTAGTTTCAAATTGTGCTGCCGACAGGGCAGGAAAGTTTGCGGTATTTTTTTTATATTTTTAAAAAAAATTATTTTGAGTTTAAAAAAATTATTATTGTTTATTTGGCAAAAATATTCTTGGATGTTTTTTGCAAAAATTGCCATTGTTATTATTATCCTAGTTTTATCTTTGTATTATAATATTACTTTGCCGAATTTTTTGACTCTCGCTTACGCCTTAATTGCGTTTTTGTTTGTCCTCGATAGCCGCTACGCCGCGGGCGTGGCCTTGTTATGTTTGGCAGCTTGTCCTATTTTATTGATCTACAAAAAAGACGCCATCGCCGAATTATTTGCAGTTTATGCTTATTATTTTTTGGTGATTACGGTCGTCGGAGCTCTCATTGAAATCAATTTAAAAAAACGCTAATATTTCTTGAATTATTGTTTAAAAGGGTGTATAATCTATGCGTAAAAGGTCGAACCGTTAAATAATTAAAAGAAACACGTGATTTTTTAATTGTTTTTACGGATATTTTGATTATTTAAATTTTAGGAATAATCAAAAAATAAAATTCTTTTGAATCTATACTGTTGATAAGTTATTTTATTAATAATTATAGGTTCAATTTAATCGTGAAAAAAATTATGACAAACGAAAAAAAGATCTCCAAATTAATTTTTGGTATTTTGATGTTTGCTATATTCTCCTTAGTCTTTGGTCCAAAATTGTATGCCCAATTTGCTCGTCAAACTGGTTCTACAGGTTGGGGCTATGGTTATGGTTACGGTTATGGTTACGGCGGAGGTTTCGATGGCGGCACAATTGCCGGTCAAAGAACTGAAGGCGATGCTGACCCAACTGTTTATGAATATAACTACGGTTACGGTTATGTAGCTGACGGCGTTACTTATGACGCTGACAACGGATATACTGTAAGTCCAACACAAATCGACACCTTGGTTCAATCCGGTGTCATGGTTCCAGATGGAACTGATATCTCCAATACAACTGAAGTTTCTTTTACTGAAAAAGTAACTTTGGAAGTAAACAGCGATATCACTGTCACAATCCCGGCTGGTACTACTTTCACCGCTTCTTCGACTGGTGATTTTAGCGCTTTAGCTGCTAGTGACAACATTTCTACTGATGATTTATCAGATGTTAACGTAGCCAATTCTATGTCTTTCGGTTTACCTAATTTAGGTTTAACTGTTAGCCCGGCTATTACTATCGATATCTTCGTTGGTGGATATTATAACGGTGATACTTTAAAAGTTTACCGTAAAGATGCCGGCGGTTCTTGGGCTGATACTTTAACTACTTGCGTAGTATCTTCCGGTATTTGTTCTTTTACCACTACTCACTTATCCGATTTTGCTGCTGGTAGTAACGGCGGTGGAAACGGCGGTGGCGGCGGCGGTAGTTTTACACCTCAAGTTGTTGCAACTACTACAACTTCAGTTATTACTACTACCACTACTACTGAAACTGGAACAGTTATTACCATTACAACATCTGATAATTCAGCTTTCATTGCTACTGAGAAATCATTAGTAAAGAAAATTAACGCTGCTTTATCAGCTCGTTTATCTGGCCGTATCTTATTACAGGTTCAAAGCCATGGTGAGGGTTGGTATGTTAACCCAGTAAATAAATTAAAATATTTCTTGGGTCGTCCAGCCGATGCTTTCGCAATCATGCGTGCGCTTGGTTTGGGAATTTCTGATAAAGATTTTGCCAAATTACCAACCGATAAAGCTATGCTTAATCGTTTGAAGGGTCGCATCGTATTGACTGTTCAATCTCATGGTGAAGCTTACTACATCAACCCGGTAACTTTGAAAATAAGTTATTTGGGTCGTCCAGCCGATGCTTTCGCAATTATGCGCGGTGTTGGTTTGGGTATTACTAATACTGATTTGAGACAAATCGGTATCGGTGAAATCAAATAAGCCTAATCGCTTAAGATAAAATAAAAGGCCTCGCTTCGAGTGGGGTCTTTTATTTTTTTAGCGTTGACATTCCATAAGTAATATGATACAGTATTAACAAGAAAACGTTCTTGAACAATTTAAATATTTCGAAAAATGAAAACTGAAATTGTTATATTAATTTTAATATCCCTATTAATGAAAATCCTTTCTTATGTTTTTCATAGAAAGGGAAAAGGGATTTTGTCTTCCGCCTTGGCTCTGGCTGGTGTTTTTACCACCGTTGCCGCCGCTTTCTTGGCTCTATCTATTGTTGATGTTCCAACTTTTATTTTCGCCTTTATAGCCGCTCTGGTTATTATCTTGGCTGACTTTTACAAAGACATCCACAATAGGTATATGACATTTAATATGTGCCTTAAATATCTAATGTTTAGCGCTATATATTATTTGATAATAATTTCAATCCTATTGCTATATATTATGGCATAGAATTTTCATAGGGGTTATATCTAATTATGATATAACTCTTTTTTATTTTATTTTAATCCTTGACATAATTCTGCGCGTCTATTATAATATACTCATAAATTAAAAAATCGGTTTTACTACAGACAGCGCGCCTTTTGGGTTTACTCAAATATAAGTCTCGCCGAGGTAAACAAAAAATAAGCAATTATTATTGTTTTCTCGTTTATCTGTGGTAATGCCACAGTTTTTTTATATAATTAAAAAATATGCCGAAAAGCAAATTACAGAAGCAGGAAATTACCAGGGACATGATCGCTAAGATCGGTCGGGCTAAATCCATCGTTTTTGCTAGCTTTAACGCTTTAACAGTTAAAGACAACGAAGAGTTGCGCTTGAAACTTAGAGCGGAGAACAGCGAGTATTACGTAGCGAAGAAGACCCTTCTAAACTTAGCCATGAAAGATGGTGATTTTGCCGACTTCAACGTGAAGAGCTTGAGTGGTAAGGTTGCTGCAGTTTTCTCATATGATGATGAAATTGCTCCAGCTAAAATCGTTCACGCTTTCCGCAAGGACCGCGAAGACAAAATATTTTTTGTCGGTGGTATCTTGGAAAATCGCTTTATCAGCAAGGCTGAGGTTGAAAATCTCGCTTTATTACCAAGCAAAACAGAATTGTATGCTAAGATGGTTGGCTCTATGAATGCGCCAATTTCTGGCTTCGTTAATGTTTTGGCTGGCAATCTACGCGGTTTAGCCACTGTCTTGAAAGCGATCGCCGATCAAAAGGCTTAATTTATTTACAATAACCCTGGATCCGCCCTAGGCGGATACAGATCAAAAAAACAATAATATGGAAGACAAACAAATTGAAATCCCAGCTAAATTTAAATCTTTGGTTGAGGAAATTGAAAAAATGAGTGTTTTGGATTTAGCTGAATTAGTTAAAATCTTAGAAGAAAAATTTGGCGTTTCTGCTTCTGCTCCAGCTATGATGATGGCTGCCGCTCCAGCTGCTGCCGCTGCTGAAGAAAAAACAGCTTTCGATGTTGAAATCACTGAAGCTGGTGCAAACAAAATCAATGTCATTAAAGCTGTTCGTGAATTAACTGAATTAGGTTTGAAAGAAGCTAAAGATTTAGTTGACGCTGCTCCAAAAATGATTAAAGAAGGTGTTAAGAAAGAAGAAGCTGAAGCTATCAAAAAGAAATTAGAAGAAGCTGGTGCAAAAGTAACTTTGAAATAGTTTACATTAGTCATTCCGGACTACGATCCGGAATCTATCAATAGATTCTGAATCAAGTTCAGAATGACTGACTTTCGTCAGAATGACAAATAAAAAATACCTCGGTTCGTCCGAGGTATTTTTTTTACACTCTTGTCATTCCTGACACCATTTTGTCATTCCCGCGCAGGCGGGAATCCAGTGTTTGTCATTCCGGACTACGATCCGGAATCTATCAATAGATTCTGACTTTCGTCAGAATGACATATAGTTTATTTCAAACTCGTTTCCAAAACATTATTACCGTTCAAGAAATAAAGAGTATTTGTGGTTTCATCAACCGAGAAGTCTTTGAGATTATTTAATTCTTCAGATTGGTATTGTTTAATTAATTTACCGGCTTTATCAAAAACAATAACGCGCTTGTTTTGCGGTTCCATGATGTAGATATTTTTTAGGATTTTGATTCCGGTAGCGGCTGATAGGGCCGGTTCAACTGCGCCCAAATTAAAGCTTTGTTGTTTGCCGTCTAGATATTTTAAAACTCCGTTATTCTTTAAGACGAGTATATAGCTTTTATTTGCGCCTTCGTTTAAGTTGATGGCGAAATTATTAATATCGGTATTTTCAATACCCAAAGTTAGACGGGTTTCGGCTTTGTCGTAAGCTCCATTTATCAAAGAGAATTTAAGTAGTTTGCGTTCGGTTTTTTCAAATATGTATAATTTATCGTTATAAAGACTGATGCCGATCGGTTTTTTGTCTGCCGCCAAATTCAAGACGCTAAATGATAATTGATCGTTTTTTGTGTCCAATTTGGTAATTTGATTTTCGTCGATATAATAAATTAAATTATTATTGATGAGTAGCGGGTAATTGTTGCCGCTTTTTATTTTGTCGGAACTCACGACTCCGTTTACGCCATCGCTTAAATTTCTTTTGAAAATCGTTTTTTTATTGTTGGCTGAAGCGTAGATTTTTTTTATACCGCCGTCGTTTACAATAGTGATATTATCAACCACCGCATCAGCGCTGACATCCGAAAAATTTATTACATTTTTTAAGCTCAATGGAATTATTTTTTGCACGTGGTTTACTTCATCTGATTGTGCTTGATATTTGGCTAAAAGTTGGGCGTAATTATCAATATCTTTTATTTCTGAGTCTTTTAGGCCGTCAATAATAGTTTTGAGTTCGCCCAAAATTACCTTGGCGCTGTTTTCATTTTTATAAAGCATGTATGATTCGATTTGATTTTCTTTTTGTTCGATAACTTCTTTGGTGGTTTTTATTCTTTCGGCAACTTCTATTTTATTATTGGTATGTTTTTGGAACAATAAATTTCCGGCAAAAACGACTACGGCCAATCCCAAAACGATAGCGGTAATTTTGAAAATTTTTCTTTTGGGCGATCCGTCATTTAAAAATTCTTTATCAATTGTGGTGCTTGTATTGATATCGCCTTTGGGACGATTGGAGTTTTCTATAATCTTTTTTCCGGCAGCGGCAATGGCATTAACGGCTTTATTATCTCTAATGATATTTTTCACGCCTTCCTTTATTTTATCGGCATTGATAACTCCGCCGGAAGACATAATCGCTTCGGTTTTTTGTTCTAATGTTTTTAAATTATTTTTTTTGTCGGCGTCATAAACAATCGCTTGGCTTTTATCATTGTTTTTTTGGGGTGCCGTATAATTGTCGATATCAAATTCTTCATTATTACCACCGCTGTTTTTTATGATAATGCCCAAAAATGGCGCTTGGATGTTTAATTTTAACAAAGTATTTTTGGCCTGTTCGGCAGCGCCGGCCGGAGCGAGTTTGCTTATTATATTGATAATTTCTTTGTTGAAGAGATATTCCGACAAACTTTCATTGGCAAAAACGAAATATGATTTGTTTGGAATTTCGCCGGAGATAATGGAGGAAAATATTTTTCTCAAATTATATTCTTTGTTGTTTTCATGATCATCACATTTTATGTTTATCATGGTGTATTTTCCGTCGTTTTCACAGTGGAGTAATAGCGGTTTGTTTTTGCCGGTGTTAGAGAAGTGTATTTGATTTTCGTAAATGATGCCGATTGTTATATTTACATCTTGCGGTCGAACGGATATTTTTTTATCAATAAGGAATTCAACCAAGTCGCTATTAGTTTTTACTAATATTGTTTCAAAAATATTTTCAATTTTTAAATCATTAATTTTGTCGCGGAGTAATAATTTCTCGTTTTCGTAGTAATTTGAATTAATTTTATTTACGATAAAATTAGCGATACTTTTGGCATCGTTTTTTTTGGTATCTATTTCAATAATAGCGAACAGTTTTCCGGCCAAGCGTTCTTGTTCCGGTGTCGGTTCGGCGACAAAAATTATCGCTTCGCCATTAATTTTTTTTTCGGTATTGGCAACGATAGTTGCTAGTTTCATGGACATAATAAAATACCTTGTTTTTTTGTATACAATACTATATTATATTACTATATGCTTGTATAAAAAAATTATAGCACAAAATTTTAAAGCAGTAAATTGTTTTTACTGAAATATATATGTTAGATGTTTTTTTTGGTTCCAAAGCGCGCGTTAAATTATTAAAACTATTCTTCCTTAATCCCGATGAGAGTTATTATTTGCGACAAATCGCTCGTGATTTGGATTTGCAAGTTAATTCGGTTCGTCGAGAATTAAAAAGTTTGGAGTCTTTTGGCGTTTTAACTTCCGATTCACCCTCACCGACAAAAGTAAGCGCTCCAACCGGCGATGAATCTGACGAAGCGGCTTCGCCTCGATCGTCTAGCCGTGATAAGCGTTATTACCGCGCTAACAAGAATTTTATCTTATTTCCGGAAATAAGGTCCTTTATTTTAAAATCCCAGATATTGGCTGGTCAAAGATTTGTTACAGAACTGCGCGAAGTTTGCGAACCGGAACTTTTGTTTTTAACCGGCATTTTTGTGGGTGATCCATTAATTCCAACCGATTTAATATTAGTCGCTGACGTTAAAAATGGCCAAATCCTTAAAATGATCAAAAATTTAGAACAAGATATCGCCCGAGAAATTAATTACACTATAATGACCAGTCAGGAATTTTCTTATCGCCGTGAAATTGCTGATGTTTTTTTACATAAAATTTTAGTGGCGGAAAAAATAGTTTTGGTTAATAGCGCCAATTTTATTTTTCCCCAAATCAAAGACCGTCCTTAATCTTCATTTCACTTAATAATTTAATCTCCCTATGTTTAAATTTTTAAAATATTTATTACTGCTAACCCTGACATTGGTGTTAGTTTTTGTTTTTTCTAATTTGTTTTATATCGGAAGCTTCAAAATTATTTATAACAAGTCTTTGGCGGGCAAGAGCTTGCTGGATAAAGCGGTGGTCGCGGTTTCTAATAATGATTTTAACGGCGCGGTAACTTATTCCAATCAAGCCAATGATGATTTTTCGGCAGCCATAACAGAAACCGATAAAATCGGGCAGAATTTTTGGTATAAGCGCGTCGGTTTTTTGCGCAACCAATTATTTGAAGTGAAATATTTATTATCAACGGCGCAAATTTTGAGCAAATCCTTATCTCAGGGCGGATTGATCGCTGTTAAAATTAATGAAGCGATGTCCGGCCAAAACGGCGGCGGTTTTTTTGATATGTCGCCGGCGCAAAAAAAAGTTGTGTTGCAGCTTATTTATGAATCTTCGCCGGATTTAAATGGTATTAAAGCTAATCTTAATTTGGCGCTTTTAGAGTTAAATCATGTTAATGCCGGCGGTATTTTACTTCCTTTCAAGTCCAAAATTGTTTTGGCGCGCAACCAATTGGAAGCCGGCGTGGCGGTAGCTAATAAAGCGATTATAGCTTCACAAATATTACCTAGTTTGGTCGGTTATCCCGAGCCATCCAATTATTTAGTGCTTTTGCAAAATAATAGCGAGTTGCGTCCGACCGGAGGATTTTTGGGCACGGTGGGAAATTTTGAAATTTATTTGGGCGATATTATAAAAGCGAAAACCAGTGATTCTTATCATTTGGATATGCCGGCCAGCTTGGATGACGAATTTAATATTGTTCCGCCGACACCTTTGAAAAAATATTTAAACATCGATCGTTGGTATATGCGCGATTCCAATTGGTCGCCGGATTGGCCGACGAGCGCGCAAAAAATCGAATGGTTTTATCGAGCTGAAGCCAAATACAGCAACGACCCGGAAATAAAAAATGTCCCGGATAAGTTTACCGGAATAGTTGGTATTACGCCGCAATTAGTAGTTGATCTTTTATCTTTGGTTGGTCCGATTTCGGTGGGCGGACAAGAATATAATAAAGATAATTTTGTCGATTTATTGCAAGCTGAAGTAGAAATTAATTATCAAGAAAAAGGCATATCGCAATGGGATCGAAAAAAAGTTATCAGTGAAATTTTATCGGAATTAAAAACAAAATTATTTAATATACCGTCCAATCAATACGCCGATCTTTTAAATATTTTGGGCGACAATGTTAAAGCAAAAAATATTTTGGTGTATTTTAATAATGAACAATTAAGGTCGTTGAGCGCTGAAATGGATTGGGGCGGGGAAATGAAAAATACCGCCGCCGATTATTTTATGGTGGTTGACGCCAATTTGGCCGCCTACAAAACCGATCGAGTTATGGATAAAACTATTAATTACACGATTAGCCAAAAATCAGACGGCTTATATGGCTTGCTCAAATTAAATTATGACCATAACGGCAAATTTGATTGGAAAACTACGCGATATCGAAATTATGTGCGAGTTTATGTTCCGGCCGGTGCCAAATTGGTTAAGAGCGATGGTTTCAGCGATGGCGCGGTAGAAAGTCAAAATGAATCTTTCGCTTTTTCCGGCGCGCAGAGAACTTATTTTGGCGGATTTTTTTCGGTTGAACCGGGACGTGACGCCAGTCTTAGTTTGGAATATAAATTACCGGATTATGTTAAAGATGCCGTAGCGGCCGGTAAGTATGATTTATACGTGCAAAAACAACCGGGAAATAATGTTAAAAATTTAAACATCAATGTCAGCTTGGAAGAAAAATCGGCTGCGTATAATTCTGACTTGTTAAGCGATAAGCAATTTATTTTAGAATTTTAATTTATGTTGGAAAATAAACCGGAAACTAAAAGTGATAAATTTTTGTTTTTGTCGTTCGGCGCTTTATTGCTTTTGTTGTCTTTAGTTTTGGCGCAGAGCTATTTGCCGCAAGTGGCGATAGCCGCTATTGTTGTGGCGCTTATCGGAATTTTTTACATAAAACCGCAAGTCGGCATGTATTTGGCGGCGCTTTTTTTACCGGCTTCCGAATGGCTTTTTTCCATAAATAATTTGTCCGCGGCGATTATTGAATTTTTGTTTTTGCTGGTTTTGTTTTCTTATGCTTTGAAACTTTTGGATCCGCAAAAATTAAAAACGGTGCGCTGGCCGGTGTTTGGCGCTTTTTTGTTATTTTTTTTGGCGGCGATTTTATCTTCGCTTTTTTCTGATAATATTATCACTTCGCTGTGGTTTAGTATCCGTTGGTTTTTGTTTTTATATTTGGCTTATATATTTTTACCGTTCAACCTCATCAACAATTCCAAAGTTTTGCGCCGAGTTATAATTTTTTTATCGACAGCCGGATTTTTGGTGGCAGTCATGGGTTTATTATCTTTATTTCAGCAAAATTGGTCCAGCAGCTTTTTTCGAGTTAAGCCGCTGGCGGTTTTTGGCATTTATGTAATCGGTGATAATCATAACGCTTTGGCGGAAATTTTGGTGATAACTTCGTTTTTGGTTTTGTCTTTAAAATATTGGTTTACCGGTCTGCGTATCGGTCGGATTCTTGATTTGATATTTTTATTCCTAGTCTTGATTGCGTTGGGTACTTTGGCGCGCACGGCGTGGCTGACTGTGTTTTTGCAGATAACTTTTTATTTTGGCTATGATTTTTTCTTTATCAAAAAGAAGCGTTTGGATTTTAAATATGTGCTTATCGGTTTAATATTCTTGCTAATTATTTCCTTGCCGCTGATTAACCGCATGTTATCTCTGCAGGAAGCTAATACCGGTTCGACGGCCAGTCGTTTATTGTTGACGCAAATTTCAGTTCAGGCTTTTTTGGAACATCCTTTTGTTGGGCACGGACCGGGCACTTTTATCGATTTGGTGGATAGTAATATTCGTTTTCGCGCCAATTTTGGCGATCCACTCGATTCGCACGGTCTGGGCCAAAAGATTTTGGCGGAGCTTGGCAGTTTGGGCGTGGTGACATTCGCTATCTTTTGTTTTTTTATATTTTGGAAGTTTTGGAAAGCTTTGCAAAAATATCCGAGCCAAGCAAAATTACTTTTACCGCTTATTACCAGTTCGCTTGGAATTTTCTTTTATCAATTTTTTAGCACTTCGTATTTTAAGGGGCGAGTGTGGTTTCCAATAGCATTAACTCTTGTCGCCATAAGATTAATTGAAGAAAAATATGAACAACATCGCCAATCCAAAAATTAAAATTTTATTTGTGGCGCCGTCGCTTGATGCCGGCGGTGCGGAAAAGTTTTTACTTGATTTAATTGCTAATTTAAACAAGCAAGAGTTTGCTATTAAATTGGTATTATTTAGCCATGCCGGTTTTTTTGTTGATAAAATAGCGCCGCACGTAGAAGTAAAAATTATTAAGAAGCGTTTTAAAATCGACTTGTTGAATTTTTGCCGCTTGTATTATTTTATCAAAAAAAATAAACCCGATATTATTCACACGCAATTGGGCGGCGATGTTTATGGCCGCTTAATAGCCAAAATGATTGGAGTGCGCACTGTTGTTTCCACTGAAGTCGGTATTAATGAAAATGAAAGCTTTCCGATGCGCTTAATAAAGATTTTTGCCGCTCGTTTTGCCACCAGAATTGTCGGCGTGTCGGAAGCGGTGTGTCGCGATGTCGTCAAAAGATATTTAGTGGCAGCTGAGCGCGTCTCGGTGATTTATAATGGTTTGGATGTTGCGCGATTTTCAAGTGTGGCGAAAAAAAATAAAATAAGCGAAAAAATTATTTTTGGCGGGCTGGGTCGCTTGGCGCCGGAAAAAAATTGGCCGACCTTGCTTCGGGCTATTGCCATAATGAAAAATAAAAATATTGAATGTTTAATCGGCGGTTCGGGCGAAATGGAATCTGAATTAAAAACTTTGGTGCTTGATTTGGGCTTAAAAAAACAAGTTATTTTTTTGGGCTTAGTGAGTGATGTGCCGGCCTTCATGTCCAGATTGGATTTTTTTGTTTTGCCGTCACAGCGCGAAGCTTTCGGCATTGTTCTGATTGAGGCGGGGGCGCTTGGTTTGCCGGTAATTGCCGCCGCGGTTGGCGGAATAGTTGAAGTGATTAAAGACAATGAAACCGGCTTTTTATTTAATCCGCGCAGTACGGCCGATTTGGCGGAAAAATTAGATTACGTGGTTGATAATATTGCCAGCGCTGAAATTAAAAACCTGGGATTGAATTTGCAAAATTTTGTTCGGGATAATTTTGACATAAAAAGTATTGCCGTTAAATACGAAAATTTGTACAAGGAATTGCATGGTCGAAAAGATTAAAATAATTTTATAAACGTTATGAGAATAATTCAGGTCAATAAATTTAATTATTTGCGCGGCGGCGCGGAAAAATATTTTTTGGAAATTAGCCGCGCACTAGTCGATGCCGGTCATGAAGTGGCGGTTTTTTCTATGCATCATCCGAAAAATTGGACTGGAGCTTGGAATAAATATTTTGTTTCCCGCATCAGTTTTAATGAAGCGAAGTTGCGTGATTATTTTTTAATGCCGGGCCGCATTATTTATAGTTTGGAAGCCAAAAGAAAATTTGCCAAATTGGTGCGTGATTTTAAGCCGGATATTATTCATATCCACAATATTTATCATCAAATTTCACCTTCAATTTTGTCGGTGGCGAAAAAAAATAAAATTCCGGTCATCATGCATGTTCATGATTACAAATTAATTTGTCCGAATTATAAACTTTATACCAATGGACAGGTTTGTTATCGTTGCCTTGGCCAAAGATATTGCCAGGCGGTGGCCTATAAATGTTTTCGCGGTTCTTATTTGGCGAGCGCTTTGATGACGGCGGAAATGTATTTTCATCACAAGATAATTAAAATATACGAAAACACCATCAAGCATTATATTGCGCCAAGCAATTTTATAGTTTCGATTTTTTCTGAATTTTCTTATCCGACAGAAAACTTTTCGGTTTTGCATAATTTTATTGACGACAAATTTTTACGCGGCGATATAAATTTTACTACCGATGATTATTTATTATATTATGGCCGCTTATCGGACGAAAAGGGAATACCAACTCTGATTAATGCTTTGGCGCACGTAAAAGATAAAAAGTTGAAATTGATAATTGCCGGCGACGGACCGGCGCTTGATAGCCTGAAAAAAGAAGCTTGGTCTTTAAACTTTGGCAAACGAGTGGGATTTGTCGGCGCAAAATATGGCGATGAATTAAATGATTTGATTAAGCGGGCAAAAGCGGTCATTATTCCATCGGTCTGGTTGGAAAATATGCCTTTTGTTCTTTTAGAATCCTTGGCTTTGGGCAAAGTGGTTATTGCTTCAAAAATTGGCGGTATGCCGGAAATTATCGATGACACCAAAAATGGATTTTTGTTTGCTCCGGGTGATGATCGCGATTTGGCCAAAAAAATTGAGGCGCTCGACGAGCTTGATTTGAGAAAAATCGCTTTAGCAGCGCGAGAAAGCGTGGCTCATTTAACTATCGATAAGCATTTGGCGGCGTTATTATTAATTTATAAAAAATTTAGCTAGGTTGATATAAAGTATTGTTACTTAGGTGGTGGTTGTTGACATTTTATTATTATTGTTTTAAAGTTTTTTTGTTCTTTTAAAAATATTTATGTTATGAAAGGAAGCAATCTTAAAGAAAATAGGATTAGTCCTGGCATTGAAATTTGCGTTGATTACAGCGATGATTTTAATGAAATGATCAAATCCTTGGGGCAGATAATCGTAAGCGATAATCGTATAGACTCCAAACATTTTCCTTGTCCGCCGCAATATTGCGGTAAAAAGATTAAGATTTTGGCACAAACATTTTATTTTGGCTTTGATATGGACGAAAAAAGAACGAATAATAAAATTCTAGAATTTGGTTTTCGTCCGGCTAATTTAATTGAACTGCTTTATTTTCAGACTTTTAACCCTAGAAGTTTCGGTGGCGAAATACTTGTGGCCGGCAATGCTATTTGGCGTGATGGTCTCAGTAATAGATTTATCGCCGGATTACGGCCTGAAGATACAAATGCGGTTTGTGGCAGCTCTTTCAACTGTGATTTTATTTCTGGCGAAAAACAAAAGAATAAAATTGTTTCAAAACTGTTTTTAAGTAATTATTTCCATAATTACCAGTCCAATTGGAGCATTTTAGGCATTAAACGCTTGGAATAAATTTTCTTAATCCCGGCTTAAAAGTTGGGATTTTTTATTCGAAAATATTGACATAAATTATTTATAATGTTATAATGATTTTCTAGTTCTTATTAAAATTTAACCTTAAAAAAGGAGGATTTATGCATATTATTGCTGCTATTGGTGTTCTGATCGTTTGTATACTGTTTACTGGCGTTTTGTTGTCTTTTATGATTTGCAATAAAAGAAAGAATTCATTTCAAGCCTTTGAATTATCGGTTGATTACAACAAAAAACCGGACAAATATTTTATGGATGCCGAGTTTTTGCGACTTAGCCATAAAGTTTTTATTCGCGATTTTTTGATTCCGGAACATTTGGAAAATTCAATTGTTAAATTAAGGCTGGCATTAGTTCCGGTATGTAAAAAGAATATTGAAAAGACCATTTATTGGGCAAAAAAGAATGGTTTTCGTCCAACAACAAAATTTGAATCATTAGTATTTGTCTCCACCAACAAGGATGAGCAGACAGGGAAGAAAATTATTTGTCCCACAATTCATGAGTATAACGGCGATAAATTTTTTATTGTCTTTAATTCCGATAGCAATAAACAACGAGAATTGAATACTTATTCAACCAGGTCATTTAAAGCAGAACAATACGATTATGTTTTAATGGCTGAAGACTAAAATCTTTCGTTAAGCCTCACTTATTAAATAGTGAGGCTTTTTTATTGACAAATATTGTTGTTCGTGATATAATGGTGACATATTAATATTATAACCTAAATTTATTATGGAATTTTACCAATTTATAAAATCAAAAAGACAGACTTTAGTCGCTTTTTTAATGTTTTTCTTGGTGATCGGCGGTACATTTACTTTTGTCCAAACCTTTAAATACAGCACTAAATCTCAATTATTAGTTATTCAAGAAGGCTCCGGCGGGGTTGATCCTTTTGCTGTTTCACGTTCGGTTGAGTATTTAAGCACGCTTTTTTCCAAAATTGTTTACTCCAATTCTTTTTTTAATTTGGTTTTAAACTCAAAATATAATATTGATAAAAGCTATTTTGATGGCGATTCTACCGAGCAAATGAAGATCTGGAAAAAAACCGTTAGCGCCAAAAGTGTAGAAAACTCCGGTATTATAAATATTTCTATTTATCACCCGAGCGGTTATCAGGCCAAACAAATTGCCACTGCCGTTAACGACGTTTTAATAAATCAAAATGCTAATTATCAGGGAATCGGTACTTCAGTTAAAGTTACCATTATTGATGAGCCGATAGTTTCCAATTATCCTGATCAGCCTAGTTTATCGGTTAATTTTTCTTTAATAGTTGCCCTATCTTTTATCTTTGGCTTTATGTATATTTATGTTTTTCCAGAAGAGAAATATAATATTTACATTTTTGGCAAAAGAAAAAAGAAAGTACGAGCCGTTAATTATGATTTTGCCAAGACGGCGCCAAGTGTTGATGCTGAAAAACATCAAAATATGGATAGGGATGATTATGAACACACTAATTTAACCGGTTATTCTTATGATCCGGAAAAATCAGCCAGTATCAAAAATATCCTGAAATAATAGCCTTATTTTTGTTTCAGTATTGACATTTGTAATTAATTGTGATAAATTTAGTAATTAAATTGTACATTAACAAAAAAATAGGAGGAAGTAATAATGAAAAAGTTGATAATCCTTTCAATGTTGGCCCTTGTCGGTTTAACATCGTTTTCTCAGACAAAGTTCGATTGTGTAGAAATTAATGGAAAGTCCGGTGAAATGTGGCTTCCGAATGGAAAAATTTTCTTGGCGGGAGGTGTTGATGGAAAAGTATTTTTTCGTCACGAAACAGCAGAAATGAATTATGTTGGTTTTGGGATTTATGGCGAATATGCCAATAGCGCTACAACTTATGACACTTCAGCCACGATCAACGATGTGATAAATTTCGGTTTAGATCTTCGTTTGGCCGGCAAAGCTTCGTTTTTATTCAATTATACGTCTGATGTGTGGGTCGCTTATTCGATCGCCAATAAGACGTCTAAAGTTACTTACGTTGCAAATGATTTTTCCAGTTTGGAATATTCTTATATCAGACTTTTAAAATCAGATGCCATTAATTTCGGTGCCGCAATAACTCTTTTCAAAGATAGAAATGATTTATTGCCGGTAGAAAACAGATTTCCTTATTCATTTTCAATAGGAGTTAATGCCTATAATCATTTGACCTCTAATGTTTTATTAACAAAAGTGAGTTATGATGATAATAACGCAATCAATACTATTGATACTTTAGTACCAACGCCGCAAATCGATGAAATTTATTCTCTGGTTGGTGACATTAATATTGGAATTAGCCCTTATTCTTTTCCGATTAAAGGAAGAAATTCGACTAATTTTGGTATTTCGCCGTTGGATATGAAAATATCTTATGGCTACACCAATAGTTTTAAATTTCAGCCCGGTTTTATTTTTGAAATCGGACCGACTATCGATGATTATTCAAGATTTGGTAAAATCATTTCACTTAAGATGACTTATGCCAATAATTCGAATGTATCCGCTGTTGGTATAATGGGAACCGTTTCCGTTATACGTTTAATCGATTTGATTGAAGCGCGAGACTAAAATCCCGAAAAAATTCAGCCCCAAGTTAAAGCAATTTAATTTGGGGTTTTTTATTTTTGCCGGGAAGGCCGCTTATAACAAAAACCGCTCCAGAATATGGAACGGTTTTTTATTGAGATCACTTATCTTTTATTTTTGGATTGGAACAATGTTGATTACTTTATTGAATTTCATGCTGCCATCAAATTTTTTCAATTTTTTGGTGATGAATTTCACTAAACCATTTTTCATAGCGAAAAGAGTATCATCGCTGCCTTTTCCGACGTTTAATCCTGGTCTATATTTTGTACCACGCTGTCTGATAATGATAGCGCCGGTTTTTGCAAATTGACCGTCAGATAATTTGACGCCCAAACGTTGACTGGCCGAATCGCGGCCCAAACTGGTGGAGCCGGCCGAATTTTTGTGTGACATATTTGTGTGTAATAAAGCATAAACCGAGCCGTTTACCCGCTCTATCAGTGTTATGCGCTATTTGTTTTAATTGTATTGTTTTTTAAATATAACAAAACTTAAACTTATTGTCAATATTTAGAATTAGTCTATTTTGTTATTTTAAAAAATATGTTATCATTATTAAATAAATATAAAATTCAAAATTAATGATTTTTGAGGTTCTAAATCGATTGATTTTTAACTTCAAATAAAAAACTATGAAATTAAGAGTTGATTCTGACAAATGTATTAGCTGTGGTATGTGTGTTACAACTTGTCCTGATTCGTTTAGAATGAATGATGATTATAAAGCCGAGGCGATTGAGGGTGGTAACCCTGAATGCATTTCTCGTGCTATCGAAAACTGCCCGGTTGGTGCTATAACTCTTGAATAATTTCTATGGCTGGAGAATTTGAATACAAAAATTTAGAAACACCATCGCGGCCGGAAGCGCCAACTGGCCCTGAGGGCGGTGCCTTTGAGCGTGGGGCGGAGACTGAAGTAGAAAGAAAAGTTGAAGCGGCCAAAAGAGAACCGGTGGCTGAACCGGCTTCTATTCCGGCTACACCGTTGCCGGTGGCAAAAAGCGCGCAGCAAATAAGAGAAGAGCAAATCGATCAAATTTTATCTGATGGTTTGGAAGATATTTTTTTGAGTTTGTCGCCCAAAAAACAACTTGAGTTTAAAAACGAGGGCGAAGTGGCAGTTAAGAAAATAAATCAATTAATGAACTCGGCGCGCGTTAAAGTTAAATCAATAGTTGAAGTTATAAAAAAATGGTTGGCGGTTATCCCGGGAGTCAATAAATTTTTCTTGGAGCAGGAAGCCAAAATAAAAGCTGATAGAATAATTAATTTAAACCAAAAATAATTTTTCTTTATGAATCTAACGAATTTAAACATTTCTCCAGATGTTTTATTTAAAAATGTCCAGCAAGCCTTTGTCGCTTATGGAAATCTTCGAACAATAATAATAATCGGCGTCGTCGTTCTCTTGATTATTTTATTGTCGGTGTCCAAAAAAATATTAACCTGGTTTTCGATTCAAAATAGTGTAATTGATTATACTGTTTTTTTGGTGCGTTTGCCCAAAGAAAAACCAAAAGATGAAGGTGGTAGCAATGATCGATCGGTGCAGCAAATTCGAGAAGACATTTCGCTGGCGGAAACAATTTTTGCCAGTATCGGCGGTTCACAACCGCAAGGCGGCATGGGTTCTTGGCTATTTGGGCGCACGGATAATTTTTCTTTTGAAATCGTGGCGCATAATGGTAAAATCTCTTTTTATTTAGCGGCACCAAAGAATGCGGCGCTTTATATCGAACAGCAAATCAATGCTTATTATCCCGATGCTTCTGTGGAACAAGTGCCGGATTACAATGCCTTTAATCCACAAAATTATATAATGGCCGGTTTTTTACGACCGGTGCGCAATTTTATTTTTCCTTTTAAAACTTACAATGACATGGAGTCCGATCCGATGAATTCCTTGATTAACGTCATGTCAAAACTCGATAGCCAAGATAGCGTCAGCATTCAATATGTTGTGCGTTCAGCTAATGGCAGTTGGCATAATATCGTTAAAAATGCGGTATTAAGCGCCTACAACAAAAAAAGTGTTTCCAATATTTTTAAAAGCGGTAACAATTTTATTTCCGGTTTCGGCAACTTTATAACTTATTATATTTTTGGCGGACTTTTCGGCGCAGTTGAACCAAAAGAAAAAGATTCAGAGCAAGTAAAAAATTCTAAAGAGTTGACCGACAAAGAAAAAGAGATGTTAAAAAAGATGGAAGAGAAAAACTCCAAAGCCGGTTTGGATGTTAATATTAGAGTTGTGGTTAGCGCTCGCAGTAAAGAACAAGCTAGAATTTATTTGGAAAATGTCGTTAACGCTTATACAGAATACAATTATTACATGTATGGCAATAGCTTTGTAAAAGGCCTTGGCACATCTCACCAAAATAAAACTATTGATAATTTTATTTATCGTCGCTTTATCCCGAAGAAAGGTTTTATTTTGTGTACGGAAGAGCTGGCCAGTATGTATCATTTGCCTTTACCACACACTGAAACGCCAAATATTGATTGGTTATTGTCGAAAACAGCAGCCGCACCGACCAATATCCCGCAAGAAGGTGTTATTTTGGGTTACAATTTGTTCCGCGGCGCTCGCACCGATATCAAAATTAAACGCGTCGATCGTCGTCGCCATTGTTATATTGTCGGTAAATCCGGTACCGGTAAATCCGTCATGTTGAATAATATGGCGATTCAGGATATTCAAAACGGTGACGGTGTTTGCGTGATGGATCCAAATGGTGATTTGATTGAAGATATTTTAAATCGCATTCCGCCGGAACGCGCTGAAGATGTGATCGTTTTTTCACCAAGCGATTTAGAACGGCCAATGGCGATGAATTTATTAGAATATGATGATCGTTATCCGGAACAAAAAAGTTTTGTGATCAATGAAATGATCGGCATCTTTGATAAATTATATGATTTAAAAGCAACTGGCGGTCCAATTTTTGAACAATACATGCGTAATGCACTTTTATTGATTATGGATGATCCGGAATCCGGTTCAACTTTAATGGAAATTCCAAAAGTTTTAGCCGATGAAGATTTCCGTCGCTTGAAACTTAGCCGTTGTAAAAATCCAACCGTTATTGATTTTTGGCGCAAAGAAGCGGAAAAGGCGGGCGGAGAAGCGGCCTTGGCAAATATTGTGCCTTATATCACTTCAAAATTAACACCGTTCGTGGCTAATGATATGATGCGTCCGATTATCGGCCAACAAAAAAGTTCTTTCAATATGCGCGATATCATGGATAATAAAAAAATATTGATGGTTGATTTGCCGAAAGGTTTGATTGGGGAAACTAATGCTTATTTGCTTGGTATGATTATCGTCGGTAAAATTTTAATGGCAGCTTTAAGTCGTACCGATATGCCGGCAGAAAAACGTAATGATTTTTATTTGTATATTGATGAGTTCCAAAACTTTACCACTAATTCCATTTGTCAGATTTTGTCTGAAGCTAGAAAATATGCTTTGTGTTTGACCGTCGCCCACCAATATATCGGCCAGTTGAGTAAGGGACAGGATACGCAAATTAAAGATGCGATTTTTGGTAACGTCGGTACTTTGGCTAGTTTTAAAGTCGGTTCCGAAGATGCTGATTTCTTGGTAAAAGATTTTGGTCCGGTTTTCAATCAATTTGATTTGACTAACGTTGGCCGTGGCGGCTTTATGAAATTATTGGTTGATGGCAGTACAACCCGACCATTCTCCTTCCAAACTATTTGGCCGTTAATGGGAAATTATAATGAAGGTTTGGCACAAAAAGTTAGAGCTTTGAGCCGTTATAAATTCGGTCAAGATCGCAGATTGGTTGAAATGGAAATCGCTAAGCGCACCAAAGCGGCAATACCGACTGAAGTTTAGTTTTTTATGGCAACACTATATCGACAATATCGCCCGCAGAACTTCTCTGAGATTTTGGGGCAAAATTATGTTAAGACGATTTTACAAAACGAAATCGCCAGTAACAGCATTTCTCATGCTTATCTTTTTTGCGGTCCGCGCGCTGTCGGTAAAACTACCATGGCGCGGGTTTTGGCGAAAGCCGTTAATTGCTTAGATCGTAAAGATGGCCAATTTGAGTCCTGCGATAAATGCGATAATTGTGTGAGTATAAATCGTGGCAGTAATCTTGATATTATAGAAATTGATGCGGCTTCAAATACCGGCGTGGATAATGTTCGGGAAAATATTATCAGTTCCAGCCGTGTTGGTTCACCGACCAATAAATATAAAGTTTTTATCATTGATGAAGTTCACATGCTTTCCATCTCGGCTTTCAATGCTTTGCTAAAAGTTTTGGAAGAACCACCGGTTCATGTTATTTTTGTTTTGTGTACAACAGAATTGCACAAAATTCCCAGCACTATTATTTCCCGCTGTCAGCGTTTTGATTTTAAGCGTATTAGCGTAGCTGATATGGTGAAAAAAATGGAGCATATTGTTAAGCTGGAAAAGATTGAAGTTGAATCGGGCGTTTTGGAGGCGATAGCGCGCCATAGCGATGGTTATATGCGCGATGCTGAAAGTTTATTGGGTCAAATTATGGCCATTGGTGATCATAAAATTACGCGCGCTGATGTTGACTTGGTTATTCCGCGCAGTGATTTTGCCGAGATTATAAAATTAATTGAACACTTAAAAAATAAAGATGCCGCCAGTGCCATTAAATTGATCAATGCTTTATTTAATGACGGTTTTAATTTGAAAAGTTTTTTGCTGGATAGCGTGGAAGTTTTGCGCAAGATGATGTTAGATAAGTTAAGTCCGAATTTAGCTAACGGTTTAGGTCTTGATTTTGGTGACAGTTTGGAAATTGAAATAAATAATTTAAATTCGGCTTTGAGTCTGGAGCAAATCGCTTTGTATGCCGAAACCCTTAGTGTTGTCATTAATGATTTGAAAAATAGTGCAATTATCCAGCTGCCATTGGAGCTGGCGATTGTTAATTTGTGTTCCGATGTTAAAGTTGCAATTGTCAAAGAAGATGTTAAAGTTGTTCAAACTAAAACTGTTTCAGCTAAAGTTGTCGTAAAAAATTCTGATCCGATTAGTTCCAACTTAATTATGGAGCGCTGGAACGAAGTTTTGTTGCGCGTAAAACCAGTTAATCATTCTTTGTTTTTTGTATTACAATCGTCGCGCGTTGATAGTTTTGTTGATAATGTTATAAACTTGGCTTTCAAATATAAATTCCACAAAGATAGAATTATGAGTCCGGAAGTTAAAAGCAGCTTGGAAAATATTATGGCCGAAGTTTATGGTACAAATTTGGCAATCTCAGCGACAATTGATGAAAGCTTAGAATTAAATTCAGTGATGGTAGAATCCGCTCCGTCCGAATCATCCGCTCCGGCGGAAACAGTTAAAAAAGATGATAGTATTATTAATAATATTTTAAATACCTTTGGCGGGGAAATCGTGAGTTAAAATAATTAAAATAAAAATATGTTAGATTTAAAATTTATTCGAGAAAATTCGAATCTTATCAAAAAAAATTGTGCGGATCGCAAAGTGGAAGTTAATGTCGATTTGCTTTTAGAATTAGAAGCCAAGCGTCGAGAGATTGAAACTGATTTAGAATCTTTGCGCGCCGAACGCAATAAATCGTCCAAAACCAAACCAACGCCGGAAATTATTGAAAGTATGAAAGCGGTGGGCGAAAAAATAAAAGAAAAAGAAGATGAATTAGTCGGGCTTGATATTGGGGTGAAAGAATTGTGGTATGCCATTCCAAACTTAACTCATCCGGAAGTAAGAGTCTCTGATGACGAAGATGATAATCCGGTTTTGGAAATTTTTAAAGAAGCGACTAAATTTGATTTTATTCCGAAAGATCATGTGGAATTGGCGGCTGCCTTGGATTTGATTGATTTTGATCGTGCCACAAAAGTTAGCGGTGCGAAGTTTTATTATTTAAAAAACGAGTTGGCTTTGTTGGAATTTGCTTTAATCCAATATGCTCTTGCCACAGCGCTTAAGCATGGTTTTACGCCAATGACAACGCCTGATGTGGCCAAGAGAGAAGTTTTGGAAGGATTGGGATTTAATCCGCGCGGCGAATCGACCCAGATTTATAATATTGAAAATTCCGATTTAAGTTTGATCGGCACCGCTGAAATTACTTTGGGTGGTTTGCATCAAGATGAAGTTTTTGCGCAGTTGGAATTGCCAAAAAAATATGTGGCCGTGTCTCATTGTTTTCGCACCGAAGCCGGTTCCTATTCCAAATTTTCTAAAGGAATTTTCCGCGTACATCAATTTACCAAGATTGAAATGTTTGCTTATGTGTTACCGGAAGATAGTGAAAAAACCCACAAAGAATTATTGGCGGTGGAAAAAGATATTTTTGGCGGTTTGGGAATTCCGTTCCGCGTGATTGATCATTGCACAGCCGATTTGGGTGGACCATCATTCCGTACTTACGATTTGGAAGCTTGGATGCCGGGTAAGCCGAATTCCAGCGGGGAAATGGGTGAATGGGGTGAAATTACTTCTACATCGAATTGTACCGATTACCAATCTCGTGGTTTAAATGTAAAATACAAAGATGCTGATGGTAATAAGGGCTATGTGCACACTTTAAATGGCACGGCGATTGCCATTACCCGCGCCATGATTGCTATTTTGGAAAATTACCAGCAAGCCGATGGCTCCGTCTTAATTCCGGAAGTTTTGCAGAAATATTTGCCAAATAATTTGAAGGAAATTAGAAGATAATTAAAAAGTTCTCAAAATATATAAAAAACCATCGCTAAACCGGTGGTTTTTTTTGTTGTGTGATTGACAAAACTTAATTAAATTAGTAAAATTTTTATATTCTTTAACAATTAAATATTTAAAAAGAAAGGGGTTATACAATGAATAAACAAAATCAACTGGAAGTTGGTAAAACAGTGAATGTTTTTGACGAGTTTAAGCCAGATGAACTTATAGATCAAGTTATAATAACTTATAAATTTGTTGGGTCTATAAGTTTAATGCTTAAAACTAAAAGTCTAAAACTTCATCCCGGGAAAGAAATAGAATTTTTAATCATTGAATCTAGCAATTCGGATAAATTTATTGGGTTTAGATGTCTGATACTTTTTGAAGATCCATTTCATAATGGTAGAAAGTGTTATTCTGAAAAGGGGCCAGTTTATTTAATCTCTATGCATAAAGGTTTTTATTAACCGTAGCTAAAATGCTACGGTTTTTTATTTTTTTCTTTGAACTCTCAGCTCACAGCGGTTCGCCGCCGAGCTACTGTCCCTGAAGCGAAAGGGCTCGATCGCTTCGCCCCAGATATTAAAATCACAAAAGAAAATTGACAAAAGATAGCCAATATGCTAGAATATTTTCACTGAAAGTATAGTCTAAATTTGCTAGGTTAAGCGCAAATACGTTATTTAACAACAAAAAATATAGTTTATGAATAATTTTGGAATTGAGGGAGAAAAATCTCCTATTTTAAAGTTGATTTCTACCGATGAAAAATTGGTGATTAAGGCTCTTGATGGCATGGCAACTATTATTTATTCTCAAAAAACAACATTCAGAACGGGTGTCGATTTTAATTTTGGGAGTCAGGATATCAATAGAGTGAGCAATCCTACCGGCGAAACATTAGTTAATGCCTATGGCTTAATCAGAAATGCTAAATTTAGCGAAATCTATGATTCTTTGTCTGAAAATTTGGATAAAATCTGTTTCACGCAATCGCAAATTATAGATTTTTGTCAAAATTATTCTCGTCATCTGGTGCGAAGCGAACACGGTAATTTCTTTCTCTCTAAAAAACAATGTTTTTATAGAGGCATGGAAAAGTATTTTATAGTTCGTGTGGTTGTGCATTCTCCCAGATCAAATGTGCCCACCAAAAAACTTGATGCCACTTTTTTTGAGTTTGCTTATGAGCACGCTTTGGAAGTTGCGCTTTGTCCGCGTTTTTTTGTTCCGGCAATATAAAAGTTTAACCCGTTAAACACATTGAAAAAATGGATACAAAAATTTTAAAAATGCTTTCGATTGGAATAAAACCGTCAGTTGAAGCTGTCGATGGCAAAGTGGTCATCTCTAACTCTCAAGAAATATTCAGGCTTTTCATTGATGAGAATTTCAAGAAATTAGATTTGAATGAAATTCAAGTAAGGACGCCCAAAACTTTCTTTGATGCGGCTGAAATAGTAAGCGATACTAAGCTCCAACAAATATTTTTTGCCGTCAACCCAGATCTTGATAAAATTGTAATGACGCAACATCAGATTGTGGAATTTTGCCAAAAAAATCGCGCTTGGCTCAGTCAGGGAAAATGTGTAAATTTTTTCTTGATTAAAAGTAAAAAAAGTATCTTTCCAAAATCACCAAATAATTATTTTGTGGTTATTGCGCATTGTCTTTATAATGGCCTTTCTGTCCGCGTTAGTCAGTTTGACTGTAATAGCGCTTGGCATGGAAACTGTCGCCATCGTGTTATTTTCCCGTACCACATATAATTAAATAAGCCCCGTTTCAAAAATGAAGCGGGGTTTTTTATTGTAAGCGTCCCATATAGTGTTGCTCCTAGGAGATAAATTGGCAATTTTGAGCCCATAAACAGGCACTATTTTGATATTCTTGATATAATTACCAATATTAATATTGATAATTATTAATAACTAAGCT